>Ga0081539_10002571_pt1 | contig 25062 bp, 20 predicted proteins | sample TabmetS4T2R2_FD_71023 | JGI IMG/M metagenome (GOLD analysis project Ga0081539, IMG submission 71023) | Tabebuia heterophylla rhizosphere microbial communities from the University of Puerto Rico - S4T2R2 | ecosystem: Host-associated > Plants > Roots > Rhizosphere ...
CACGGCCGCCGCTACCACGACCCACCGGAACCATGATCAGGAATGCCGCAGGGATACGAGCGCGGCACCCATGGCGACGACGTCGCGTTGTCCCGTTGCCGGGGCGGGGTGGGTGACGCCGGATCGGGAGGGATTATCCGCTGACAGGCGTGCTGGCCGCCCCATCCGCTGGTTCATCGCCTGCCGGCGCCCCCATCCGCTGGTTCATCGCCTGCCGGCGCCCCCATCCGCTGGTTCATCGCCTGCCGGCGCCCCCATCCGCTGGTTCATCGCGCGCCGGCCGCCCCATCCCTCGGCTCATCGCGTGCCGCCCGACCGGGCCAGGAGCCGGACCGCGTCGGCAGCCGCGGGCCGGGTCAGCGTCCCGGGCCCGGCGGCAAGCGCCATGCGCAGGTCCTGCGCGGCCGCATCCGCCCGGCCCAGCGCCGCCAGCACGGCCGCCCGGTGGTACCGGAGCATGGCGTCACGGGTGCCGAGCCGGATCGCCCGATCCGCCATCGGCAGCGCCTCGGCGTCCCGGCCTGCGCGGTGCAACGCCCAGGCGTACGCGTCCGCGGACGTGACGGACGGCGCGGCCCGCCACACGCGCGCGCCGAGCCGAACGGCCTCCGCAGGTGATCCGCGCTCCGCCTCGAAGATCACCTCACCGGCTTCCGTGGCCACGCCGGCGGTCCGCGCCCGCTGTCGGGCCGCGCGCGCGACGTCGAGCGCGGCAGCGGCGTCCCTGGTGCGTCCCGCGGCCCGCAGCGCGTCGGCCAGTTCCGTGGCGTAGGTGACTGTCGGCCGGCGGTCGACGGCCGCCTGCAACGAGCGCATTTCGGCCGCGAGGTCACCGTCCGCCCGGGCGAGGCGAGCAGCCAGATAGAACAGGCCCGTGTCGTCCGGGGCGACGGCGCGCCCGGCGGCCAGCGCGTGCCGCGCCGCGGGCGCGTCGCCGACGGCGAGCGCCAGCAGGCCCTCGTGCAGTCGGGCGAATGCGGCCTGGCTCGGCGTGGCGGCCTCGTCGGCGGCGTCGCGCATCAGCTGCAGCGCGCGCGGCAGGTCCCCACGCAGCTCGTACTGGTAGGACAGCCGGGCGAACGACGCGAGGCCGGGCCGGGTGCGGTCCAGACGCTGGGCCTCCGCGAGGGCTTGCGGGTACTGGCCGAGCTCGGTGAGCGCGTCGACCAGGGCGGCCATCGCCGGTGCGCTGGCCGGGTTGATTGCGAGAGCGGCGCGGGCCTGCTCGGCCGCCGGGGCGAACCGATGGCGTGCGGCCAGCAGCGCGGACTGCCCGGCGCGGGCGGCGGAATTGCCGTCGTCCATGCGCAGGGCGCGGTCGAAGGCGGCTTGTGCTGCGGCGAATCGGACGGGATCGTCGTCGGCCCGGGCGGCCTCCAGCTCGCGCTCGCCGATGCCGACCAGCGTCTGCGGGTCCTGTGTGCTGTTAGCCGTGACCTGGCGTGTGGCGGAGTCGGTGACGAGCGTCGTGGCGAGAAGCGGAGCGGCACCGGCGACGGCAGCGACGGCCAGAGCGGTGACGACGTTCCGGCGGGTGGCGCGGAACCTCCCGAGCACGGACAGCGAGGGCGTGCCGGGCGAGGGCGTGCCGGGCGAGGGCACGGCGCGCGGGGCGGGCGAGGGCGTGCCGGGCGAGGGCGTGCCGGGCGAGGGCACGGCGCGCGGGGCGGGCGAGGGCGTGGCGGGCGAGGGCGTGCCGAGCGAGGGCACGGCGCGCGGGGCGGGCGAGGGCATGGTGGGCTCCCGGGACGTACCAGGCGGCGAGGTGGGTGGACGCGATGGAGGGCGGGCGCCCGGCATGTGCCGGGCGCCCGCCGGATGGGTCAGGCGGTGGCCTGTGCCTTGCGACGGCGGCTGAGGACCATCCAGCCGGTGCCGCCCAGCAGGGCGGTGCCGAGCGAGGCGGCGGCGAGCTGCCAGCCGGCCGGTCCACCGTCGTCGGTTGCGCCGGTCAGCGCGGTGGGCTGTTGCCCGGTGACGGCGGAGGACTTGGCCGAGTTCAGCTGGGCCGAGGAGTTCACCGAGTTCGACCCGCTGGTGGGCAGCGCGACGTACGGGAACGACTGCAGGAACGGCTTGTCGTTCGCGTCCACCCCGTCACCGAGGTCGTTCGGCGAGCCGACCAGCTCGCCCTCGACCACCTGCAGCGAGATGTCGATGACGTCGTCCTCCAGCCGGCGCCCGTTCGGGTAGCCGTTGTTGTCGCCGCCGATGACGCCGAGGCGGCTGAACTTCTGGTTGGCGAACGGCGTCAGGTTGAGCCGGATCATCTCGCCGGGCGTGACGTTCTTGGGCTGGTTCAGCCCGGGCACGCCGGTCAGGAACACCTGCACGAGGTCGTTGCGCGGCTCGGCCGGAGCCTTGATGCCGTACACCTTCTCGACGACCTTGGGCAGGCTGGGCATGGTGACGTAGTTCAGGAACTGCGCGTCACCCGCGGGGCGGGAGGCGTTGAACTTGTCCTTGTCCTTCAACGGGATGACGACCTCGTTGACCAGCGGGCTGCCGAGCCGGGAGACCCGCCGGTAGTCGCCGGAGGAGTCCCGCTTGTACGTCTCGGACCAGACACCGATGACGTTCTTCGGGCCGCCGAGCTCGCCGACCGGTACGCGGATCGCCGTCGTGTTGACGTTGTACCCGCGCAGCGTGTCGTTGCCGACCTCCTTGAGGTTCCCGCCGTACAGCAGGTCGAACACGCGCAGGTCGAGGAAGAACGGGTCGTCGGCCTGGCCGGCGAAGGTGTCCCGGTCGCCCACCTTGTACGTCGCGGCCTTGCGCAGCGCCGCGTAGTTCGGCATCGAGGCGTTGCCCACGTTCGACGGGGCGGCGGTGAGGTTGCTCGCCAACGTCGTCCACGCGCCGTCCTTGTAGCGCAGCAAGTCGTAGGTCTGGACGATGTTGAGGTCCGGGTCGTCCAGCGACGTGACCGGGCCGGTGTTGTACAGGAACGTGTTGCCGTTCTTCACCGTGGTCTTGAACTTCCAGCGGTAGATGATGTCCGGCTTGGCGTTTCCGTTCGTGTCGATGTCGATGTCGTAGTAGGCCTTGTCCTCGAACGTGTAGAAGTTCGGGCCGCCGGCCGGCTCGGAGAACGGCAGCCAGTTGGCCAGCAGGGTCACTGTGCCGGGCTTGTCGGGGCTGTGGAACGCGTACACGTCCGTGGTGTCCACCTTCGGGCTGCCGGCAACGCCGGGTGCCTCGCGGTGGCTGGACGCGGACGCCGGGCTCGCGGCGAGCGTGCCCGTGACGAGTGCCGAGGCGGCGATAGCAAGAGCGGCGGCCGCCGTCTTCGGCGCGCGCCGGCCACGCCGGGAGGCGCGGTCGGCGGAGAGCGGGGTGGTCATGATTCCTCCGTGGAGAATGGCGATGCTGGGTCGTTGTTCACTGCTCGGTGAGCTGGTTCACGACACGCCAGGCCATGCTGGGATGACGCAGAGATGCGACCTGGCGCGGGGAGATCAACCGTCCGAGCTATCCGGCTTCCGACACGTGTGACGTCGTGCCCGGAGGCCCCGCCCCGGTGCCGGCGAGTGCGACGTCACCTCGTCCTCACCGGCGGCCGGTGCGGTGCCTTCCGTGGGGTATTCGGGGCATGCGCGTCGCCGGATTGGCCGATCTTCGGGAAGTCTCAGAACAGCGGGCGGAACGGCAGCACCGGGTCGGCGGCCACGGCCACGAAGAGCAGCGTCAGGTACGTGATCGACAGGTGGAACAGCCGCATCGGGGCAGCCTCACCGGTCCCCCGCACGGCCCGCCGGTGCAACCGGTGGGCCTCCAGGAGGAAGCCCGCGCCCAGCGCGACGGCCGTGACGGCGTACACCGGCCCGGTCGGCGCCACCGGGATGAGCAGCAGCGACCACAGCACCATCACCCACGAGTACGCCACGATCCGCCGGGAGACCACAGCCGGCGCGGCGACCACCGGGAGCATCGGCACGCCGGCCGCCGCGTAGTCCTGCCGGAAGCGCAGCGACAGCGGCCAGTAGTGCGGCGGCGTCCACCAGAAGACGATGCCGAACAGCACGAACGGCGCCCAGTCCAGCCGTCCGGTGACCGCGGCCCAGCCGATCAGCGTCGGTGCGCAGCCGGCGACGCCGCCCCAGACGATGTTCTGCGGCGTACGCCGCTTGAGCAGCATGGTGTAGCCGACGACGTAGAACAGGATGGCGCCGAGCGACAGCGCCGCCGACAGCAGGTTCACGACGGACGCGAAGAGCGCCACCGACGCGACGCCCAGCAGCAGGCCGAAGATGAGCGCCGCCCGGGGCGTCACTTCCCCCGTGACCAGCGGCCGGTTGCCGGTGCGCCGCATGACGACGTCGATGTCGCGGTCGAGATAACAGTTGAGCGCGTTGGCGCCGCCTGCCGCGAGCGACCCGCCGACCAGCGTGGCGGTCACGATCCCCGGATCCGGAAGGCCGCGGGCGGCCAGCACCATCGCGGGCACCGTGGTCACCAGCAGCAGCTCGATGATCCGCGGCTTGGTGAGCGCGGCGTACGCCCGCACTCGGCGGCCGAGCGGGCGCCGCGCCGTCGCCGAGCGGGCGGCAAGACCGGTTGGAACGGTCGCGACGTCGAGATGATCGCTCATCACCGCCCGGACGGCCTGCGCGCGCACGGCGGGGGCGTCCGGCGGCACGACGGGACGGCGTTCGACGGTGGCCACAGGATCCTCGGGTGAGGCGGTATCGAGACGCGGACACTGTACGCGCCCGTTCGCGCATCGCCCCGGCGACCCCGCCGGGTCGTCGCGAAGCTGCCGCGCAACGCGCGATGAACACTCCGGTGGGACGGGACCTGAGGAGGCAAAACCTGGCGTGCGAGATAGGCTCGATCATGTGCCGATCACCGGTCGCTCGGGCTCCCGGCCCGTCGGGTGACAGCGCCTGGTGACGGCCGGACAGCGGCGAAGATTGAGCGACCCACGACCGGCTCGCGGTCCGGGCCGCCTTCACCGTGGACGGCGACAGAAGACTCACTACGGAAAGGACCCGACGACGTCGTGACCGACACCGCAACAGTCACACGTGAGTCCGACCTGCCTCCCCTCGAGTGGTCCGATCTGGACGATCGAGCCGTGGCCACCATCCGGGCACTTGCGATGGATGCGGTGGAACAGGCGGGCAACGGTCACCCCGGCACGGCGATGAGTCTCGCTCCGGCGGCCTACCTGCTCTACCAGCGGCTGCTGCGGCACGATCCCCGCGACCCCAACTGGCCCGGCCGGGACCGCTTCGTCCTGTCCATGGGCCACAGCAGCCTGACCCTGTACATCCAGCTGTACCTCAGCGGGTACGGCCTGGAGCTGGCGGATCTGAAGGCGCTGCGCACCTGGGGGTCGTTGACTCCGGGTCATCCGGAGTACGGGCACACCGCCGGCGTCGAGGTCACCACCGGTCCGCTGGGCCAGGGGCTGGGCGCCGCGGTCGGCATGGCCATGGCGGCCCGCCGGGAGCGGGGGCTGCTCGACCCGGACGCCCCGGACGGCGAGAGTCCCTTCGATCACACCATCTGGGTGTTCGCCTCCGACGGCGACCTGCAGGAGGGCGTGAGCCACGAGGCATCGGCGCTGGCGGGCCACCAAGAGCTGGGCAACCTGGTCGTCCTGTACGACCAGAACCACATCTCGATCGAGGACGACACGGACATCGCCTTCAGCGAGGACGTGCTCGGCCGGTACGCCGCCTACGGGTGGCACACCCAGCGCGTGGATTGGACGGCGGGCGAGGAGTACCACGAGGACGTCCAGGCGCTGTACGCCGCGATGCTCGCCGCGAGGGCCGAGCGCGGGCGGCCGTCGATCATCGCGCTGCGCACCATCATCGGCTGGCCGGCACCCAAGAAGCAGAACACCGGGAAGGCGCACGGCTCGGCGCTCGGCGCCGACGAGGTGCGGGCCACCAAGGAAATCCTCGGCCTCGATCCGGACGAGACGTTCCAGGTCGACCCCGGGGTTCTCGAGCACGCCCGCAAGGTGCTCGACCGGGGGGCCGCGACGCGCGCGGAGTGGGAGCAGACCTACCAGGCCTGGCGGGAGGGCGACGCCGAGCGTGCCGCGCTGCTGGACCGGCTGCTCGCCCGCCGGCTGCCGGACGGCTGGCAGCAGGCACTGCCGGACTTCCCGGCAGGCAAGGCGATGGCGACCCGGAAGGCGTCCGGTGAGGTGCTGAACGCGCTGGCGCCGGTGCTGCCGGAGCTGTGGGGAGGGTCGGCCGACCTGGCCGAGAGCAACAACACGACCATGAGCGGGCAGCCGTCGTTCGCCCCGCCGGACCGCTCCACCAAGGAGTGGACCGCCGACAAGTACGGCCGGGTCCTGCACTTCGGCATCCGCGAGCACGGGATGGGGGCCATCCTCAACGGCATCGCGCTGCACGGCGGCACCCGCCCGTACGGCGGCACGTTCCTGGTCTTCAGCGACTACATGCGTCCGGCGGTGCGCATCGCGTCGATCATGCAGGTGCCCGTCACCTACGTCTGGACCCATGACTCCATCGGGTTGGGTGAGGACGGCCCGACCCATCAGCCGATCGAGCACCTGGCCGCACTGCGCGCCATCCCGGGATTGTCGGTCGTCCGCCCGGCCGACGCCAACGAGACGGCGTGGGCCTGGCGCGTGGCGCTGGAGCGCGGCAGCGGACCGGTCGGGCTCTGCCTGACCCGGCAGAACCTGCCGACCCTGGAGCGCGGTCCCGGCGGGCTGAACGGCGCGGACGGCGTGGCGCGCGGCGGGTACGTCCTGGCGGAGGCGGACGGCGGGACGCCGCAGGTGATCATCATCGGCACCGGCTCCGAGGTGCATGTGGCCCTGGAGGCGCGCGAGGCCCTCCAGGCTGACGGCATCCCGACCCGCGTTGTCTCGCTGCCGTGCCGCGAATGGTTCCAAGAGCAGGACGCCACCTACCGCGCGTCCGTGTTGCCCCCCACCGTGCGGGCGCGGGTGAGCGTCGAGGCCGCCGTGGCGCAGGGCTGGCGCGAACTGGTCGGCGAGGCCGGCCGGAGCGTGTCGCTGGAGCACTACGGAGCCTCTGCCGACTACCAGACGCTGTACCGGGAGTTCGGCATCACGGCGGACGCCGTCGTGGGCGCCGCGAAGGACAGCATCGCGGCCGCAGAGTCCACTCACTAACAGGGCGGCGATCGCGGATCCGGTCGCCGGACACATAGAACGACGCCGGCCGAGGGGCCGGTCAGGGAGGTTCCACCGTGAACGAGACAATCAAGCGACTGGCCGACGAGGGCGTTTCCGTATGGCTGGACGACCTGTCCCGCGAACTGATCGAGACCGGTGAGCTGGTCCGGCTCAATCGAGAGCTGGGCGTCGTCGGCATCACCTCGAACCCGACGATCTTCGCTTCGGCGCTGGCCAAGGGCGACCGGTACGAGGCGCAGGTCCGGTCGCTCGGGGCGTCCGGCGCCGACGTCGAGCAGGCCGTCTTCCAGCTGACGACGGACGACGTCCGCTCGGCATGCGACATCTTCGCCGACGTCTACCGAAGCACCGACCGGCTCGACGGGCGAGTGTCGATCGAGGTGGACCCGCGGCTGGCGCATGAAACGGACGCCACCATCGAGGCCGCCCGGCTGCTGTGGCGGACCGTGGACCGGCCCAACGTCATGATCAAGATCCCGGCGACGCAGGCCGGCATTCCTGCGATCCGCACGGCGCTGTCCGAGGGGATCAACGTCAACGTCACCTTGATCTTCAGCCTGCAGCGCTACCGCGAAGTCATGGAGGCCTTCGTGGAGGGTATGGAGGGCGCCAAGCAGAACGGCTTCGACCTGTCCTCCATCGCGTCGGTGGCGTCGTTCTTCGTGTCCCGGGTGGACACGGAGGTGGACAAGCGGCTCGACGCGATCGGCACCGAGGAGGCCAAGGCCTTGCGTGGGAAGGCCGCCGTCGCGAACGCCCGGCTGGCCTACCAGGCGTACGAGGAGGTCTTCTCCACCGAGCGCTGGGCCGTGCTGGCCGACGCCGGAGCCCGCCCGCAGCGCCCGCTGTGGGCCTCGACCGGCACGAAGAACCCGGCCTACTCGGACACGCTGTACGTGACCGAGCTGGTCGCGCCGGGCACCGTCAACACGATGCCGAGCGCCACGCTCTCGGCAGTCGCCGATCACGGTGACGTCCGCGGTGACGCCGTTCGCGCGTACTACGCCGAGGCGGCCGAGGTGCTGGACGCCCTGGAGGGCCTCGGCATCTCCTACACCGACGTGACCGACGTCCTGGAGCGCGAGGGCGTGGAGAAGTTCGAGAAGAGCTGGGAGGAGCTCCTCGCGACCGTCTCCGACGAGCTGGCCCGCCTCACCGCCTCCGACTCCGACGAAGAGGCCAACCAGTGAGCGACGGTTCCGGCGCGGGCGGGCCCGACACCGGCTGGGCCGCCGATGACCGGGAGGCCAGCATCGCCGTCTCCGCCGCCGGAGCCGCCCAGGCGGCCGTCGACGCGCACCTGAAGGCGCTCGTCGCCGACCGGGTCGCCTCCCGGATCGCCGGCCGCGACGCCACACTGTGGGGCGAGGCGGCCGAGCCGGAGGCCTCGATCAGGCTCGGCTGGGTCGGGCTCGCCGACTCCTCCCGGGACCTGGTCGAGCCGATCACCCGGCTGCGTGCCGAGCTGGCGGCCGAGGGGGTGGATCGTGTCGTCCTCTGCGGCATGGGCGGATCCTCTCTGGCGCCGGAGGTGATCACCAAGACGGCCGGCGTCGACCTGGTCGTCCTGGACAGCACGCACCCGGACCAGGTGCGTTCTGCCCTGACCGAGCTGGACCGCACCGTGATCGTCGTCTCGAGCAAGTCGGGGTCGACGGTCGAGACCGACAGTCAGCGCCGCGTTTTCGAGGCGGCGTTCACCGCGGCCGGGATCGACGCGAAGTCCAGGATCGTCGTCGTCACCGACCCGGGGTCGCCGTTGGAGAAGCAGGCGACGGAGGCCGGGTACCGCGCGGTGTTCCAGGCGGACCCGACGGTCGGTGGGCGATTCTCCGCGCTGACCGCGTTCGGCCTGGTGCCGTCCGGTCTGGCCGGCGTCGACGTCGCCGATCTGCTGGATCACGCGGGTGCGGTGGCCGACCTGCTGGCGGACGACTCGGAAGGCAACCCCGGGCTGGTCCTCGGCGCGGCCATCGGCGGGACCGAGCCGCTGCGCGACAAGCTGGCGTTCGTCGACCTCGGTTCGGGCATCGCCGGCTTCGCCGATTGGGTGGAGCAGCTCATCGCCGAGTCCACCGGCAAGGACGGCACCGGCCTGCTGCCCGTCGTCCTGTCCGGACCGCAGGCGCCGGAGGCTCGCCAGCAGGCCGACGACGTGCTCCTCGTCCGGCTCGTGTCGCTGTCCGAGGCGGCGGCGGACGGCGAGAGCGGGCACGGCGTCCGGGTCGCCGGTCCGCTGGGTGCGCAGTTCCTGCTGTGGGAGTACGCGGTGGCGATCGCCGGTCGACTGCTGCGCATCAACCCGTTCGACCAGCCAGACGTCGAGAGCGCGAAGGTGGCCGCGCGCGGCCTGCTGGACGCCCAGCCCGAACCGGAACAGCCCACCGCCATCGACGGCGCCGTCGAGCTTCGTGCCACGCCGGGACTGCTCGATGCGGTGGCCGCTGCGGGCGCCGGCGTCGGCAGCGCAGTCGACGCCCTCCTGGCCGCCCTTCCGCCGAACGGCTATGTGGCGGTGATGGCGTACCTGGACCGCGAACGCGACGCCGCACTCGCGGGGGTGCGGGACGCGCTTGCCAGCCGCGCCGCGCGGCCCGTCACGTTCGGGTGGGGGCCACGATTCCTGCACTCCACCGGCCAGTTCCACAAGGGTGGCCCCGCGGTGGGTGTATACCTGCAGATCACCGGCGCCGTGGAGGAGGATCTCGCGGTGCCGGACCGTCCGTTCACGTTCGGCGAGCTGGTCGCTGCTCAGGCAGCCGGTGACGCGCAGGTTCTCGCGGGGCACGGACGCCCCGTGCTGCGGCTTCAGCTGACGGACGCGGCGGTGCGTCACCTGATCACGTCGCTGTCCTCACCTGCCTCGGAGGCCGGTCCATGAGTCCCACGCGTATCACGCGCGGTCGCAATCCCCTACGCGACGAACGTGACAAGCGGTTGCCCCGGATCGCCGGCCCGTGCGGCCTCGTGCTGTTCGGCGTCACGGGGGATCTCGCTCGCAAGAAGCTGATGCCGGCCATTTACGACCTCGCGAACCGCGGGCTGCTGCCACCAGGGTTCGCCCTCGTCGGGTTCGCCCGCCGCGACTGGCAGTACCAGGACTTTCGCAAGGTCGTGCACGACGCGGTGAAGCAGCACGCCCGCACACCGTTCCGGGAGGAGGTGTGGCAGCAGCTGGCGGAGGGCTTCCGGTTCGTCCAGGGCGACTTCGCCGAAGACCACGCCTTCGACGCCCTCGCCGAGACGGTCGAGGAGTTGGACAAGTCGCGCGGGACGATGGGGAACTTCGCGTTCTACCTGTCGATCCCGCCGGGCGCCTTCCCTGTCGTGATCAAGCAGCTGGCTCGCTCCGGGCTGGCCGACCAGGACGGCGACCACTGGCGCCGCGTGGTGATCGAGAAGCCGTTCGGGCACGACCTGAAGTCCGCCCGCGAGCTGAACGACATCGTGGAGGCCGTGTTCCCGCCGGACTCGACCTTCCGCATCGACCACTACCTCGGCAAGGAGACCGTCCAGAACCTGCTGGCCCTGCGGTTCGCGAATCAGCTGTACGAGCCGGTCTGGAACGCCAATTACGTCGACCACGTGCAGATCACGATGGCCGAGGACATCGGAATCGGCGGGCGGGCCGGCTACTACGACGGCATCGGCGCGGCGCGCGACGTCATCCAGAACCACCTGCTCCAGCTGCTCGCGCTGACCGCGATGGAGGAGCCCGTCTCCTTCGACGCGCAGGCCTTGCGGGCGGAGAAGGAGAAGGTGCTGTCCGCCGTCCGGCTGCCCAAGGATCTGGCCAAGAACACCGCGCGGGGCCAGTACTCCGGTGGCTGGCAGGGCAACGAGCAGGTCAAGGGCTATCTGGAGGAGGAGGGCTTCTCCCGGGAGTCCGTCACCGAGACGTTCGCCGCGATCCGGGTCGACATCGACACCCGGCGTTGGGCGGGCGTGCCGTTCTACCTGCGGACGGGCAAGCGGCTCGGCCGGCGCGTCACGGAGATCGCCGTGGTGTTCAGGCGCGCTCCGCACCTGCCGTTCGAGCACACGGCCACCGAGGAGCTGGGCCAGAACGCTCTGGTGATCCGGGTGCAGCCGGACGAGGGCGTGACGATCCGGTTCGGCTCCAAGGTGCCCGGAACGGCGATGGAGGTCCGCGACGTCACGATGGACTTCGGGTACGGCTCGGCGTTCACCGAGTCCTCCCCCGAGGCCTACGAGCGGCTGATCCTCGACGTGCTGCTCGGTGACCCGCCGCTCTTCCCGCGGCATGAAGAGGTCGAGCTCTCGTGGATGATCCTCGACCCGATCACCCAGTTCTGGGCGAAGAGCGGCACCAAGCCCGAGCCCTACCCGGCGGGGACCTGGGGTCCGCCGTCGGCCGACGAGATGATGGCGCGTGACGGGCGCGTCTGGAGGCGGCCATGATCGTCGACCTGCCCGGGACCACGACCAACGCTCTGAACCGCAAGCTGGTCACCCTGCGCGAGACCGGTGGGGCCGTCACCCTCGGCCGGGTGCTGACGCTGGTCATCGTGACCGAGGACGTGGACGCCGAGAACGCCATCCAGGCGGCGAACGACGCCAGCCGGGAGCACCCCTGCCGGATCCTGGCCGTCGCCCGCGGCAACCGGCGCGGCGCGTCGCGGCTGGACGCGCAGATCCGGGTCGGGGGCGACGCAGGGGCCTCCGAGGTCATCGTGCTGCGGATGTACGGCCCGCTGACCGAGCACGGCGAGAGCGTCATCATGCCGCTGCTGCTGTCCGACACGCCCGTGGTCGTCTGGTGGCCGGGCGTGGCACCGGAGTGCCCGGCCAAGGATCCCATCGGCCGGATGGCGCAGCGCCGGATCACGGACGCCGCGGCGACCCGGAACCCGATCAAGGCCCTGCAGCAGCGCGCCTCGGGTCACGTTCCGGGCGACACCGATCTCGCCTGGACGAGAACCACGCGGTGGCGGGCCATCCTTGCCGCGGCCCTGGACCAGCCGCCGTACGACGCGGTGACCCGGGCCATCGTGAGCGGTGCCCCGGAGAGCGCGAGCACCGACCTGCTGGGGGCGTGGCTCGGGCTCGCGCTGCGGTGCGACGTCGTCCGGCGTAAGACCCCGTCCGGGTCGGGAACCGTCGGGGTGACCCTGGAACGGCCGTCCGGCAAGGTGATCCTGGACCGCCCGGACGGCGCGGTGGCCGTACTCACCCAGCCCGGTCAGCCGGAGCGGCGGATCGCCATGCCGCGTCGCAGCGACTCCGAGTGCATCGCCGAGGAGCTGCGCCGGCTCGATCCGGACGACGTGTTCGCCGATGTCGTGACCAAAGGCCTGGCGCTGGTCACGAAGAAGTCCGCGAAGGCGGGCAAGCCCGGGGCAGCCGCCGAAGAGCCCGCCAAGGCCGGCGCATGAACACAGCGCCGCTGGTTGTCGTCCATGCCGACCCTTCGCTGCTGGCAGAAGCCGCCGCGGCGCGGCTGATCACGCGGCTGGTGGACGCGCAGACGGCGCGCGGTTCGGCGCACCTGGTGCTGACGGGGGGCGGGACCGGGATCGCCGTCCTGGCCGCGCTCGCGGGCTCCGCGGCGCGGGACGCCGTCGACTGGCGGGCGGTGGACTTCTGGTGGGGTGACGAGCGGTTCCTGCCGGCCGGCCACCCGGATCGCAACGAGACGCAGGCGCGTGCCGCGCTGCTGGACAAGCTTCGGCTGGACCCCGATCGGGTCCACCCCATGCCGGCAAGCGACGGTCCGTACGGTGACGACGTGGACGCCGCCGCGCGGGGCTACGCGGAGGAGCTGGCAGCCGCCACGGAGGTCTACGACCGTTCCGACGTGCCGGCGTTCGACGTCGCGCTCTACGGCGTGGGGCCGGACGGGCACGTGGCGTCGCTGTTCCCGGAGCACCCGGCGCTGTACGAGACGGAGCGGTCTGTCATCGGGGTGCGCGGCTCACCGAAGCCGCCGCCGGTGCGGATCTCGCTGACGTTCGGTGCCATCCGGCGCGCTCAGGAGGTCTGGCTGGTTGCCGCCGGCCAGGAGAAGGCGCCGGCGATCGCCCTGGCGTTGTCGTCGTCCGCCGGAGATCTGGCCGTGCCCTCGGCGGGCGCCCGCGGCACCCGCGCGACGCTGTGGCTGCTGGACCGTGCCGCGGCAAGCAAGCTGCCGCCCGGTCTCCCCCGGCTCGCCAGCCCTTAATGCCCCGGCTGCCCACGCCAAACGTGCGATGGTGGAAACTTCCGGGGCTCTAGGCCCGGAAGTTTCCACCATCACGCGAAACGATCAGGCGCCTCAGTGGATGATCTTGCGGGCGCGCAGCGACTCTAGGGCCTCGTCGAGGATCGCTTTGCCGTCGGCGTCGCTGCGCCGCTCCTTCACGTAGGCCAGGTGCGTCTTGTACGGCTCGTTGCGCGGGGGCGAGGGCGGAGCGAGCTGGTCCTGGCCGGCCGGGAACCCGCACCGGGGGCAGTCCCAGGTTTCCGGCGGCTGAACGCCGATCTCCTCCGAAAAGCTCGGTGTCGTCTCGTGCCCGTTCGCGCACCAGTACGACACCCGGAAGCGTGGTGCGGCCTCGCCGCGCTCCGCCTCCCCCATCGGCCCTGCACCCACGCGGCTGCCGCGGATCGCGTTGCCACTGGCCACCGTTGATCCTCCTTCACTGGTCCGGGCCGGGGCCCGGACGCCGGTATCGCCTCCGAACGTCCTGTCAGATCAGATGTCGAACCGCTCGAGGATGCCGAGCAGCACGATCACCGTCCCCCAGACGACGCCGGCGGCGATCGTGATGCGGTTGAGGTTCCGCTCGGCAACCCCCGAGCTACCGAGGCTGGATGACACACCGCCGCCGAACATGTCCGACAGGCCGCCACCGCGGCCCTTGTGCATCAGGATCAGCATCGTCAGGAAGAGGCTCGTGAGAACGAGCACGACCTGAAGCGCAATCCGGACAATAGTCACGAGCATCCTCGGCTGGTGTAAGCGGTATACGGATCGTGAGCCGGCCGCAGGGCGGTGCCCACCGAGACACAGCGTAGGCGATGCCCGCCATGCCGAGGTGTCAATCCCCCGCCGACGCCGCCCTTCACGCCGTCGCCACCTGATGGTCGCGGTACCGGACGATGGAGGCGAACTCCGCGGGGTCGATGCTGGCTCCCCCGACTAGTGCACCGTCGACGTCCGGTTGCGCCATGATTCCCGCGACGTTCGCGGCTTTCACCGAGCCGCCGTACAGCACCCGGATGCCGGCGGCGGTCCCGGCCGAGTACAGCATTCCCAGCCGCGTCCGGATGGCCGAGCAGACCTCCTGCGCGTCCTCCGGAGTCGCCACCTCGCCGGTCCCGATGGCCCAGACCGGCTCATAGGCGATGACCACCGAGGCCGCCTGGTCCGCCGGCACGCCGGCCAGCGCGGCGTCGAGCTGCGCCAGCGTGAACTCGACGTGCCCGCCGTCGCGACGCACGTCCAGCCCCTCGCCGATGCAGAGGATCGGCGTCAGGCCATGCCGGAACGCCGCCTTCACCTTGGCGTTCACGACGGCGTCATCCTCGTGGTGGTACTGCCGCCGCTCGCTGTGCCCGACCACCACGTAGGTGCAGCCGAGCTTCGCCAGCATCGCCCCGGACACCTCGCCGGTGTAGGCGCCGGAGTCGTGCTGCGACAGATCCTGCGCGCCGTAGCGCAACGCCAGCTTGTCGCCGTCGATCAGCGTCTGCACCGAGCGGATCGAGGTGAAGGGCGGCAGGACGGAGACCTCGACGGCGGCGAAGTCGTGCTTGGCGTCCTCCAGGCTCCACGCCAGTTTCTGCACCAGGTGGGTGGCCTGTTGGTGGTCGAGGTTGAGCTTCCAGTTGCCCGCCATCAGCGGGATGCGATCATCGCCGTTCTCGTCGGCCACCCTCAGTCCTCCAGAACCGTCAGGCCCGGTAGCTGCTTGCCTTCCAGGAACTCCAGACTCGCCCCGCCCCCGGTCGAGATGTGGCCGAACGCCGCTTCGTCGAAGCCCAAGATCCGTACCGCGGCGGCCGAGTCGCCGCCGCCGACCACAGTGAACGCCGACGACGTCGCCAGCGCCTGGGCGACCGCTCGGGTGCCGTGGCTGAACGCCTCCATCTCGAAGACGCCCATCGGCCCGTTCCAGAAAACCGTCCGGGCGTCCGCGAGATGGCCTGCGAACAGCTCCGCGGACTTGGGGCCGATGTCGAGGCCCAGCCGGTCCGCGGGGATAGCGTCGGCCGGCACGACGTCATGCGCGGCGTCCGCGGCGAATCGCTCGGCGGCCACGATGTCGACCGGGAGCACGACCTCGACGCCGGTCTTCTCGGCCCGCTCCAGATACCCGCGCACGGTGTCGATCTGATCCTCCTCCAGCAGGCTCTGCCCCACCTCGTGACCCTGCGCCTTGAGGAAGGTGAAGACCATGCCGCCGCCGATCAGCAGGCGGTCGGCCGTGCCGAGGAGACTGTCGATGACGCCCAGCTTGTCCGAGACCTTCGATCCGCCCAGGACGACGGCGTAAGGCCGCTGCGGATCCTGCGTGAGCCGCTTGAGCACCTCGACCTCGGCCAGGACCAGCCCGCCGGCCGCGTGTGGCAGCCGCTGCGCGACGTCGTACACGCTGGCCTGCTTGCGGTGCACGACGCCGAAGCCGTCGCTGACGTAGGCGTCCGCCAGCGCGGCGAGCTGGTCGGCGAACGCGCCGCGCTCGGCGGCGTCCTTGGTCGTCTCCCCCGCGTTGAACCGGAGGTTCTCCAACATGAGCAGCTCGCCGTCGCCGAGCGCGGCGACGGTGGCCTGGGCGGCAGGGCCCACGGTGTCCTCCGCGAGCCGCAGCGTGCGGCCGTGGAGGAGTTCCGCGGCCCGGTCGAAGGCAGGACGCAGCGAGTACTTCGGGTCGGGGGCGCCCTTGGGCCGGCCCAGGTGGGCGCACACGATCACGCGCGCACCGGCGTCCAGCAGGCGCTGCCAGGTCGGCAGCGAGGCCCGGATCCGGCCGTCGTCCGTCACGGTTGTGCCGTCCAGCGGCACGTTCAGGTCGCTGCGGACGAGGACCCGGCGGCCCCGTAGATCACCGAGGTCGTCGATCGTCTTCATCTGGCCCCTCGGGCTCAGAGCGAGGAGCCGACGAGCATGGCGAGGTCGACGAGGCGGTTGGAGTAGCCCCACTCGTTGTCGTACCAGCCGAAGACCTTCACCTGGTCGCCGATCACCTTGGTCAACGGCGCGTCGAAGATGCAAGACGCCGGGTCGGTCACGATGTCGCTGGAGACGATCGGGTCCTCGTTGTAGCGCAGGTAGCCTTTCAGCGGCCCGTCCGCGGCGGCCTTGAACGCGGCGTTGACCTCCTCGACGGTGACCTCGCGGGACAGCGTCACGGTCAGGTCGGTGATCGAGCCCGTCGGCACCGGGACCCGCAGCGAGTATCCGTCGAGCTTGCCCTTCAGCTCCGGCAGCACCAGGCCGATCGCCTTCGCCGCGCCGGTGGTCGTCGGCACGACGTTCACGGCGGCGGCCCGGGCCCGGCGCAGGTCCTTGTGCGGGCCGTCCTGCAGGTTCTGGTCCTGGGTGTAGGCGTGGATCGTCGTCATCAGGCCGCGGACGATGCCGAACTCGTCGTGCAGCACCTTGGCCATCGGCGCCAGGCAGTTCGTGGTGCACGAGGCGTTGGAGATGATGGTGTGCGCCGCGGGGTCGTAGGCGTCGTGGTTGACCCCGGGCACCACGGTGACGTCCTCGTTCTTCGCCGGGGCCGAGATGATGACCTTCTTGGCGCCGGCCTCCACGTGCGCCTTGGCCTTGGTGGCGTCGGTGAAGATGCCGGTGGACTCCAGGACGACGTCGGCGCCCAGATCCTTCCACGGCAGCGCGGTGGGGTCGCGCTCCTCCAGCGACTTGAAGCCCTTGCCGTTCACGACGATCTCGTCGCCGCTGTAGCCGACCTCGGCGTCCAGCCGGCCCAGGATGGTGTCGTACTTCAGCAGGTGGGCGAGCGTCTTGTTGTCGGTCAGGTCATTGACGCCGACGACCTCGAGGTCGGCGCCTGCTGCCAGAGCGGCGCGGAAGAAGTTGCGGCCGATCCGGCCGAAGCCGTTGATGCCTACGCGTACGGTCACCGACGTTTCCCTTTCCTGACGCGCCGACTGCGGCCGGCTGCGTGGTCCTCGTGGTGCTGTGCCGTGCTTCCAGCGCGCACGCCGTCGTACGCCGGGACCAACCCTATGCTGCGCAGCCGTGCTCCCCAACGCGCCCCTGGGCGCTCTGCCCTGTTTTCGGGGGATATCGAGAGATCAGGTGTCCAGCATTTCGGGAGTCAGGTTTGCTTCCGTGCCCGGGACGCCGAGGTCGCTGGCCCGCTTGTCCGCCATGGCGAGCAGGCGGCGGATGCGGCCGGCGACCGCGTCCTTGGTCATGGGCGGGTCGGCCAGCTGGCCCAGCTCCTCCAGGCTCGCCTGCTTGTGCGCCAGCCGAAGCCGCCCGGCGGCCTGCAGGTGCTCGGGAACATCGTCGCCGAGGATCTCCAGAGCCCGCTCGACCCGGGCCCCGGCCGCGACGGCGGCACGCGCGGAGCGACGGAGGTTGGCGTCGTCGAAGTTGGCCAGGCGGTTGGCCGTGGCGCGAACCTCGCGGCGCATCCGGCGTTCCTCCCAGGCCAGGACGGTGTCGTGCGCGCCGAGGCGGGTGAGTATCGCGCCGATGGTGTCGCCGTCCCGGATGACGACGCGGTCCACGCCGCGGACCTCGCGTGCCTTGGCCTGGACACCGATCCGGCGCGCGGCGCCGACCAGCGCCAGCGCGGCCTCGGGGCCGGGGCAGGTGACCTCCAGAGCGGAGGACCGGCCCGGCTCGGTGAGCGAACCATGGGCGAGGAACGCGCCGCGCCAGGCCGCCTCTGCGTCGCAGGTGGCCCCCGAGACCACCTGCGGCGGCAGGCCGCGGACCGGCCGGCCTCGGCCGTCGAGCAGCCCGGTCTGCCGGGCGAGTGACTCACCGTCCCGCACGACGCGTACGACGTACCGACTCCCCCGGCGCAGGCCACCGGGGGCCAGAACGACGACGTCGCTGCTGTGCCCGAAGACCTCGGCGATGTCCCGGCGCAGCCGGCGGGCGGCCTGACCGGTGTCCAGCTCTGCCTCGACGACGATCCGTCCGCTCACGATGTGCAGGCCGCCGGCGAACCTCAGGGTGGCGGAGACTTCGGCCTTGCGACAGCAGGGCTTGGTGACCTGCAGGCGACTGAGCTCGTCCTTCACCAGAGCCGTCAGAGCCATGGGCGACATCCTGCCACTCACCGAAGTCAGGCGTGACACGCTCGGAACAGCCTGGCGGGAGGAATCAACTTCAACCATCTGTGACTGCCTCATCACCAATCGTCATTTGTCGGCGAGCACACTGTCTCACTCTTGACGCTGGAATCCGTAATCGGGCAGCCTGCGGGCCCGGTCGGCCGACCGGCCGGCAGGAAGATCAGAGCGGCAGAGCGCGGGACTCGTACGGCGTCGACAACACGATCGTGGTGCGCGTCGATACCCCCGCCTCGAAGCGAATCTTCGCGAGCAGCGCCTCCAGGTCGCCGGGCGTGCCGACCCTGACCTTGAGGATGTAGTTCTCGTCGCCTGCGACGGAATGACACGCCTCGATGTCGGGGAGCCCGGACAGTCGCTCCGGGACGTCGTCCGGCGCCGCCGGATCGAGTGGCGTGACCGAGATGAAGGCCGTCAGCGGCAGCCCCACGCTGTCCGGCTCGATCACCACGGTGTATCCCCGGATGACGCCGCGTTGCTCCAGCCGCCGGACCCGCTGGTGCACGGCGGACGTCGACAACCCCGTGGCGCGACCGAGATCGGTGAAGCTCATCCGGCCGTCCTGCGAGAGCAGCCGCAGGATCTGCCGATCGATCTCCTCCATCTCGCGAAGGTTACTCGGGCCTGCCCGCCTCGAGGCAACAATTTCCGCCGCTCGATCTCACACCGTGATGTGCCGCGTCACTCGCCGCTTTCGGCCGTCGCCGCGGGCGACGGCAGAGCCAGGAAGAACGTCCGGTCGATCAGATACCACGGCGCGACTTCGAGCACGACCTTGAACCCGGCCTCAGCGAGCATCCTGCGGAATGACGGAACCGTCGGCCAGAAGGACTCGGTGTTCTCCCACGACGCGAGCGCGCTTTCCAGGTTCTCCCCGTAATAGCGCCCCTCGTACCCGTCGATGGTCACGCGCGTGGCGGTGAGGTCCGGGCGTTCCTGACCCGTGTCGAGGTGCGTGTCGATGATCAACGGACGCCCGGCCCAGCGCCGCAGCAGGTTCAGTTGATCTTCGAGCGTCAGGTGGTAGAAGAGGCCCAGGCACAGAATGACGTCGTAGGGCTCGACGTCGAAGTTCCGCACATCGCTGTGGACCCATTCGACCCGGGGGTCGCTCTGGAAGCGCACCGTTCGTGCGTCCGCCGCTGTGACGGACCATCCGGCGTCGGCGGCCCGAACCGAGAAGTGGCCGTGCCCGGCGCCGAGGTCAACGATCTTGCCCTTCGGCAGAGTGGCGAGCAGGTGGTCGAAGATCTCCATGCGGCGCGCGTTGGTTTCCTCGTTCGGGAACCGCGGGGCCGCCGGGGTAGCGGACGGCGCCGCAGGTGCCTGCGCGTCAGCGGCACGCGCGGGTGTGGCGGTCGACGCCGAACGGCGACCGCTCAGCGACCGCAGCGTGCGCCGCGTGACCCGCGCGGCTCGCACGGGGAAGGTGCTCTGCACTCGGTCGTGCGCACGGTGCCACCGCCGAGCCTCGGCCTCCGCCTTGGCCAGTCGCTTCTCCAGGTCGGCGATGAGGGCGGCCGGCGAGTCGATGGTGGGAGCGGGGGACGGGGTGGAGGAGCCGCTTGCCGTCGGGCGGCCATTCGTCGTGGTTGCCATGTTCACTCCAGGGTCGCGAGTCGCTCGCGGGCGGGGGTGGCGGGCCGTCAGCCACCGAATCCTATGCGCTTCACCCAGGTGCCTGCGGCGTGCGAGAGGATCGGGCGCGTGGCTGGACGACTCTTGCTGCTCGATTCGGCGTCACTGTACTTCCGGGCCTTCTTCGGGGTGCCCGACACGATGCGGGCTCCGGACGGCACGCCGGTCAACGCCGTGCGCGGATTGCTCGACATGATCGCCACGCTGCTGACAATGCGGCGGCCGCAACGCCTCGTGGCGTGCTGGGACGACGACTGGCGTCCGGCGTTCCGGGTCGCTGCGCTCCCGTCCTACAAGGCGCACCGGCTGGCCGACGCAGCCACCAACCGGGAGGAGACGCCGCCGGCCCTGGACGCGCAGGTGCCGCTGATCATCGAGGTGCTCGCCGCGCTGGGGATCGCCCGGGCCGGCGCGCCGGGGTTCGAGGCCGACGACGTCATCGGCACGCTGGCCACGCGCGAGGCCACCCGGGGTGGGGCAGACGTCGAGATCGTCACCGGGGATCGGGACCTGTTCCAACTGGTCGACGACAAGGCCGGCGTCCGGGTGCTCTACATCGGCCGGGGCGTGCGCAACCTGGAGGTGGTCGACGAGGACTGGCTGCGGGGGAAGTACGGCGTTCCGGGCGGCGCGGCGTACGCGGACCTCGCGGTCCTGCGTGGCGACCCGAGCGACGGGTTGCCCGGGGTCGCCGGCATCGGAGAGAAGACGGCGTCCGGAATGCTGACGCGGTTCGGGGACCTGGAGGCGCTGCAGGAGGCCGCCGTGAGCGGCGCCGCCGGCCTGAGCCCGGGCCAGCGGCGCAAACTACTCGACGCGGCGGAATATCTCGAACGGGCGCCGGCCGTAGTCCGCGTGGCCCGCGACGCGCCCGTCGCCGACCACGACGATGCGCTGCCGCAGACACCGCCCGATCACGACGCGCTGGTCGCCCTCGCCCAGCGGTGGGGCATCGAAGGCAGCGTGACGCGGGTGGTCCGCGCACTGTCCGGCTGACGGGCCGTCATCCGTGAGGTCAGGCCCCGCTGGCGGCGCCGCCGGCAACCGCGTAGGCGACCACGCCCCGGTTGACCGCGGACGCCGCGGCGCGCGCCGTCGCGGACACCTGCTCGTCGTCGCTCGCGTCGGCCACCTGGTCCAGCAGGTCGATCAGCTGCCGGCACCACCGCACGAAGTCCCCGGCCGCCAGGTCACCGTCGGCGAGCACCCGCTCCAGCGACCGCCCACGTGCCCAGGCATGGACGGCGCTGGTCAGCCCCAGGTCCGGTTCCGGGGTGGGGTCGAGCCGGTGATAACGCTCCCGGTCCTCCAGGGCCGACCAGATGCGCACCATCTCATCGAGCGCCGCGGCCGTCGGCCCCTTCGGCACGCGCGGCGCTACTCCGCGCTCGTCGCGTCGCGATTCGTACACCAGGGCGCTCACGCATGCCGCCATCGCGGGAGGGTCGAGCTCGCGCCAGACCCCCTGGCGCAGGCATTCGGCGACCAGGAGATCGGACTCGGCATAGATCCGGCGAAGTCGCAGACCATGCTCGGTCACCCGGTCGGCGTCCAGGTACCCCACGTCCGACAGCAGGTCGCACACCCGGTCGAAGACCCGGGCAATCGTGTTCGTCCGCCCCTCGATGCGACGGACCAGCGCGTCGGTCTCCCGGGACAGCCGCCACCAGCGCTCGGCCCATCTGGCGTGATCCTCGCGCTCGGCGCAGCCGTGGCATGGATGCGAGCGCAGCCGCCGGCGCAGCCCTTCCAGCTGCGCGTCGTCGGTGGCATCCGAGCGGCGCCGCCGCGACCGGGCCGGTTCCGGCGCCGCCCCGACGGCGTTGCGCAGCGTCGAGGCCAGATCGCGCCGCGACTGGGCGTTGCGACTGTTGAAGCCCTTCGGCACCGGCACCCGGGTGACCGGCTCGAGCGCCGTCGGGACGTCGACCAGCGACAGCCGCCGCACCTGCCGTTCCGCCGTCAGGACCGTGGGCCGCGGCCCGTCGGCACCGCCCGGCACCCCGGGGTCGACGACAACCGCCCACCCAGGACGTCGCCCCGCGACGATCCGGATGACGTCACCGCGCCGCAGCCGCTCCATCGAGGCCAGCGCGTCCGCCCGGCGGTCCCGGGCTGCGTTGCGTGACAGCTCCGCCTCCCGGTCGCCGATCGCCCGGCGCAGGGCGGCGTACTCAGCGAAGTCCCCGAGGTGGCAGCGCATCGCTTCGGCGTACCCGGCCAGGGCCTCCTCCTGACGCCGCGCCTGCCGGGCCAGCCCGACGACCGCGCGGTCGGCCTGGAACTGGGCGAACGATGTCTCCAAGATCTCCCGGGCCCGCGAGCGGCCCACCTGCCCGACCAGGTTGACCGCCATGTTGTAGGTCGGGCGGAAGCTGGAGCGCAGCGGATACGTCCGGGTGGACGCCATGCCGCCGACCGCCTCCGGGTCCAGGCCCGGATGCCAGACGATCACCGCGTGTCCCTCCACGTCGATGCCGCGACGCCCGGCACGCCCGGTGAGCTGCGTGTACTCCCCCGGCGTGATGTCGGCGTGGGTCTCGCCGTTCCACTTGACCAGCTTCTCCAGGACGACGCTGCGCGCGGGCATGTTGATGCCGAGCGCCAGCGTCTCGGTGGCGAAGACGGCCTTGACCAGGCCGCGGGTGAACAGTTCCTCGACCACCTCCTTGAACGTCGGCAGCAGGCCCGCGTGGTGGGCGGCGATGCCGCGCTCCAGACCCTCGGCCCACTCCCAGTAGCCGAGGACGGCGAGATCCTCGTCCGGGATCTCCGCGCAGCGGGCGTCCACGACTCGGCGGATCTCCTCGCGCTCCTCCGGGGTGGTGAGCCGGATCCCCCAGGCCATGCACTGCGCCACGGCCGCGTCGCAGCCGGCCCGGCTGAAGATGAACGTGATCGCCGGCAGCAACCCGGCCGACTCCAAGGTGGTGATCACTTGTGCCCGGCTGGGAACGCCGTGCGGCCGCCCGTGCCGGGCGCGCATGCCGTGGCCGCGGCCGTTACGCCCGGCGCCACGGATCATCCGCTCCCGGCGTACCTCCTCACGGGCCAGCCGCACCAGGTCGGGGTTGACGCGCTCGTCGGTGAAGAGATCGAACAGCCGGTTGGTGGCCAGCACGTGCTGCCACAGCGGGACGGGCCGGTGCTCCGAGACGACGACCTCGGTGTCGCCCCGCACGGTGTCCAGCCACGCGCCGAACTCCTCGGCATTGCTCACCGTCGCCGAGAGCGAGACGACGAGGACGTCGTCCGGGAGGTGGATGATGACCTCTTCCCAAACGGCGCCGCGGAACCGGTCGGCGAGGTAGTGCACCTCGTCCATCACGACGTACCCGAGGCCGCCCAGCGCCGGAGAGTCGGCGTAGAGCATGTTGCGCAGCACCTCGGTGGTCATGACCACGATCGGCGCGTTCGCGTTCACGCTGTTGTCGCCGGTGAGCAGGCCGACCGCCGCGGTGCCGTAGGCGCGGCAGAGGTCGGCGTACTTCTGGTTGCTCAAGGCTTTGATCGGGGTCGTGTAGAACGCCTTGCGCCCGGACTGCAGTGCGAGATGGACGGCGAACTCGCCCACGACGGTCTTGCCGGACCCGGTCGGCGCGGCCACGAGCACGCCGCGGCCGTCCTGCAGGGCCTCGCACGCTTGCAACTGGAAGTCGTCCAGCCGGAACGGGTAGCGCTGCTGGAACGCCGCCAGCGGCGAGGTCTGGAGCTCCGCTCGACGACGGGCTGCGGCGTACCGCTGCGCCGGGGAGGGAGATGCCTCCGCGTCCGGCTCCGAGGCGGCGCCGGACCGGTCCGCAGATGCGGTCATGACCTCGAGGCTACCGAGGAGGCTAGCGAGGAGGCACGGGAGCAAGCATGCGCAGGGCTCCCGGGACCACCTCACAGGTCATCGGAAGCGGGCCGAACCGCTCGCCGTCGGCGTATCCGACGATGCCGGCGGCCCCGATCCGGACATGCCGCGCGTGGTGGATGGCCACGGCCGGGTGGTTGATGTGGGTCCCCGAGTAGACCCGCGGGAAGATCCGGACGAACTGGACCCGCGACAGCGGGTGCACGATCATCACGTCGAGCAGGCCGTCATCGGGCAGGGCGCCGGGGCACACCTTCATCCCACCGCCGTATGACGGGCTGTTGGCGACGGTGATCAGCATCGCCGCCGTATCGACCCGGACCCCATCGAGCTCCAGCTCATACTCGATCGGTCGGAAGACCGGCAGCTCACGGGCCAGCGCGAGCGGGTACCGCAGCCGGCCGCGCGGGCGGGACCAGCCGTTGGCGCGCTCGTTGACGACGGCGTCGAAGCCGGCGGCGAGGACGCCCGCGAACCAGCGACTGGCCGGTCCGTCGGAGGTCGTCCAGGCGCAGCGGACGGCATCGACGTCGCGGTGCCGGCGCTCCCCCAGGCACGCCAGGAGGTTGCCGACGGCGGCGTGCGGGTCGTTCAACGGCAGGCTCAGCATGCGGGCGACGTCGTTGCCGGTGCCGGCCGGCACGATGCCGAGCGGCACGCCCCTACCCGCGGTGGACGTGACGCCGAGGTTGACCATGCCGTCGCCGCCGACGACGACGAGCGCATCCAGGCGGGGTTCAGCCTCCTCAGCCCCGGTTCCGGGCCGGCCGGCGGGGACAACGCAGGCGCGAATCAGGCGTGCCGCCTCGGCGGCACTGCTCCCGCTCAGCACCTCGACGTCGACCCCTGCGGCCCGCAGCCGCGTCGCGGCGAGCTCGCCGGCCCGACCGCCGCGGCCCCGCCCGGACGTCGGGTTCACGGCGAGCACGACCCGGGGCCGGGCGTGACTCAACGCGGCCGGTCCGATTCGGCGCCGTCGGCGCCGTCGGCATGGTCGATCGAGGTCGTCGGGGAGATCTCGGCAGCGGCGCTGACGTCGCCGGGAAGGTCGAGCGAGCTCGCCTCGTCATCGCTCAGGGCGGCCAGCTCTGCGGCGGCGCGCCGTGCCCGGCGGCGGTCGTTGAGGAGACAGATA
>Ga0081539_10002572_pt1 | contig 25055 bp, 21 predicted proteins | sample TabmetS4T2R2_FD_71023 | JGI IMG/M metagenome (GOLD analysis project Ga0081539, IMG submission 71023) | Tabebuia heterophylla rhizosphere microbial communities from the University of Puerto Rico - S4T2R2 | ecosystem: Host-associated > Plants > Roots > Rhizosphere ...
CGCCTGGCTCATGCCCCTGGCTCAACATCTCAACGGTCGCCCGTTCGAGATCTACGACGGCATTGCGGGAGACGTCCTCTCCGCCTCGCTCTTCCAGAAGCCGGCGTGGCTCGACCTCTACGGCGCGGGACGATTCATCGAGCTCGCAAAGACGCTGGTCGGAAAGCGCAGGGACGGAATCGTCGCGCTACCAGGCGCGGACGCGCGCCGCCTCGCTGACGACGCTCTCGAGCGCATCGCCGTCGAGCTGCGCCGGTACGAGGACGCCACGAACCCGTGCACGATGTTCTTTTTCTGGAACCGTACCCGCCGGGAAATCGCGCTTGCGCCGTTCGGCATTCTCGCGGGCATCGAGACGTGCTACTGCCCGTACCTGGACCACGAGCTCTACGACTTCCTCGCGTCTCTGCCGCCGGAGGTCACGATCGACCGCACGTTCCACACGGACGCGATCGCGCTGGCGCATCCCTTCGCGCAGAACGTTCCCTATGCCGTGCCGGGTCGGAGCCGGCTCGACACATCGCTCGCGACGTTCGGCGCAGGGGTCGTCGCGTACGGTCTTCGCACGGGCCGGAGACGGGGTCAGATGCTCTCTCTGCTCGGGGCGCAGGTGGCCGGGCTCGTTCCTCGCCGCGGCCGGCGCCCCGGCCTTTCGGTCGATCCTGACCGCCTGCTGTACCTGCTGCAGCTCGAAGACCTGCAGGAGGCGCTCCGTGCCTGACTCGCCCTCCGCCCAGACGCGTCCTGATCAGGACCGGCTGAGCGTCATCGACATCGTCGCGAAGGGACGAAGCGGGAGCACGCTCGTGGGGCTGCTCCTCGGGCAGCTGCCCGGGTTCGTCGACGTGGGCGAGCTTCGCTACATGTGGACGAGGCGGCTCGGCAAAGGGGGAAACGTTCTCTGCGGGTGCGGAACCGTCCTGCACGAGTGCCCGTTCTGGGAGCAGGTCGGAGACGAGGCGTTCGGCGGGTGGGACGCGTTGGATGCCGCCCACGTCCTCGCTCTCGAGCGCGCCGTCGAACGGGAGCGGCTTCTGCCACTGCTGCTCGAGCCGCGAGTCTCGCGCGGGTACGAGGCGAAGCTGCACGAGTACGCCGACTTGCTCGGGAAGCTGCTCCGAGGAATCGCGAAGGTGAGCGGTGCCCGCGTCGTCGTCGACGGCTCGAAGCTGCTCTCGCGGGCGCTCGTCCTGCGCCACGTGCGCGGCATCGATCTCAGCTTCCTGCACATGGTGCGAGATTCCCGCGGGGTCGCATTCTCCTGGAGCAAGCGCGTCGCCCGTCCGGAAACGGTCGGCACGGTGGTCTACATGCCACGGTTCGGCCCTGCCGCGATCTCCGCACAGTGGCTCTACCACAATGCCGGCGCGCACCTGCTGGGGCTGCTCGGCCGCCGGCATGCGTTCATGCGCTACGAGACGTTCGTCGGCGATCCGCGCTCGGAGCTGGCTCGTGTCTTGGAGCGGCTGGGCGAGGCCGACGCGGTCCCGCGCCTCGGCTTCCTCGGCGAGGACATGAGCCTGAAGCCGACGCACTCCGTCTGGGGGAATCCGATGCGGCTCGACACCCGCGCGGTCGCGATCAAGCTCGACGACCAGTGGCGGCGGGATATGCGGCAGCGCGACCGGCGCGTCGTGACGGCCCTTACCTGGCCTTTGCTCTACGCGTACGGGTACACGAGGCGACACGCGCAGTAGCCGTCGGTCCCGCTCACCGTTCGAGCAAGGCGTGGAGCGCGGGCACGTAGATCCGGTCCTCCGACGTGATTCCGGCTTCCCGGCCCTCCGCCGCGCGCAGGGCCATCTCGAGGAGATCGAGCGCGATCAAGAGACGAGGCTCGCGCGCATCCGGAACTCGCCGCAACAGCCCTTCGTCGCCGTCGAGGACCTCGGGGAGCGCGACCTCCCACCGATGACGGTTCTCGGCGAGTGCGACCTGGACGTCGAAATGAGCGGCGTCGAGGCCGCTGGGGACGCCCGGGCCGCTCCGCTCCCAATCCCAGACTGCGAGGGTGTCCTTCTGCCTCGCCATGTTCCACGGTGTCCAGTCGCCGTGCCACGATGCGAACGTCAGCGTCTCGGCGCCCCAGCGTGTTTCCAGGCGGTCGGCCAGCGCGGTCGCATCCCGGCTCGCGCCGATCGCCGCGATGCGATCTCGGAGTGACCGCCAGTACGGGCTCTCCCCAAGTGGGCGTTGCTCCGGATCCGATAGCCGCGCGATCTCGAGCATTGCCGCCAGCACGTCCCCGAGGTGCTGGCGGCCGCGTACCAGGCGGCCCTCCAGGGGCGACAGCGCGAGCAGCTCACGATCGTGCCAGGTGCCGTGATAGAGGACGCGAGGGGCTGCGAAAGCGGCGTGCGACGTGCCTGTGAGGCCCTTCAGCACCTCGGCCTCACGGGCGACGAGACCCCGCGTGAGGGCGTTCCACCCGACCTTCACGTATCCGATCGGGGCGCCCTGCCGGCTGACGACGTGAATGAGAGGCTTGCGGTTGGGTCTCACGCGACCCAGGCGGACCGCGAAGCTCAGGTCGCTGAGCCCGAGAGCCTCTGCGAGGTGCTCCGACAGCAGCGCGTCCGCAAGACGCGGCGCGGCGCCCTCCGTCCCGTCCGCGACAAAACGAAGCCGGTCACGCAGGACGCGCTGCGCGAGGCCGATGCGGAGCGTCGTTCGAAGCAGGGCGCGGCCGAGGCGAACGCGGAGCTCGCGGGCGTGGCTCCCGCCGCGGAGCAACGCGGCGGCAGCCCGTGCGGACTCGAGCGAGACCAGCAACCTCGGCTCCGCCGCGGACGGAAAGATGCCGAGGGTCTGGACGATGCTCTCGGCGTTGGCCGCTTCGCCGCGCGCTATCGACGCCTCGATCGGAGGCGCGGAGAGGATGCCCGCAATCCAGTCGAGATCGGCCGCGCGACGATCAGCCTGCAGCGCGTCCATGTCGAGGCTTTCGAGCCTCCGTCGAGGGTCGCCTCAGGGCGAGGGGACAGGAGGCGAAGGCGGGGCCTCGACGGTGACGGTTACGTCGTTGATGACCGTCACGGTCTCGGTAAGGACCTGCGTCTCCGTCTGAGTCACCGTGGCGGTGGGTCCCTTCACGGTCACCGTCTTCGGCGGGCTCTTCGTCGTGATCGTCCTGCCGGGCAGCATCTTGACCGGTCCGTCGACGGACACGGTGTGACGGAGGGTGGTGGTGCCCCCGCCGGGCTTACGCACGACGCGGAGAATCGTCTGCTTCTTTCCCTTGGCCGTGACCGTCACGGCATACGTCCGAGTGCCGCCCGGTCCGGTCACGACGACGTATCGCGTCGAGCCGGCCGGCGCCGCGTCCGCGCTCCCGCCGTCGGCGAGAAATGCGGCACCGGTCCCGGCGAGCGCCAGCGCGAGAAACAGGCAGACGGCGCCGATCGTCGAGGCGCGCCGATGGTGTTGGCGGAACGTGCGCGCTCCATCGGCCAGATCGATCCCGCTCTTCTTGAGCTGCCACCATGCGTACGCGACGTTTTCTCGGCGCGGGCTCGAGACATGCTGCTGTTCGCGCCAGGCGTGGAAGCGCTCGCCTCTTTCCGCCATCCGGTCGCGCATCCGCCAGCGCGCATCGGCAAGGCGCTCCTGGGCAGCAGCGCGTGCAGGGCCCAAAGCGCCCCAGAGTGCGACGGCGGTGCCACGGGTGGCCCGTCCGGCCTGCCACGCCGTGAGGACCAGCCTCGTGCGCGCTCCCCTCAATGCCGCATTGATGTCCAACTGCCCCAAGGTTCGGACCCTAGCGTAGCGACTTGTCGGCGACTTCGCGGACCGGCGACCGGAGAGTCGCCAAACGTTGGCGGCTAGGGTGGGTAAACGGCGTTGAAGCTTCTGAAGAATCCATTTCGGCTCCTCGGCCGCCACCGGAGGATGATGATCGTCGGGCTTGCCATGGCGGCCTGGTTGGCCGCGCTCGGTGGCCTCGGATTCGTTCTCGCGCGAGATACCGGCGGCGACGAAACCGCGCCTTCCGAGGCAGTCACGGACGCTCTCCCCGGGCAGTCGACGAGCACGGTGGCGACGACGTCGAAGACCTCGGGACCCGGCGTCATCCTCGGGGCTCGGATACTCGGGGGCGCCCAACCCGATCAGCCGGCGCACGGAAGGAGCGACGGCGCCGAGCGAGCGCGTATCGAACGGTTGATCGGCCGGAAATTCGCGCTGGAGCGAATCTACTACTCATGGCCGGAGGACTGGCCGACGGGCCACGCCTTTCGAACCGCGAAGGCAGGACGGATCCCGCTCCTCTCGTTCAACTCCCGCGGCTATACCTGGCGGCAGATCGCGAACGGAGACGGAGACGCGTGGCTGCGAAAGCGCTACGAGAAGATCGAAGCTCACCCCGAGCTCGCTTCCGCCATCCTCATCTTCGACAGTGAGCCCGAAGGCGATCAAGCGACGAAAGGAGGGCCTTCCGACTATGTCGCCGCCTTCCGCCACGTCGTCGAGGTCGCTCGAGAGGAGCAGCTGGCAAATCGCTGGGCGAACACCCTTCAGGCGTACACGATCAACTCGCAGAAGGGAGCACAACAGTGGTGGCCGGGAAACCGCTACGTCGACTTCGCCGGTTGGGACATCTACGGCGCGCGGGCCAACACACCAACGGTGGCTGACTGCTCCGCTGCCGGCTGGAGGTCCTTTCGTGACGAGGCGGCCAAGCCCTACGCGTTCGCCGTCGCCCACGGAAAGCCGATGATCATCCCCGAGCTCGGGCAGCGAGAGGATCCAAACGATCCGTGGCGCAAGGCGCGATGGGTGGACGCCATGCGCCACGATCTCGAGACGCGCTTCCCGAACATCGTCGCGATCACCTGGGCGCACTCGGATTTCGAGGGGATCTGCCCGTACTCGTCGACCTGGTGGATAGACACGTCGCCGCGTGCGCTTGCCGCCTTCGCCGCCATGGGGGCGGATCCGTACTTCCGGGGCAGCGAACGGCATCCGCCGGCGGCCTTCGCGGCGGTCGCCGACCATTGATCGTCGATCTGTGAGAGGAAAGGGCCGGGGGCCCGGTTCTACGGCTGCGGCTTTCGCAGAACCTCTTTCGTCTCGGGGAGAGGTGAGAGAAGTTGCCCCCGGCTTCTCTTTCTTCGGCAGATCCGGCAGGAACTTGACCCAACCTCACGGTTTGCCCGGCGCGCCGGTGGGAATGGTGCCTACGGGGGACTTAGTCCTCGTCGGCATTGCGGCATGAAGTGGCTTGTTACGTACCTGCTCCTCTTGACGGGATTCGTCGCAGTCCCGTGTGCCGGCGCGCAGATCGTCCCGCCGCAGACGTCGGATGACCCGATCGGCGACGCCGTCGGTACCGCTACGGGGGCAGCAGGTGATCTACCCGTCCCCGCGGGCGGCTCGAGCACCGGCCTCGACGGCACGGTGTCGACGATCCAGCAGACCGCTACCGACGCTCTCGACTCCGGCGCGTCGGCTCCAGTGACGGCGAGCTCGGGGTCGACTGGCGGGACGGACAGCGGCGGTTCCCGGGGCTCAGCGCACCCGCGGGCCGGCAAGGGGTTCCGCAGCCGGTTCGATCGCCTGCCGCCACGACTCGAAAGGCTGCTCGAGCGCATCGAGCTCGGACGGAGCGTGCGCGCGAACCTCAGCCGCCTGCAGCAAGCGCTGGCGTCCCTTTCGGCCCAGGAGCGACGCCGCGTCCTTAGCCTCCTCAACGCCGAGATCCGTCGCCTCCGCGCGGACGGCCTTTCCCCGGCGGAGAGAAGACGTATCGCTCGCCTCCGACGGGCTCGTGACGAGATCACCGCCCTGGGGGCACCTAGTACGACTTCGGCGGTCGAAGTCGGGGATCCGGCCACGCCCACGCCCGCCCGGACCACCAGACCCGGTCCCGCAGGCGATGTGCTCGGCCTGACGGCGTTTGGTCGCGCCGCGCCGCCGGGCAAGGCCGCAGCGCCGGGTGGCCGCGGCTCATCCGAGCACTCAGGGATCCTCGACTCGGCAGGCTTTCCGCTCAGGATCCTTCTGGCTGTGGGCGCCGTCCTGCTCGTGATTCTCGGCGGCCTCGCCGTCAGGGAGGAGTGGCCGGCCTGAGCTAGGCCGTTCACGAGCGAACCTGAGCCTCGAACACGCCGCTATGGGCCGACCGGCCCATGGACGATCGTGGAGTGAGCCAAACCTTCGTCGCAGGCAGGTTCTAACGCACCCTGAACGTCGCCTTAACCGAAAGCCAACGAGTGGGTGCCATGCTGGCGCGTGGAGCCGAGGCAGCGGGCTCTCCCAGAGGAGAGAGTCGAGACAACGGCTTTTCGCCGCATGCAAACCGCGCCTCGGCTCCGGCCATCTCCCAGATCGGTAGTGGGCGGCTCGGGCCGCCGCCCCGAACGAGGAGAAGTGGTGGGGCTGTGGCGCCCCCGCGAAACCCGAGCCGCTTCTCACAAGATGAGGGCTCAGCCGTCCCACCTCGCCCGGCAAGAGTCCAGAGGAGTCACCCTGAAAGGCGAGAGAGGACCCTCCACCAGCAAGCGGTGGTGGGCTGCGTCCGTGGTGTCGAGATCGGGCCTTGGCTACCTCATGGACAGCTGCGGGAAATTAGGAGCGGGCGGGCGTCGTTCCATGCGAGACTCAGGCGTTGTCGGTCAGTGCACGGTCCGATTTTCGGCGGGCGCGCAGCTCGATCATCGACGTGGTTTCGTATGACCTGCTGCTCGACCTCACGGTTGGCGCGGAGACGTTCTGGTCGCGAACCCAGCTGAGTTTTCGTTGCCGGCGCGAAGGGGCGCGCGCCTTCGCGGATCTGCGGCCAGTCGAGGTACGGCGCGTGTTGTTGAACGGGGCGGACGTGACCGGCCATCACCTTCATCGTGATGGCCGACTGGAGTTGACGAACCTTGCCCGCGAGAACACGCTCGTCGTTGAGGCCGAATTCGCCTACGTCGAGAGCGGCACGGGCCTGTACCGATTCAGCAGTGGGGAGAACGCCTCCGGCTGCGTGTACAGCAATGCAAACCTCGGTGGCGCCGCCCGGATCTTCTGCTGTTTCGACCAGCCCGACTTGCGTGCCCCGATCACGCTCGCCGTCCGCGCCCCGGCGAGCTGGCGCTGTCGGGCGAACTACCCGATGGTAGGCCGGCCGGCCGATGGCGGCGAAGGTGTGTGGCGGTTTACGCCAACACCCCCTCTGGCGCCGTACCAGTTCGCTTTCTGCGCCAGCTCCGAGCCGGTTGCCGTTCTCGGCTCCGTAGTTGACCGGGACCCTCCAGTGATGCTGACTATCTGGTCGCTCGCGGCAAGCGGAGATCCTCTCGATGCGGACGTGCTCACCGAGCTGGTGCGCCGGCCGCTTCGCTATTACGCGGACACCCTTGGTGTTCCCTACCCCTACCCAAAGTGCGATCTGGTCTTCGTGCCACGGTTCCCGGGTCTGGCCTTCTCGCCTCCCGGCCTGGCCACCCTGCAAGACCAGCTTCTGAAACCGTCGGAGAATAGGCCTGCCCTCTATCTGAGCTGCGTTCTCGCCCACGAACTGGCGCACGCCTGGTTCGGGGGACTGCTCGATCTCAGCCACGAGGACGACATGTGGCTCCAAGAAGCCCTGGCCACGTATGCCAGCCGAACGGCGCTAGAAGAAACCCAACCGGGCAGCACCCCATGGGCGCCGCACACCTCAGCGTCCCTACCCGACCACGCGTACGCCAAGAACGCTGCGCTGCTCCGGCAACTCGAAGAGCTAATCGGCCGACCCGCCCTGATGAACGGCCTGGCCGCCCTGATGCGCCGCCACAGCCACGCCACCATCAGCAAGGATGACCTCGTCCGGTCGTGGTCGCAGAGCAGCGGAGAGGACCTCCGTGCATGGGCGGAGACCCTCATCCCCGCGCCACAAGCGGAGGAGAGCCAAGCAGCGGCGGACTAATGCAGACGGTGGGCTGGAGACCGGTACCTCTCTCATCTCGGCTGGCGGCTTTACCTCGGGGGTCATCGCGAATCGCTGATGAATCACTCGCGGATCGACATGACGCAGGTCTATCTGCGGGCACTGAACAGATCGAAGGCGATGGAGGCGGTGCGAGACCTCTCTTGGGGCCTCGGGTTACAGCCGGATGCTGAGGAGGCGCATACGGGATTCGAACCCGTGCTACCGCCGTGAGAGGGCGGCGTCCTAGGCCACTAGACGAATGCGCCCGGCGACGGACAGGGTAGCGAATCACGAAAAGCGAACGGCGGCCTCGCGGCCGCCGCTCAATCTGCGTCGGGCATGCTGGCGGTCACCCCGAGCCGCAGGAGGACGTTCGCCCTCACGCGCTTTAGTCGGCCGGACGAGCCGATTCCTAAAGAGGAAAAGCCCAAGTGCCGAAGAAGCAGTGGGCGGCGCCAGGCCGCAAGGCGTCGTTCCTCTCCTCAGCGAGGGCCGTCTCTCTCGGGCGGCCCTCATTCCTTTCGGACGAAAAACCCCGCTTGTGCGGGGCTTTTGCTTCGAGGCTGCGGGGCTAGGACTCGAACCTAGACTACCTGATCCAGAGTCAGGCGTCCTACCATTAGACGACCCCGCAAGGGCCCGGCCATTGTAGCGGCGGCCGGACGCCCGGCTCAGAGCTCGAGCCGGTAGAGCGGGATGAGGCTCTTCTCCGCCTCGGTGTCGATGCGGGCGATGACCTCGACGTAGGGCTCCAAGCCCGACCCTCGCAGCTTCGCCTTCAGGAGCTCGTCCACCTGATAGACGCCCGACGAGTTGTTCATCGTGACCTCGATCAGGATGGGCGTGCGCTCGCCGTCCTTGATCGCGACCTCTTCGATCGCCGCCGCCGAGAGCGAGTGGATCGAGACTCGGCCGTGCTCGAACGGGATGCGCGAGCGGCCCTTCGCCATGTCGAGGGCGTCCGCGACGCGCACGATGCCGGCCTCGAGCGTGAGCGGCTTCCCATCCTCGCGGTGGCTCGTGATCGCACCAAGGACCTCGACCGTCAGGACCGTGAGATTCGGCTCCTCGTAGAGCCCTTCGAGCAGCTCACGCAGCTTCGGCTCGGCGAGGAAGAGGCTCCAGTCCTCGTGCCCCTCCCTGTGGATGGCCATCCCGACGCAATGGAGCAGTGCGCCGAGCACCACGACGACCTCGGCGTCGTCCCGGCTGAACTCGTAGTCGCGGACGACGGCCGGCTCGACGCCGTGCTTCGTGAGCTGGCGGAGGAGCTTGAGCGCGATGTTGGCGACGATCTGGATGTGAACCCAGGAGTGGTCGTTGATCTCGAGCCGCTTCACCGCGTTGACGTTCGCGACGTGCCACCACGCTTTCAGCTGTTTGTCGGTGTTGACGCGCTCGAGGAGCGCCGCGAGCTTTCGGTTCGCCCGAGGCGGCACGCGAATGCGCATTTGCGCAATCGCCTCGCTGGGTGTGAGCCGGGTCTCCTCCTCGGCCTGCTCCGAGACGGGCTCGTCGATCCGCTCCTGCGTCTCCTTGTCCAGCGCCTCCTTGTCCACCTCGGCCATGCGCCTACGCCGCGGCGGGTGCAGGCACGGGCTCCGGCTCCTTGATAGCGCGGAGCTCGAAGTACGTCAGCGTCCAGGCGAGCGCGAGGAACGGTGCAGTCACCGTGTCGGTCACGATGTCGAGGAGGAACGTCACCAGGCTGTTGTCGACCGCGGCCTCGACGATGCTCACGACGAGGCCCACGCCGATCATGATCACCACCGTCAAGACGATGACGCCGAAGACGCTCCAGGCGTAATCCCGTACGAGCTCGCGGCTCCGGCCGAAGGAGCTCAGAACGCCGTGGCCCTCGAGCATGATCGCGGGGACGATGAGGAGCCAGATCGTGAGCAGGTAGAGGCCCGGCACGATGAGCAGCAGGAACCCGAAGAAGATCCCGAGGCCGGCGAGGAGGCCGGCGAGGGTGAGCGTGTTCAGCCGAGGAATAACGCGGTTGAGGGTCTCTTGGATGCTCAGATCGGCCCGACCGTCGCGGACATCGTCGACGGCGAGGACGAGGGCCCCCTGAAGCCAGAAGATCCCCGCAAGGGAGATGAGGAAGCCGAGCAAGGCTCCCACCCATCCGAGCAGTGCGGTGAGCAGGAGCGTCAGCAGCGCCACGACGATGTAAACGGCGAGCGCGACCGGGATGAGGTGGCGCCAGTGCCGCTTGTAGAGCTCCCAGGACTGGCTGATGATCGTGCCCGCCTGCATCAGCCGACAGACTAGATCAAGCCGCCGCCTCGGCCCAGTCTCCGTACAGCGACAGGTACCGGCCCGCATGCGCGACGAGCTCCTCGTGCGTCCCCTGCTCGACGATGCGCCCGTGCTCGAGCACGACGATCAGATCGGCGTTGCGAATCGTCGACAGGCGATGGGCGATGATGAACGCGGTGCGCCCCGCGAGCAGCCGCCCCAGCGCGAGCTCGATCCGTCGCTCGGTGCCGATGTCGACGCTCGAGGTCGCTTCGTCGAGGATGAGGATGCGCGGGTCGGCCAAGAGGGCCCTCGCGAACGCGACGAGCTGGCGCTGCCCGAGCGACAGTCGGCCGCCTCGCTCGGCGACCTCCGTGTCGTATCCGTGCTCGAGCGCCTCGATGAACTCGTGAGCCCCGACAGCCTCCGCCGCGGCGGCGATTTCCTCGGCCGTCGCGGCGGGTCGCCCGAACGCGATGTTCTCTCGCACCGTGCCCGCAAACAGGAAGCCCTCCTGGGGCACGATCCCGAGCTGGCGGCGCAGGCTTTCCTGTGTCACGTCCCGGAGGTCGTGCCCGTCGACCGTGATGCGGCCCGATCGCGGGTCGTAGAAGCGCGCCAGCAGCTTGGCGATCGTCGACTTGCCCGCGCCCGTATGACCCACGAGGGCGACGGTCGTGCCGGGCTCCACGCTCAGGTCGATGCCGTGAAGCACCTCTGGCCCGCGCCCGTACGAGAAGCGGATTCCGTCGAAGGCGACTCGGCCTTCGATCGCGGGGAGGTCGATCGCGCCGGGACGATCCTCGATCTCCGGCTCGTCGTCCATCACGTCCATGATCTTGTCGAGCGCGGCCGTGGCCGAGAGGAATGTGTTGTAGAGCTGCGAGAGCTGCTGCACCGGGTCGAAGAAGTTGCTCAGGTAGAGCATGAAGGCGAGCAGGGTGCCGATCTCGATCGAGCCGGCGAAGAATCGGTGCGCGCCGTAGGCGAGGACGACCGCGGTTGCGGCGGTGGAGAGGAAATCGACGAACGGGAAGTAGAGGCCGTTCGTCACGACCGTGACCTGGTTCGCCTCCCGGTAGTGCGCGTTCACCGCACGGAAGTGGCGCTCGTTCGCCGACTGGCGCGTGAACGCCTGCACGACGCGCATGCCGGCGATGTCTTCCGCCAGAGTGGCGGTCACCAGGCCGAGGCGCTCGCGGACGGCGCGGTAGGCGCGTGAGGACACGTAGCGGAAGATCGCGGTGGCGACCGCCATCAGGGGGAAGACGGCAAGCGTCGCCAGCGCGAGCTTCCAGTCGAGATAGAAGAGGATCACCGCGGTGCCGGCGAGGATCAGCGTGTTCTGGAACAGGCTCGTGACGCCGTCCGTGACCAGCTGGTCGAGCGCCTCGACATCGTTGGTGAGCCGGCTGATGATCACGCCCGCGCGGTTGCGCTCGTAGAAGCCGAGCGAGAGGCGCTGCAAGTGTCCGAACAGGGAGTTGCGCAGGTCGGCGAGGATGCGTTCGCCCGTCCAGCCGGTGAAGTACGTCTGCGCGGCGCTGGCGCCCAAGTTGAGCACGGCGGCGATCACGAAGACGACGACCACGATCACGACGGTGTGGTAGTCCTGCTTGCGAATGCCGTCGTCGAGAGCGAGCTTGGCGAGGTACGGCGGCGCAAGACCCGTGACGGTCGCCGCGAGCAGGCTCGCGACCGCAAGCCCAGTGCGCAGCTTGTAGCGGCTCGCGTAGCGAGCGAGGGTGGAGATCCGACGCACCGTTTGCCGCCAGGACCAGTCGGCGACCTCGGCTCCGCGCTGCATCGTGAGGTGGCTGCCCGGTTGCCAGACCCTCATGGGCGGCCCGTTCGAGTTACGCGCGCGGGGATGGGAAACCCACCTCCCCAACCCGACGGCGTCAGCCTAACGCGCGAATCCCCACACGTGGCGCACGCACTGTGCCGGAAGCGCGTCCTCACGCCGTCGCCTCCAGCCGCGAGATGAACTCCTGCTCGATGAGCCCGTGCTCGTAGATCTCGCGATAGACCGGGCTCGTCTCCGCGAGCTCGCCTTGCGTGCCGCGGGCCGCGATCCGCCCGTGGTCGAGGACGACGATCTCGTCCGCAAGCGAGATCGTCGAGAGTCGGTGGGCGATGATGAGCGTCGTCCGCCCCTCCATCGCCTGCCGTAGGCCGACGCGGATCTTCGCTTCGGTGGTGGCGTCGACGGACGCAGTTGCATCGTCGAGGATCAGGATGCGCGGGTTCGTCGCGATCGCGCGTGCGATTGCGATGCGCTGGCGCTGACCGCCCGAGAGCGTGATGCCGCGCTCGCCGATCACGGTGTCGTACCCCTCGGGCAGGTCCGCGATGAACTCGTGCGCCTGCGCGAGTCGGGCCGCCTGCTCGACCTCATCGTCGCTCGCGTCCGGGGCGCCGAAGGCGATGTTCTCCCGCACGGTGGTCGAGAAGAGGAACGGATCTTGAGAGATGACCGCAATCGCTCGCCGCAGCGACGTGAGCTTCACGTCCCGAACGTCGGCGCCGTCCACCAGCAGGCGTCCGGCGCTCACGTCGTAGAAGCGCGGCACGAGCGCGGTCAGCGTGGTCTTGCCCGAGCCGGTGTGACCGATGATCGCCACGTTCCTCCCGGGCGCGATCGCAAGATCGACGCCCTCGAGGACGGGCCGCTCGGGGTCGTACCCGAACGTCACGTCTTCGAATTGGATCAAGCCTTCGCCGCGTGGAAGATCGACGGCGTCCTGGCGGTCGGCGATCTCCTCGGGCTCGTCGAGGACTTGGAAGATCCGCTCTCCGGAGGCAGTCGCGCGCTGCGACTGCCCGATCCACATGCCGAGCATGCGGAGCGGCATGATCAGCATCGACACGTAGAGGTTGAAGGCGAAGAATTCGCCGATCGTCAGGCGGTCGTGGACGACCATCCAGCCGCCCACGAGCAGGATGGCGGCCTGGGCGAGAAGCGGGATGAAGGACAGGGCCGGGACGTAGATGGAGCGCTGTCGGTTCGCATCGATCGTCCTCTCGAACACCGCTTCGGAGCGACGGCCGAACTTCTCGGCTTCACGATCCTCCTGCGCGAAAGCCTTGACGACGTGGACGCCGACGATGTTCTCCTCGGCGACGGTCGCGACGTCCGCCATCTTCTGCTGCACGTCGCGCAACACGGGGTGGGAGGCGCTGCTGTAGCGGTAGGCGAGCCAGACGAGGGCCGGGGTGATCGCGACGGCGACGAGCGCGAGCTGCCAATCCGTCCAGAACATGATCGCCGTGGCGCCGACGATGGTGAAGAGGTTCTGGGCGAAGAAGATGAGGCCGTAGCCGAGGAAGAAGCGGACACCCTGGAGATCGACGGTCGCCCGGGACATCAGCTGACCCGTCTGATGGCGGTCGTAGAAGCCGAACGAGAGACGCAGCAGATGCGCGTACAGCGCGTTGCGCATGTCGAACTCGACGCCGAGCGCCTGCCGTCCGGAGATGAAGCGCCTGCCCACGAGCAAGAGCGCCTTGGCCAATCCCAGCACCACACCGATGCCGACGAGGATCCAGACCACGCGCTGATCGTGCGCACGGATGCCGTCGTCGATCACGCTCTGCGTCACGCGGACGAGCGCGATCGAGGCAGCTTGCGAAGCCGCCGCGAGGACGATCGAGACGGCGAGCGACCACTTGTACGGGACGAGAAACCCGAGCAGGCGGCCGAAGATCCGCACGTACGGGTGATTTGTGGCTGTTTCCGGCACTTCTCCCGAGTCTAGCGATGGGCTCGCCGCCCCCTTTTATGCTGGGCGCGTGCCGCTCCCCCTCGAATCCGTTCCCAATATTTCAGAGGGACGCGATCCCCAGACGCTCAGCGCGCTCCGCGAAGTCATGTCCGCTCCGGCGCGCCTGCTCGACGTCCACGCGGACGCCGATCATCACCGCTCGGTCTACACGCTCGTCGGTACGGGAGAGGAGCTCGTGGAGACGTTGGCCGCTGCCATCGGGCGCGCCGTCGAGCTGATCGACCTCCGTCGGCACGAGGGCGCACACCCGCGCGTCGGGGCGGCCGACGTCGTCCCGCTCGTCCCGCTCGAGCCGGCTCAGGAGGCCGCTGCCCGCGCCGCGGCACTCGCGCTCGCCGAGCGGATAACGGAGCTCGATCTTCCGGTCTTCTTCTACGGCCGGTTGACCGAGGATCGCCGCGAGCCCGCATTCTTTCGGCGCGGCGGCACCGAGGAGCTGCAGCGCCGCATGAATGCCGGTGAGCTGCGGCCCGATCGCGGCCCGGCACGGCTACATCCGACCGCCGGCGCCGTGCTCGTCGGCGTCCGTCGGCCTTTGATCGCCTTCAACGTCAACCTGCGCGCAGGCGATGTCGGGGTAGCGCGAGAGATCGCGGCGACCATCCGGGAGCGCGACGGCGGCTTCCCGGGAGTGCGGGCGCTCGGGCTCGACCTCCCGAGCGCGGGGCTCGTCCAGGTGAGCATGAACGTGACGGACTGGGAGGCCTCCGCGCTGCACGAGATCGTCGAACGGATCGTCGCCGAGGCCCAGGCGCGCGGCGCCGAGGTCGTCGGCAGCGAGCTCGTCGGCCTCATGCCGGCGGGCGCAGCCGTCGAGGCGGCCGGGGCGGTGCTCAGGATCGACGGGTTCGACTCGTCCCGTGTCCTGGAGCTGCGCCTGTTGGACGGGTAAGCGCTCCCGCGAGCGGGGGCCCCGTTCGGAGGGCTCTAGACTTGCCGTCGATGGCGGTGGCGACGGCGATCTCCCTGAACGGCGACGACCTCACGGTCGAGGACGTGTGGTCTGTGGCGGTCGCGGGCGAACGGGCCGAGCTGTCGGACGCGGGCCGCGAGAAGATGCAGGCGGCCCGCGACCTCGTCGAGCGTGCGGCGAGCACCGAGCACACGTATGGCATCAACACGGGCTTCGGGCGTTTCGTGGAGAAGTCGATCCCGGCCGAGCTGACGGAGGAGCTGCAACTTCGTCTGATCCGAAGCCACGCGTGTGGGGTCGGCGACCCGTACCCGGACGATGTCGTGCGCGCGGCGATGCTTCTCCGGGCGAACACCCTTGCGAAGGGCTACTCGGGTGCGCGGGTCGAGACCGTCGAGCTTCTCCTCGAATGCCTGAATCGCGGTGTCCTGCCCGTCGTCCCCAGCCGAGGATCGGTAGGTGCGTCCGGCGATCTCGCGCCGCTGGCGCATCTCGCGTTGCCGCTCGTAGGCGAGGGTCGCGCGGCCTACGAAGGTGAGATCCTTGGCGGCGGTGAGGCTCTGGATCGCGCCGGCCTCGCGCCGGTCCGCCTGCAGGCGAAAGAGGGGCTTTCCCTCGTCAACGGAACGCAGTTCATGGCGGCAGTCGGCGCACTCGCACTCGTCCGCGCGCGCCGCCTCGTCAAGAGCGCTGACATCGCGTGCGCCCTCTCCCTCGAGGCGCTCCAGGGCTCACGCGTCAGCTTCCTGCCGGAGATTCAGGCTCTGCGCCCGCTCGAAGGCCAGGGGCAGGCGGCCGCGAACGTCCTGCGGCTCGTCGAAGGCTCGGCGATCATCGAGGCGCACCGTTGGTGCGACAAGGTCCAGGACGCGTATTCCCTCAGGTGCGCCCCCCAGGTGCACGGCGCGAGTCGCGACCTGCTGCGGTACGCGGAAGCGACGCTCGCAGTCGAGCTCAACTCCGCCACCGACAATCCGCTCGTGCTCGTCGACCAGGACGAGCTCGTCTCGAACGGCAACTTCCACGGCCAGCCGGTGGCGTTCGCGCTCGACTCGATCGCAATTGCTCTCGCTGAGCTGGCTTCGATCTCGGAGCGCCGCGTCGAACGGCTCGTGAATCCGTCGCTCTCCGGCCTGCCGGCCTTCCTCACTCCCGACGGTGGCCTCAACTCCGGGTTCATGATTCCGCAGTACGTGGCCGCTGCACTGGTCAGCGAGAACAAGGTCCTCTGCCACCCGGCTAGCGTCGACTCCATTCCCACGAGCGCCGGTCAGGAGGATCATGTGCCGATGGGAAACGCCTCCGCGCTGAAGGCCTTGATGGTCCTCGCCAACGTCGAGCGTGCGCTCGCGATCGAGTTGCTTGCCGGAGCGCAGGCGATCGAGTTCCTCGCGCCGCTCGAGGGCGGGGTGGGGGTTCGCGCAGCGCACGACTTCGTCCGCTCGTTGTCTCCGGCCGTCGAGGACGACCGTCCTCTGGCCGAGGACATCGAGCTCGTCGCCACATCTATCCGCTCGGGCGACCTCGTCGAGGCGGTCGAGCGCGAGACGGGAGGGCTTTCATGAGCGTCCAGTCGATGGAAGCGACCGTCGAGGAGCTCTGCGGCGACCTGTCGCGAATCCGGGCGCCGCGCGGACAGACGCTCAACGCGCGCTCCTGGCAGACCGAGGCACCGTTGCGAATGCTCCTGAACAACCTCGATCCCGAGGTGGCCGAGAAGCCCGAGGAGCTGATCGTCTACGGGGGCTCAGGCAAGGCGGCCAGGAACCACGACGCGCTCAAGGCCCTCGTTCGTTCGCTGCTCGTCCTCGGGGAGGACGAGACGCTGCTCGTCCAGAGCGGGAAGCCCGTCGGGGTCTTCCGGACTCATCCCGGCGCGCCGCGGGTCCTGATCGCGAACGCGCTTCTCGTTCCGAAGTGGGCGACGTGGGACGAGTTTCGCCGCCTGGAGGCGCTCGGTCTGACGATGTTCGGCCAGATGACCGCGGGCAGTTGGATCTACATCGGCACGCAAGGGATCCTTCAGGGGACGTATCAGACCTTCGCCGCCGCCGGCGAGAGGCATTACGGCTCGCCCGACCTGGCGGGCAAGACCATCGTGACCGCGGGGCTCGGCGGCATGGGTGGTGCACAGCCGCTCGCCGCGACGATGGCCGGCGCCGCAATTCTCTGCATCGAGGTAGATCCGGCGCGCATCCGTCGGCGGCTCGAGACTCGCTACCTCGACGAGTCGACCGATTCGCTCGACGACGCCGTCGCGCGCGTGCGCGCCGCCGCGGAAGAGGGCCGGGCGATCTCGGTCGGCCTGCTCGGGAACGCCGCGGAGGTGGTGCCGGAGCTCGCTCGGCGCGGTGAGCATTTCGATCTCGTGACGGACCAGACCGCTGCCCATGATCCGCTCAACGGCTACGTGCCGGCGGGCCTCTCGGTCGAGGAGGCCGCCGAGCTGAGGGAACGGGATCCCGACGAGTATCTCCGGCGCGCCTCGGACTCGATCGCGCGGCACGTCGAAGGCCTCCTCGAGTACGTCCGCCGCGGGAGCTATGTTTTCGATTATGGCAACAACCTCAGAGGGGAGGCACTAGAGGCCGGCGTTGAAGAAGCGTTCACATATCCGGGATTCGTCCCGGCCTATATCCGGCCGCTCTTCTGCCGGGGAATCGGCCCGTTCCGCTGGGCCGTCCTCTCGGGCGATCCGGAGGACATCGCAGCGATCGACGGGGCGCTGCGTGAGCTCTTCCCGGACGACCGCCTTCTGCAGCAGTGGCTCGAGTTGGCCCCCGAGCGCGTGGCCTTCCAGGGTTTGCCCGCGCGCATCTGCTGGCTCGGCTACGGCGACCGCGCCAAGGCGGGGCTCGCGATCAACGACCTCGTTCGTACGGGCCGCGTCTCGGCGCCTGTCGTGATCGGGCGCGATCATCTCGACTCAGGCTCGGTGGCGTCCCCGTATCGCGAGACGGAGTCGATGCAGGACGGCTCCGATGCGATCGCGGATTGGCCGATCCTCAACGCGCTCCTGAACACGGCGGCCGGGGCGACGTGGGTGAGCGTGCATCACGGCGGCGGCGTCGGGATCGGCAATTCGATCCATGCGGGCATGGTCGTACTCGCCGACGGGACCGAGGAGGGCGCCGAGCGCCTCGAGCGCGTACTGACGACCGATCCGGGCACGGGCGTCCTGCGCCATCTCGACGCCGGCTACGACGAGGCGCGCGAGGCGGCGCGAGAACACGGTCTCGAAGCGCCGGGTCAGCCTTCCTGAGCAGCTGCGCTCGCCACCGAGTGTCCGGTTCCGGGCGGCGGTGGCTCTAGGCTCCTGCGCGTGACGAAGCTTCTCGTCCGCGATCTCGCCCAGGTCGTCTCGCCGGCCGGGACCGGGGCGCCCCTGCGGGGATACGAGCAGATGAGCGCGGTCGAGGTCATCGAGAAGGCCTACGTGCTCTGCGAGGACGGGCGGGTGAGCGCGGTCGGGCCCATGGCGGACTTGGGTGGCATCGAAGGCGAGCTCGAGGAGCTCGACGCCAAGGGTCGCGTCGCGATCCCAGGGCTCGTCGACTGCCATACGCACGCGTGCTTCGCGGGCGATCGCGTCGACGAGTTCTCGCGCAGAGCCGCCGGGGCGACGTACGAGGAGCTCCACGCCGCCGGCGGCGGGATCCTCTCGACCGTGCGAGCCACGCGAGCCGCCGGCGAGGACGGGCTCGCAGAAGCCCTCGACGAGCACCGCGCCTGGATGCTGGCGGCGGGGACGACCACGTTCGAGGCGAAATCCGGCTACGGGCTCGACCACGACACCGAGCTTGCACAGCTCCGGGTCGTCCGGGCGGCCGGCGGCGTCGCGACCTGGCTGGGTGCGCATGCCGTCGCGCCCGAGTTCGACGACGCTGATGCCTACCTCGACTTCGCGCTCGCGGAGGTTCTCCCCGAGGCCGCGGAGCTCGCCGAGGCAGCCGACATCTTCCTCGAGCGCGGTGCCTTCGATGCTGCGCAAGCGCGCCGCTACCTCGAAGCTGCCCGATCAGCCGGGCTCGCTCTCCGCCTCCATGCCGACCAGTTCACGGAGGGCGGGGGAATTCCGCTGGCGATCGAGCTCCGCGCGCGGTCCGTCGACCACCTCGAGGCGACGGGGCCGGGAGGCGTCACGGCGCTTGCCCGGAGCGACGTGACCGCCGTCCTGCTTCCGATCGCTGCGCTTTTCCTCGGCCGGCCGATGCCACCCGGCCGAGCGCTCCTGGAAGCAGGTGCCGTCGTCGCGCTTGCAACCGACTTCAACCCCGGGAGCGCGTTCTGCGAGAGCCTGCCGGTTGCCATGACGCTTGCGTGCACCCAGCTCGGGCTCGGCCCGGAAGCAGCACTCATCGCGAGCACCGTCAACGCCGCGCATGTCCTCGGCCGTGCCGAGCTCGTCGGCCGCATCGCGCCCGGTTACTCCGCAGATCTCGTCCTCCTCGAGACGACCGATTGGCGCCACCTTGCCTATCACTTCGGCGGCGACCTCGTCTCGGCGGTGGTCAAGGACGGCGCCGTCGCGTGGGCGCGCCGAGGCGTCTGAGCGCGGCATAATCGCCACATGCCGAGCAAGAAGGTGCGGCGCCGACGGGCCAAGCTGCAGCGCCACGAATACGAGTACGTCGTCGAGACCGACGAGGGCGAGGAGGTCGTCGTCGAGCGTCCCGCCCCGGACCCGACAAAGGGGTCGACCAAGACCGCCACGCCGCGTGATCGGCGCGGGCGCGAGATCCCAAAGCCGACGCTCGCGCGCGTCCTCAAGCGCACCGCGATCTTTGCGCCGCTCATCCTCGTCGTCGTCTTCCTGACGAGCGCCGCGGACTCGAGCACGGCGGCGAAGGTCTACACCGCGGTCATGCTGCTCGCCTTCTTCATCCCCTTCAGCTACCTCGTCGACGTGATCGTCTACCGCACGCTGACGCGCAGGCAGCAGCGCGCCGAGGCGAAGCGGAGCTAACCGCGGGCCGGGCTGCCGCGATAGTGGCCCTCGCCGGGCCAGGGAGCGAGCAGCAGGAGAATCTTCGCGCCGGCCTCGCTCGAAATGGAGTGCCGCTCGTCGGGCTCGAAATGGGCGAGCGTCCCGGTCGATGCCTCGACCTCCTCGCCGCCGGCCCTGATGCGGGCGATGCCGTCGACGACGAGGAGCCAGGCGTGCTCCTTCACCTGGTGATCCCCGAGCGACTGCCCCGGCTCGAGCCCGATCAGCACGGCTCGCGCCTCGTCCTCGCTCTTCAGGACGACCGGAGAACGACTTCCGTCAGGGGTCGCGATTCCCGGCAAATTCCAGCTTTCCACGGCGGGGCAGTCTATCGGGGCGCCGTTAGACTCAAGCTCCGATGAGCTTGGACGTCACGCAGATTCCGCTCGGTCCCTACGCAGAGAATTGCTACGTCGTCCGGGCCGCGCCGGACGCGGCGGAGGCCGTCCTCGTCGATCCGGGTTGGCCCGGGTCGTACCGGGAGATCGAAACCGTCCTCGGCGCTGCGAGCGTCTCCGCAATCCTGATCACGCACGGGGACATCGACCACGTCGGCGGCGTCGCCGAGGCGGCCGAGCGGACGGCCGCGCCGGTGCACATTCCCACCGAGGAGGCCGACCGCCTGCGCAGGATCAACGATTTCCTCCCGGCGAGCGTTGGTCAGGTCTCTTTCGACAGCTACGAGCCCGAGGTTCTCCTCGACGGCACCGAAGTGCTAGAGCTCGCCGGAATCCGTTTCGAGACGCTCCGCGTCCCGGGCCACACCGAGGCCCACCTTGCGTTCGCGGCAGACGGCTGCCTGTTCTCCGGCGACGTGCTCTTCGCGGGATCCGTTGGTCGAACAGACCGGCCGAACGGCGATTGGGACACGCTCCTCGCCTCGATCCGGATGCTCGCGGAGCGGTTCCCGCCCGAAACCGTCGTCTATCCGGGCCACGGGCCCGAGACGACCCTGGGCCGCGAGCTCGAGGCCAACCCGTTCCTCGCCGAGCTTCGCGCTGCGCCGCGGTGAAGTTCGAGGCTCCGCCCGGGACACACGACGTCCTCGAGAAAGACTGGCCGCACTGGGCCAGGATCGTGCGCGAGATCGAGCGCCTGTGCTCGCTCTACGGCTATCGCCCGATCGCCACGCCCGTCTTCGAGGAGACCGACCTCTTCCTGCGTACGTCCGGAGGCGGCTCCGACGTCGTCCAGAAGGAGATGTACACGTTCGAGGACCGGGGCGACCGCTCGCTCACGCTCCGCCCCGAAGGCACCGCGCCGATAGCGCGCGCGTATCTGCAGCACGGGCTCTACCGCGAGCCCCAGCCGCAGAAGCTGTTCACGATCGTGCCCATGTACCGCTACGCGCGCCCCCAGCGCGGCCGCTACCGCGAGCACTGGCATCTCTCGGTCGAGGCGATCGGCTCGGCTGACCCCGCTGTCGACGCCGAGCTGATCCAGCTCTACGACACGCTTCTCCGTCGTCTCGGCGTCCATGACTACACCCTCGAGATCAACTCGATCGGTGACCGCAACTGCCGGCCGCGGTACGTGGAGGAGCTCGTGAAGTGGCTCGATGCGAACGAGTCCCGGCTCGACGACGAGGCGCGCGAGAAGCGCAAGACGACGCCGCTTCGCGTCTTCGACGTCAAGAGCGACGCTGTGCGCGCGGCTCTCGCGGAAGCGCCGAGCATCGACGAGTTCCTCTGCGACGAATGCCGGGAGCACTTCGACGCCGTGCGCGCGACGCTGGACACCTACGGCGTGTCCTACGAGGTGGACAAGCGTCTCGTTCGCGGGCTCGACTACTACACGCGCACGACCTGGGAGTTCGTCGGCCCCGAGGAAGGCGCCCAGAGCACCATCTCCGGAGGCGGCCGCTACGACTACCTCATCGAGGAGATCGGCGGTCCGTCCACCCCGGGAGTCGGTTTCGGCGCCGGGATCGAGCGGCTCCATCTCGCCCTCGGCGACGCGCCCTCGGAGCCGCGCGAGACCGATGTCTTCTTCGCGGTCGACGACGCGACGAAGCGGGTGGACGTCCTGCGGGCGCTCGCGCGCGCGAGGGAGCAAGGTCTGAGCGCGGACACCGACTACGCCGGACGGTCGTTGAAGGGCCAGCTGACCCAGGCTCAGCGCCTGGGCGCCACGACGGTCGTCGTCGCGCACGCCGACGGATTCACCGTCCGCAGAGCCGGCGCGGTCGACGAAGAGGTGGCCAGCCTCGACGGATTCAGGCCGTGACCTGGCGGGACGTCATGTGCGGCGAGGTCGGGCCGGAGCACGTCGGTGAGCGCTGCACGCTCGCCGGCTGGGCGGACTCGCGCCGCGACCACGGCGGGCTCGTCTTCATCGACCTCCGCGACAAATCGGGGATCTGCCAGCTCGTCCTCAACCCGGAACGCGCAGCCGACGCGGCCAAGGTTGCGCACGACGTCCGCAACGAATTCGTCCTCCGCGCGCAAGGAGAGGTCGCGCGGCGGGCCCCCGAGGCCGTCAACCCCAATATCCCGACCGGCGAGGTCGAGCTGCAAGTGGACCAGCTGGAGGTTCTGTCGCGCTCGACGCCGCTTCCGTTCCAGCTGGAGGAGGAAGGCGTCGACGAGACGCTTCGGCTCAGGTACCGCTGGCTCGACCTCCGGCGCCCGAAGATGCAGCGCAACATCGGGTTGCGCGCCCGGATGGTCTCCGCCATCCGGCGCACGATGGAGGAGGCGGATTTCCTCGAGATCGAGACGCCGATCCTCTTCAAGCCGACGCCGGAAGGCGCCCGCGACTTCGTCGTCCCGAGCCGCCTTCAGCCTGCGCGCTTCTTTGCGCTGCCCCAGTCGCCGCAGATCCTGAAGCAGCTCCTGGTGATCGCCGGCTTCGATCGTTACTTCCAGATCGCCCGCTGCTTCAGGGACGAAGACCTGCGTGCCGACCGCGTGCAGGAGATCACGCAGCTCGACGTCGAGATGGCGTTCCCGGACCGGGACTTCCTGCTCGAGCTGATGGAGCGCATGATGCGGGCCGTCTGGCTGGAGACGATCGGAGTCGAGCTCGAGACGCCGTTCTCGCGGCTGACCTGGGAGGAGGCGGACCGCCGCTTCGGCTCCGACAAGCCCGATCTCCGTTTCGGCCTCGAGCTCGAGGACGCGACCGAGCTCACGCGCAGGTCGGAGTTCGGCGTCTTCGCGAACGCGCCGTGCGTCCGCTTCCTGCGCGTGCCGCAGGAGCTCTCCCGCGCGCAGCTCGAGCGACTCGAGGAGGTGGCGAAGGAATGGGGGGCAAAAGGCCTGGCGTATCTCGTCTACGACGAGAGCGGGGAGGTCCGCTCGCCGATCGCGAAGTTCCTGTCCGAGGACGAGCTCGCCGTTTTCCGCTCGGACCCGGGCTCGACCGTTCTCTTCGGCGCCGGCGAGCCGGCCGTCGTGTCCCGAGTCCTGGGACAGCTGCGGCTCCACCTGGGCCGGGAGCTCGGGCTCGTCGACGAGGATGCCTGGAGCTGGGTCTGGGTGACGGACTTCCCGATGTTCGAGTGGAAGGAGGAGGACGAGCGCTGGGGCGCGGTCCACCATCCCTTCACCCGGCCGACTCCCGAATGGGAGCAGCGCTTCGACGAGGATCCCGCCAACGCGCGTGCGCTCGCCTACGACCTCGTCGGGAACGGGACCGAGCTCGGCGGCGGATCGTTCCGGATGCACGAGCCCGACCTCCAGGCGCGGGTGTTCGACGTCCTCCAGCTCTCGGCCGAGGAGCAGCGCGCGAAGTTCGGGTTCCTCCTCGACGCGCTCGCGATGGGCGCTCCCCCTCACGGCGGCATCGCTTTCGGGATCGACAGGATGATGATGGTGCTCGCTCGCGAGCCGAACCTCCGCGATGTCATCGCCTTCCCGAAGAACCAGGCCGGGGTCGATCCGATGAGCGGCGCGCCGTCCGAGCTCGAGGAGGAGCAGCTTCGTGAGCTGGGAATTCAGCTTCGGCGCAAACCCGATTAAGGCAAGCTGCCCTTTCGGCCGATGATCCGGTCATACTTTCGGCGACACCCGTGCCGCACGGGGGAGTGGAGGCGTAACGCAGATGTCGACTCAAGATCCACGTCGGGCGCAGGGAGGACCGGCGCTCACGCCGCTTCCGCGCGTGGAGGACATTCCTCGTGCGGGCGAGGGTCTGGACCGCGCCAAGGTCGAAGAGGCCTTCGACGCCTTCCGACGCCACGTCACCGCACTGCAGGCGCAGCTCCGCGTGTTGCAGGTCGCTCCGCGGAGCGCCATCGCGGAGCCCTCGGGGCACGCGGTCCGTATGGACGCACTCCACCTCATCCGCTCCGCGGCCGAGTTCGCCGACACGATCGAGCGCGACGCCCAGGAGGCGGCCGCGAAGCAGGTCGGGAAGGCCGAGCAGGAGATCCGCGAGTCGCAGATGGAGCTGCAGCAGCGCGAGGCCGAGATTGCACGGATCCGCCAGGAGACGGAGCGCCAGCGCGCAGAGATCCTCAACGCAGCTCGCACCGAGGCGCGCGAGATCCTGACGAAGTCGAACCGCGACTCGAGCCAGGAGCTTCGCGACGCCGAGTCGAAGGGCGCCCGGCTTCTCGAGCAGTCGCGCCATCAGGCGACGGAGCTCACCAACGCCGCTCGCGCCGAGGTGGAGCAGACGCTCGAATGGGCTCGCGCCCAGGCCGACGTCATCGTCCAGCGCTCGCGCATGGGCGCCGAGCAGCTCCTGTCGGCGGCGGGCCACGGCGACGCCGCGATCCAGGAAGCAATCGAGGCGATCGTGCGCGCCGCGGAGGCTTCCGTGTCGCCGGCTCCGGCCACGAGCCAGTCGTCCCTGGCGGCGCCGTCGGCGGCGCCGGAGCCAGAGGCCGAGGAGGAGCCCGAGCCGTCCGCGGACGCCGAGCGGTCCGCGGAGGATGAGGCGCCGGACGATGAGACGGCCGCCGAGGCCGCTCCAGAGGAAGAGCGCGAAGAGAACCCGTAGGCTGGTACGCGCAAACGCGTGCCGGACCCGCTGTCACTCCTCCGCCTCGTCGCGCTGATCGTTTTCATCGGCTTGGTCGCCGTCGGCCTCTGGCTGCTCGACGTGGCCTGGTGGGTAGTCCCGCCCGTGATGGCGGCTGCGCTCCTCATCGCGTGGACGATCGAATGGGTCGCCTGGCGCGGGTCGATCACATCGTCCGTCGTCCGCGAGACCGCCGTGCCGCTCGCGCCGCCCGCTCAATCTCCGCTCGAGGAGGGGTCGCGCGTCGAGACGCTCGCTCCCGTGCCG
>Ga0081539_10002573_pt1 | contig 25045 bp, 24 predicted proteins | sample TabmetS4T2R2_FD_71023 | JGI IMG/M metagenome (GOLD analysis project Ga0081539, IMG submission 71023) | Tabebuia heterophylla rhizosphere microbial communities from the University of Puerto Rico - S4T2R2 | ecosystem: Host-associated > Plants > Roots > Rhizosphere ...
CGGGCCCGGTGGGACTCGCTGAAGCTGTTCACACCCGCCCAGTACTCATCGCTGCCGGGTATGCCGTTCCCGGCTCCGACCGACACTTACCCCATCAAGGAGGCCGTCGCGGACTATCTGCAGGCCTACGCGACGGCCTTCCACCTGCCGGTCACGCTCAACGCCCGGGTGACCGACCTGCACCGCGTCGGCAACACCTTCGAGATCCGGGCCAGCGACGGCATCTACCGGGCCCGCCAGGTCGTGGTGGCCACCGGACCGTTCCAGGTGCCCTTCACCCCACCTCCGGCGCAGACGCTGAGTCCGTCGGTGACTCAGCTGCACAGTGCCGCGTATCGCAACCCGCAGGCCATACCGGACGGGCCAGTGCTGGTCGTCGGCGGCGGGAACTCCGGCTTCCAGATCGCCGAGGAGCTCGCGGCCAGCCGGCACGTGGACCTGTCCATCGGCGCCCGGAATCCGACGCTGCCGCAACGCCTCTTCGGCCGGGATCTGTTCTGGTGGCTGACCCGGCTCGGCCTCATCGGGGTACCCGCCACCTCCCGGCTGGGCCGGCGCATGCAGGCCCGCGGCGAGTTCATCATCGGCACGAACCGGCGTCGGCTGCGCCGTGCCGGCGTGCGGTTACGGCCCCGCCTGGTCAACGCCGAGGGGCACACGGTGCGGTTCGCCGACGGCGGCACGTTGGACGTTCGCACCGTGATCTGGTCGACGGGCTTCCGGTCCGACCACTCCTGGATGCACATTTCCGGCCTGACGAACGGTGGGCGTATCGCCCACCGCCGCGGCGTGACAGACGTACCTGGCCTGTACTACCTGGGCCTGTCCTGGCAGCACAGCCGCGGCTCGGCCCTGCTCGGCTTCGTCCACGACGACGCCGCCTACCTCGCCGACCGCATCGCCGCCGGCCAGCAAGCCCCCACGTCGGCGGAGGCCGGCAGGACCGGCACGTCGTCTCTGATCAATATTGGGGGGGTCGGTAGACGGATCGATGTCGATGGACTCCACCAGGTCGGGGCTGAACGACCAGGATGTGGTCATTGATCGATCGAACGACGGAGTGTCGGCCGGCGGGTGAGTGGCAGACTCGGCCCGGTTGACAGCCGGCACGCCAGGCAGCAAGCCGGTCGACGGCCAGACGTCCCCAAGGCGAAGGATCGCATTAATGAACCGCAAGCTCTTTGCCGCGCTCGCTCTCGGCTCGTGCCTCGTGGCGGTACCGCTCAGCCAGGCGCAGGCAGCCTCCGCCCAGCGGAGCACGGCGCCGGTGACGTCGACTTCCGACGGGTCGGCGGTCGGCTCAGCCACACTGACCCGCACCTCGGCAGGTATCGCGTTCTCCCTGCACACTACCGGGCTGCGGGCCGGTGACGCGGTGACGATCTGGGTCATGGCGCAGAACCCGGACGGCGGCACGGCGGTGCTGTATGGCACCGGCCATCTGATCGGCAGCTCCGGAACCGCCGGATTCGGCGGATCCGTGGCCGTCGGGGACAGCACCGGATACGCGATGGGCGACGACACCACCCTGGAAGACGCTCTGAACGCGACCGTGACGCTCGTGGTCCGCGACCACGGTCCGGCCGATGCGGACTCCGTCGAGCAGCAGATTCACACCATCAGCGCCTGCAACCCCACCTGCACCGACCAACAGATCTCGGTTCTCGCCGCGAGCTGACGCGCGACACCAGGCGGGCACCCGTCGCTCACCTCTGGTACTTGTCGAGTTCTGCTCGGCAGGCACCACGACCCGCCGGTAGCGGATCCACCGGCACGATGAACCGACGTGTAACCGCTCATAGGCAGGAGGCCGTGACGCCGGCGGGAGCTGGCCACGGAGGGTGACGGGGATTCCGGAGGCTAGGGTGCCGAGCATGCGCATGCTGCATCTCGGGCTTCGCGTCACCGACCTGGAACGCTCGCTCGCCTTCTACACCACGCTCGGGTACGCCGAGCTGGGCGGTGTCCCCGAGACGGAGTTCGGCCGCCTGACCATGCTCAAGCTACCCGACGATCCGTTCGTCAGCCTCGAGCTCGTGCACGACCCCGCGAGGCCGGTTGACGACATCGGCGCGGTCAACCACCTTGTCGTCCAGGTGGATGATCTCGATGCCACGATCGCCGATCTCGCGGCCGACGGCGTCGCGGCCGAACCACCGACGGTACCGGGGCCCGGGATCCGGACAGCATGGCTAACCGATCCCGACGGCTACCGGATCGAGCTCGTGCAGTGGCCACCCGGCCATCCGGCCGGCATGACGGCGGCCGATTTTGCCTGACAGCGCGGTGCTGGCCCCGAGACGGTGCCGGCGCAGACGTGTCGATCGTCGTCCGGAAGCCGACAGCGTGGCATTGATCCCGGCGATACGATGCACCGCCATACGCGTCTAGCTATAGCTAACTCGGCACAACCGGTCGCCTTCGATGGGAAACGCCGTGGCGGTTACCGACACTCTTGAGGTGGCGGCTGGTGTCAGTCGCCGGCGTGTCCGCCTGAACATTCTGCCAACCGTGGCCGTCGCTGCCGTCGCCGCCGGTGTCGCCTGGTGGACGATCAGCGTGTTCAGCGGGGGTGGTTGGTGGCTGTTGCATAAGCAACTCGCCTGGAGATTCACGTCCCGGTGGGCCGCGCTCACCGCGCTGCTCATAGTTATTTTCGCCCTGTCTTGCCTACATTGGAGTGCGCGACTGGCCTCTACCGCAGGTCAAAGGCCGAGCACCGCGCAGATGGTCGACATGCCGGCGTCGGAGCGGGCCGCTCGTATCTCTGCGTTTCGTAGATTCGGGGTCAAGGGCGTCATCATGGGTGACGATGGCCGGGTGTCAACATCGAAGGTGCAGGTGGCCATCTGGAGCGCTGCCCTTGTCTTCGGCCTCCTGCTGCTGCTACTGGTCGGACGAACCCCCAACTGTCCGATCGATCCCGGCGCTTCATTCGGAAGTTGTCCCCGCAACCCGATGACCGGCGTCGCATTCGCCGACCTGCTTGGTGCGAGATTCAGGTGGGAATACCTCCTTCTACTCGGCTGGCCCATTGCTGTCGCAGTCGCCGCGAAACAGCAGGTCGTCCATGCACTTGATCAGATTGACCAAGCCACCCGAGCCGACACAGATCCCAGCAAACCGAGTGCCGGAAGCGCGGAGGCTGCCGGCTCCGGCACCGGGGCTGACGTCAAAGCTCCGCCGACAGATCCGGCGTCGATCGGAATGGTAGCCGGGCTCCGTGACCTCATTGCCGACGACAAAGGCCGGGGCAACCTATTGGACCTGCAATATCTGGCCTTCACACTCATCACAGTGAGCTATTTCGTTCTGCAGATCACGACGCATCCCGCCAAGGGCCTTCCGGAGATTCCTGCGGCCCTGCTCGTGCTGATGGGCATCGCGGGCGGCGGCTACCTCTCCGGCAAAGTGCTCGACCCGATCGGCGCCAAAAGCAACCGGGGCGTACCTCCGCCCCCTGTGACTCCTGCCACCAGCGAGGTCGCGCCACCGAACGGGCACTGATCGGGTGGTCGGCGCGCCCTTCTGCTATTTGCCGCTCGATTAGCACCGCCCCTAGTTCCGCTGAAAGGACCGTCGCCGAAGCGGTGCTGCTGTTCGCTGGCGTGGGGCCGTTGCTGCGGCTCCGGCCGCTCCATCTTGAGCTCCCGTCGCCGATCCGACCCGGCGAGTTGTCGGATCAACGACCGTCCAGCGCCGACACACCACCGATGCTGTGCAGATGAAACACGCACTCTGCGTCGGCATCAATGACTACCCCGGCACCGGCAGCGACTTGGCCGGATGCGTGAACGACGCCCAGGACTGGGCCGAGGAGCTCACCAAGCGGGGCTTCGACACGGAGCTCCTGCTAGACGGGGAGGCGATCGGCGAGGCGATGCGCGCGGGCATCCGCCGCAAGCTCGCCCAGTCCGGCTCCGGCGACACGGTGGTCATCACCTACTCGGGTCACGGCACCTGGGTCCGTGACGACAACGGCGACGAGCCGGACGGCCGCGACGAGGCGCTGTGCCCGTACGACATCTTCACCAACGGCCCGCTGCTGGACGACGAGCTGTACGACATCCTCTGTGAACGCGAGCGCGGCACCCGGGTCGTGATGATCTCGGACTCGTGCCACTCCGGCACGGTGGCCCGGATGGCGCCGTCCCTGCGCGAGACCGCCGACAAGGTCAAGTTCCTGCCGCCGTCGGTGTTCCTGTCGCCGGAGGAGGCGGCGCGGGCCGCGAAGATGCCGCGGGTGCTGGCCGGCCGGCCGCGGCATGCCGCGCTGCTGCTGTCCGGGTGTCAGGACCTGGAGTACAGCTACGACGCGCACTTCGGTGGCCGCCCGAACGGCGCGTTCACCTACGTCGCGCTGGCCGCGCTGCGTGAGCTGCCGGCCGGGGCCACATACAGGGACTGGATGGCGGCGATCGCCAAGCATCTGCCCAGCCAGGACTACCCGCAGACGCCCGGCCTGGACGGCAGCAGTTCGCAGCGCAGCTGGCCGGTTCTCTGAGCCGATGAGGATCCTGCGAGGTTCGCCCCGCGATTTCCTTGGATGGTGGAACGCCGCAATGCGGTACCGCATTGCAGCGGTTCGGCACAAAGGTTGGTTCCGGATATTGGCGAGGCCCAAGGACATAGTGGAATACGTTACAGCGCTAGACGCTCGCGATCCTCATCATTGCCCATACCCTTTGATCCTTTCGGGTAAGGGTTTGGGCAGCACGTTCGGCGTCGTCGAGGAGCCGGGCGGCGTGGTCTCGGTCGGTGGCTGACACGACCTCCGCGAGTCCAGCCAATGCGTCGGCCTTTTCGTATTCGTCCGCAATGGATCGAACGGCGCGTTCCGCGTTGGTGATGAGCCGTGCAGCGGAGCTTGTGTCATTGGCTGCTAGCGCCGCAACTTCAACCCACGCCAATGCCTTCTTGTAATCGTCGGTGATGGATAGCGCGATGCGCTCGGCGCGGTCCGGGTCGATCGCCGCCAACGCCTCCGTGACCGAACAGAGTGCATTCGCCTGCCATGCCTCGTCGATGATCGATCGGGCGATGCGCTCGGCGCGGTCCGGGTCGATCGCCGCCAACCCCTCCGTGACCAAACAGAGCGCATTCGCCTGCCAGGCCTCGTCAGTGATCGATCGGGCGATGCGTTCGGCGCGGTCCGGGTCGATAGCCGCCAACGCCCCCGTGACCGAACAGAGCGCATTCGCCTGCCATGCCTCGTCGGTGATCGATCGGGCGATGCGTTCGGCGCGATCCGGGTCGGTAGCCGCCAACACCTCCGCGACTATGGCCAGAACTCGTGCTCTATTCCCCTCGGTGAGGGACCGGGCGATACGTTCGGCGCCGGTAACAATCTGGGCGGCACGGCGCGAATCGGTAGCGGCCACCGTCTGCCCAACCTCGGCCACCGCTAATGCCTTGTAAGTCTTTTCGGTCATGGATTCGGCGACGCGTTTGGCGCGGTCCGGGTCGACGGCAGCGAGCGCCCTCGCGACGTCCTCCAGTGCCTGGCTTCTCTGATACTCATCCTCGACCGACCGGGCGATACGTTCCGCACTGCCCGCGTCGATAGCGGTTAGCTCCTCAGCGCTGCCGACCAGGGCACCTACCTTGGACCTGTCGTCTGTGGACTCTAGGAAGCGTTCGATCTCTGCGACGACCCGGGCGGCGCGGCCGGCATCGATGTCTGCCAGCGCTGCGGCGACCCTGGCCAACCCCCACACCTTCTGACTTTCGTCCTCGATCGATTGGGCCACCTGCTCCGCCTCACTCAAAACGCGGATAGCACGAGCGCGATCGCTCCGGACAAATTCCGGGCGCCGCTGAGCCGTCTCACGTTGGGCGTTCGAGTTAGTCGGGTCGTGTGCATGGCGGACGGTAGGTGCGGCGGCGCTGTCCGTTGAGACTGACTTTTGGCCCGCATTGCCCGTCGCACGCGAGGCGTCGAGCACGCGCTCGATAAGGTGAATAAGCCGATCGGCATCGTACTCATATCGCCCGTAGCTCAGCTCAAGAGCATTTAGGCGCGCAAGCTTGGTCAAGTCGACCGGCAGCTGTTGTTGTTGAAGCGGTCTGGCGCCGTCGACGAGCACGGGAACCACTCGAATATCACGCTCGAGCGCTGTTTGAACTTCGAAGCGTACGTAGTCGTCCGGGTTGTCAAGCCGCCGTCGACCCTCCTCGTCGACAAGGGTCATCCACTGACGGCCGATCAAGACCACCAGCAACGCGCAGGATTCAACCGCCTGCCGGATGACCTGGGCGAAGTCTAAGCCCGGCTCGATCGAGTCCAAGTCCATGAACACTGGTACATTCGGCAAGCGCTCCCTCAGCTGGAACTGCAACAACCGCGCATAGGGAGCAGCGTCCTCACGGCGATAGCTCAGGAAGATCCCTCTCGACGACAAGGCCGGCACACCCCCACTCTGGCCCGATACGCCAGCTAAGATCCGGCGGATTATGTAGCCGCCTCGCGGCGCATCACCGCCGCTTCCCACCGGTTGGCTGCGCCCATCTTGGCCAGGATGTTGGACACGTGCATGCTGACGGTTTTTTCGGCAATGGAGAGCGTGCGGGCAATGCGCGCGTTGGTATAGCCACGCGCTACCAGGTCGAGGACCTGTCGTTCCCGGCGGGTCAGGCTGTACGCGTCTGGCTCGCGTTCTGCTTCGCCCGGGGTGTCGGATCGCGGCTCCGGCACGATGCCGGCCATCCTGGAGAGAGCTTGGAAGTCTCGAACCAGCCGGACGGCGCCGAGCGCCTGAGCCGCGCGCAGTCCCACGCCGAGTTCGTGCTGCAGCGCCGTCAAGGCGCCACGGCGCAGTAGGCACTCGCCGAGCCGAAGACGGGCGTACGCCTGGGGGTACGGATGCGCTAGCTGTGCCCAGAGGTCGGCGACTTCGGCCCATTGCTTCTCGGCCGACTCGCCGAGAGCCCGGGACAGCTCGGCTGAGGCCACCCGGCTCAGCGCTTCAGCGACCGGCAGCGCTCGATCGCCGGCGCCTCGAAGCATCACAGTGCGGATCGCCTGCACCCGTACCGCCAGGGCCTCGGCCCAGGACTGCCAGCGGTCGAGGTTCACCGGACGGACTTCCTGGCGGGCCGCCTCGGCGGCGTCCGCGGCACCGCGTAGGCCGATGACGCACAACCGCAGGGCGGGAAAGAGGCCCTCGCCGTCGGCCAGCTTTGCCATCCCTTCGTCCACAGCACGGCGGGCCGCGCGGCAGTTGCCGGCGGCGATTTCCAGCTCCGCGAGTGCGCCGTAGACATGGCCGACGAAGTCCTGATCGATCTTGTTTGGCGAGCGGCGCAGCACGGTTTCCAGGATGGTCCGGGCGGTGGTCAGATCGTCGCGTGCGACCGCCAAATTCGCGCGCACGTGCTGAATGTAGATCGGTAACTCATCCGCGACGTCGTCGGGCAACATTTCGCCGATCAGATCCTCGATCTCACTCCAGCGGCCGAGGTCAAAGAGGATGTCGGAAGCGTTCCCAACAAGCACCACTCCGGTGGTCATGCCCAGCCCGAATGATGTGGCCCGGGCGCAGCCCTGCCGCGCCAGCTCGACGCCTTCCTCCAGGCGATTGAGCAGCTGGAGGCAGTAGGTGAGGTTGGTGTACGCCCGGAGGATGTTCTCCTTGCTGTCGGTCTCCTCGGCAAGAACCAGTCCGGCGCGCAGATGGTCCACGCCGTCCTCCCGTTCGCCCAGCAGGAAGAGCACGGTGCCCAGGGTGACCAGCAGGTAGCTTTCCTCGACTCGCGCGTGTGCGGTGCGGGCTGTCGCCAACGCGCGTTGGCCCTCCTCCTGCGCGCGCCGGTAGTAGCCGCTCAGCATCAGCGCGCGGGCGTGCATCTCGCCGGCCCGGGCCTTGAGGGCGCTCGGCGGGACAGACTCCAGCAGCTCGGTGCATCGTCGGGCGGCGTCCAGCGCGCCGCGGGTATCGTTGGCGCGCCACCGAAAGCGTGCCATGTGCTCGTGCAGGGTGGCGAGCAGATCCAGCGGGCCGTCGGCGCCCACCGCCTGAATGGCCTCGCCGGTAAGCGTCACCGCTCGCTCGGCCGCGCCGGCGTAGTCCAGCGTCTCCGCGGCCTCGCACAACAGCTGAGGATAGGACGTCCCGGTGAGCGAGCCCGGTTCCACCAGGCGCGGCCAGAGGTCGAGGACCCGGTCGTATTGCTGTCGGGCCTCGGCGTACGCATGCACCGCCGCAGCCGATCGGGCGGCCCGCAGCGCCCAGGTCAGCGCGTCGTCATATTTGCGGCCGTGAAACCAGTGGTGTGCCAGCTCCGCCTGGTGGGCCGCCGAATCGGCGTACTCCGGCTGCGCGGCGAGCGCCGCCGCCATGGCTCGGTGCAGCGTTGCCCGCTCGCCCGGCAGGAGATCCTGGTACAGGGTCTCGGCGGTCAGCGAGTGGCGGAACTCGTAGCAGTCCGCCTCCGTGCGCACAAGAACCTGCCGGGAAACCGCTTCCCTGAGCCCCCTGCGCAACGCCTGGGCGGACAGGCCGCTGGCCGCCTCCAGGAGAAAGCCTGGTACGGGTCGCCCCGCGGCCGCCACCACACCGACGACCTGTTGACCCTCATCGGACAGCCCTTCAGCGCGCATCATCAGCAGGTCCCGCAGGTGATCAGGCAGCGGACCGCCGGGATTGCGCTGTTCGGCTGCGAGCAGTTCCTGGGCGAGGAAGGCATTGCCGCCGGACCGGTCGTGAACCCGCTTGATCAGCGCGTCCGACATCGGCACCGAGGTGGCCGCGCGCAGTAGCGTGGCAAGTTCGGCTCGGCGGAATCGGCGTAGCTCAAGGTAGGTGGTGTTCCGGCTGCGGATGAGTTCGGCGAACGCGGCCCGGTGATGGGCCGCATCGTTGACCTCGTCGGTGCGGAATGTGGCGGCCACCAGGATCGCATGATGCTGCAGGTTGCGGGTGAGGAAGAGGAGCAGGTCAAGCGAGGTGGTGTCGGCCCAGTGCAGATCCTCCAACAGAAGGACCAACGGCCGCTCGGCAGCCAGCCGGCAAAGGACGTCCAGGAAGAGCCTGAACAGGTGTGCCCGCGCGAGCTCCCCGCCCTGGCGAGGGCTGTCCGGATCGGGCAAGACTGGGATCAGAGCGGATAGCGTGGCTTGGTCGTTGCCGGCCCCGCCTACCAGCGCCCCCAGCCCGACCTCCGCCTCGACCGCGTGCATCGCCGCCAGCCATGGGCTGTACGGCAGCTCGCCGGCGCCGACCGAGACGCACGAGCCACGCGCCAGCAGCACATCGTCACCGCGACACCGGGTTTCGAATTCGTCGAGCAGGCGGGTCTTACCGACGCCGGCCTCACCGGCCACCAGGACCGTGCGTGGCTCCGCATTTCGGACATCGTCCAACGCCTCGTCAAGCGTGGCGAGTTCCGTCTCCCGGCCGACGAGGGGAGCCGCGCCCTTGAAGGCCCGCATAGGGATCAGTATGGCTGGCGGTCGTGTCGGACCGCGACTACGTTTTCACCGAACGTGATCGATGGCTCCGGTCGGGAACTGGAAGACGTGAACCACAGCTAACTCAGCGTGTGGGGACCTATCACCGGAACGAACCGACCACCGCCCATTGGTCGTCGCTGAGTTCGCGCGGATACGCCTTTTCGGTCGCCCACGACCAGCCGCCGGAACCTCCCCCCGCGAGACACCGGCGCAGTCGACCATCGCGACATTGATCGATGATGGACTACTAAACCTCACCGAATCACCTGTGATGCCAACTGTCGTTCTCAGTCCCTCCGGAATGGAGGATCCATGCTGTCCGAGATCTGCCAGTCGGATTGATTCCGATCGCGGTCCGTCGGATGCGCCGGGCGGTAACCTGAGGCCGCTCGGTTGACCAGCAAGAGTTCGTCAAGTTCACCCACGGAGGCAAGAGATGGACACTCTGGCAGGACGGTTGCCGGCCGACACCGATACACGCACGCTGCGCATGAGCCAGTACGTGAGGCAGTTCGACCGGACCCCCGCACCCGACGGGAACTCCGAGCCGCCGTCCTCTTACGGGCTCGGGCCGAGCGGCAATTTTCTGATCGGCAAGGAACGGGTGACCATTCCGGACGAACCGCTCGAGGAAACCGACTTCAAGAACTGTGTGCCGACCGCGATGGCTCGCCTCGCCCAGGCGTGGCAGGCCAAAGCGTGGGACGCCGCCACGGGGCAGACGATCACCCGCTTGACGCTAAATAGAACGTTGGACATCTACGAGAAGGTGTCGCCGTTCCGGCGCAAAGCGATCACCGACCCCAGTACGGACCGGGCAGAGAAAGAAGTCAATAAGATCAAAATCGAAAAGATCGAAGCCGACAAAGGTGCCGGCCGCGACATCGCCGCCCGGACGGAGGACCACAACGACTACGGGGTGAGTCTGCTGCAGGCACTCAAAAGGTGGACGGACAGGGACACGAAGCCGCTGGACGGCCTCCTGCCCGAAGCGGACTACTTTCTCGAGGTCGAGCCGCGCAACCTCGACCAACTACGCGAGGCGGTGTGGCGGTTCGGCGGCGTTCTCCTGGGCCTCGCGCTGCCCCTGTCCATCCAGCTCCCGCCAGAGAAGAAGCACGATGCCCAGCCGCAGCAAGAGACCCAGGCCGCGCAGGCGATGTTGGGCAGCCCCCAGGAGAAGGACATCTCGAAACTGAAGGTGCAGGAAGACTGGTTTGTGCCCGGCTATGGCCCCATCGCCGACGGCGCGCCCGGGAGCCTTTCCAGCCATTGTGTGGCTATCACGGGGTATACGCCGCGGGCGTTCTACTGCTTCAGCGACGGCCTGGTGCGCACCCTGTCGGAGGAGTTCGTCCTGGCCTACACGGAAGAGTGCTTCGCGGTACTCTCCCGCGACGTGCTGGCCGACTACGCCGACCTGCGGACGAGTATGCAGAAGGACGTCGAGAAGCTACGGAAGCAGGACCGTCCGCCGTGGATGCCGAACTTCACGCAGCGCTGGCGCGGTGGCAACATCATGCACTAGATCCCTCGCGCTCCGCGCGTCAGCGCGGCCTTCGAGCGATTCTCCGTGCCGAGCTTGGCGAGGATGTTCGAGACGCGGACGCCGACCCTCTCTTCGTCCTGCGCTCAACGTCTCTTATCATCGCTGCGCGATCAGGGCCGTTGCCACCGACGGATGCGTGACGATGCCGTTGACGAGGCCGCCGAGGATCGCGGCGCGGACTGCGGGCGTCCGCGCGGTGTTGTAGGCAATGGCGATCACTTCGGGTATATCGCGCAGCTCGGTGGCGCTGATCCCGATGATCCGTTGGGTCACCTTGGATTCGACCGGCCGGCCGTCGGGCTCCACGAGGACGCCGCAGACCTCGGCCCATACCTGGTTACCGTCCAGGATGGCTAGCGCCTTCTTATCGGTCGCATCGTAGACGGTCGACTCGGTCGGCGCCCATAGGCCCACGCCGACGACGGCCTTGGTCACGGTGCTGAAGCGGGCGAACGCACGCGCGACTTCGGGTTGCTGCCGTAGGGCACGGGCGGTACGGGCGTCTGGCACGATCGTCGGGGGTAGAAGAAGTGGGCTGGTCCGCCGGACTTGCGGGCCGCCTGTCGGACGAGGTCGACCGACGTGTCGGCCATGTCGAGCCTGGCCAGCGCGCCGGTGAGCTGCACGACGGGAATGGCGGGCAGCGCGGTCAGGGCGTTGGTCATGGCGCTAATCGCCCGGGACCACGCGAGGCCGAGGACGTCGTCGGCAGAGGTGATCTCGCTGAGCAGCTCGGCGGCCGCTTCCCCGAGTTCGGGGAGGAGCGAGTCGGGTTGGACGTGCGGGGTGTCGACGACGATCGCGTGGCGTAACCCGTACGCATCTTGCAGTCGACCGGACAACTCGACGTCGATCGCGCCGGCGCTGGGAATCTCGATCCGTACCAGCCCGTTGGCCCGGGCGGCCTCGAGAGGCGGGCCACCTGATATCGGACATGTTGACGCCTCGTAAGGCCGGCAAGACACTCTTATGCGTGGCTGGACGGCCCAAATGCGCGGTGCCTCGGGACCACCTCACCCGGCGTTGAGGAGGACTGTGATGACTCGTTGGCGGGTGCCGCACCGTGGTCTGATCGCCTCCGTTGCGGTCATCCTGGCTGCCACCGGTTGTGCTGGTTGGGGTGGTGGTGTAGGTTCCCCGCCCAACTATGCGCCGCCGCGTTCGTGGTCTCCCTCCCGTCCTCATCGCCGGCTTCGCCGCCCAAGACAAACTCGTCCAGGGCCTCTCCCTCGGCTCCGTCAAATAACCCGTCCGATTGTTTCCCCCCGCTTTCCGGCGCGCGAGGGCGCCGACGGCAGAAAGATGAAGGACGACCATGTCCACCATGAACGGCGTTATCCTCCCCGGCGACAGCACCGTCAAGCGGGTCAAGGTCGACGTACCCGAAGCCGGCCACGGCCAGGTCCTGCTCAAGATGAAAGCGTCATCGATCTGCGGCAGCGACATCCGGGCCATCTACCGCGAGCACCTCGGCAGCGGTCCCGAGGCCTACCAAGGTGTGATCGCAGGCCATGAGCCATGCGGCCAGGTCGTCGCCGTCGGTCCCGGCGTCCGACGGCTCACCGCCGGCGACCGGGTCGTGGTGTACCACATCGCCGGCTGCGGCGTCTGCGAGGAGTGCCGGCACGGCTACATGATCGGCTGCACCTCCCCGCAGCGGGCCGCGCACGGCTGGCAGCGCGACGGCGGACACGCCGAGTACCTGCTCGCCGAGGAGGCCACCTGCATCCTGCTCCCCCAGCCGCTGACCTATGTGGACGGCGCACTGGTCTCCTGCGGCTTCGGCACCGCCTACGAGGGCCTGCTGCGGCTGCGACTGTCCGGACAGGACCGACTGCTCATCACCGGCCTGGGCCCGGTCGGCCTGGCCGCCGCCATGCTCGGCCGAGCGATGGGCGCCGGCCCGATCATCGCCACCGACATCGCACCGGAACGCCTGCAGATGGCCCGCGACACCGGACTGGTGGACCACGCCATCGCGGCCGACGAGTCGGCCGGCACGGCGATCGCGGAGCTCACCGACGGCCGAGGCTGCGAGGCCAGCATCGACTGCTCGGGCAGCGGCGCCGCCCGGGTGCTCGCGCTGGAGAACACCCGCACCTGGGGACGCTGCGCCTTCGTCGGCGAGGGCGGCCAGATCACCTTCGCGGTGTCCGAGCTGCTCATCCACAAGCAGATCAGCCTGTACGGCTCCTGGGTCACCTCGCTGCGGCACATGGAGGACCTGCTCGAACACCTGGTCCGCTGGCAGCTGCACCCCGAGGCCATCGTCACCCACCGCTTTGCGCTCGACCAGGCCGACGAGGCCTACCGGGTCGCCGATCGCGGCGCCGCGGGCAAGGTCTGCATCGTCTTCGACTGACCGCCCCCGTTCCCTCGAAGGTTGGGAGACTGCCGTGAAGCTGCTCGTCACCGGTGGCGCGGGCTACATCGGCGGCGTGGTCGCCGCCCAACTCGCCGCGGCCGGGCACACGGTGACGGTGGCCGATGACCTGTCCACCGGATACGCCGACGTCGTCACGGACCCGATGACCTTCGTGCGTGTCGACATCCATGACATTGCCACCGTGCTGACGCCGGACGCCGGCTACGACGGCGTCCTGCACTTCGCGGCACGCATCGCCGCCGGGGAGTCGGTCCAGCGTCCCGAAAGGTACTGGCACACCAACGTGGTGGGATCGCTGGCGCTACTGGACGCGATCCGCCGGTCCGGGGTGCCGCGGCTGGTGTTCAGCTCCACCGCCGCGGTCTACGGCAACCCGGTCCGCGTGCCCATCCCGGAGGACGCGGCGGCGGCACCGACGAACCCGTACGGCTGGACCAAGCTGGCCGTGGACATGGCGATAGCCCACGACTGTGCCGCGCACGGCTTGGGCGCGGTCAGCCTGCGCTACTTCAACGTGGCCGGAGCCGCGTTCCCGCAGCACGGCGCGCCGTTGGGTGAGCGGCACGACCCGGAGACCCACCTCATCCCGATCGCGTTGCAGGTCGCCGCCGGCCGGCGCGAGAAGCTGCAGATCTTCGGCGACGACTATCCCACTCCGGATGGCACCTGCGTCCGTGACTACATCCACGTCGAGGACTTGGCCGCCGCGCACCTGCTCGCCCTCGACGCCGTCCACCCTGGCCGGCACCAGGTCTACAACCTCGGTAACGGCAACGGATTCTCCAACAAGCAGGTGGTGGACGTGGTCCGAACGGTGACCGGCGCGGCGGTGCCGGTGGAGTCCGCGGCGCGTCGCCCCGGCGACCCGGCAGATTTGGTTGCCTCCGCGGCCCGGGCGCGGGCCGAGCTGGGCTGGGTACCGGCCAAACCCGACCTGCATACCATCGTCGCCGATGCCTGGACGTTCCTGCGCACCCGCGCGCATTGAGCACTACGGAGATTGCATGTTCACCGCACCGCACCGCCGGCTCAACGCCCTGACCGGCGATTGGGTCCTGGTCTCCCCGCACCGCACCGCCCGCCCCTGGCAGGGCCAGGTCGAGGACGTCGCGCCGGAACACCGGCCGGCCTACGATCCGGCCTGCTACCTGTGCCCGGGCAACGAACGAGCGGGCGGGGCGCACACGCCCGAGTACAAGGCGACGTACGTGTTCGACAACGACTTCGCCGCCCTGAAGCCGGACACCCCAGCCGTTCACCGCGACGAGCAGGGACTGCTGGTCGCCGAGAGCGAGCAGGGCATCTGCCGGGTCGTCTGCTTCTCGCCCCGGCACGATCTCACCCTCGGGCAGATGCAGCCGAGCGACATCCGCCGGGTGGTCGACACCTGGACCGACCAGTACACCGAACTGGCCGCCGTGGACTGGGTCAACCACGTACTGATCTTCGAGAATCGCGGCGCGATGATGGGCGCCAGCAACCCACACCCGCACGGCCAGATCTGGGCCAACCAGCGGCTGCCCAACGAGGCGGCACGGGAACTGCACCAACAACAACTACATGCCGCGCGGGACCGGTGCCTGCTATGCGATTACCTGGAAACCGAACTCAAGGACGGCGCACGGATCGTCTGCCAGAACGACGACTTCGTGGTCCTCGTGCCGTTCTGGGCGGTGTGGCCCTTCGAGACCCTCGTGCTGCCGCGCAATCATCGGGGCGCGTTCCCGGACCTGACCGGGCACGAGCGGGACGGACTGGCCGACATCCTCGGCCGGCTGACCCGCCGCTACGACCACCTGTTCGCCGTCACGTTCCCCTACTCGATGGGCTTCCATCAACGACCCACCACCGGGACCGAGTACCCGGAGTGGCATCTGCACGGGCACTTCTACCCGCCGCTGCTGCGTTCGGCCACCGTCCGCAAATTCATGGTCGGCTACGAACTGCTCGCCCAGCCCCAGCGCGACATCACCCCGGAGAGCGCCGCCCAGCGACTGCGGGACCTGCCGGACCAGCGATGACCGCGCAACCACTTCCAGCCCGATTCGAACAATCGTTCGGCGCGACGCCGCAGATCGTGGTCCGCTCGCCCGGTCGGGTCAATCTGATCGGCGAACACACCGACTACAACGACGGCTGGGCCCTTCCTGTCGCCCTCGACCTCGGCACCGACATCGCCGCCCGGCGCCGCGACGACCAGGTCCTGCGGATCGTCGCGCCGCGCCTGGACGCCGTCGACGAGAGTCGGGTCGATGAGCTGCGCCCACGGCAGGGACCCGAGTGGTCACGGTACATCCGCGGCGTGGCGGCGCTGCTCCGCGACACCGGACGCGAGGTCGCGGGCGCTGACCTGATGATCGATGGCGATCTGCCGATCGGCGCGGGTCTGTCGTCCTCGGCGTCGCTGGAACTGGGCACCATGGTCGCGTTCGCCGCCCTGACCGACCACACGATCGACGCCGCCGCGCTGGCCCGACTCGGACAGCGCGTGGAAAACGAGATCATCGGGGTGCAGAGCGGCATCATGGACCAACTCGCCATCGCCTACGGCGTGGCCGGCCACGCCCTGCTCATCGACTGCCGCTCCCTGGACACCGAGCCGATACCAATCCCCGACTCGGTGCGGATCCTGGTCCTGGACAGCGCCGTCCCGCGCACGCTCGCCGGGTCGGCATACAACGACCGCCGCGCCGAATGCGAATCGGCGCTACACATGCTGCAAACCCACGACCCCGGCCTGCGCGCTCTGCGGGACGTCACCGTGGACACGCTCGCCGAGCAGCAGCGGCACCTGCCCGACCGGCTGCTCCGCCGGGCCCGGCACGTGGTGAGCGAGAACCGTCGCGTGCTAGACGCCGTCTCCGCGCTGCGGCACACCGACCTGCGCCGCTTCGGGCACCTGCTGACCGAATCACACACGAGCCTGCGCGACGACTACGAGGTCAGCATTCCGGAACTGGACGCCCTGGTCGACATCGCGTTGCACACACCTGGGGTGCTCGGCGCCCGGCTCACCGGCGCCGGGTTCGGCGGCTGCGCCGTCGCAGTGGTCACCGCCGACGCCGCCGAAGGCGCCCACACCGAGATCACCGAACGCTATAGCGGGGCGACAGGGCGTGCGGGACGTGCGTTCATCAGCTCCGCCAGCGACGGACCGTCGGTCCGCTGGCGGTCGGACGGAGCCCCGCACCAGCCCACTACCCGGACGCTGGCGAATCGCGTGCCACGATCGCGGCCGTCGCGCGAGAACCGGTCGATATAGCCATGGATCAGCGAGGAACCGATGCACCTTGACCACCAAGCCCCGGCCCACTGCCTCCACTGCGTGGAAGGGTGGGCACCGGCGGGGTGGCATCCGGTGCTGGGGCCGGTGTACCGGGTCTGCCCGACCGCTCCGCCATGCGACACCTGCGCCGGCGTCTCGATGTTCCCGGCCGACTTCGACGATCCGCGTAGCGTGGCGCTACTGCTGGTGTCCCACGGGATCACCCTCGGGATCTGCCCGGCCTGCCTGGGAGTCACCGTCGCGCCTGCCGCGACGACCGGCACCCGTCGATGACCTCCACCGTCTGGTCGTGGGGCCTCTTGCCGGCTAAATGCCGTCCACCCTCGGCCCGGCCCACTACCCCTCGACGGGCCAGCCCTAGTCGTTCCATGCTCCGCCGGACCGAGGAACAGCCATGCCGCTGGTGGCCGGAATTGATTCGTCAACTCAGTCCTGCAAGGTCGTGATCCACGACCTGGAGACCGGAGTGCTGGTCCGGTTCGGACGGGCCCCGCATCCCGACGGCACCGAGGTGCACCCGGACGCCTGGTGGGCGGCCCTCACCCACGCCGTCGAGGCCGCCGGTGGCATCCACGACGTCGCCGCTGTCGCGGTCGCCGCCCAACAGCACGCGATGATCTGCCTGGACGACACCGGGACGGTCGTCCGGCCCGCGGTGCTGTGGAACGACATGCGCTCGACCCAAGCTGCCACGGACCTGATCGGCGAACTCGGCGCTGGCGAGACCGGCCCACGAGAATGGATCCGCGCCGTCGGCCTGATACCGCGACCGTCCCACACCGTCACCAGCCTGCGGTGGCTGGCCGAACACGAACCGATGAACGCGGCTCGGACCGCAGCCGCGTGCCTACCACACGATTGGCTCACCAGCCGGCTGCTCGCCTCCCGGGGAGTCGGTTCGCTCGTGACCGACCGCAGCGACGCCAGCGGAACCGGATACTGGTCCGCCGTCACCGGCCAGTACCGGATGGACCTGCTCCATCGTGCGCTCGGCCACGACGCCGTGGTACCCCGCGTCCTGGGCCCCTTCGAACCGGCGGGTGTGACGGCCGGCGGGGCCGTCGTCGGGCCAGGTGCTGCCGACAACGCCGCCGTCGCTCTGGGCGTAGCAGCCGGCCCCGGAGACGTGATCATTTCCATCGGGACCTCCGGCGTTGTCTCCGCGATCGCGAACGCCCCGGTCGCCGACCCCACCGGCCAGGTGATCGACTTCGCCGACGCCACCGGACGGTTCCTGCGGATGGCCGCCACGCCCAACGCCGCCCGGGTGCTGGACGCGGCGGCACGCATACTCGGGGTCCGTCATGACGAATTCGCCCGGCTCGCGTTGTCCGCGCCACCCGGCAGCGGCGGCCTGGTCGTGCTGCCCTACATCAAGACAGGGTCCACCCGCGCACAGCTGCGGGCCACCGGCGTGGTCCACGGGCTGACCGAGGCCAACTCCACCGCCGCACACTTCGCTCGCGCGACAGTGGAGGGCGTCCTGTGCGGTCTCGCCGATGCCCTCGACGCTCTGATGCTCCACGATGGTGGACCTCAGCGACTTCTTCTGGTTGGCGGCGCAGCCCGCTCCGCGGCCGTTCGCCAGATCGCTCCAACGGTGTTCCGCCAGCCGATGATCATTACAGGGATCGATGAGCTCGGAGCCTACGGGGCCGCGCGGCAAGCCGGCTGGGCTCTGCAGTCCACACCCGAGCCGCCGCCATGGCGACCAGCCGAAGCGCAAGAACTCCGCTCCGCAGCCGTGCCATCGATACGATCACGCTTCGCCGACGTGCACCGACGCTTCCAGCTGCCGCTCCGCAACTGATCATCGGATCCGACGAATGCGAGCTCCCGGCTGCCGCACGAAGTCCGCCGCAGAGTGACCTTGGCCGCCCCGGTCCCGGCCGAAACGGCCCGGCCGGCCGCCGACGGTGCGGTCCGTCCGCGCCCTCGTGCTCCGCCTGGCACGGGAGAATCCCAGCTGGGGAAACCGAAGACTGCACGGTGAACTGCTGGTCCTGGGGCTGAAGGTGGCCGCCTCCACCGTGTGGTAGATCTTGAGGGAGGCCGGGATTGACCCGGCGCCCGACCGGACGGCCAGCACCTGGGCCGACTTCCTGCGCTCCCAGGCCGACGCCCTGCTGGCCTGCGATTTCCTGGAAACAGTGACCCTCACCGGGACGCGGATGTACGTGCTGGCAGTGATCGAGCACGCCAGCCGGCGGATCCGGATCCTCGGTGCCACCGCCCACCCGGCCGCCGGGTGGGTAATGCAGGCTGTTCGGAACCTGGTCATGGATCTCGAGGATGCCGGCTGCCGGGCCCGGTTCCTGATCCGCGACCGGGATGGCAAGTTCCCCGCGTTGGTCGACGCCGTCCTCGCCGACGCGGGCATCGCCGTCGTGTTGAGCGGCGTTCGGATGCCCCGGATGAATTCGATTATGGAGCGATGGGTGCAGACCTGCCGTCGGGAACTGTTGGATCGGACGTTGATCTGGAATCAACGGCACCTGCTGCACGCCCTGCGCGAGTTCGAGCAGTTCTACAACGGACACCGACCGGCCAGCGCGGCCGACCGTTCGTCGGACGGAGCGCGCAGAGTACTAACTCTAGACTCCGAAGAGTGGGAACAGAGACCCTTGGCTCCTGATGCTGAACGACGTGACGTCATCGGCGGGGCGGACAATTGTGCATTCCAACGTGGCAACACGGTCGAGGCGAAGCGCCGCCCAGATAGCGGCGAAGTCCGACCCAGGCAGGTTGATGTGGATCGCGGCGCCTTCACCGCCCGCACGGCGAAGGTGGCCCAGCTTGCCGGATGCGACCGCCCGGTCAGAGAGGTCCACTATGACGCGTTTCACCGGCGCATTCTGGTGATGCTCGACCATAGCGCCTTTAACCGACAATGTTAAAGACACACCGGATGCAAAGTCGGTTGGAGATTGGTCGGTGGCTGATCTCCCGTACGCGACTTCGTACCCGACGACAGACATGCTCAAGTCCAACGTCTGTGCACCGACGCCCGGCTCTGTCATGTCAGCCTCCCGTCCGCATGTTCGCGATCGAGGCGCAATGTATATCACTTGGCACACGAGAACCAGCCTGGTGATTCACGCTGGGGCGCGGCGCTGCTGCGGATACTCGCCGACCGGGAGGGTTGACAGGGTGCTGTCGGCTCGGTTGACACGGCTGGGCAGGTGGCCCGTGCATGATCGCGGCTGGGTGCTGGCCGACCTTGCCGTAATGATCGCCGATGAGCGTGGGGCGATCTCCGACGTCGATGTGCTGCGGCACCAGCACGAGAATGTTCGGCACCACTGAGCCATGCGTTGATGCTCGGCTTCGGTGCGATTTGCAGAAACCATGGCGGCCGCCGCGGCCGCGACGGGTATCGGAGCAGTTAGCAATGCCGGTACGCGGTCCCGGAAGGTCTGCCCCAACGTGGCGGAAATTCGTTTGCCCATGGTGCTAGCTCGTATCTGGTCCACGCTGTAGTACTCCGCCTTGAGGAGTCGCAGCAGGTAGGCGGCGCTTTCGATGAACAGCACACCGGGCAGCGTGACCACCCGGATGAAGGTGAAAGATGCCAACCCGCGGAACGGTGGCCAGCTTCGACGACCCGGCCGGCTACCGGCGGATGGCCGCCCAGGCCGGTGCGGCTGTGCGTGGTTTCAGGGTTCGCCACCGGTTCGCCGACGGCGATCTGGTCTGCTCGGTGGTTGAGCACCCGGGAAATGGCATCCGTGAACGGCGTGCTGACGGCGGCGGAGGTCCGGGAGAAACGAGTAGCCGGATCGTACGGGACGAGCTGATCAACGCCGCCGAGGAGCTGCGCAAGGCCATGAGCCGACTCTGACCGGTCACGGGCGGCGAAGGTGGGCGGCTTTGCCGGTGAGGTAGTCGCGCTCGGCGAGGCTGGTGGTGCGGCCGGCGGCCCGCAGGTAGTGGGTGATCGCGCCGTCGGGGTCGCCGGCGAGCTCCAGCAGGTGAGCCCGTACCGCGTCGAGCCGGTGGTGGCCGGGCAACCGGGTGTCGAGGCCGGTCAGCGCGGCCAGACCGGCGGTGGGGCCGTCGATCATCGCGAGGGCGATGGCGCAGTTGAGAGTGACCATCGGGTTGCCGGTCATCCGTTCCAGCAGGCGGTAGAGGGCGAGGATCTGGGGCCAGTCGGTCTGTTCGGCGGTGGCGGCTTCGTCGTGGAGGGCGGCGATCGCCGCCTGCAGCTGATACTCGCCGATCGCCCGCCTGGGCAGGACTGTCGTGAGTAGAGCGACGCCGTCGCCGATTTGGGCCTGGTTCCAGCGGGTGCGGTCCTGCTCGGCCAGCGGGACCAGTTCGCCGTGCGGGCCGGTGCGCGCCGGACGGCGGGCGTCGGTGAGCAGCATGAGGGCCAGCAGCCCGGTCACCTCGGGCTCGTCGGGTAGGGCCCGCTGCAGGGCGCGGACGAGCCGGACCGCTTCGCTGGACAGGTCCGCGCGGGCCACCTGCGGGCCGGTGCTGGCGGCGTACCCCTCGTTGAAGATCAGGTAGAGCACATGCAGGACGGCACGCAGCCGCCCGGTCCACTCCTGGCCGGTAGGCATCCGGAACGGTACCCGTGAGGCCTTGATGCGCTGCTTGGCGCGACTGATCCGTTTGGCCATGGTGTCCTCGGGCACCAGGAACGCGGTCGCTATCTCCGCGGTGGTCAGCCCGCCGACGGCCCGCAGGGTCAGCGTGATCGCCGAACCGGGGGTGAGCACCGGGTGGCAGCACAGGAACAGCAGTACCAGCGAGTCGTCCTGGTTGGACGGTTCGGCGGGGGTGGCCGGTCCGCGGACGGCGGCCAGGTCTTCGCGGTGGCGGCGGGCCGCATCGGCACGCCGGATGTCGGTCAGCCTACGGACGGCGACGGTGACCAGCCAGCCCCGCGGGTTGGCTGGCACGCCGTCGGTCGGCCACTGGGTTGCCGCGGCGAGCAGGGCTTCCTGCACGGCGTCCTCGGCGTCGGCGAAGTCGCCGTAGCGGCGTACCAGCGTCGCGAGGACCTGCGGCGTCAGTATGCGCAGCAGGCCATCGACGTCGGCGGCGATGCTCACCACTCCGGTGGCGGCGCTGCTCACCACTCCGGTGGCGGCGCTGCCATGATCGGCCGGAGCACGATCGGCTTGCGGGCCGGCGCGCCACCAGGCCCGGGTGCCGCCGAGGTGCGGGCGGCGATCTCGATGGCCCGCTGCTCGCTGTCCACGTCGACCATCCAGAACCCGGCCAGCAGCTCCTTGGCCTCCGGATACACCCCATCGGTGATCACCGGGGCGGTGACCCCGTCACTGGCGACGATCTTCGTGGCCTCCGGCCCAGCCAGCTTTTCCGCGGCGATCAGCTCGCCGGCCTCGGTCATCTCCCGATGGATCTGCTGCATATGCGCCCAACTGGCCTGGACGTCATCCGGTGTCCACTCCTGGACCGGGTCGTCGGGTGACTGCATCATCATGATCAGGTACTTCATCGCGGGCTGCTCCTGTCGCCGGTGCGCCCTTCCGGGCGCCTTCACCCTACGGTCGGAGCCGGCCACCCGCCCTGGACATCCACCGCGCGGTTGGTATGCGGCTGTGACCGCCCGGAGGTGAGCCGCACCGCAGTCGCCGGGAGCAGCCGCGATAACGCCGCCAACACAAGCCGGTCGGCGGGTTGCAGCTTCGGTCGGTGCACTTGCCAGCGCAGGACTACTACCTCGTGCCGGAGCACGAGTAGGCCGACGTCCTTCGCGCCCCGTCGCGGGCGAGCTGGGTCAACATCTGCAGGCTCTGCCGCAACAGCTGGTACGCCAGCGAGGCACTCATGCCCCCGGATCATCACGGCGAAAGGGAACCATCAGGCGGACAACGTCGCACCTCAACGTCTCGAACCGGAGTTACGAGCCGCACAGCCTCAACGACGGACCTCGCTACCCATGGTACCGTTTCGGTACCATGCTCGCTATATTCAGGGTGTGGCGATGAACTTCCGACCCAGCGAGGACTTGGCGGAGCGGTTGCGCCGGCAGGCCGACAGCGAGCACATTTCTGTACAGAGCCTGCTGGTTAAGGCGGCTGAAGACTACCTTGCTCGCAACGCCAAGCGGGCAATGATCGACGCTGCCGTCGACCAAGTCATGGCCAACTACCCAGACACCCTCCGGCGTCTGGGTGAGGGCGCGTGATCTACCTCGACGAGGAAGATCTACTGCACGTCGCCGAGCGGGTGCTGGCGCCCCGGCAACCAGCGGTGCGCGACATTGGTCTGCTGTCGATGAGCGCACACCGGCCGCGGAGCTTCGCGTTCGGAGTCGAGCCGTATCCCACGGTACCGGACAAGGCAGCGGCGCTATTGGTTGCGATCTGCATGAGCCACCCGCTGATGGATGGCAACAAGCGGCTGGCGTTTGCGGCATGCTGTGTTTCTTGTGAACTCAATACCGGGCGTCAGCCGTCGTTGTCACAGGACGAGGGGTTTGAGCTCGTCATGAGCGTGGCTCGTGGCGACTTGGACGTGCCCGAGGTCGCCGCGATTCTCAAGGGCGCCGGACTTGAGTGACGGCTACCTACTACGGCTGAGGGTCCGGGAACCTTGGCGCCGTCGTCGCGGGCGAGTTGGGTCAAGATCTGTAGGACTTGGGGCAGCAGCACTACACCAACGACACGCTCATTACCCCGGAGCCTGACAGCCGTCGGGAAGTAACGGCGCACCAACTCGTACGTTACGGCACCCGACCGAGTTTGCGATCCCGACAGGCTTCGCCGCCCGGGCGTGTCTGACGAAGGGAGGCCGTGATGGCGGACGCGATGCAGACGCCAGACGGCGCGTGGCGCGTGGAGATGGTCCGGCGCGGCCGGACCCGCTGGTATCGCATCGTGCACGGGGACAACCAGCTCAACTGGCTGACTATCGCGGCAGTTCAGCGCCTCCTCAGCTGAGGCCGGAATCGACACGGCGGACGTGGTCGAGATCACCGACCAGCCGCCCGGGCCTATGGATATAACCCAAACCCCGGAGCGGCCTGAGCCCCCACCATCGCGGATGCCGTACGAGCCAACTGCTGCGCCGGCCGGGCAGGCCACTACTTCCAGGCGCTGTAGCTCCACATCCAGCCCAAGGCGCTTACCGCCTCTGCGTCGAGTTCCGGGTGGTCGGCGGCGATGCCCGCCTCGACGACCCTGATCGCCTCGATCAGGTCGCCGTCCCCATAGAAGTCCAGCGGATACAGGGCGAACATGTCGTCAACCAGGTCCCGGGCATAGGTGAGCAGTGCCTCCGCATTCGGTACGGACATCGCCCGCACGCCGTCCGGATCAGAGACAGGGAACGGCGAGCGGCCCCGACTCGTGTAAATCCGCACCGCTTCGCTCTTGGCCGCATCGATCACGGCCTCAATCATCGGACAAGTGCGCGTCCGCCGTCTTCACATAGTCGGCTCAGTCGCCGAACAGGCCCGGCTCATTGCCTCGGCGACCGACTGTCGGGGCCGGTGCTGACGGCAAGGGACGCACCTGCTCCTCGCTCGCCGCGTTGTAAAGCACCACAAAGACCCGCCGGTTGGCTATCACGCTCCGAAACAGGGCAATGCGCTGGTCGAGGTCCGGCGGGAGTGCCGCCGATACCCCCAACGGGTGGGACCAGACGTCGAGCCTGCCGGAGCGTGCCCTGCCGCCCGGTGAAGTCACCGACGTCAGGTGGCAGCTGCCGGGGTACGGGGACAACCGTCGCGGGTGGCATGACGGGATACGCAGACATCGGCGTGCGCTCCGGTGTCGACAGCTGACCCATCAGGACGTCCTGCTGGAGCTGCCGCAGTGCCCCACCCGGCTCGATCCCCGTCCACCTACGCGTGCCAGCATGAGCCGATGGGACCCTGGCGCCACGTCGAGCGGTCTCAATGGAGGGTGACAGATGATGAAACGACGCACCCTGAAGCGATGGCGGGCAGCCACCGTACCGGTGGCCCTGGTAGCGCTATGCATCTCGTTGGTTACCGCGGTGACGATCCGCCCGGCGTGGGCGGACATCCCGCCGGTCATCCCCTGCACCGAGCAGAACGAGCACGAGCAGGACTGGGAATTCGTCGACGACGGCACCAACGACTACGTCATATGGGAGTGCACGAAGACCAAGACCACACCGACGCTTTACTACTGGCGAGCAGCCGACTTCCGCAACTTGGACGAGGACTTGGAGGCGTTCAAGAACGGTGCGTGGCGGTTCGCCCGGGATCAAGTGTGGATGGGCCTCGTCACCGGTGGCTTCGGTGTCTTCTCCACCCATCGCGTCCACCGACCACATGTCCGCTTCGCCGGTTCCTTCGACCTGCGGGATTGGCAGGGTGCTCCCATCAAACGAGACATGGGCGTGCACATGGTCGCCAAGCATTCG
>Ga0081539_10002574_pt1 | contig 25042 bp, 23 predicted proteins | sample TabmetS4T2R2_FD_71023 | JGI IMG/M metagenome (GOLD analysis project Ga0081539, IMG submission 71023) | Tabebuia heterophylla rhizosphere microbial communities from the University of Puerto Rico - S4T2R2 | ecosystem: Host-associated > Plants > Roots > Rhizosphere ...
CGCCACTGCTTCCCAAGCCGAAGGTCGCGGGTTCCAGCCCCGTCGTCCGGTCTAACAAGCGCTGCTGATGCGAGGGCTGGTTACCACGCGAGCGTGACGCCGAGTAAATGCATGGGCGGAACGCCCAGCTCAGTCTTCGACGCGCACCGCATGGAGCTCGATCCGGTAGACGAGGGTGTCCTCGTCGATCGGCCCAGCGTGCGCGGCGCGGTCGCGCAGGGTCTCGCGGTCGGGCTCGCCGGCTCGCCGGACGTCCTCCTCGGTGATCGCCGAGAACGGAACAAGCTCGATGGCGTCGACCTCGATCAAACCAGGGCCGACCCGGTAGCGGCCGCCGTCCTTGACCTGTGGCCGCTGCCACAGACGAACCGACAGCGTGATATCGCCAGCCAGGACTGCATCGCGCAACTCGCGGCTGAACTGCACACCTCTGACGCTAGCCCGTCTCAGCCCGGCAGATCTTCGGGCCGCTTCTTGGCGAGTCTGCCTTCGAGCAGTCCGGTGGACTGCCCCACCTCGATCAGGTAGCCGTCGGGGTCGCGCATGTAGCAGCGGATCTCCGCGCCGCGATCGATCGGCGGCGTCACGAACTCGGCCCCCTTCGAGCTCCACCGCTCATAGCACGCGTGGATGTCGGCGACCCGCAGGTTCATGAAGCTCGAGACCGTGTTCCCGGGCTCGTAGTCGACGACGGAGATGTCGGGCTTATCGGGCGTGGGGCCACCGCCTGGGTTCATGATCACCCACGAGTTGGCGAGCTTGACGATGCACGGGTTCTCCTCGAGCACGACCTGGCCGCCCAGAACGTCGGAGTAGAACGCACGCGACCGAGCAACGCTTCGCACGGTGATGAACAGCGTGACGAGAAAGCCATCGCTCGGGGCGGGGAGGTTCTCGAAGTCGATAGATGGCGTCTGCGCGGTCACGGCTCTTGCGCTCCTCGTGCGGGTTCAGGACTGTGGCGTTCGCAGTGACGACGATTCAGCGATATGCGAGCTGCGGCCCCCAATCGCTGCGTCGGCCGCTCGGAGTGCGATCGATGATCGCCCACAGCGGCCACATGAAGTCAACGTGGCGCGGTCCCTGGCCGGGGTCCAGCGGCGCGGCGAGCATCTCGCTGCTCCAGAAGTGGTGAATCGCGCCGTCGCGGCGAACCATCACCGTGGCCATCGGGCGCTGATCGGCGTCGGACGTCTCGGCATGGTAGTCGCGGTTGTAGCTCGTCCCCGCCGATGAGAGCAGCCGAACGTGGCGCCAGCCGCGCGTGTGGGCGTGGGCCCTGAAACGCTCGATTGGCGCCTTGGTGACAGCCGCGAAGCTGACGTTCTCGGCGATGTGGGGGAGCTCGCCATCCACGCCGTCGATCATCGACGTGCACATGGGACAGGCGATCTGAAGCGGCCGCCCACTCGCATCGGGGTTGAACATGAAGCTGTAGAGGAACAGCGTGTCCCGACCCTCCGCGAAGAGGTCGGACAGGGCCGTGGCGCGCGCGGCCGACTGTTTGTCGTCCCATTCCTCAAACGCGTAGTCCATCGGTACGCGGCCGCCGAGCGGCAGCCCTCGACGGAGGTCGGCGACCGACTGCTCTTGGCGGCGCAGCGCGAGCTCGGCCTCGAGCAACTCGTTGCGGGCGCGACGGTAGTCCTCGCTCTCACCCGGAAACGGCAGGCCTCGGGTCTGGTCCGGCGTCGTCGCGCTCATCAAGGGCTCCCTCGGGTCGATGTGCGTTATGCGCAAGCTAGCCTCCGATGCGCACGTGGGCGTGAACGCCTTGCCGACGCGGCCTGACGATGTCGGCGCGGCCGCCATCACGTGTGCGATGCGGCGCGCGCCATACGGCGCGGCTATCGCCGCGAGGCGCAAGACGTCTTCGCCCTGGCGCCGAGTCGCAGCAACACGGTCCTTGAGTCCGCGCGACCGTCGCCGCCCGCGCGCCGGGCATCTCCGATCCACTACGGGCGGCGGACCAAGGAGAACCGCAATGGACCTCACCAACGACCGGGTCATCGACGACGTGCGCGCGCAGCTCGCGGACGATCCGCGCGTCCCATATCCCGAGGAGATCGCCATCGAGTCCTTCGGCGACACGGTGACCCTGCGAGGGACCGTCGGCAGCTTCGCGCAGCGGCGGGCCGCCGTCGCCGACGCGCGGCGCACCCGCGGCGTCATCGACGTGTACGACGAGCTGGACGTGCGCATCCTCAGCCAGGACCGCCGCGAGGACGCGGAGATCCGGGGCGCAGCCCTGCAGAGCCTGAGCTGGGACTCCCAGATCTCGGCCGACTACCTCGACGTCGACGTCAAGGACGGGTGGGTCACGCTCAGGGGCGACGTGGACTTCCAGTTCCAGAGCGACCTCGCGTTCGACGACGTCGCACGCCTGCATGGCGTCACGGGCGTGACGAACAAGATCAAGGTCGTCGAGCAGCTCTGATGGGATCGGCCCCGCCCACCCGCCTCGGGTGGGCGGGCGGATCTCGGGCCGATTGCCATGATCCCGCTCTCAGACGGCATTCCCGCGCGGCGGTTCCCGTATGTGAACGTCGCGCTGATCGCGGCCAACTTCGCGGTCTGGCTGCTGTACGAGCTGCCGCACCTGGACTCGTCGGTGTTGCACGCCTCGTTCTATCCGTGCACGGTCACCGGCGCGTGCCACGGCCCCGAGCCATGGGGCGTGAGCTGGTTCACGGCGATGTTCCTGCACGGCAGCTGGGACCACATCCTCGGCAACATGCTGTTCCTGGCGACCTTCGGCAAGAACGTCGAGGACGCCTTCGGGCACGTCCGATACCTCGCCTTCTACGTCGCCGGTGGCTTCGTCGCGTCGGTGACGCAGGCGGCCGTCACGCTCCTCGCCGGCTCGGCGTCCGACGCGGGTGTCCCGACGCTGGGCGCGAGCGGCGCGATCGCCGCGGTGCTCGGTGCGTACTTCGTGCTGTATCCGGGTTCGCGCGTGCTCACGCTCGTGTTCGTGTTCCCGGTCCGGATTCCGGCCTGGGTGTTCCTGGGTGTCTGGTTCCTCTACCAGCTCGTCGAGGGCAACTTCGGCCTCCTGTCGGCGAGCGCCAACGGCGGCGGCGTGGCGTTCTTCGCGCACGTCGGCGGGTTCGTGTTCGGCTACGTCGTCGCACGGCTCGTCGCGGCTGCCGGCGCACGGGCTCCGGCGACGGTCTCCGCATGAGCACGACGGTGCACCACCTCGTCGGCCATACGCATGGTGGATGGCGGTCGCGTGGTGATCGTCTAGGTGCGGCGGTGGTGCGCGCGCAGATTTGTGGCAACTGTCTGAAGCGATTTGGAGGATCGTCATGTTCGTTGCACCGGGTGCATTGCCCTTCGGCTACAAGCTCACTCGTCAGGCCGCTCAGCAGCTGGCCGCGAACTGGTGGGTGCTGCTGCTCAACGGGATGTTGTTGGTGGTCGCTGGGTTCGTGATCTTCAGCATCGATTGGACGATCGACGGTCTGGCGGCCTTCATCGGCGCGCTGTTCATCGTCCAGGGTGTGATGGAGGCGCTCACGACCGGGATCGGCGCGCGCGTGCGGCTGGCGAACGTCGTGACCGGCCTGCTGTCGATCGCGACCGGCGTGCTGATCATCGTCTGGCCCTCGCCCGGCCTGCTCGCCGTGGCCATCATCCTCGGCGCGTGGCTGGTCGTGATGGGCACGATCGCGGTCGCTGGGTCGTTCGCGGCCCGTCGCATCATGTCGGACTGGTGGCTGCTGCTGCTGCTGGGGCTGGCCGAGGTGGCGCTGGGCGTCCTGGCGCTCGCCGACCCTGGCGCGACGCTGGCCGCGCTGATCACCGTCGGCGGGATCTGGGCGGTGGCGATCGGCGTGATGCGCATCATCCTGTCCTTCCAGGTCAAGCGCCTGCCCGACGAGGTCGACGACGCCTGGGGCGCCGCGAGCGCCAACGGCGACAAGGTCACCGGCAAGCCCCAGGACTCCCGGCTGGCGCCCACCGCGTCCTGATCGCGTCCTCGCCCTCCCCCCGCCGCACGGCTCGGCTCCCCCCGGGGAGCCGGGCCGCGGCCGCGAGGAGGCGAGCGCCGTCTGCATCGGCTATCAACCGCGGTGTGCACATGACCTTCGCCCCCGACAACTCGCATGACCGACGACACGGCTGAGCGTCAGCGCCGCGAGCTCCCCGCCTGGAGGAGCTGGGGGCCCTACCTCAGCGAGCGCGCATGGGGCACGGTGCGCGAGGACTACAGCGCCAACGGCGACGCGTGGTCGTCCTTCCCCCACGACCACGCGCGCTCGCGCGCGTACCGCTGGAGCGAGGACGGGCTCGGCGGGATCTGCGACGAACGACAGCTCCTGTGTCTCGCCTTCGGCTTCTGGAACGGTCGCGACCCGATCCTCAAGGAGCGGGCGTTCGGGCTCACCGGGCACGAGGGCAACCACGGCGAGGACGCCAAGGAGTACTGGTGGTACCTCGACTCCACACCGACGCACTCGTGGATGCGCTGGCGGTACGTCTACCCGCAGCGCGAGTTCCCCTACGGCCAGCTGATCGCCGAGAACGCGCATCGCGACCGTCGCGCGCCCGAGTACGAGCTGCTCGACGCCGGCGCGTTCGACGAGAACCGCTACTGGGACGTGGTCGTCGATTACGCGAAGGCGGCGCCCGACGACCTCTGCCTCCGGGTGCGCGTCCGCAACGCGGGACCGGACGCCGAGACGCTGCACCTCCTCCCGACGCTGTGGTTCCGCAACCGCTGGTCATGGGACCCCGGGGTGGCGCGGCCGGAGATCCGGCGGAACGGCCTCGGCCTCGACGCTCGCGACGCGACGCTAGGAGCGATGGCACTGCGCGGCAGCGGCGCGCCGGAGCCGCTGCTCTGCGACAACGAGACGAACACCCGGCGTCTGTGGAGCGCGGCGGCCGGCCCGGCGTTCCCGAAGGACGGCATCAACGACCACGTGGTCGGCGGCGACGAGACGGTCAATCCCGACGGCACGGGGACGAAGGGCGCGTTGTGGTATCGGCTCGACGTTCCTACGGGCGAGACCGCCGAGGTGCGCCTGCGGCTCGCGCCGGACGCCCGCGATCTCGACGCGACGTGGTCGGTGGCGCTTGCGGCGCGCGAGGATGAGGCCGACGCGTTCTTCGCATCGCTCGCCCCGGCCGCCACGCCGGACGAGGCGCTCGTGATGCGCCAGGCGCTCGCGGGGATGCTCTGGAGCAAGCAGTTCTACAACTACGACGTCGAGCGCTGGCTGGCGGGCGATCCGGGGCAGCCGGCGCCGCCGCCGGCGCGGCTCGCGGGGCGCAACGCGGGCTGGCGCCACGTCCACAACCACGACGTCGTCTCGATGCCGGACAAGTGGGAGTACCCGTGGTACGCCGCCTGGGACCTGGCCTTCCACTGCGTGACGCTCGCCCACGTCGACCCGGGATTCGCCAAGGAGCAGCTGCGGCTCCTCACACGCGAGTGGTACATGCACCCCAACGGCCAGTTCCCCGCCTACGAGTGGAACTTCGGCGACGTCAATCCGCCGGTGCACGCACTCGCCGCGCTCACGGTCTTCGAGATCGACGGCCGCCGCGACCGCGAGTGGCTCGAGCGCGTGTTCCACAAGCTCCTTCTCGGCTTCACGTGGTGGGCGAACGTGAAGGACCCCGACGGCGACAACCTCTTCGGCGGTGGCTTCCTCGGCATGGACAACGTCGGCCCCTTCGACCGCTCGGCGCCGCTGCCGGAGGGGCTCGTCCTCGAGCAGGCCGACGGCACGGCATGGATGGCCCTGTACTGCCTGAGCATGCTCGAGATCGCGATCGTGCTCGCCGCCGATGACCCGGCCTACGAGGACGTCGCGATCAAGTTCTTCGAGCACTACGTCCTCATCGTCGAGGCGATCAACGACCGCGGGCTCTGGGACGAGGCCGACGGCTTCTACTACGACCGCGTCCGCCGGCCCGCGGACGGCGCCCTGTGGCCGGTTCGGGTCCGGTCGATGACCGGCCTCATCCCTCTGTGCGCGATCGCCGTCGCCGACGTGGGCATCGCCGCCAGGCTCCCCGAGTTCCGTGCGCGCGTCTCCGCGTTCCTCGAGGCGCGCCCGGAGTACCGCGCGGCCGTGCAGATCGCGGGCGGCGATGCGGACACCACGATGCTCGCGCTCGTCGGCGAGAGCCGCCTCCCGCGCATCCTCACGCGGCTCGCCGACGAAGCGGAGTTCCTCTCGCCACACGGCATCCGCTCGCTGTCTGCCGCGTACCGTGACCGGCCCTTCGAGTTCTGGGTCGCCGGGCAGCCGGCGTCAAGCGTCGACTACGAGCCGGCGGAGTCGACCACGGCGCTCTTCGGCGGCAACTCGAACTGGCGCGGGCCGATCTGGTTCCCCGTGAACTTCCTCGTCGTCGCCGCGCTCGGGCGCTACGCGCGGCACTTCGGCGACCGGCTCCGCGTCGAGTTCCCGCACGGTTCGGGGCGCGAGCTCGCGCTGCGCGAGATCGTCGCCGAGCTCTCCGGCCGCCTCGTCGGCATCTTCCTGCGGGGACCCGACGGCGCGCGCCCCGTGTTCGGGCTGCGGGACATCTTCCGCACCGACCCCGCCTGGCGCGACGCCCTGCTCTTCCACGAGTACTTCCACGGCGACGACGGCACGGGGCTCGGCGCCTCGCACCAGACCGGCTGGACCGGCCTCGTCGCCGACTTGATCATCCGCCTCTCGGACGCGAGGCTCGCGCCGTGAGCGTCCACGCGCTTGGGCCGCGCCTCGGACGCGACGGCGCCGATTTCGCCGTCTACAGCGGCGTCGCCGACGCGGTCGACGTCGCGATCTTCGAGGACGACGGCGGCGAGACGCGCCACGCGCTCGAGCGCGACGACCGCGACGTCTGGCGCGGCCACGTCGCCGGCGCCGGTCCGGGAACACGCTACGGCTTCCGCGTCCACGGGCCGTGGGATCCCGCCGCCGGCGCGCGCTGCAACCCGGCCAAGCTGCTGCTCGACCCCTACGCCCGCGCGATCGCCGGCGCGGTCGAATGGCATCCCGCCGTATATGGCGACGATCCGGGCGACTCGGCGCCGCACGTGCCGCGCTCGGTGCTCTGCGACGGCGCCTTCGACTGGGGGGACGACCGAGCGCCGCGCGTCCCGCTCGCCGAGTCGATCCTCTACGAGGCGCACGTCAAGGGCTTCACGCGCCTGCACCCCGGCGTGCCCGCCGACCTGCGCGGCACGTACGCCGGGCTCGCCCATCCCGCGGCGATCGATCACTTGAAGCGCCTGGGCGTTACCGCGATCGAGCTGCTGCCGGTCCACCAGTTCGTCCACGACCGCGCGCTCGTCGAGCGCGGCCTGCGCAACTACTGGGGCTACCAGTCGATCGGCTTCTTCGCGCCTCACGACGAGTACGCCGCAGCCGGGCGCGGCGGCGAGCAGGTCGCCGAGTTCAAGGCGATGGTGCGGGCCCTCCACGCGGCCGGCCTCGAGGTGATCCTCGACGTCGTCTACAACCACACCGCCGAGGGCGACGAGCACGGACCGACCCTCTGCTTGCGCGGGCTCGACAACGCCGCCTACTACCGACTGGCGGACGACCGCAGCCGGTACGTCGACGACACCGGCTGCGGCAACACGCTCGACGCCCACCGGCCGCACGGCCTGCGCCTCGTCATGGACTCGCTGCGCTACTGGGCGGCGGAGATGCACGTCGACGGCTTCCGCTTCGACCTCGCGGCCAGCCTGGGGCGGACGGCGAGCGACTTCGACCCGTTCGGCGGCTTCCTCGACGCCGTCGCTCAGGATCCGGTCCTCGCCGAGGTCAAGCTCATCGCCGAGCCGTGGGACACCGGCTGGGGCGGCTACGAGCTCGGCGACTTCCCCCCGGGGTGGAGCGAGTGGAACGGCCGATACCGCGACACGGTCCGTGATTTCTGGCGCGGCGCGCCCGGCACGCTCGCCGACTTCGCCACGCGCCTGACCGGCTCGTATGATCTGTACGGCCGCGACCGCCGACCCACGGCGTCCGTCAACCTCGTGACGGTCCACGACGGGTTCACCCTCAACGATCTCGTCAGCTACGACCGCAAGCACAACGAGGCGAACGGCGAGGACAACCGCGACGGGTCCGACGACAACCGAAGCTGGAACTGCGGGGAGGAGGGCCAGACCGACGACCCAGGCATCCTCGAGCTGCGCGCCCGCCAGCGGCGCAACCTCCTGGCGACGCTCCTGCTGTCCGAGGGCGTTCCGCTCCTGCTCGCCGGCGACGAGCTCGGCCGCACGCACGACGGCAACAACAACGCCTATTGCCAGGACAATGCCACGAGCTGGCTCGACTGGTCCGCGGCCGCGCGCGAGGAGCCGTTGATCGCGTTCGTCGCCGCGCTGTGTCGCCTGCGGCGCGGCGCGTCGCTCCTGCGCGCCGCCCGGTTCCCGACAGCGGACGAGGTCGGCTGGCTGCGCCCCGACGGGCAGCCTATGGGCGTCGAGGACTGGACGAACCCCGGGGCCCGCGCCGTCGTGGTGACCGCCCCGGGCGCCGTCCTGCTCGTGAACGCGTGGTGGGACCCGCTGCGCTTTCGGCTCCCGGACGAACGCGAGTGGGCGATCGCGGTCGACACCGCTGCCGCGGCGGGCACCGGGGACGGTCGGACTGCCTCCGGGGCGATCGAGCTCGCAGGCCGCGCGCTCGTCCTCCTGACCGCCGCGCGATAGACGCGGCGGTATGCGCAGGCCGGCGAGGCGATAGCTCCGGAACGACCGCTATCCGACCTGATCGAACCGCGTCCCGTCGATCCATGGACCGGGTTCGGCGATGAACGGCGTGTCGCCGAGACGCTCCAGGTCCTCCAGGAAGGGCTTCAGGACGGCGCTCGCTGCCTTCGTCGACCCGGCTGATAGGAACCCCGCGGTCTCCAGGTCAAGCGCACGGCTCAGGCGGCGATCCAGACCGAAGCACAGACAGCGCTTGAGCGCCGCGACCGCGGTCGGCGACCGTCGCGCGAGCCGCGCGGCGGTGGCGTGGGCCTCGGTGAGGAGCTCCTCCTCCGGCACGACCCGATGCACCAGGCCGCGCTCGAGCGCCTGCTGCGCCGTCAGGGGAACGCCTTCGAGAACGTGCTCGAGCGCGCGCGCCGGACCGAGCATGCGCAGCAGTCGCTGGCTCCCGCCGCCGCCCGGTATCAAAGCGACGAGCATCTCCATCTGGGCCATGCGCAGGTGCGCGGCGTCGGCCGCGTAGCGCAGGTCGCAGGCGAGCACGATCTCCAGCCCGCCGTCGAGCACCGGGCCGTTGATCGCCGCGATGTAGACGGCAGACGAGCGGTTCATGCGCAGGGTCAGCCCTTTCCAGCGGTGACCCATGACGATCCCCTTGCCGGGAGCTCCGCCGAACCGCTCGAGCAGGCTCGCCACCCCGGGGAGCCGCACAACGACGTTGAGCACCAGCACGAGGACCTGCGCCGCCCACATCGGAAGCTTCGGGTGCGGAACATCCCCGATCCCGGCGAGCTCGCGCGCGTCCAGGTGGGTGAGGAAGCGGCCTTCGAGGCCGCCGGTGAACACGACCGCGCCCACCGTCGGATCCCGATCGACGCTTCGCGTCAGCTGCTCGAGCTCACGGATGAAGCCGGTGGTCATGAAGTTGAGCGGCGGGTTCGAGAAGCGCACCGTGAGCACGCGACCGTCCTGCTCGAGCTGCAGCGTCTCGAGTGACAGATCGCGGGCCGCGGTCATGCGATCGGCCCGAGTCGGGCGGGAAGGTGCGTCATCTCGCTTCGGCGAGGGCCTTCGCCGATCCGGGGAGGTTGGTCATGACAAAGGACGCGAAGGTCATGGCGGCGTCACACTAGCCCTCGGGCCGCGTCCCCGGAAGACCGGCCTGGGGGCGAGCGACCCGGGGCGTGGGAGAGAACGCGGACCCGTTGCCAGACGGGCTGGCGCGGGTCATTTGCGGCTCAGACGCTGAGCGCCGCTTTCAGCTGGCTGCGCGCGGTGACGCCGAGCTTGGGGAAGACGCGATACAGGTGGGTCGCGATCGTGCGGTGGGAGAGGTAGAGCCGCGCGCCGATCTCGCGGTTGGTGAGGCCGGCGGCGGCGAGCTGGGCGATCTGGAGCTCTTGTGCCGTGAGACGATCGCGAGCCTCCGGATCGCGGCGCCGGCTCGACTCGCCCGATGCGCGCAGCTCACGGCGGGCGCGGTCGCTCCACGACGCGCAGCCGAGGGCGTCGAACGTGTCTCGGGCGGCACGCAGCGGGGCGCGCGAGTCGGCGATCCGCCGCCGTCGTCGCAGCCATTGGCCGTGCGCGAGGAGGAGGCGGGCGCGCTGGAAGGGCGAGCCCTCGAGGTCGGTGGAGAAGGCCTCGTCGAAGCGCCGCGCCGCCTCGTCGTCGTCGGCGGCCAGCAGCGCGAGTGCGTGGCGCACGCCGAGCGCGATCCAGCTCGCTGGCGCGTCGCCGGCGGCCGCCTCCACGGCTGCGAGTCGTGCCCGGGCGTCGCTCGCGCGGTCGCTGTGCAGCGCCGCCTCGGCGAGCTCGCCGATGACCCACGAGGAGATGACGGGGTGATAGGCGGGGTCGTCGGGCTCGAACAAGCGCGTGGCCGACTCGTACGCGTCGACATGCCGGCCGTCGCCGAGAGCGGCGAGGACCCGGGCGACCTGGGCGAGCGCGACGGTTGTGTGAGCGCCGGCGGCGAGTCCCTGGCGCTCGGCTCGTGCCGCCGCCGCCTCGGCCGCCGCCGTGTCGCCGCGCATGCCCGCGATCGTGGCCGCCACCGTGTCGGCCCCCGCTTCCCACATCGGTTCGCCGAACTCGATGGCCAACCGGCGGCCCTCGTCAGCCGCCGGGATCGCGACCTCCCAGTTGGCGAGCCGGGCGGCCACCGTTCCGTACAGCATGAGTCCCCGAGGGAGATGGCCGAGCCGTCCCTCCTCACGCAGTCCTTCGACTGCCGTGCGCAGGATCGGCAACGCGAGATCGAACGCGCCCACGATGAACGCGGCTGCACCGAAGTGCCGGGCCTCCTCGGGCGTGTAGTCCTCACTCACGGTGGTCTCCTGCAGGCGGGCGACGACCTCCGGCGCGTGGCGGAGCGGGTCCGCGTACGCGTGGATGACGACGACTCGCGGATCGTCGGCGTGCGCGTCGCCAAGCCGGGCCGCCGCCTCGATGACCAGAGCGCGGATGGTCGGCCCCGGGTCGGTCCACATCGCGCGCACGGCGACGAGCCACATCAGGTCGATGTGCAGGTCGCTGTCCCCGGACTCCCCGGCGCGCTCGGCCGCGTGGATCAGGGCGCGCGCGCGGTCGTCGCTGTCGAGCGGCCGCGGGTCGACCATCGCTTCGATCGCGGCGGCTCGCGCACGGTCGAGCGCGTCCGGCCGTGATCTGCGGATCTGCTGCAGCAGTGTCATCGCCGAGTCGCCCTGACCCAGCTCGGCTGCGAGGCCGGCCGCGGCGAGCAGTCGGCGGGTCGCGTGGGCCGGGTCACTGAGCTCGGCGGCGCGTCGCAGCGCGGCGGCCGCGACGTCCACGGCGCCGCGCCGGCGCGCGCGCTGCGCTGCGGCATCGAGCTCGGCGGCGACGTGCTCGTGCACGCCGGCGAGCACCGTCGCGCGATGCCAGATCGCACGGTCGGGCTCCTCCTGCAGTGCGACGGCCAGCGCCTCGTGGACGCGGCGGCGCTGTGCCACGGTCGCTCCCTGGAGCACGGCGGCGCGCATGAGAGGATGGCGGAAGCGCAGCGTCTGGACGTCGAGGTCGACGATTGCGGCATCGGCTGCCGGTTGAAGGTCCTCCGCGTCGCACTGCGCTCCGGTGGCGAGGCTTCCGGCACGCAAGATCTCGCTGACGTGCTCCCCGGGATCGACCGCAGCGACGAGCAGCAGCCACCGCGTCGGCGCAGGGAGGTCGGCAACGCGAGCGGCGAACGCCCGTACCAGGCGATCGGTGAGCGGCAGCGGACCGGAGGGGAGCGGCCCTGGATCGGCGCCGACGGCGAGGGGCAGCTCGATCAGCGCCAGTGGGTTGCCGGCCGCCTCTCGGAGAAGCCGGCTGCGCGCGGCGGCGGACAGATTGGGGCCGGAAGCGTCGAGCAGCGCGGTCGCGGTCGCCGGGTCGAGCGCCCCGAGGCGGTGCTCGGGCAGCCCGGCGTCGGCGAACGGCGAGGGATATCCCTCGCGGGTGGCGATGAGCACGACGATGGGTTCCGACTCGATGCGGCGGGCGACGAACGCCACCACGTCAGCCGAGGGGCGATCGAGCCGGTGTGCGTCATCGACGGCGACGAGCAGCGGTGTGTCAGCGGCGACGTCGGAGAGCAGATCGAGCGCCGCCATGGCGATGCGGAACTGCTCCGGGGGCTCATCGTCCCCGACGCCGAACGCCGCGTCGAGCGCGGCGCGGTGCGCCGAGATCAGGTCGGAGGCACGCGCACGAACCGGACGAACCAGCTGATGCAGACCCGCGAAGGGCAAGTGCGCCTCGGCCTCCACGCCGGTCATCTGCAGCACAACCATGTCTCGCTCACCGGCGAGGCGGACCGCCTCGGCGAGCAACCGGGACTTGCCGACACCTGGCTCGCCGCGGAGGACTAGCGTGCTGCCCGCGGTCTCGGTGCCGTCCAGCATCGCGGTCAGGAGCTCCACCTCGGCGTGACGGCCGAGGAGGGGTCCAGCGGTTGCGCGGACCGTGCTGGACACGACGGTCCGATCCTCTCAGAAGGGGCGCCGCCCGGCTCAGCCGGCCCGGGCCGGGCGGCGGTGCGTCCCTCACGCGGTGATGGTCTCGTTCGACACGGCGGCGACCGCGGTGCGAATCAGGTCGGCGACCGCCGCGGGCTGCGACAGCGCGATCGAATGTGAGGCATCCACCTCGATGGTCTGCGCGCCGGCCCGGGCGGCCATGTGGCGCTCGGCGTCGGGCGGGATGGCCTCGTCCGCCGTCGCGACGACCGCCCAGGAGGGCAGCGACCTCCAGGCGGCGGCCTGCGCGCGGTCGTCGAAGATCGCGGCGAACGGGCGCTGCGAGACGGCGAGCACCTCGGTGAGCTCGGTCGGCAGGTCGGCAGCGAACGCGGACCGGTACAGCTCAGGCGCGATCGTCAGCTCGACCGCGGTCTCACCGTCGGGACGCGGGTAGTTGCTCGGACGCACCGCACCGACAAGCGGCGTCTCGCCGAACTGCTGGAAGATCTCGGCGAACGACTCACCCTCGTCGAGCGCGAACGCCGCGACGTAGACGAGGCCGACGACGTTGTCCGCCGCCGCGCCCGCGACCGAGATCACCGCGCCGCCGTAGGAGTGCCCGACCAGGAGCACGGGTCCGTCGATCTGGTTGACGACGCTCGCGACGTACTCGGCGTCATTCGCCAGTCCGCGCAGCGGGTTGGCGGGAGCGAGCACCGGCAGGTCGTTCGCCTGCAGTTCCCGGATGACCGGGGCCCAGAACGACGCGTCGGCGAACCCACCGTGGACGAGCACGACGGTCGGAACGTTGGCAGTGGTTGTCATCGCCTCTCCTTCCGAGAGATGAGAACGAACGGGACCGCGCGAACGTACGCCGCGTCCTGCACCGCTCGCGTACGCCGCGTGACTGGTTCTCGGGCGGCGATGACGTACGTCGCGACTGCGCAATCAGATGAGCACCACCGGCTCGCTGCGAGCCGGTGGTGCTCATGACATGGCTCAGGACTGAGGGACCGGCACGCGCGACTGGAGCGCGCCGTTCTGGCTCACCGAGCCGTTGGCGCTCGCGGCGACGGCCTCATCAACGTCCTGCGGCAGGCGCTTGAGCTCGAACCCGAGCACGATGCGCATGGCGCCGACGGCGACGGCCCAGATGCCGGTCACGGTGATCAGCGCGGCCAGCGTCTCACCGGGGGCGGCGAGCGCGAGCACGCCGAGCGGGATCTCGAGCAGTCCGGCGATCAGCAGCAGCCACCAATCGGGGAGCAGCCGGCGCGCGGCGAACGCGCCCGTGATGGCGATGGTGCCGGAGACGATCAGCCAGGCGCCGAGGACGATGGCGACCGCGACCACGCCGGGCCCGGGCCAGGCGATGATCACGATCCCGATCGCGATCGACAGCAGCCCGGCGACCACGTTGGCGCGACGCACGTGCGCGTCGATGCCGGTGGTGAGGGCCTCCACGCCGCCCTGGAGGATGAACAGCGCGCCGATGAACGTGGCCAGATCGCGGATCGTCCAGTCGATGCTGAAGATCAGCGTGCCGGCGACGATGAGCACCGCGCCGTTGAGCAGCAGCAGCGGCCAGTTGCGCGCCACCCCCTCGGCGGCCTTGCGGGTCAGCTTGTGACCGATGTCGGTGGTGGTACCTGGAATGACGAACATGATGTGTCTCCTTGTCGGGTGAATGTCGTGTTCATGTCAGCGAGCGGGCATGCCGGCGAGCATCCGCTCGGCCTCGTCCGCGAAGCCGTCGTCGACCTGGACCTCGTAGCTGTCCGCCCGGGTCTGTGCGACCGAGCCGAAGTCGCGCCGGCCGTCCGTCGCGAGGTGCGAGACCGCTCCGACCAGCCCGCCGAAGACGATGCCGGCGACCAGGCCGAATGCGAGGACGCCGAGGAAGCTGCCGGTGGTGGTCGTGAAGAAGAGGCTGAACAGCAGCCCCCAGAACAGGCCGAGCATCGCGCCCTGCCCGATCCCGATCAGCGCGGCGCGACCCGTTGTCACGCGTCCCGAGACCTGCTCCACGTAGCGCAGCCCGGTGCCGACGATCGACACGTGCTCGACCGGGAAGCCCTGATCGGACAGCCAGTCGACCGCGCGCTCGGCCGGCTCGTAGCTGCTGGCGGACGTGACCGTGCGACGCGATGCCGCGAGTTCTGATGCCCTGCCGTTCTCCATCTGCGTGGTGCTCATGAGACTGACCTCCTGAGGTGTGATTGGTCACTGGCAGCGTCGCGCCGGCGCCCACGCGTCGCGCCCGTCGAAGTCACTGGTCTCGCCCCCGCCACCGGATGCGTCGTCGTGAGAGACGCCTCGGCTGGCCGGTTTCCTGATCGTTGGGGATGCGGCAATCTCCCGGTATGTCACGCGGTGCAGCTCAACCTCGAGGCTGCGCGACCGGCGTGGAGTGGGCGTGACGTTGCTCGTTCCGGCCGAGCCGGGCCAGAGGAACCGGCGAACCATCGACGGCGTCCTGCTCGTGGCCGCGGCCGCTGTGGTCGGGCTCGAAGCTGTCGTCGCTCGATCGGCTCATGGGAGCGACGAGGAGATCGGGCGGGCCGTAGCCACGCTTCTCGGTTGGGCGCCGGGCTTGTGGTACGGCGTCCTTCTCCTCGCAGTCGTGCTGGCACTGACCGTCGTCGCGGACGCGGTCGTTCGAAGACGATGGCTGTTGGTCCGCGACCTGCTTCTCGCAGTGGTCGTCGTGAACGCGGTGGGGAGCGTCCTCGCGCGCATCGTCGATTCGGAGTGGGTTCAGCTCGAGCTCGATCCCCTCTCCCGCTGGGGATTCCCCGACCTGCGTGTCGCCTGCGTCGCAGCCGTCATCGCCGTCGCGAGCCCGGAGCTGGTGCGTCCCGTGCGCGTGCTCGCGATCTGGATCGTCGGGCTCGCGTCGCTCGGCATACTCGCGCTCGAGATCGCACAGCCCGCGGACGTCGTCGCGGGGCTCGCGCTCGGCCTCGGCGCCGGGGCGCTCGTGCGGCTCGGCTTGGGGTCCCCGCTGGGGGTGCCTCCCATCGATCGCGTGCGCGCGGCCCTCGGCTCGCTTGGCGTCGACGTCAGCGACCTGTGGATCGCCAAGCACCAGCGGAGAGGCGCGGCGGAGTACTTCGGGCACGGCGATGACGGAGCGCAACTGAAGGTACGCGTGCTGGGTCGGGATGCCCAGGACACGCAGCGCGTTGCGCGTCGCTTGCGGCTGCTCGCCTACCGCGATCCGCCACGGAGCGCGCCCGTCGGACGGCTCGAGCAGGTCGAGCACGAGGCGCTGACGACGCTGATGGCCGCTCGCGCCGGCGTCCGGGTGCCCGAGGTGGTCACCGCCGGCCTGGGCGCCGAGGGCGACGCGTTGCTGGTCACCTGCCAGCCCGACGTCTCGCCGCTCGAGCTCACGAGCGCCGATGAGGTGAGCGACGAGCTGCTTCAGGAGCTGTGTCGCCAGGTCGCGCGGCTCCACGGCGCCGGCATCTCGCACGGCAGGCTCAATCTCAGCAATGTCATCGTCGTGGGCGGCGCACTGATGCTGGTCAACCTGTCGGAGGCCACCCTGGGCGCACCCCAATCCGCGCTCGACATGGACGTGGCCGAGCTGCTCGTTGCGTGCTGCGTCCTCGTCGGCCCGGGACGCACGTTGCGGACGGCCGTGGACGCCGGGTGGTCCGACGCGGTCTCGCGCGTGCTGCCCTACCTGCAGCGCGCGGCGCTGACGCCACATCTCCGCGAGCTCGCCCGCACCCATGAGGTCGGGCTCAAGGAGCTTCGCACGGCGGCGGCGACTGCCAGCGGCACCCCGGAGCCGTCGATCGCTCCCCTTCGCCGCGTCCGCCCGCAGGACGTGCTGACCATGGCGGCCCTGATCGTCGCCGCCTACGTCATCGTCACCCGGCTGGCGGAGATCGGCGTCGACGCGATCGCCCGCGAACTACGCGACGCCGAACCTGCATGGGTCATCGTCGCGTTGATCCTCGCTCAGTGCACGTTCCTCCCTTCGGGGATCTCCTTGCGGGGTGCCGTCCGGGTGCCGCTCGCCCTCCTGCCCTGCGTCGTGCTGCAATCGGCGATCAAGTTCATCAACCTGACCGTGCCGAGCTCCGCGGGTCGAATCGGGATGAACCTGCGATTTCTGCAGCGCATGGGGGTCCCGCGCGCGCAGGCGGTCGCCGCCGGCGCCGTCGACGACGTGTCCGAGACGATGGTCCAGGCAACGCTCTTCCTGGCCGCACTTGCCTTCGTCGGGGCGAGCGTCGACACAAGCCGGTTCCAGGCTCCCGATACTCGCCTGCTCGTGGGCATCGCGGTCGCACTCGTCGTCAGCGTCGTGGCAGTCGTCGCCGTGCCAAAGCTCCGCGACAAGGTCCTCCCCGCCGTGATGAGCGCGCTTTCCGGCGTCTGGAGCGTCGCTCGGGATCGGCGCAAGCGAGTCGAGCTGTTCGGCGGGAACATGCTCTCGGAGCTGACCTACGCGATCGCACTCGGGGCAACCTGCCTCGCGTACGGGGTTCACCTCAATCTGGCGCAACTCGTGTTCGTCAACACCTCGGCGGCCGTTCTCTCGAGCGTGATCCCGTCGCCCGGAGGCGTCGGCCCGGCGGAAGCGGCCACGGCTGCCGGACTCATCGCGATGGGAGTCGACGAGTCGACGGCGTTCGCCGTCGCCATCACGCAGCGTCTCTGCACGTTCTACCTCCCTCCGGTCTGGGGGTACTTCTCGCTGCGATGGCTGGGCCGCCATGGCTACGTCTGATGGGACCAGCCGATCGAGACCACGTGTCGCCTCCACGGGCGGCGAGCGTGCCAGCGGTAGCTTTCCGCGGCATGGCACCCGTGAGCGGCCCGCTGGAGGGCCTGACTGTCGTTGAGCTGGCCGGCATCGGGCCGGGCCCGTTCTGCGCGATGCTGCTCGCCGACCTCGGGGCCAAGGTCGTCCGTGTCCAGCGGCCGGGCGGCAATCCCGACGGCCGGGGCGCCAACCCGGTGCTCGACCGTCACCGCGAGCGAGTCGTGGAAGCCGACCTGAAGACGCCCGACGGCGTCGCGACGGTGCTCGACCTGGTGGCGGAGGCGGACGCGCTCATCGAGGGCTTCCGGCCCGGCGTCATGGAGCGCCTGGGAGTGGGCCCGGCCGAGTGCCTGGCGCGCAACCCCCGGTTGGTGTACGGGCGCATGACGGGCTGGGGCCAGGACGGCCCGTACGCGCAGACGGCCGGGCACGACATCACCTACCTGGCGATCACCGGAGCGCTGCACGCCATCGGCCGACGTGAGGCGCCGACCGTGCCGCTCAACATCGTTGGCGACTTCGGTGGCGGCGGGATGCTGCTGGCGTTCGGGCTGCTCGCCGCCGTCTGGCGCGCCGCGCGGACCGGGCGGGGGCAGGTCGTCGACGCGGCGATCGTCGACGGCGTCGCCGCGCTGACCGGCATGTTCCACGGGTCCCTCGCCCGGGGCGCCTGGACCGACGAGCGCGAGGCCAACCTCCTGGACGGCGGCGCCCCCTTCTACGACACCTATGCCTGCGCCGACGGCAGGCACGTGGCCGTTGGTGCGCTGGAGCCCAAGTTCTTCAGGGCGCTGATCGAGCGTCTCGGCCTCGCCGCCGACCCGGCGTTCGCGGGCGACCACCTCGACCCGGCCCGTTGGCCCGCGATGCGCGAGCGCCTGACCTCCGCCTTCGCCGCGCGTTCCCGCGACGCGTGGACCGAGGTGTTCGCCGGCACCGACTGCTGCGTGGCGCCCGTGCTCACCTTCGCCGAAGCCACGCAGGATCCGCACAACGTCGCGCGCGGCACGTTCCGCGTCTTCGACGGGCACACGCAGCCCGCGCCTGCGCCGCGCTTCAGCGACGCTTGACCGCGCGGCAACGCGCGGCGTGGTTCATGAACGAGCGCGTGGCGTGGGAGGCGTAGGCGCGAGGGGCCGCTCCGTCGCCATGACGACCGCGGTGTAACGCAGTCTTGACGGGCGTCACACAGATGTATTAGCTTTGCCTCGGGATGCCCGGAGTGCACGACTCCGCGCGCCAGCAACGCGAGGAGGGGAGAGGGGAATGGCCCACACCGACTACGTGGTCGTCGGCGCGGGGTCGGCCGGGTGCGCCCTCGCGGCGCGCCTGAGCGAGGACCCGAACGTCCATGTGACGGTGCTCGAGGCGGGCGGCCGCGACGATCTGGAGGCGATCCACGTGCCGCCGGCGTGGCCGATGCTGTGGGGCACGGAGGTCGACTGGGCGTACGAGACGACCCCGCAACCCGGGAGCTCCGGGCAGGTGCACCAGTGGCCGCGCGGCCGGGTGCTCGGCGGCTCCTCGAGCCTCAACGGGATGGTGTACATCCGCGGCAACCCGCGCGACTGGGACGCCTGGGCGTTCGACGGCTGCACGGGTTGGGACCACGAGTCGCTGCTGCCGGTGATGAAGCGGATGGAGGACGTCCCGGGCGGAGACCCGCGCTTCCGCGGGGTCGGCGGTCCGATCGAGCCGCGCCCGGCCGCGAATCCGAACCCGATCTCGGTCGCCTTCGTCGAGGCGGCGCGCGAGCAGGGCCATCCGATCACCGAGGACTTCAACGGCGAGCGGTTCGAGGGCGCCGGGTTCCACGACCTCCTCATCAAGGACGGCCGGCGGACGAGCGCCGCCGACACCTACCTGCATCCGGCGAGCAGCCGCGCGAACCTCGACGTCGCCACCGGCGCCCACGTCGCGCGGGTCCTCCTCGCCGGCGATCGTTGCGTCGCGGTCGAGTACGCGCAGGACGGCGAGACGCGGCGGCTGCAGGCCGAGCGCGAGGTGATCCTCTGCGCCGGCGCGATCGACTCTCCCGCGATCCTGCTTCGGTCGGGCATCGGCCCGGGCGCCGAGCTGGCCGAGCTGGGGATCGAGACCGCCGTCGACCTGCCCGGCGTCGGTCGCAACCTGCACGACCACCTGCTCATGGGCGTTCTCTGGGAGGCGAGGCAGCCGATCCCGCCGCCGGAGTACAACCTGGCGGAGTCGTCGATGTTCCTGCGCAGCGATCCGGCGAAGGCGGTCCCGGACCTGCACTTCATGTTCATCCACGTGCCGTTCCACCTGCCCACCTACCAGGTGCCGGAGGGGTCGTGGACCATCGCGGTCGGCCTCGTGCGCCCGGCGAGCCGCGGGACCGTGCGCCTGCGGTCGGCCGACCTCGGCGACAAGCCGCTCATCGATCCCGCGTACCTGACGCAGGAGGCCGACGTCGAGGCGATGGTGCGGGGCACCAAGCTCGCGCGCGAGCTCGCGAGCGCCCACGCCTTCGATCCCTGGCGCGGCCCGGAGGCCCTTCCGGGCGAGACGGTCCGCAGCGACGCCGAGCTCGAGGAGTTCGTGCGCCACGCGGCCGGCACCTACTACCACCCCGTCGGGACGTGCAGGATGGGCGTGGGACCCGATGCCGTCGTCGACCCGACGCTCCGCGTTCGTGGCGTCCAGGGACTGCGCGTCGCCGACGCGTCGATCATGCCGTCGATCGTGTCGGCCAACACCAACACGGCGGCCATGATCATCGGCGAGCGCGCCGCGGACCTCGTCAACGCGACGACGCCCGCGCCGGTGACGGCCGGTCACCCGGTCGTCGGAACGTGACCCGCTCGGCTCGCTCTAGGCCGCTGCGCGCAGCGCCTCGAGCGAGCCGAAGTAGTCCTGCCCGGCTCGATGCCAGCTCTCGTGGCGCTCGCGGAACACCCTGACGGCCTGCTGTCGCGGCCAGTGCGCCGGCAGCATGCTCTCGGGCAGGTCCGGGTCGAGGAACGGGAACTTGCGCCACTCGTGGACGAGCTCGGTCTGTGCCCGGAACACCGCCTCCGGGGTTCTGGGCCGCAGCCGCCCGAACCGCTCGATGAACGCGTGGTAGGCCGCCGCGACCCCGTCCAGGTCCCAGGCCTCGGCCATGACCTTGGCCGGGTCGCCCACCGAGCCCAGCGACGCCTCGAACGAGAGCAGCTCCGCCGCCGCGTCGACGCCGGAGACCGTGGAGAGCTCCCGCTCGCGCTCGACGTGCGGCGAGATCCACAGGCCGCCGCCGAGGGATCCGAAGCCGGCCCACGCCAGGCGGGTGCGGACCTGGTGGCGCACCTCGCGGCGGTCCTCGGGGACGCGGACGACAACGAGCAGCCAGCGGCCGTCCCACTCCCACGGGTCGCCGAAGGAGTAGATGCGCTCCGCGCCGGTGGTCAGCATCTCGGCGGCGTCGTCGGTGAGGAAGACGCGCGAGCGGCGCCCCTGGCGCTCGGTGCGCAGCCAGCCGCCCGCGACGCTGCGCGCCAGGGACTGGCGCGCAGCGTGGGTCTTGTGGTCGAGGGCCTCCAGGGCGCTGATGAGCGTCTCCTGCCAGACCGGCCCCTGCCTCGGCAGGACGTACTCGCCGAGGATCGTCAGGAGCACCGAGCGGGCGGCCGGAGCGCCGACGGACCGGCGGCGGAGCTGGTCGTTCACCGGGGACATGGTACGGGCACGTGATGTCGACGCTCGACATCGAGGTCGCCGGCCGGCGGCTGGAGACGGTGCAGTACGCCGGGGCGGCGGACCGGCGGACGATCGTCCTGTTGCACGAGGGTCTCGGCTCGGTGGGGTTGTGGCGCGGCTTCCCGGGGGCGCTGCACGACGCGACGGGGCGCCGCGTCGTCGCCTTCTCGCGCTTCGGGCACGGCCGGTCCGCCCCGCCGCCCAGGCGCAGGACGCCGCGGTTCTTCCATGAGGAGGCGTTGGAGGTCCTGCCCGAGCTGCTTGAGCGGGTGCAGGCGCCGGAGCCGGTGCTCGTCGGCCACAGCGACGGGGCGTCCATCGCCATCATCCATGCCGCGCATCACGCCGTCGCCGGGCTTGCGCTGCTCGCCCCGCACGTCTTCGTCGAGGAGCTCACGGTCGCCGCGATCCGCGAGACGCGCCAGAGCTACACGTCCGACGCGCTCAGGGAGCGGATGGCGCGCCACCACGACGACCCCGACGCGGCGTTCTGGGGCTGGTGCGACGTCTGGCTCGACCCGGCCTTCGCCGCGTGGTCGATCGAGGAGGAGGCGGCGGGCGTGACGGCTCCGACCCTGCTCGTGCAGGGAGCGGACGATCCCTACGGCACGCTCGAGCAGCTCGATCGCGTCGAGGCCCGTGCGCAGGCACCGACGCGCCGGCTCGTGGTGCCGGGCGGGCACAGCCCGCATCTGGAGCATCCGGAGGAGGTCGTCGAGGCGATCGCCCACTTCGCCGCCGCGCTGCCGTAGGCGTTCAGGTGGCGTGCGCCTCGCCGGCGAGGAGCCGCCGCGCATCGTCCGGCCACGGCGTCGGCCGGCGCGACGCGCGATCGATGAGGCACGCGGTGAGGCTCGCCTCCGCCGCGACGCCCTCCCGGCCCGTGACGACGATCGCGTAGCGGATCGACGTCCGGCCCAGGTGCTCCACGATGAGCTCGACGTCGACCTCGTCGTTGAAGCGCAGCGAGCGCTTGAACTCCGCCGCCACCGTGAGCCGCGGCGTCGCGCCGAACGTCAGCTCCGCGATGCCCAGCCGCGTGTGCAGCTCGGCCTCGGCCGCCTCGGCGAGGCGGAAGACCGTCGTCCAGTGGTAGATGCCGGCCGCGTCGGTGTCCATCCACTCGACGCGCCGCCGGATCGTGACGCGCGCGCCGCGATGGTCGAACTCGTCTCGCACGGCCTCGAAGTATGTGTTGCACGCCTGACAGCGCCACTGCGCGGTGATGATCTGCCCACCCCACTGACCGACGCGCTCGGCGGTGCCCGCGCCGCAGAACGGGCAGTCCGGCGCCGAGCTCATGGCGTGAAGCGGCGCCGCGCCGGATCCCAGCCCGACCAGTCGGTGGGCTCGGGGAGCGCGACCTCCACGCCCTCGCCGGCGAGCAGCTCCACGAGCCACGCCCGCACCTGCTCGCGCTGCTGCACTGCGTCCTTGGTGACGAGCCCCTCCCGCACGGCGGCGGCGTAACCCGGATCGCCGGCGGGCCCGCCCCATCGCGCCGCGTGCTCCCAGGACTCGCGGATGTGCTCCAGCAGCAGCGCGCGCTGTCCGCCGCCGGCCCGGCACAGGCGCTTGGCCCAGGCCTCGGCGTGGACCTTGTGCGACGCCTCCTCCTGCAGGATCTTGCGGGCGCGCTGCGCCATCTGGGGCAGGGAGCTGTCGACGCAGGCGGCGACGAAGGTGGTGAGCACCCCGTCGACGAGCAGGTTCGCGGCGATGAACGCCATCCAGTCGGGCAGCTCGTCGTCGAGCAGGGCGAGGCGGTTGCCGCGTCCCTCCAGGCCCTCGTCGCCGGCCTCGATGCCCAGCGCCTTCAGGACCGGGTAGGTCGAGCGCGCATGGCCCATCTCGTCCTGCGCCATGGCGGCCGCCGCGACGGCGGACTCGAGCGTCGGTGCGCTCACGCCCCACTCGGCGTAGCGGCGCCCGAGCGCGGCCTTGTTGTCGGCCAGCGAGCCGACGAGCGAGGCCATGCAGGCGGTGGCGTCGCTCATGCGCTGATCGCCTCCCGGATCGCCGTGCGCGGCACGATGATCATCTGGATCCATGGCTGCTCGTCGTAGATGGCGCGGGCGGAGACCAGCGCGAGGTCCTCGTCCTCCTCGGTGACCGTGCCGACGTGGTGCAGCGGCTCCTCGTACGCCGCGCGCGCGAACACCTCCCAGATCTCGCTCATGCCACGATCCCCAGCTCGCGCATCCTCGCTCGCGCGTCTTCGCGGATGCGGGCGCGCGTCCACACCGGGTCCCAGACGATCTCGATGCGGACCTCGTCGACCTCGGGCTCCTGCAGGAGCCGCTCGCGGATGTCGTCCTGGATGAAGTCCATCGCGGGGCAGCCCATCGCGGTGAACGTCAGCTCGAGGTCCACCGCGCGCTCGTCGGCGCGGTAGGCGATGGACACGATGAGCCCCATCCCGACCACCGACACCGGGATCTCCGGGTCCTCGACGTCGCGCAGCGCCTGCCAGAGGCGAGCCTCGGAAATCGTGTTTCGCCCTCCCGTCCTCGCAAGCTCGGACGTCCGGTCGACGTTACTCATGCGGCCATCCTGCCTCGGTAGCCCTTCTGGAGCCGGCCGACGTAGCTCTCGTTCATCGGCCCACGCCGCTTCCAGCGCTCCATCACGTCGTCCCAGGTGATCGCGCCCTCGTCGAGCAGCCACCGCTTGGGCTCCTCGTCGAACCGGGCCGGGAACGGGCAGTCGATCACGTAGCGCTCCTGCCCGGGATCCCAGTGGGCGGGGACCTCCAGCCCGACCTCCTCCATGAACGGGACGACCTCCGCCATCCAGGCCTGGCGGAGCTCGTCGTTCGTCATGCCCTTGAAGCCGTACTCCAGCTGGATGCCGTGGCGCTTGCGCTCGTCGGGCAGCCCGAACCACTCGAGCGTGAGGATGAACATCCAGTCCAGCGACGCCTGCAGACGTGCCTTCTCGTCGGGATCCGCGCAGAGCTTCTTCACCCACGTGCGGCCGTGGCGCAGGTGGAAGGTCTCTTCCTTGTCGACTTTGGCCAGCGCGCGCTTCCAAGGCCCGAACGTGCTCGACGAGTGGACGTCGGAGAGGAGCACGAAGCCGGCCTGGTCGTACAGCGCGTTGGCCAGCACGAGCTCGTGCCAGGAGTCCAGCGGCACGTCGAACGCGTAGGGGTACTTGAAGTCACGCGGCTCGCGCTCGTAGATGAGCCGGTTCATGTCGATGCCGAGGTCGCCGAGGAGCCGGTAGCCGATGTGGGCGTGCGCGAGCTCGTCCTGGACGATCGACACCGCGGAGCCGAGGTTGTTCAGCGCCGGCGCGTGCTGGGCCGCGCGCAGGTAGGCGGGCGCGCTGACGAGCTCGGTGTCCGCGGAGACGGTGAGGATCCGCCTGATGCCCTTCAGGTACTCGGGCGACATGTGCTGCAGGCCCTCGACGAGCTTCCCGGCGGCGAGGTGCTCGCGGACCTCCTCCTCCGTGCGTTGTGCGAGCTCCTCGACGGGGAGCGCCGTGGGTGTCATCGGATGCCTCTCCCTCGTGTGCGGCGGCGGCGCAGATGTGACACTTGACTGACGAGCGACAAGGTATAGTCTTTCCCACATGCGGTCAAGCACCGTCGGTCCCACGCTGCTGACGGACCTTGTCGACGGGGTGCAGACGCTCACCCTCAACCGGCCCGACCGGCGCAACGCGATCGACGCCGAGCTGCGCGGCGCGCTCGCCGCGGCGGTCCACGACGCGGGCGCGAAAGCGGACGTGCGAGGCGTGGTCCTGACGGGCGCCGGCGGCGCGTTCTGCGCCGGCGGCGATCTCGCGGACTTCGACGAGCTGCGCGATCCGCGCGCCTATCGCCACGTGTCCCAGCTGCTCACCGACCTGGTCGAGTCGCTGGAGCGGCTGGAGAAGCCCGTGGTCGCCGCGATCGACGGCGTC
>Ga0081539_10002575_pt1 | contig 25032 bp, 22 predicted proteins | sample TabmetS4T2R2_FD_71023 | JGI IMG/M metagenome (GOLD analysis project Ga0081539, IMG submission 71023) | Tabebuia heterophylla rhizosphere microbial communities from the University of Puerto Rico - S4T2R2 | ecosystem: Host-associated > Plants > Roots > Rhizosphere ...
CATCACCCCGGCTACGACACCTCAGTCGACATGACCGAGGAGGAGTGGGCGATGTTTCTGCCGAATCTGCGGCGTCTGATGGACGTCGTCGAACAAGCGGGGCTGCGGACGGCCCTCCATCCCCACTGGGGCATGGCCATCGAGAACGGCCGGCACATCGATCGACTCCTCGAGTCCTCCGATGTCGGCCTCTGTCTCGACACAGGCCACGCCTACCTCGGTGGCGCAGACCCGGTCGAGATCGCGCGAAGCGCCAGCGACCGCGTCCTCCACGTCCATCTCAAGGACGTCGATCCGATCGCCGCGGATCGTGTGCGAAGCGGCGACGTGCCGTTCCGCGAGGCTGTCATCGCGGGAATGTTCGTGCCGCTCGGCAAGGGCGCCGTCGACATCGCGGGCACGATCACCGCGCTCGAGGACGCCGGCTACCATGGCTGGTACGTCCTCGAGCAGGACGTCTCGCTCAAGGCCGATCCACCGCCCGGCGGCGGCCCGAAGGCCGACGCGCTCGACAGCATCGAGTACGTCCGCAGCCTGGTCGGCGTTCGCGCGTGAGCTCCGACGTGGCCCGGGAACAGGCGACGACCTGCGTCCTCCCGGCGGCGGCCCAGCTGGGCGAATGCCCAACCTGGAGTCCTTCGGAAGGCGTGCTGTACTGGGTCGACATCGACGGCCGCGCCGTGCATCGCTTCGACCCGGCGACCGGACTCGATGAGCACCGCGCGATGCCTGGCCGACCCGGGTCCATTGCCCTGACCGGTTCGCCCGGCCGGCTGCTCGTGGCGATGGAGCACCGCCTGACATTCCTCGATTGGCCATCGGGAACGATCGAGGATTGGCTCGAGCTCGAGCCAGAGGGACTCGGAACGCGCCTGAACGACGGCCGGTGCGATCCGAGCGGTCGGTTTTGGGTGGGATCGATGACCGACAAGGGCGCACGTAACCCGGGTCGGGGCAGCCTCTATCGCATCGATCCGGACGGGACCGTCGAGGCGTTCAAGACCGACATCGGGGTCTCGAACGCCTTGGCGTTCTCGCCTGATGCCATGACGATGTACTACGCCGACACCCACCAGGATGTCGTGTGGGCGTACGACTACGACGCTGCGAGCGGGACGCCGAGCCGCGAGCGGGTCTTCCTCGATTTCGCAGACCTGCCCGGCCGGCCGGATGGTGCGTGCGTCGATGCCGACGGCTGCTACTGGATCGCCTGTGTCTACGGCTCCGCGGTGCTGCGGTTCACGCCGGACGGGACGGTCGACCGGCAGGTGTCGCTGACGGCCCCGAAGCCAACGATGCCCGCGTTCGGTGGCGCGTCGATGACGACGCTGTTCGTGACGACGATCGGCGGCGGCGGATCGCACGACGTCGATCCGGCCTACCCCGAGGCGGGTGGCATCTTCGCGCTCGAGACCGACATCCAGGGAGTGCCCGAGACGCCGTTCGGCGGCGGTCCCCAGCCGGGGTCGGGCCGGCCATGAGTGACCGGTCGCTGCCGCGGCTCTGGTTCGAACGGCCCGTCATCGGGACGCTGCAAGCCTCGGTTGCCGAACGGTGCACGGTGCTTGGGCCGGGAACCGAGGACGAGCCGTTCAACGGCGTCACGACGGCACAGGCCGCCATCGCCGGCAGCGCACGCTATGACGACGCGTTCATGGACCTGGCACCCGAGCTCACGGTCATCTCGCGGACGGGGATCGGCGTCGACAGTGTCGACGTGGCCGCTGCAACACGGCGCGGCATCGTCGTCTGTAACGCGCCCGAAGGCCCAACAGTCTCCACGGCGGAGCACGCCGTGACGCTCATGCTGGCGGTGGCCAAGGGCGTGCGTCGCGCTCAGGCCGCCGTCGAGACCGGCAAGGCGCTCCGCTATTACGTGGGCCATCGTGGCATCGAGCTCGAGGGCAAGGTCCTCGGCCTGGTCGGCTACGGGCGGATCGCTCGGCACGTGGCGCGGATCGCGCGCGGCATCGGCATGGATGTCGTCGCGTTCGACCCCTACGTCGACGCCACGACGACCGGTGACGTGTCGTTCGTGGCGTCGCTCCACGAGCTCCTCGGCGTGGCGGACGTCGTCTCCGTCCACGTCCCGTTGACCGACGACTCGCGGGGCATGATCGGCCGGGACGAGTTCGCCGCGATGAAGCCGGGCACGGTGTTCATCAACACGGCCCGTGGCGGGGTCGTCGACCAGGATGCCCTGCTCGCCGCGCTGGAGGCCGGCCGGTTGTTCGGGGCAGGCCTCGACGTGACCGATCCTGAACCACTGCCTGCGGGCCATCCGTTGCTCGGCCGCCCGGACGTGATCGTCACGCCGCACATCGCATCGGGGACGGCTGAGGGCAAGGTCCGGATGCTGCAGATGGCGGTCGACCAGGCGATCGATGTCGTCGAGGGCCGGCGCCCTCCGCACATCGTCAACCCCGAGGTCTGGGAGCACCGGGCGCACGGGCCCGCCGCCGGGGTCGGCGCATGACGGACATCGGGATCGGCGTGATCGGTTTCGGCTGGATGGGCCAGGCTCATTCGCGGGCTTACCGCGACATCCCGGTCTACTTCGCCGACAGCGGCATCCGCCCCAGGCTCGTTTCGGTCGCCGACAGCGTGCCGGCTCGCGTGGAGCTTGCAACGTCGAACTTCGGGTTCGAAAACGCGACGCTCGACTGGCGCGAGCTCGTCGCCCGTGACGACGTGGATCTCGTCGACATTACGGCTCCCAACGCGCTCCACCGCGAGCTCGTCGAGGCGGCCGCTGCCGCCGGCAAGCACATCGCCTGCGAGAAGCCCGTCGGCATCGATCCCGATGCGACCGCCGCGATCGAAGCCGCCGCCAGGCGTGCCGGGGTCGTCACCGGCTGCGGCTACAACTACCGTTGGGCGCCGCTCGTCCAGTACACGCGCCAGCTCATCACCGACGGCCGTTTCGGCGATCTGACGCATTACCGCGGCCGGTTCTTTTCGATGTACGGCCGCGATCGGCTCGGTCTACTGTCGTGGCGCTTCCTCCGCGAGGAGGCAGGCTACGGGGCTCTCAGCGACATCATGTCGCACGCGATCGACATGGCCCAGTTCCTGTGCGGGCCGATCCGGCGGGTCGTCGCGGTGAAGGAGACGTTCGTCAGGGAACGGCCGCTGCCGATCCCCGGTCAGGGCACCCACTACGACCGCGGCAAACCGGGCGATCCAACGGGCGCGGTCACGAACGAGGACTACGTGGGCGCGCTCGTCGAGTTCGCGAACGGCGTCCGGGGGACGCTCGAGGCCGACCGCTCGATCTTCGGGCCCCAGAGCTCGATGGCGTTCGAGCTGAACGGCTCCAAGGGCGCCGCCGCATGGGACCACGAGCGCCTCAACCAGCTTCGCCTCTACCTCCCGGAGGAACAGCCGACCGACGGCTTCATCGATGTCCTCGCCGGCGACGCCTTCCCGAACCAGGGTCACATCGTCCCGGGCGGCGGCAACTCGCTGGGTTACGAGGACATGAAGCTCATCGAGGCCTTCGAACTGCTCCGCTCGGTCGAGGCCGGCCGCCAGCATCATCCGAATTTCGGCGACGCTCTGGCGAACGCCTCGGTGGCTGCGGCGATGGTCCGATCCTGGGAATCGGAGCGTTGGGAGGACGTCGTCAACCTCAGGGTCGAGTGAGGGTCGCGCATGCTGGAGAGCGGGACGAAGGCAAAACTGGCCGCGGGCGAGCCGGTCTTCGGTTGCCTACCCACGCTGGCACGATCGACATGACCAGGGAGTCGCTGCATCGCGGCGCCCGCTATTTCACGACGTCCGTGGAGCCGGTCCTCCGGGAGGGCATGCGGGCCCACTTGCAGCAGGAGCGAGGCTGAGGAAACGATGGAGACGATCCGGCTCACGACGGCGCAGGCGATCGTCCGCTGGCTCCTCGCGCAGCGGACAACCATCGACGGCGAGAGCGTGTCGGTCTTCGCCGGTGTCTTCGGGATCTTCGGGCACGGCAATGTGACGTCGTTGGGCGAGGCGCTCGAGCCCGTCCAGGACCGTCTGCCGACGTGGCGCGGCCAGAACGAGCAGTCGATGGCCCTCGCCGCCGTCGCCTACGCGAAGGCGATGCGGGGCCGGCGGATCATGATCGCCACGTCCTCGATCGGACCGGGCTCGACGAACATGGTGACCGCCGCGGCGGTCGCCCACGCCAACCGTTTGCCGGTCCTGTTGATGTCGGGCGACACGTTCCAGCATAGGATCGTGGACCCGGTGCTCCAGCAGGTCGAGCACTTCGGTGATCCGACGATCACCGTGACCGACGCCTTCAAGCCGGTGAGTCGCTACTGGGACCGCATCACGAAGCCGGTCCAGATCGTGAAGTCGCTGCCGCAGGCCCTCTCGGTCATGCTCGATCCCGCAACACGCGGACCTGCCTTCCTTGCCCTGCCGCAGGACGTGCAAGCCGAGGCATACGACTACCCCGCGCGCTTCTTCGAGCCGACCGAGCACTACATCCGCCGGCCGGGCCCGGATCCACGAGATGTCGAGCGAGCGGCGAAATTGATCGGACGAGCCGCGCGGCCCTTGATCATCGCCGGCGGCGGTGTCCACTACTCGGGTGCTGTTGACACCCTGCGGCTGTTCGCCGAGCGCCACGCGATCCCCGTCGTCGAGACCGTCGCAGGCAAGTCGACGCTGACCCACGACCATCCCAACTACGCGGGCCCGATCGGCGTCACCGGTTCGCGTGCCGCGAATGCCGTGGCCGCCGAGGCCGACGTCGTCATCGCAGTCGGCACCCGTCTCCAGGACTTCACGACCGGTTCATGGTCGGTGTTCCGCGACCCCAACGTCCGCTTCGTCGGCCTCAACACCGCCTCGTGGGATGCCCGCAAGCAGGCGGCCCAGCCCGTCATCGGCGACGCCAAGGTCGCGCTCGAGGAGATCGACGCGGCGCTGGGCGACTACGCCGCGCCGCCGGAGTGGCTGGCGAGCGCTGACGAGGCCATCACCGAGTGGCATGTCTACCTTGACTCGTTGGCCGGCCGTCGACACGACGGACCGCCCGCGTACGCGGAGGTCATCCAGGCGGTCAACGCGCTCGCCGGGCCGGACGACTACGTCCTGTCGGCGGCGGGTGGTCTCCCGGGCGAGCTGACAATGGGCTGGCGGTCGAAAAGCGTCGGCTCGTTCGATTCCGAGTACGGATACTCGACCATGGGCTACGAGATCGCCGGCGCGTGGGGCGCCCGCCTGGCCCGCCCGAAGGGGGAGGTCATCGCCTGGGTCGGCGACGGCTCGTACCTGATGATGAACTCGGACATCTACTCGACTGTCTTGACCGGCCAGAAGGTCATCTTCATGGTCTGCGACAACGGCGGCTACGCGGTGATCAACCGCCTCCAGGTCAACACCGGGGGCGCGGAGTTCAACAACCTGCTCAGCACGACGAAGCACGAGCGCTACTTCCAGATCGATTTCGTCAAGCATGCCGAGGCGATGGGCGCGCTCGCGGAGCGCGTCGAGCGTGTCGACGAGCTGGCGGCCGCCTTCGACCGAGCCCGGGCGGCCGACCGTAGCTACGTGATCGTCGTGCCGATCGATCAATACACGTGGACCGAGGGCGGGGCGTGGTGGGAGGTCGGCATCCCCGAGGTCAGCGACCGGCCGGCCGTGCGGGCGGCCCGGGCAGAGTGGGAAGAGAACAAGCGGCAGCAGCGCGTCGGCGTCTGATCTGTGCGGTATCGCCTCGCGTGGTGCTTCAGCTACCCCGTTCCCGCCGCACTCGTTGCGCCGGCCGCGATCAGTTCGGGCGTACCCGCCGGCTGTGGTAGCGCTCCATGAGGTCCGTGACCGCGGCCCGTGACGCCTGCCACTCGGCCTGGTCGCCGAAGATCTCGGCGTTCGCGCCAAAGCGCTTGATCTGGGCCATTGCCGTGACGATCGCGTTGTGCTCGAAGGTCCGGCGATTCCCGGCCTCCACGTTCCCGGTGACGAGATAGCGCCGGACGAGGTCGAACGGCGCCGTCCAGCGTCCGATCCTGATTCGATCCCCTTCGCGAAGCGATTCCAACATGTCGTCGTCGCCGACCGGGTGTCGGTCATGTTCTCGGAGGTGGTGCTGGAGATCGACTCGCAGTCCGGGGAGGTCCATCGAGCCCGTGCGGCCGTCGTCATCGACGCTCCGATAGCACACCGGACAGGTCGGCAGGTTCGCATCGGCCCGCGGTGGCGCACCGTACGGCAGACCGCAGCGCCGGCAGAACGCGGCACCCGTGGCGGGCGTGCCACATTGGAGGCAGGCTGTGGCAGCCATCAGTTCAGTTCGCCGCTCGTTGCGAGGCGGGCAAGGAGTCCCCGTGTTCGGGCATCCGCACCGTTGATCCGTACGTGCCAGTACTCGGGCGTGTAGAGCCCGGCGGGGCTGCGCGTGACGACCGCGCGGCCCTGACCACCGACGCGATCGATGGCGGTCCCGAGCGCACCGGCGAGGAGCGCGGGCGAATCGGGCCGGAGCATCTGGGGATCGAGGAAGGTCGCGAGGGAGCCCGCGAACTTGTCGAGCTCAGGCCGGACGAGGGCGACGACAACGTCGCCGACCGTGTCCGGGTCGGTGCTGATGATCGCCGTCTCAGGCTCGCCTTCGCCGAGCAAGCGGCGAGCGCGATCGAGAATGCTTCCCAACATCACGTCTTGTCTGGCTCCGAGCTGCAACGCCTGGGGTGACGCCGCGTCCGGGAGATCACCGAGACCTCCGACGATGAGAAATATGGCTACGTAGCGCCGTTGGGGCCATGACCCGTTCGCCTGCCGGGGCAGTACCTGTTCGGGCCGTCATGCATACGTTGAACGTACGAGCGCAGTGGACGGGACGCGGGACTTAGCCCATCGCGAAGGTGAACTGGCCCCACAACCAGGTCGGCTGCCAGTCGAGCGGCTCGCCACGAATCAGCCGCGGGGCGCTGCGCGTATCGCTCCAGCCGATGCCCAGGAGGTGCTCCAATGCGTCCTGGTTTTCCGCGAGGACGCCCGCCCGAATGATCTTCTCCGGCGCCGCGCTGGCTCGCCGCGCATCGAGCAGGGCGAGCCCGTCCTCGTTCGTTGGAGCAACGCTCGCCCAACCGCCCCACGGTGCCCGGACGGCGAATCCGCGTAACCCGCCAGCCTCGGCGTCCATGCAACGGGCCGATGTTTCGTTTGCGAACTCGCGGAAGAGGTGCGCTCGATCTTCGCCGGTCGCCTGCCGATCCATCTCGACGACCTGGTCGAGGTCATCTGGCCGGAAGGGACGCAGCGGACTGACGCCCGTGCCAGTGCCCCGCGCCTCGATCATGAAGTAGAACGTGTCGACGACGAAGCCCCGCCGCTCGTAGAGCGGTCGACCCTCGTTGGTGGCGACCAGGAGTTGCGTCCGACAGCCGGCCGCATCGAGGGCGTCGACGGTTGCGTCGGTCAGGGCACCGCCAACGCCGCGGCCGCGGGCCTCCGGAGCCACGAAGATCGTCCCGACCCAGCCGGCATTGCCGTTGATCGTCCCGACGGCGGTGCCGACGATCCGGCCGTCCTCTTCGGCGACGAACGGCCGGCATTCGTCGTGGCCGGTCGCGAACGTGAACCACGAGCGGCGGTCGCCCCAACCGCCCTGGAGCACGACATCCGTCGCGATTTCGACGTCAGCGGCGGTCATCGTCCGGATCGTGGTCGTCATGGCCGAATGCTGCCAGAGCCGGCTGCCGCCGGTCGCTCCACTATCATCGGCCGATGGCCAACCTCTCTCGCGCCGACGTCGAGCACGTTGCCCACCTCGCCCGTCTCGGCCTGACCGACGAGGAGCTGAGCCGGCTCGAGGGGCAGCTCAACCACATCGTCGATCAGTACGCGGTCTTCGCCGATCTCGACACGGACGCGATCCCGCCGACTGCCCAGACGATCGAGCTCGAGAACATCCTTCGTGAGGACGTCGCCGGCCCGTCGTTGCCCTTCGACGCCGTTGTCGGGAACGCCGCCGACCGGAGGGACGGCTACATCGTCGTGCCGCCAATCATCGGTGGCGACGAGACATGAGCGCCTTCTCGTGAGCACGGAATGACCGATCTCACGCGCCTCCTCGCGCACGAGATGACGGACCTGCTCCACTCCGGTCAGGTCAGCGCCCGCGAGCTGGCGGAGGCCCACCTGGCTGCCGTGGAGCGTCAGAACCCGGCACTCAACGCCTGGCTGACGATCGAGCCCGACAAGGCGCTCGCGCAGGCCGACGCAGCCGATCGCCGCCTCGCCGCTGCCCGCGCAGCCGGTCAGGATGCCGTCGCCGCCCTGCCTCGTCTGCTCGGCATCCCGGTCGCGCTCAAGGACCTGATCTCGGTAGCGGGCGGTCAATGCACCGCCGGATCGCGGATCCTTGAGGGGTACCTCGCACCCTATGACGCCCACATCGTGGAGCGCTTGCGGGAGACGGGTGCGATCTTTCCGGGCAAGACGAACATGGACGAGTTCGCGATGGGTTCGTCGAACGAGTTCAGTGCCTATGGCCCGGTCGCGAACCCGTGGGACCTCGAGACCGTGCCGGGTGGCAGCAGCGGCGGCTCGGCTGTTGCCGTGGCGGCGTACCACGCGCCGTTGAGTCTGGGGACCGACACGGGCGGCTCGATCCGACAGCCGGCGGCGCTCTGCGGCATCGTCGGCATGAAACCGACCTACGGCCGCGTGAGTCGCTATGGCATCGTCGCCTTTGCTTCGTCACTGGACCAGATCGGACCGCTGGCACGTGATGTTCGCGACGCAGCCACGTTGCTCCATGCGGTCGCCGGCCGCGACGATCGCGACTCGACCTCCGCCCCCGAATCGGTGCCCGACGGGCTCCTTACGATCACCGCGTCGGACGATGAGGCTGCCGCCTGGCTGCGCGGGAAGCGGTTTGGGCTGCCGCGGGAGTACTTCGTCGCCGGGATGGACCCCGACGTCGAGCGCCGGATTCGGGAAGGCGTCGCGGCGCTCGAGTCCGCGGGCGCCTCGATCGAGGACGTCTCGCTGCCACACACCGATTACGGGCTTGCGACGTACTACATCGTCGCCCCGGCCGAGGCGTCCGCGAACCTGGCCCGCTACGACGGCGTGCGGTACGGCCCTCGACTTGGCGACGGCGACGTGCTTGGCAACTACCTTGCGACCCGCGGCCAGGGCTTCGGTGCGGAGGTGAAGCGGCGGGTCATGCTCGGGACATACGCCCTGTCGGCCGGCTACTACGACGCCTATTACCTGAAGGCGCAGAAGGTCCGAACGCTCATCAAGCGCGACTTCGACGAGGTCTTCGCGTCGGGCATCGACGCCCTCGTGGCGCCGACCTCGCCCTCGGTCGCGTTCCGCTTCGGCGCCAAGCTCGCGGATCCCGTGTCGATGTACCTGTCGGACGCGTGCACGCTGCCGGTCAACATGGCCGGGCTTCCGGGATTGTCGGTCCCATGCGGGCTCTCGGAGGGGATGCCCGTGGGGCTCCAGTTCATCGGGCCCGCGTGGTCCGAGCTCGACCTGTTCCAGGTCGGCCGCGGCTATGAGGCGATCACATCTGGCGCCGAGTGGCGAGCGAAGGAGCCAGCCCAACTCGCCCTCGCCGACGACCCCGCCACATTATCACCCGACCAGCGGATCGCCGGTCGCGCATGACATCGAGCGTGACCGGGCCTTCTGCTTCGGGTAGGCTCCGAGCATGACGACGATCAGGTCCGACGCGGGGCTGGAGCCAAGCCTTCTCGGGACCGCGAACGGGCCGGCCGAGACCGGCGCGCCGCGCGCGCCGCTCGCGGATCGGGCGCTCGCCCAGCGCGTTCGGGCCGTGCCGCCGTCGGGGATCCGACGTTTCTTCGACATCCTCGCCACGATGGATGACGTCATCAGCCTCGGAGTAGGGGAGCCCGACTTCGACACGCCGCCCCAGATCGTCGAGGCCGGGGTGAGGTCGCTGAGGAGCGGCCGCACCCACTACACGAGCAACTACGGGACGATCGAGCTGCGCCGAGCGCTCGCCGATCATCTCCAGCGCCGCTACGGCGTCAACTACGACCCGGCCCGCGAGCTACTGATCACCGTCGGCGCTTCGGAGGCGGTCGACCTCGCCCTGCGGGCAACCTGCGATCCCGGTGACGAGGTCATCCTCCACGAGCCGTCGTACGTGTCGTACGTGCCCTCAGTCGTCTTCGCGGGTGGTGTCGTCCATCACGTCGCCACCCGGCTCGAGGACGATTTCGCGCTCGATCCGGCCGAGGTCGAGAAACAGATCACGCCGCGGACGAAGGCCTTGTTCCTCGGCTACCCATGCAACCCGACCGGCGCGGTGTTGCCGGACGACGTCCAGGACGAGCTCGCCCGGATCGCCGAACGGCACGACCTCCTCGTCTACTCCGACGAGATCTACGACCGCCTCGCATATGGCTCCTATCGCCATCGAGCCTTCAGCTCGCTGCCCGGCATGCGCGATCGAACGATTCTTGCCGGGGGCTTCAGCAAGGCCTACGCGATGACCGGCTGGCGGGTCGGCTACCTCGCCGCACCGGCGGCGATCCTCGAGGGCATCCTCAAGGTCCACCAGTACGGGATCATGTCCGCCCCGACGACTGCTCAGGATGCCGCCCTCGTCGCGCTCACGGCCGGCGAGAAGGACGTCGAGCGGATGCTCGCCGAGTACGATCGACGGCGGCGGATGTTTGTCGACGGCCTGAACAAGCTCGGCCTGCGGACGTTCGAGCCGCGCGGAGCGTTCTACGCATTTCCTCTGATCACGTCAGTGGGCATGGACTCCGAGACGTTCGCCCAGAAACTGCTCGTCGAAGAGCGGGTCGCGGTCGTGCCGGGCAACGCGTTCGGGCCATCCGGCGAAGGCCACGTCCGGGCCTGTTACGCGACGAGCTACGAGCAACTCGAAGAGGCGCTCGGCCGGATCGGGAGCTTCGTCGAGCGACACCGCGCCTGAGATGGCCGTCCTCCTGATGGCCTGCGGGGTGACCGCGCTGGTGCTCGGCACGTGGCGGGGCTATGCGGGCGTCCGGGACGCGCTCGGCCCGATCGTCCACGACGGCGAACCGACCCGAACCCAGGTGGAGTCGTCGTGGCCGATCTATCGCCGTTCGCGAGTCCGCCGCTTCGCCAGGCGAGTCGTCGTCTCGATCGGCTGGCTGTCGATCGCGATGTACGGACTGTTCATGGTCACGGTGGGGGCGGGGTTGTCGTGAGTGCGCTCCAGGCGGCGGAGGCAGCGCCGGCACTCGAGCGTTACGAGGCCGTCATCGGCATCGAGGTCCACTGCCGCCCGAAGACCGTCAGCAAGATGTTCTGCTCGTGCTCGGCCGATTTCGACGGGGCGCCGCCGAACACGCGCGTCTGCCCGGTCTGCCTCGGCCTGCCGGGCGCGCTACCGGTCATCAACCGCCGGGCGGTGGAGCACGTCCTCTTGACCGGCCTCGCGATTGAGGCGACGACACCGGCCACGACGCGCTGGGAGCGCAAGAACTACTTCTACCCTGATCTGCCGAAGGGCTACCAGATCAGCCAGTACGAGATCCCACTGGCTTCTGCCGGCCGCCTGACGTTCGACACGTCCGAGGGGCCCTTCACTGTGGGCATCACCCGCGCCCATCTCGAGGAGGACACGGCCCGCCTCATTCACACGACCAGCGACAGCGGCGAGCGGATCAGTCTCATCGACTTCAACCGGTCCGGTGCGCCGCTGATGGAGATCGTGACCGAGCCCGACATCCGGACCGCCGAGCAGGCCCGTCGCTATGCGGAGGAGCTGCAGCTCCTCCTCCGGACGATCAATGTCAGCGATGCCGACATGGAGCGTGGCCAGATGCGGGTTGAGGCGAACGTGTCGCTTCGGCCGCGTGGCGAGGCGGCGTTCGGGACGCGGGTCGAGATCAAGAACATGAATTCGTTCCGGTCGGTGGAGCGGGCCATCGCGTCGGAGATCGAGCGTCAGGCGGCGGCCCTCGACGATGGCCAGCATCTAATCCAGGAGACGCGCGGCTGGGACGAGAACCGCGGCACGACCTACCGGATGCGGGTCAAGGAGTCGTCCGACGACTACCGATATTTCCCTGAGCCGGACCTGCCGCCGCTCAAGATCGACGATGCCTGGCTGGCCGAATTGCGAGGCCGGCTTCCCGAGCTGCCGGGTGCACGCCGGGCGCGCTACCGCGACTCGCTCGGGCTGTCGGCCTACGACACGGGCGTGATCGTGGCCGACATCGACGCGAGGCGCCTGTTCGAGGACACGCTCGCCGCGGATCGGTCGGCCGATCCGAAACAGGTCGCCAACTGGGTGACCGGCGAATATCTCCGGGTCCGCAAGCACGCGACCGAGACGATCACCGTGTCGCCGGCCGAGCTCGCGGGGTTGATCAGGCGCGTGACCGATGGCTCCCTCTCGCGTTCCAACGCGAAGGAAGTCTTCGCGGCCCACGTCGAGAGCGGTCGGCCGGTCGAGGCGATCGTCGGCCAGCGCGGGTTTGCCCAGATTTCGGACGCCGGCAGCCTGACGTCGGCGATCGACGACATCCTGGCTTCGAACCCGCAGGCGGTCGCCGACTATCGAGCCGGCAAGGCCCAGGCGATCGGCTTCCTCGTTGGCCAGGTCATGAAGGCGACACGCGGTCAGGCGAACGCCGCGCTGGTGCAGTCGGCCCTCCGCGAACGCCTCGACGAGGCAGCAGGGAGCTAGCGATGGGTCCGATCAATCTCGCGCTGTGGGCGATGGGCGTGGTGCTCATCGCGCTCGGCTACCTGCGTGCTCGTGATCCCTGGACGCGTTACCAGGCGCTCAAGGCGCAGGACGCGAACATCGCGCGCTACGAGGCGTGGCGCGGCGGCCTGCGGAGCGAGAGCAACACGGGCGCCTCGGTGGCGATGGAGATCCTTCGCCGGCAGGCCCAGATCGGAGCAGCCATCGCGGTCGTCGGGTTCGTGCTGGTCTTCGCGGGTTTCGCGATCAGATAGGCGCGGCGCTGCGGCACTCCGCGGCCCCGCCAGCCAGCCCCGGGGAAGATCGGATTCCCGTCTCATGCAGGTATCGGCGGTCGAGTTCGCCGACAGATGCGCTTCTTCCCGTGCGACGGGAACGATCGACCTGCTTCGGGCCTTCCAGCCGTCGGATTGCCCATCTCGCGGGAAGGACGGCCGCTGACGCGCGGTTCGCTATTCGATATGTGCACGTCGTGGGAATGCCGCCGGCGGCCGCTGACGCCCCAGGTGTCTAGCGGTCGCGGAACCGCCGATGCTCGATCGCCGTGCAGCGGTCCATGACGACAACCAGGCCGGCAGCGTGGGCGATCCGCGCCGCCTCCCAGTTCACGACGCCGAGCTGTAGCCACAGGCAGCGAGCCCCGATCTCGACCGCCTCCCGGGCGTGCTGTACGCACAGCTCCGAGCGCCGGAAGACGTCGACGATGTCGAACGGGCCGCTCGCGTCCACAGCCTCGCGGAGTGTCCGGAAGGCCGGGATGCCGAGGACGTCGCGTTCCGCGGGGTTGATCGGCACGCACTCGTAGCCCTGGTGGAGGAGGTACCGAAAGACGCCGAACGAGGGCCGCGACGACTTGGAGGAGGCGCCTACGACCGCAATCCGCCGCGACGTCCGGAGGATCGTGGAGATCCCGTCGTCGCCCAGAAGAGGCACGGAGCCGCGACCCTCCTGCGCATCCAGAACCTGAGCTGCGCGGAGCCGCTCCGCGTCGCGCCGGCGCGCGTCGTCCGAGCGGGCGGACAGGTCGCTCATCTCAGGCCGTCGATTCGCGGTCGTACGGGCGGCCGACCGCGGCCGGCGGGATGCTCCGTCCGACGACTCCGGCGAGAACGATGATCGTGATCACGTACGGCAGCGCGGCGAACGCCTGCTCGGGGATCGGTGTCAGCAGGGAGCCCAGAGAGCCGGTCGGGGGTGTGGTTCGGATCGCCGTGCCCAGCGATAGCGCCGCCGCGAACAGCAGCGACGCGCCCAGCGCCCCCACGGGATGCCATCGGCCAAAGATGAGCGCCGCGAGCGCGATGAACCCACGTCCATTCGTCATGCCGGCCTGGAACGAATTCCCATAGTCGAGCGTGAACCATGCGCCGGCAAGCCCAGCGAACAGACCGCCGACGATGACGTTTCGATAGCGCAACCGAATGACGTCGATGCCGACCGTCTCGGCGGCCTTCGGGTGCTCGCCGACAGCCCGCGTCCGTAGACCCCAGCGCGACCTGAACAGCCAGACCTGTAGTCCGATCGCGAGCAGGATCATGATCATCGTGATCGGGCCCTGCTGGAGGACTGCGCGCAGGATCCAGCCGACGATCGGCACGTCGACGACCGGAGTGGGTGGCTGGAACGGCGCGAATTTGCCGCCGCTCGGTGGCGCGTGGGTGCTGATGAGCAGGTTCAGGTAGCCAGTGACGCCGAACGCGACGATGTTGATGATCGTGCCGCTGATGATCTGGTCGGCCTTGACCGAGATCGACAGCCAGGCGTGTACCGTCGAGGCGATGACACCGGTCAACAGCGCCGCGACCACACCGGTGAGAATCGCCGGCGTGGCGCCGAAGACGAAGCTCGGCTCCGATGGGATCACCTGACCGAGCAATGAGGCCACATACCAGCCGACGAATGCGCTGGCCAGCATCATCCCTTCGATGCCGATGTTGACGACGCCCGACCGCTCGTTCATCACGCCGCACAGGGCACCGAGGGCGATCGGCGTGGCGAGAGCCATGATGATCGTCGAGTTCGACGTGATCACCTGGACGGTGTAGCCGACGAGCTGGATGAGCATACCGAGCACGGGGATGTCGTTCATGGCCGCCTACGGAGTCGTCGTCTGCCCGCCGTACGAGCGGGTCACGGTCTGCAACTCGTCGACGCCCACCCCGGCGGCGCGGATGCGGAACACTCTGCGGACGAGGATGTCGGCGGCAAGGAAGAAGAGGATGACGCCCTGGAGCAGGTCAACCATTTGGACCGGGATGCCGGCAATCGTCTGCATGAGCGGCGCTCCGGCGCGCATCGCGCCGAGCAAGAGTCCGCCGAACATGATTCCAATCGGGTTCGCGCGGCCCAGCAAGGCAACGGTGATGGCATCGAAGCCGACGTTGGTCGAGTACGCGGCCGGCATGTTTCGGCTGACACCGAGGATCTCGAGACCGCCCGCCAGACCAGCCAACATACCGGCCGTGGTCATGGCGAGGACGATCAGGCGCCGCGGCCGCATGCCGGCGTACAGGGCAGCATCCGGGTTGGCGCCGACAGTCCGGATCTCGAACCCGATCGTCGTCCGGTAGAGGAGCCACCAGGCAACCCCGACGACCAGGAACGGCACGATGATGCCGATATGGCCTGGGTGCCCCAGACCGGCGTTGATGATCTCCGGAAGACCCGCGTTGCCGACGTCAGGCGAGCGAGCGAACGAGGCGCCCTCCGCGCGGAGCGGCCCGGTGATGAGGAACGCGACGACATAGATCGCGACGTAATTGAGCATGATCGTCGTCACAACCTCGTGGGCCCCGGTGTAGGCCTTGAGGAAGCCGGGGATGAAGCCGTAGACCGCGCCGGCGATCGTGCCGGCAAGGAGGGCGAGCAGGACGGCCACGATGGGCGGCGCGCTGCTTAGCGCGGCTCCCGCCGCCGCGGCCGTGACGGCGCCGATCAGGAATTGACCCTGGCCACCGATATTGAAGAGGCCGGCCTTGAAGCCCAGGCCCACGGCCAGCCCGACGAGGATCAGGGGTGTCGCGTTGACGACCGTGTCGACGAGGCCGTTGAACGAGAGGAGGGATCCTTCGACCAGGGCGGAGTAGGTCGTTATCGGGAGGAGCGGATCGAGGTAGCCCTCGACGAGAGGACTGGATGCGATCAAAACGACCGCACCCACCAACAGCGCGAGGATGATCGCGCCGACCGGCAGGACGAGCTGCGAGGCGAGCTTGCGAGGCGTCATGCGACGACAGCGTCTTCTGCAGTCGGTGCGGCTTTGCGGCCGCCGGTCGCCATCAGCAGGCCTACCTCTTCGCGGTCCGCGGTTCGGCCGTCGACCACGGCGACGATCTGGCCGCGATACATGACCGCGACGCGATCCGACAGCTCGAGGACCTCGTCGAGCTCTGCGGAGACGAGGAGGACAGCGGTGCCGGCGTCCCGCTTGCGGATCGTCTGGCGGTGGATGAACTCGATGCTGCCGACGTCGAGGCCGCGGGTCGGCTGGTCCAGGACCAGGAGCTTGAGGTCGCGATCGAATTCGCGCGCCACGATCACCTTCTGCTGATTGCCACCGGACAGGGTGCCGGCCGTGACGTCCGGCGACGGCGTCCGGACGTCGAACTGCTCGATCGCCTCGACACATCGTTCACGGGCTGCCTTCTCGTCGCGGATGAGCCCGCGCGCATACGGCCGCTCGTAGTAATCGGTGAGCACGACGTTGTCGGTCAGCGGGTAGGACAGGACGAGTCCGAAGCGGTGCCGGTCGGCGGGTACGAACGACATCCCGAGGTTGTGCATCTCGCGGGTTCCTGCGGTCGTTACGTCGCGGCCGGCAAGGTTCACCGTCCCACCCGCAGGCTTGCGGAGCCCGGTGATCGCCTCGACCAGTTCGTCCTGGCCGTTACCCGCGACACCCGCGATGCCGAGGATCTCGCCGGCCCTGACCTCGAAGTTGATCCCATGAACGACCTCGCGGCCGCGGTCGTTGTTGACCGTCAGGTCCTTGACCGTGAGGACCGGCTCGCCGGGATGACTCTCGCCGCGATCGACGACGAGGCTGACTTCGCGGCCGACCATCAGGGCAGCCAGGTCGTCCTCGTCCGTTTCGGAGGGCAGCCGCGAGCCGACGACACGACCGCGCCGGATGACGGTGATCCGGTCGGCGATTTCGAGGACCTCGTAGAGCTTGTGGCTGATGAAGATGATGCTGTGGCCCTCGTCGGCGAGACGCCGGAGAACCCCGAAGATCTCGCGGGTCTCCTGGGGCGTCAGCACGGCCGTCGGTTCGTCGAGCACGAGGATTCGCGCTTCCCGGTAGAGGGCCTTGAGGATCTCGACCCTCTGCTGCCAGCCGACTGACAGGCGACCCACGCGCTCTTCCGGATCGATCTCGAAGCCGAACCGCTCGCCCAGCTGGCGGATCCGGCGATTCGCCTCTTCACGGTCGACGAAGACCGGATTGGCCATCGTCTCGTCGCCGAGCAGGATGTTCTCGGCGACCGACAGGACGGGCACGAGCATGAAGTGCTGGTGGACCATGCTGATGCCACGATCGATGGCGTCGGACGGACCGCTGATCTGGACCTCGTTGCCGTCGAGGAGGATCTGGCCGTCGTCCGGACGGGCAAGCCCATAGAGGATGTTCATCAGCGTGCTCTTGCCCGCGCCGTTCTCGCCGAGCAGGGCATGGATCTCGCCGGGCTTGACCTCGAGATCGATGTGGTCGTTGGCGAGCACGCCGGGATAGCGCTTCGTGATCCCACGCATCTCGAGCGCCGGCGCCTCCACGTGGAGCTGCGGCAGGCCCTCGATCTCGTCGGTGGTCATCGAACGCCCTCGAATGTGCGGGATGGAAGAAGCGGGCCGTCCGTTATCGGGACGGCCCGCTCTGTGGCTTGGGACTCAGATGCCGGCTGGCGACCCTGTCACTTCTTGAACGTGCAGTTGCCGAGCGGATCGGTCGGGCACGGCTTGAGCGTGTCGGCCTTCATGTCGGCGATCGCCTTATCGATCTTGGCCTTCGTATCGGCCGTGATCTTGCTGTCCCAATCGTGGAACGGGGACAGGCCAACGTCGTCGGTCTTCAGGTCGAGCTTGAGGATGCCGCCGACGTCCTTCTTGTCCTTGATCCGGACGATGGCGTCGGAGACGTTCTTCTTGAGCTTCTTCTCGGCGCTGACGACCGTGCACGCCTTGGTGTCGGGCGTAGAGATGTACTGGTCGACGTCCACGCCGATGGCGGCGATGTTCTTCTCGCAGGCCGCCTGCAGGACGCCGTTACCAGTAAGTCCTGCGACCTGGAAGATCACGTCAACCTTGGGATTGGCCGACAACAGCTGCTGGGCGAAGGCCTTGCCGCCCGGCGCGTCCGCGAATGCGGCCTTGTCCGGCGCAGGCGAGACGTACTGGACGACGACCTTGATGTCCGGGTTGACCGACATGGCGCCGTTCCGGTAACCCTCGATGTAGTTGGGAACCGCGGGTACCGCGTTGGTGCCACCGACGGCCGCGATCTCACCGTTCTTGCTCACGGACGCGGCAACGATTCCGGCCAGGTAACCGGGCTGCTGCTCACGCCAGCCGATGCCTTGGAGGTTCGGCAGGAGCTTGGCTGGATCGCCCTTGCAACCGAACTTCGGGTCGTTCTCGCCGGTCTCGGTGATGCACGGCGCCTGGTCGACGCCGATGAACTTGATCGACGGGTTGGCCTTGGCCGCCTTGATGGTGTCGGCCCCGGCGGCGAAGCCGACGGTCACGATGATGTCGTACTTCTGGTCGACAAACGACTGGATGTTCTTGGCGATGTCAGCCGAGACGGTGCTGACCGCGGCCTTCGCCGTGCCGCCGACCTTCGAAGCGCCGTCCTGGGCGCCTTCCCACGAATATTGGTTGAAGTTCTTGTCGTCCAGGGTTCCGACGTCGGTCACGAGGCCGATCTTCAGCCCGCCCGACCCTCCTCCGCCGGTGCCGCTACAGGCCGCGGCGGAGATGGCGAGCACGCCGACCATGGCGATGCTCAGAAAGCGAGTTCGCATGCTTCCTCCTCTACGTCGGCCGGACCACGTCCCCTCGGGTTACGACCCACGGATCGTGCCGGCGCGACGGTCTGGCGACTGTCTACCAAGTCGGCCATTGCCGCGCATGCTAGCGACGGCTAACGGGCGGGGCAAGCACCCACCTGACGGGTTCCAGTGACGTCGATGCGCTTCGGAGAGGATAGGCGTTGACGCCGGTACCGATGGGCCGAAATCGCGGACGATGCGGGTCCCGAAATGGACGATGAACTGACGCAGCTCGACTACGTCGCATTGGGCGATTCCTACACGATCGGCACCTCCGTTCGCGATGACGAGCGTTGGCCGAATCAGCTCGTGTCCCGCGTGCCCCGCTTGCGGCTCGTCGCCAATCTCGGGGTCAACGGCTTCACGTCGGCGGACGTGATCCGCGAGGAGCTGCCGCGGCTCGACTCGCTCCGGCCGGGGTTCGTCACGCTCCTGGTCGGGGTCAACGATGTCGTCCGGCTTGTGCCGGCCGACCGCTATCGGGCGAACGTCATCGAGATCCTCGACCGCCTCCTCGAGAGGCTTCCTCCGAACCGCATCGTCACCGTCGCGACGCCCGACTACACGGTGACACCGCAGGGCGCGAACTATGGCGACCCGGCCACCCAGAGCGAGGGCATCCGTCGGACCAACAAGATCCTGCGCGAGCTCGCGGGCGAGCGTGGCGTCGCTTTCGTGGACATCTTCGACATCTCCCGCGAGGCGGCCGAAGATGCGTCACTGGTGGCTTCGGATGGGCTCCATCCCAGTGGCCGGCAGTACGGACGCTGGGTCGACAGGATCGCGCCGGCCGTCAACGCACTGGTGGGTTGACGCCGCCAACCCCTCGTATTACCGCCATGAGTAGCCGACACATGCCCAGCCGGCGAACCGCGTACGTGCTGGGATTTTCGCCTCCCTGAGGACACCTTCTCGTGCTTGGGTGCTGGAGCGGATCTGTCCGCGGATGGGCTCGGACCTGACCCAGGCGGTCAAACAGCGGCTCCGTAATCATGGCCGTGATATGTCGAGCGGGGCAAGCCGCTCGGTCATTCGGATGACGCCGCCGTGGGCGAGGCTCGCTGCTGCCGGGTGGCCTCCATCAACGCCGTGCCGGCCCGATACAGAACGAAGACGATGACGATCCCGAGCGAGTTCAGGATCGCGTCGTCGATGTCGATGCTCCGATACGGGAAGCCGAGAACGATCGACACCGCGAGCTGGCCGATCTCGATCGAGCAGCCGGCGATGATCGCGACCGGCACGAAAGCCGCCCAGGAGCGAGCCGATCTCCAGAGCAGCGGCGCGTACACCGCCACCGGCGAGAGGACGAACACGTTCTGCACGGCCTGCGTGAATTCGTGGGAGCCGATGCCGGACAGCAGCGACTGGCGGATCGTTTCGAACGGTGTCAGGTTGACGAACGTCGCGGCGTTGCCAGTCCAGCCTCTCTCACGCGCCAGGCGGGTGAGGTCGGCATCGACCGGGATCGGAAAGATCGCCACCGATACCACGAAGGCGACATGGGCGAGCGCGACCACCGCCAGCAGCGCCCTCGGCAGGGGCCGCACGGCAGCCGCAAAGAGGAACGCCATCGCCGCGGCTACCAGCCACGCGATCCAGCCGTTCAACATTCGATCAGCGCACTCCAGTTCGGGCACCCGACGATAGCCAGGGACATGTTTGCTCGCCGTATGCGTTGTGCCTTCGGCTCCCGGGACGACTAGGATTCAGGGCCCGTGACGACCCTGGCGCCCAACGACTTCACCCACCTCCACGTCCACTCCGAGTTCTCCCTCCTCGACGGGTTGGGCCGGATCACGGACCTCGTCGACTCAGCCGCGCAGCAAGGCTTCGATTCGCTCGCACTGACCGACCACGGCGCGCTCTATGGCGCGGTCGCGTTCTGGCAGGCGGCGACGACAAAGGGCATCAAGCCGATCATCGGCGTCGAGACGTACGTCGCCCGCCGCTCGATGCTCGACCGCGAGGGCAAGGCCGACGCACAGCCGTTCCACCTCATCCTCCTGGCAAAGGACTGGACCGGCTATCAGAACCTCTGCCGCCTCGCGACCGACGCGCACCTCGAGGGCTACTACTACAAGCCGCGCATCGATCGCGAGCATCTCGCGAGGCACAGCGAAGGCCTGATCGGGCTGAGCGCCTGCCTCAATGGCGAGATCCCGCGCGCTCTCGAGATCGAGGACTGGGACGGCGCCCGCAAGCTCGCCGGCGAGTACAAGGACATCTTCGGTCCGGATGGCTTCTTCCTCGAGCTCCAGGACCACGGCCTTCCCGAGCAGCGCCGGCTCAACGAGCAGCTCCTCCGCCTCGCCCCGGAGGTCGGCTTGTCGCTCGTGGTGACGAACGACCTTCACTACGTCCACCAGCCGCAGCACGAGGCGCACGACGTCCTCCTTTGCGTCGGTACCGGCAACAACCTCGACACGCCGGGCCGCATGAAGTTCGAGACCGACCACTTCTGGCTGAAGTCCGCGGCCCAGATGCAGGCGCTCTTCCCGGATAACCGCGAGGCGCTCCTGAACTCGAAGCGGATCGCCGAGATGTGCAGCGTCGCGATGCCCCTCAACACGCTCCGGATCCCGCATTTCCCGGTGCCTGACGGCGAGACCGTCGAGAGCTGGCTTCGCAAGGAGTGCCAGGCCGGTCTCGAGCGCCGCTACGGAACGGTCACCGCGGACCTGCAGCGGCGGCTCGACTACGAGCTCGGCGTCATCACGTCGATGGGCTATGCCGGCTACTTCCTGATCGTCGCCGACTTCGTCCGGTTCGCCCGCGAACAGCGCATCCAGACCACGTGTCGCGGCAGCGCCCCCGGTTCGATCGTGACCTACACCCTCGGCATCACCCCGGTCGATCCCATCGCCTACCAGCTCCCGTTCGAGCGCTTCCTGAACCCCGACCGGGTGACGATGCCCGATATCGACGTCGACTTCGAGGACGCCCGACGGGACGAGGTCATCGCCTACGTTTCGCGCAAGTACGGCTCCGACCACGTGGCTCAGATCATCACGTTCGGCACGATGCTCGCCCGGGCGGCGATCCGCGATGTCGGACGGGTCCTCGGCTACAGCTACGGCGAGGTCGATCGCGTTGCCAAGGCGGTGCCGAACCAGCTGGGCATCAAGCTCGACGAGGCCCTCGACGTCGCGCCGCAACTCCGCGAGATGTACGACTCGGACGGCGGTGTCAAGCGGATGATCGACTTCGCCCGGCAGCTCGAAGGCGTCGCCCGCAACGCCTCAACGCACGCCGCCGGCGTCGTCATCTCACGCGAGCCGCTGACCGAGCTCATGCCGCTCCAGCGCGCGACGAACTCCGAAGCCCTGATGACTCAGTACGAGATGCATGCGATCGAGGCGCTCGGCCTGCTCAAGTTCGACTTCCTCGGGCTTTCGAACCTGACGATCCTGCGTCACGCCGTCGACCTCATCCGCGCCCACCGCGGCACGGACATCGACCTCGACACCATCCCTCTCGACGACGGGAAAACCTTCGAGCTCCTCGCGTCCGGCGAGACGACGGGTATCTTCCAGCTCGAGTCGGCGGGCATGCGCCGCTACATCCGCGAGCTGAAGCCGACGTCCGTCCTCGACCTGGCCGCGATGGTCGCGCTCTTCCGGCCAGGCCCGATGGACAACATTCCCGCCTACATCCGGCGCAAGCACGGCCAGGAGGAGGTCACCTACCTTCACCCGCTGCTCGAGCCGTACCTCGAGAAGACCTACGGGATCTTCGTCTACCAGGAAGACATCATGGCGGCCGCGATCGCCCTCGGAGGGTTCACCGGCCCGGAGGCGGACACGCTCGGCTACGCCATCCGCAAGAAGAAGTCGTCGGTGCTCCGCGCGCAGAAAGAGAAATTCGTCACGCAGGCCGCCGAGAAGGGTGTCGCGCCGCAGGTCATCGACCAGGTCTTCGCCGCCTTCCAGCCGTTCGAGCGGTACGGCTTCAACAAGGCCCACGCCACCTGCTACGGCCTCATCGCCTACCAGACCGCGTATCTCAAGGCGAACTTCACGGTCGAATACATGACTGCCGTCCTCACGGCCTTCCGCTCAAACGAGGAAAAGGTCGCCGCGGCGATCGCGGAGTGCCGGCGCATGGCCATCGAGGTTCTGCCGCCGGACGTGCGCCATTCCGACGTCGAGTTCACCGTCGAAGGGGATCAGATCCGGTTCGGGCTGTTGGCCGTCAAGAACGTTGGCCAGGGCGCGATCGAATCGATCATCGCGGCACGCAACGATGGCGGCGCCTTCCGCTCGCTGACCGACTTCTGCTCGCGCATCGACCTGCGGCTCGCCAACCGGAAGGTCCTCGAGTCGCTCGCGCGCGTCGGGGCGCTCAACGCGTTCGGGCACCCGGCCCAGGTCCTCGATGGGCTCGAGGAGGCCATGGATCGTGGCCAGCAACTGCGGCTGGAGCGCGAAAGCCCGCAGATCGGCATGTTCGCCGAGACGATCACCCCCGAATCCATCGAGGTCCCGTTGCGTCCAGTGCCGGAGGCGCCGGTTCGCGAGCGCCTGCGCTGGGAGAAGGAGCTCCTCGGCCTGTATCTCTCGGAGCATCCCATGGGCGAGGTCGCCAGCCAGGTCGGGCAGTTCGTGACCGCCTACAGCGGCGACCTCAAGGACGAGTCGCTCGATGGCCAGCGCGTCGTGGTGGGCGGCATCGTGACCGGCTTCCGGACGATCATCACGAAGACGAAGTCGACGATGGGCGTCGCCACGCTGGAGGATCTCCAGGGCACGATCGAAGTCGTCGTCTTCCCGCGGCTGTACGAGCAGACACTCGGCACGTGGGCGGAGGGAGCAATCCTGCTCGTCGCCGGGCGGGTCGACCATCGCGGCGAAGACATGTCGATCCTGGCCGATCTCGTCGTCGACTGGGAGACGGCGGTCCAGCGCGGCGCGGAAGCGGTCGGGCGGGAGGTCGCGGCCGGTGATCGCGGCAATTACCGCCGACGCCAACCAGGCAGCGGATCCGGGGCGCCGGCGCCGGCCGCCCGGCCCGTGGCGGAACAGCTAGCTCGTGGCGCGTATGCCTTGCCGGCGATCGAGGAGTCGAATGGCAACGGGCATGGCGGCAACGGCCACATGCCGCCCGATCCGATCGCCGTCGGCCCCGGCAAGCCGTCCGTGCCGCTGACCCCACGTGGTCTGCCACGCGTCTCGCCGCTCCGCGCCGACGCCGTCGATCCACGGCAGGTTGTCGCCGAGGAGACCGTGGCGACGCTGCCGCCGATCGCGCCGGGGGAACCGGTCTCGACCTACCTCGAGACCTCCGCCGTGCCCGAGCTCGGCGCCGACCATGACGACGAGCCGGCCCTGCCGGACGAGGTCAGGTCGCGAACGGTCACCGCCGCAGTCGCGCCGACGGCACCGAGCGAGGCGGGGAGCCCGGGCCAGACGCTCCACGTGCGATTCAGCGGTGTGAGCACCGAGCGCGTGATCGGTGCGATGGAGGCGCTCAAAAACCTCTTCCGTGACCGGCCGGGTGGGACCCGCGTCGTGCTTCACGTTCCGGCATCTGGCGGCGGGGCGACTCTATCGATGGAGTTGCGTCGCGGTGTCGCCTACGACAGCGAGCTCCTGGCCGAGATTCGGCGACGTCTGGGCGAGGGAGTCGTCGACCTGCGCCTGACCTGAGCGCTGACCTGAGGGTCTGGGCTGTCTAGCCCGCCGGCTCCTCTCTCCGGCGCATGGCCTGGATCGCCGAGAAACGTTCGACGAACTCCTCGCGGACCGCGTTGAGGTCCTGGCGGGTCACGTCGAGCTCGCGCGCGATCTGATTGACGACCGATGCCTCTTCGGCCGAGACGGACCCATCGGCGACGGCAACCAGGAAGCAGCAGCGCAACAGGGCGAGCTTCTGTTCCGGGGAGGCGATCCTGCCGAACTCGCGTGTGACGACGAAGTCCTCGGTTTCGCCCTGGGTGCGCGCCTGGAGCTTGGCGAGCTGGACGACGAGGACTGCCTGCGGCTCGTCGAGCCCACCGAGCTCGAGGACCGCCCGTTCCATCGCCGCGGTCTCGGAGTCGCTGATGTCCATGTCCGCCTGCGCCGCGCGGCTCATGACATAGGCGAAGCCCGCCAGGTAGCGGGCCTCCTCGGGCGGCATGGCCTCGAGGCGGGCCACGATGCGCCGGACGGTCGCCGTCTCGCCGACGGAGGATTCTGGTGGAGGGCCGGGCTTCTCACCCGGGCTGGGGGTGCCCGGGAGCTTCAGGAATCTGCGAAACATCGAGCCGATCTTAGCCTCAGCCGCCTTTCGCCAGTGAAATCAAGACTTCTGCCT
>Ga0081539_10002576_pt1 | contig 25031 bp, 24 predicted proteins | sample TabmetS4T2R2_FD_71023 | JGI IMG/M metagenome (GOLD analysis project Ga0081539, IMG submission 71023) | Tabebuia heterophylla rhizosphere microbial communities from the University of Puerto Rico - S4T2R2 | ecosystem: Host-associated > Plants > Roots > Rhizosphere ...
GACCGTATCCGCGAGATGCTGCGGCGCTACAAGAAGCTGCCGATGACCGATCTGTTGAACGTGTCGATCAATTCGACATTGTCGCGCTCGATCATCACGCACTTGACGGTGACGCTCGCGTTGCTCGCGCTATTTCTGTTCGGCGGGCACGCAATCCATGGCTTCGTCACCACGATGATGTTCGGCGTGGTGCTGGTCGGCACCTATACGTCGGTGTTTATTGCCTCGCCGATCCTGATCTACCTCGGTGTCGGCACGGGACGGAAAGAAGCCGTCGAGTCGACCGACAGCGTGCCGAGCGCCAACATCCGGTTCTCGGCGCGTGATGCGTAGCGCATGATCCCGAAAAGCATGTCCTCGACGCCGATCGGGGATGGGAACCGGGTTGTGGACAAGATCATGCGCCAATGACTGCCAGCGACCCGCATCTGCCGCAGCAGGCGGCAATCGATGCGTATGGCAAGGGCGGCTTTCGCTTCGGCGGCATGTCGCATCGCGGCTCGATCCTTTGCCTGCCGCAGGGGATCTGGGCCTGGCCGGTCTCATCCGTCAGCGAGATCACCGAGGAGACGCTGGCGCGCGTGTTTGCCGCGCCGGGCGTCGAGCTGTTCCTGCTCGGCACCGGCAAGCAGCCCTGGCTGATGCCGGAGCCGCTGCGCTGGCGCTTTCGTGATGCTCACCTCGGCCTCGAGGTGACGCCGACCGGCGCCGCGGTGCGCACTTACAACATCCTGCTCGCCGAAGGCCGCCGCGTCGGCGCCGCACTGATCGCGGTAGAGTAGGGCGCTAGCTTGAAGCAGAAGCGGTGTCGCGAGCGCGGCCGAACTCCCTCCCCCAGCAAAAGGGCGTTCACGCCCGTCTTCGACGGGCTATGCGGGGGAGGGTTGGGGAGGGGGTCTGCGGACTTTATTGTGGGGCATGGATGCGTTTGCCCACTGCGAAGCGCTGGTACGCTCACATGACAAGGATCGCTACCTCGCGACCTTGTTCGCGCCCGCGCAGCAGCGCGGCCCGCTGTTCGCGCTCTACGCCTTCGACCTCGAAATCGCGCAGGTACGCGAGCGCGCGCGCGAGCCGATGCCGGGCGAGATCCGCCTGCAATGGTGGCGCGAGGTGCTGTCCGGCGAGCGGAGCGGCGAGGCCGCGTCGCATCCGGTGGCGGCCGCGCTGACCGACACGGTCGCGCGTTTTGCGCTGTTGCCCGAGCGGCTGATTGAACTCACCGAGGCGCGTGCGTTCGACCTCTACGACGATCCGATGCTGACATTCGAGGCGCTCGACGGCTATCTGCGCCGCACATTTGTGACTGTGTTCGAGCTTGCCACGACGATCTGCGGCACCGCCGCGCCGCACGCGGCCGAGCGAGCAGGGCTTGCCTGCGGGCTCATGATGTTGCTGCGCGCGTTTGCGTTGCACGCCTCTCGCCGCCAACTGTTCGTGCCCTTGGAGGCGCTCGAAGGCGGCGCCACGCCAGAGGAGGTCTTCGCCGGCCAAACCTCGCCCTCGCTGGTCAATGCGCTCGGCATGCTGCGCAGTCGTGCGCGCGAGCATCTTGCGGCCTTCGAGGCCGAGCTGCCGCGCGTGCCGGTCGCCGCGCTCCCGGCGCTGCTCCCCCTTGCGCTCATGCCCGGCTATCTCGCCCTGATGGAGCAACGCGACTACGACCCGTTCCACACCGCAATCGAGCTGCCGCAATGGCGCCGCCAGTGGGTGCTGTGGCGCGCGGCGAGGAGATATGGGCGGATGATGAAAAATCGTACGGCGGATTAGCGGCGAAGCCGCGTAATCCGCCGCCTCCTCCGACCTCATCCTGAGGAGCGCGCCGCGCGATAGCGCGGTGCGCGTCTCGAAGGATGGCGGCGAACTCGGAGCGCGCGGCCATCCTTCGAGACGCCTGCCTCGCGATGGCTCGGCAGGCTCCTCAGGATGAGGACTGCGGGTACATACGGCGGATTACGCGCGCGAAGACCGCGCGCTAATCCGCCCTACACCCCTTCCGGCGTCACCGGCATCGTAACGCCGGCATCCTGCGCGTCGGTGATCATCATCTGCGCGATCAGAAACTCGCCCATCACGACCTTGCTGGCGCCGTGGCGCTTCAGGTGCTCAATCTCTTCTTCCGAATGCGCGCGCGCGATGATCGGCAGACGCGGATTGATCAGTCGCGCCTGTTCGACCACCTGGCCGCCTTCGAAGCCGTCCGGGATCGCCACCAGCAAACAGCGCGCGGCGGCATAGTTGGCGGCGGCGGCGAGCTCGGGATCGGCCGCATTGCCGCCGATGACCTCGATGTCGTGCTCGCGCAGCGCCTCGACGCGATCATTGTCGCTCTCGAACACCAGCAGCGGAACTTGCGCCGCGCGCAGCTCGGCGCCGATCACGCTGCCGACACGGCCATAGCCGACCAGCACGACGTGGTTGGTGAGCTTCGTTGCCGGCACCGGCTCGCGCGTCGGGGTCTCGGCTTGCGCCGGCGCCGCAGGTTCAGGAGCTGCCTCCGCAGCCGCCTCCGCCGGCATCCGCTTCGGCGGCTCGTGATGCGCGTAGATCCAGTCGGCGGCCGCAAAGAAGAACGGCGTCAGCAGGATCGAGATCAACGCCCCGGCAAGCACGAGGTCGCGCCCGAGCGGCGGCAGCAGGCCGAGCGCCACGGCGAGCGCCGCGAGAATGAACGAGAACTCGCCGATCTGCGCGCGGCTCGCCGCAATCATCAGCGCGGTCGATTCCGGATGACGAAACAGCCGCATCACCGCGAACGCGACCGCCGACTTGCTGACCGTGATGATCGCGAGCGTCGCCAGCAGCGCGAGCGGATGGGTGACGATCACAGTCGGGTTGAACAGCATGCCGACCGAGACGAAGAACAGCACCGCGAACGCGTCGCGCAGCGGCAGCGTCTCCTGCGCGGCGCGCTGGCTCAAGGTCGATTCGCTCAAGATCATGCCGGCGAAGAATGCGCCGAGCGCGAGCGACACGTCGAACAGGATGGTCGCGCCGAACGCGACGCCGAGCGCGATCGACAGCACCGCGAGACGGAACAATTCGCGCGAGCCGGTATGCGCCACATAGTGCAACAGCCACGGAATGACGCGGCGGCCGACGAACCACATCAGGATCACGAAGGCGAGGAATTTGCCGAGCGTGACGACGATCGGGAGCACCAGCATCGTGGGCGCGACCACGTGCCCCTTCACCAGATTGGCGAGCGCCGGCAGGAACACCAGCACCAGCACCATCGCGAGGTCCTCGACGATCAGCCAGCCGACCGCGATATGGCCGCGCTCGGTATCGAGCAGGCGGCGTTCCTGCAGGTTGCGCAAGACCACCACGGTGCTGGCGACCGAGAGCGCCACACCGAACACGAGGCCGGATTCGGGGTGCCAGCCGAGCAACATCCCAAGCCCCAGGCCGAACGCCGTCGCGACCGTGATCTGGGCGATCGCGCCTGGCACCGCGATGGCGCGCACCGACATCAGCTCTTCGAGCGAGAACTGCAGTCCAACGCCGAACATCAGCAGAATGATGCCGACGTCAGCGAGGTCGTTGGTGAGGCCCTGGTCGGCAACGAAGCCGGGCGTGAACGGCCCGATCGCGACGCCGGCGAGCAGGTATCCGACCAGCGGCGAGATCCTGAAGCGCTGCGCCAGCAGGCCAAGCGCGAAGGCGAGCACGAGGCCGACCACAAGGGTGGAGACGAGCGGCGTGTGTCCGGCCATCGGTCCCTCAGCCGCGTTGCGGGGCGCAGCGTTGCGCTGTTCGGGCGCAGTACTCCGCTATTCGGCCGCCAGCATGACATCGCCGGCGATCCAGCGGTCAAGATCGGCGAGCGCGCGCTCGGACAGCGCGCGCTTCTTTGCGACGGTCTTCGCTGAGCCGCGCAGGCGTTCACCGTCCGGCCCTTTATTCGGCACGCGCGCAAGCGGCGGGAACAGGCCGAAGTTCACATTCATCGGCTGGAACGAGCGCGGCCCGGCATCGATCGTCTCGACATGTCCGCCGGTGATATGCGCAAGCAGCGCGCCATGCGCGGTCGTCGTCGGCGGCGCCGAGATCCGCTCGCCCAGCCGCTCGGCGGCCGCAAAGCGCCCGGCGATCAGCCCGATCGCGGCCGACTCGACATAGCCTTCGCAGCCGGTGATCTGCCCGGCAAAGCGCAGCCGCGGCGCGGCTTTGAGACGCAAGGTCGCATCGAGCAGCTTCGGTGAATTCAGGAAAGTGTTGCGATGCACGCCGCCGAGCCGCGCGAACTCGGCTTTCTCGAGCCCCGGAATGGTGCGGAAGATGCGCACCTGCTCGCCATGCTTGAGCTTGGTCTGGAAGCCGACCATGTTGAACAGCGTACCGAGCTTGTTGTCCTGGCGCAGCTGCACGATCGCATAGGCCTTCACGTCCGGCTGGTGCGGATTGGTGAGGCCGACCGGCTTCATCGGCCCGTGACGCAGCGTTTCCGGGCCGCGCTCGGCCATCACCTCGATCGGCAGGCAGCCGTCGAAGTAGGGCGTCGCGGCTTCCCATTCGTGGAACGTGGTCTTGTCGCCCGCGACCAGCGCGTCGACGAAGGCCGCATATTGCTCGCGCGTCAGCGGACAATTGATGTAGTCCGCGCCCGAGCCGCCCGGGCCTGCTTTGTCGTAGCGCGACTGAAACCACGCCACCGACATGCCGATCGAGTCGCGATGCACGATCGGCGCGATGGCGTCGAAGAAGGCAAGCGAATCCTCGCCCGTGAGCGAGCGCACGAAGTCCGCGAGCGCCGGCGAGGTGAGGGGGCCGGTCGCCAGGATGACGCTGTCCCAGTCCTCGGGCGGGATCGCGATCTCCTCGCGCGCAACCGTGATCAGCGGATGGCGCGCGATCGCCGCCGTCACGGCGGCCGCGAAGCCCTCGCGGTCGACCGCGAGCGCGCCGCCCGCCGGCACCTGGTGCGCGTCGCCGCAGCGCATGATCAACGAGGCGAGCCGACGCATCTCGGCATGCAGCAGCCCGACCGCGTTCGTTGTCGCGTCATCGGAGCGGAACGAGTTGGAGCAGACGAGCTCGGCCAGCGCCTCGGTCTTGTGCGCGGCCGTCGCGCGGATGGGGCGCATTTCGTGCAGCACCACCGGCACGTTGCGCGATGCGAGCTGCCAGGCCGCCTCGCAACCCGCGAGGCCGCCGCCGATGATGTGGACCGGTTGCATTCGCAAGGTGGTCATTTAAAACAGCACCCCTGTCAACGGGGACAAGTCGAGCCGGCGCCAGGGGCGCGCGGGCCGCTTCTGCTTAAGGAACTCAGCCGGTGCGGGCACGGTTTCCGATCGTCGCAGCGCTGTTGCTGTCTGGCGGCCCGGCCAGTGCGGTCGAGCTCGACTTCGGCATCGTCAAGACGCTGGAACACCTGTCGCTGCCAGTGCCGGATCCGGGGCGGCCGGTCGTCTGTCATGGCTTCGGCTGCGCCTACCAGACGCCGATTCAGTTGCGTCCGGCCGACATCGCGCAGATCAGGAAGTACCTGAGCACGGCCGAGGATGCGGTTGATGAGCGGCGCGGGCTCGCGGCCACGATGGCCTGGTTCGAGAAACGTGTGGCCGCCGAAGCCGGCACCGGAAAGGCGAAGGCACGCGCAGGGCTCGGCTCGGCGGGTGATCCGTCCCAGTTCGATTGCCTCGACAAGACCACGAACACGATCGGGATGTTGCTGGTGGTCTCGCAACTCGGGCTGTTGCGCTTTCACACGATCGATGTGCCGGAGTCGCGCGGCGGGATCGGCGGCCTACCCCATACCAGCGCGGTGGTGCGCGAGAAGGACACCGGCCAGAAGTGGGTGATCGACGGCTGGACCCACAACAACGGCGAGTATCCCGACATCATGAAGCTGGAGAAGTGGCGCAGCGAGAGCTGACCGCGTAGCAAGGGGTTAGATCAGTAGGTCCCGATCCCGCCTGACGGCGGCGGCATGTTTCCGCGCCTGTCCGCCGTGATGGATTCCGGCGTCACTTGGAAAACCCGACACAGCCAAACGAGATAGGCTTGGAGCAACGCGACGATCTTCCGCATGAGCCGGATCCAAAGGCGCCGCCAAGCGTAACACTGGCATCCACCGCGTGCGACCGCGTAGGTTGAGGGGCACCCCTAACGAAAACGCCCGCCAGGCGGCGGGCGTTTGTCGGCTTTCGCTCAAAGGCTTTACGCCGAGCGGGCATTCTCCCACGCGACCGCCGAGATCTCCGAGCGGCTGATGCCGATATCGGAAAGCTCGCGATCGTTGAGCCGGGCGAGCTCGCGCACGCTCTCATTGTAGCGCCACCACGCCCGGAGCAGCCGGATAAAGCGGGAAATCAGCATGGAAGCTCTCCTTCGAATTCGTCAGGGCCGTAGATTCGGCCGTCGAGAGCTATATAAGCAAAATTTTGCACCGCAACATAGGTTATGTTGCGGTGCAGTCATTCTGGATTTGCATAACGCCGGGAAGGACTTGTTAACGATCTGCCCTTCAGCTCAGCGGCCATTCAGCGCGACCCGCTTGATCTCGCTACGGCTGAGGCCGATGTCGCGCAGAATGCGGTCGTCGAGGCTGCTCAGCTCGCGCACCGCCATGCGGTAGCGCCGCCACGCGGCAAAGCCGCGCACCAGGTTGGCAAGGTACATTGTGCTTTCCTTTCAAAGCTTTAGGGGCCGCGCGCTGCGGCCCCATCTATCAGGTTTGTCGATGCGACCGGCGCGCAAGTTCAATGAAATAGATTAATAAAGCGCATAAACCCACATTATGGGCAAACACGGAGGCAGAGGCGCAGGAACCTCACCGGTCGTCATGCGTCGCGACCCGCCTCCGCACGAGGCTTCGGCGCCAGCGAAGGCGGAAAGCGGGGCACCCACTAGCCACAAACCTATCAATCGCGCGGTGTTTACTGGGTCGCCCGCTTTCGCGGGCGATGACGATTGAGAGCGTGGTACGTTTGATCCACGCGAGAGGGGACGCCATGCGCAGAAGGCTTCAGATCGCGGCCGTGCTGACCGGCCTGTTCGGATACGTGGCGGGCGCGACCGCCGCCGACGTGAAGATCCTCACCACCGGCGCCATGAAGGAAGTGGTGCTGGCGGTCGTTCCGGCCTTTGAGAAGCAGACCGGCCACAAGGCGATCGTCTCGAACGACACCGCCGGCGGGCTCGCGCGCCGCATCGAGAGCGGCGAGCCGTTCGATCTCGCGGTGTTGACGCCCGGGGCCATCAAGGACCTCAGCCAGAAGGGCAAGTTTGCCGGCGGTGCCAGCAATGTGGCGCGTGTCGGCGTCGGCGTCGTGGTGAAGGCCGGCGCGGCTGCGCCGGACATATCGACCGTCGACGCGTTCAAGCAGGCGCTGCTCGCCGCGAAATCCGTCGCCTACATCGATCCGGAGTCGGGCGGCTCGAGCGGTATCTATGTGGCGAACCTGCTCGACAAGCTCGGCATCGCGGCTGACATCAAGCCGAAGGCAAAGCTCAAGAAGGGCGGCTATGTCGCCGACCTCATCGCGAACGGCGAAGCCGAGCTCGGCCTGCATCAGATCAGCGAGATCCTGGCCGTCAAAGGCGTGCGGCTGGTCGGCCCGCTTCCGGTCGAAATCCAGAATTACACCACCTATGCGGCGGCGGCCTCGGCCAATGCGGGACATCCCGACGCCGCGCAGGCGCTGCTCAAACTGCTCACCGGCCCGGAGGCCGAGCCGGTGCTGAAGGAGCGGGGCATGGAGCGTGCACCCTCTTGAACCGAAAGTTCATATTGGCCCACTAAAGGCCCGGGGGTGAGGGATATCGAATCGGAGGCCGCGTTGATCGCGCCGAATCTGTCCGAAGTGCCTTTCCGTGACATTCGCGACGGCGGTCCGTTACGCCACGCGCTCGACGCCGCCGACCGCGCCCGCGCGCTGCGCGACGATTGCCTTGCCTGGTTTCCGAAAGGCGCGCACCGTCTCGTGCCACTGCTCGACGCCATTACGCGGCGCTGGCTCACCCGCTCGTGCTCGCCCTATGTGGCGGAGATTGCCGCGATCGCCGGCGCGCTCGATTTTCCCGGCGTCTGGTTCCTCAACGGCTCGTACGAATGGGGCTGCACTGCGCTCGCGCGCGATGACGATGCGCCGTGGCTCGTCCGCACGCTCGACTGGCCGTTTCCCGGGCTTGGCCGCCACGTCGAGGTCGCGCACATGGCCGGCCGGGCGGGCGATTTCTACAGTGTGACGTGGCCGGGCTTTGCCGGCGTGCTCACCGGCATGGCGCCCGGCCGCTTTGCGGCATCGATCAATCAGGCGCCGTTGTGGCGGCGCACGCGGCATCCCTGGCTGCGCCCCTACGACATGCTGGCCAACGCAATATCGACCTGGTCGGTGCGCGACATCCCGCCCAATCAGCTGCTGCGCCGCGTCTTCGAAACCTGCGCGGATTTCGACGAAGCGAAGCACGTTCTGCAAACGACGCCGGTCGCCCGCCCGGTCATCTACACGCTCGCCGGCTGCCGCCCTGGCGAGCGTTGCGTGATCGAGCGCACCGAGACCGAACATTTGACGCGCACCGAGGAGACGAGCGCCGCCAATGACTGGCTGGTCCGCCGCGACTCGTGGGAGGCGCGCGTCGGCGGCAACCAGTTGTTCAGTGCCAGCGCGACCGAGGTCGGCGGCAACAGCAGGCTGCGGCGCGAGGCGATCGCAGCCTGGACCGCGCCGTTCGGCAACGGCTTCGACTGGGTGACGCCGCCGGTGCTCAACCCGTTCACGCGCATCGCCGTCGAGATGTGCGCCGCCGAAGGCGTGCTGCGCGTCACCGGCTACGAGAAGCTGCCCGAGATCGAACTGCCCGTGCGGGTCACGGATACGCGGGAGATCGCGGTGTACGGGCGAGAGCGCGTGGCGGCGGTCAGCTGATCCGTTGGGTGGGCAAAGGCGCGCTCTTGCGCGCCGTGCCCACGCGTTTTCCCGAAAGAAGATGGTGGGCACGGCGCAAGCGCGCCTTTGCCCACCCTACCTCTTACTCATGCGAATCGCTGTGCGGGAGCACCGAGACGCCGCGCTGCAGCACCACGTTGCGCACCCAGAGCGTGGAGACGAACTCCACCACGCCGGTGGCGGTGAGCATGGCGAGCGCGTTGATCTGGAACAGCGACAGGTGCAGGTAGTCGACCATCCACAACACGCCGCACACGATGCCGGTGACGACCGGCGCGATCGCCAGCACGGCGTCGATCACGCTGGTCGGGCGGATGCGCAACGCGCTGTCGAGCAGCATCCAGAGCTGGACCGTGATGTAGCCGAGCGCAAGCCAGCCGGGCAGCCCGCGAATCCAGTTCGCACCGGGCGAATAATCGGGGAAATACCTGAAGAAGATGAAGGCAAGGATCGAAACCACCAGCGCCAACACGATGCTCGACATTTCCGCCGAGAGCCCGCGCCGCATGACTGCCTCCTTGGATGACTGGACCGGATTCGTGGGGACGGAAGCTAGCGTATTTCCGTGACGCTGCTAACTGCGGAGGTGGCACGCGGCCCAATGGCCGTTGCGCTTCTGTTCAAGCGGCGGCTTTTCGGTGGCACAGAGCGGCAACTTGCGGATCGGACAGCGCGTGTGGAAGTGGCACCCGCTCGGCGGGTTGATCGGGCTCGGCACCTCGCCCTGCAGCACGATGCGCTTGCGCCGCGCCTTCGGATCGGTGACCGGCACGGCGGACAGCAACGCCTCGGTGTAGGGATGCAGCGGCGTCGCATAAAGGTCATGCGCCGAGGCGATCTCCACGATGCGGCCGAGATACATCACGGCGACGCGGCGGCTGATATGCTCCACCACCGAGAGATCATGCGCGATGAACAGATAGGCGAGGCCGAACTTCGCCTGCAGATCCTCGAGCAGGTTGATCACCTGTGCCTGGATCGAGACGTCGAGCGCCGAGACCGGCTCATCGCAAACGATCAGCTTCGGCTCGACCGCGAGCGCGCGCGCGATCCCGATGCGCTGGCGCTGTCCGCCCGAGAACTCATGCGGGTAGCGGCGCATGTGGTCGGGTTGCAGCCCGACGGTCTCGAGCAGCTGCACGACCCGTTCGGTGAACGCCGCCTTGCTGGGCGCGAGCTTATGGATCGTCAGCGCCTCGCCGATGATCGCGCCGACCGTCATGCGCGGATTGAGCGAGGCGAACGGATCCTGGAAGATGATCTGCATGTCGCGGCAAAGCGCGCGGAACGCGGCCGGGTCGAGCGCGGTGACGTCGCGTCCCTCGAACCAGATCTCGCCCGCCGTCGGCTCGATCAGCCGCAGAATGCAGCGACCGGTGGTCGATTTGCCGGAGCCGGACTCGCCAACGAGGCCGAGCGTCTCGCCGGGAGCAAGCTCGAAGCTCACGCCATCGACCGCATGCACCACCGCGGCATCGCGCGACAGAAAGCCGCCGCCGACTTCGAAATTCTTCGAAAGGTCGCGGACGCGCAGCAACGGCTCGCTCATGCGGCGAGTTCCTCCTGGTAGAGCACGCAGGCGACCCGATGGCCGGCGCCGACGTCGCGCAACGGCGGCACCGCCTCGCGGCATTTGGCCGAGGCGAAGCGGCAGCGCGCCGCGAAGCGGCAGCCGGGCGGCGGGCGCAACAGGCTCGGCACCACGCCCGGGATGGCCTCGAGCCGCGTCTTCTCGCCGGCGAGGTCGATGCGCGGGATCGAGCGGATCAGCCCTTGCGTGTAGGGGTGGCGCGGGTTGGCGAATAGCTCGTCGACCGGCGCTTCCTCGATGACGCGGCCCGCATACATCACCACCACGCGCTGGCACGTCTCCGCCACGACACCCATGGCGTGCGTGATCAGCATGATCGCCATGCCGAAGCGCGCCTTCATGTCGCCGAGCAGTTCGAGGATCTGCGCCTGGATGGTTACGTCGAGCGCGGTGGTCGGCTCGTCGGCGATCAGGAGCTTCGGGCTGCAGGCGAGCGCCATCGCGATCATGACGCGCTGGCGCATGCCGCCGGAGAACTGGTGCGGATAGTCGTTCAGGCGTTTGTCAGGATTGGGAATCTGTACCAGCCGCAGCATCTCGACCGTCTTGGCGACGGCGTCGCGGCGCGACAGACCTTCATGCTTGCGCAGACTTTCAGCGATCTGCTCGCCGATGGTGTAGACCGGGTTGAGCGACGTCATCGGCTCCTGGAACACCATCGCGATGTCCTTGGCGCGCACCCGATCCATCTCCTGCGTGTCGAGCGGAACGAGGTCGCGGCCCTGATACAGGATCTGCCCGGCCACGATCTTGCCGGGCGGCATCGCGATCAGCTTGAGCACCGACATTGCCGTGACGGTCTTGCCGCAGCCGGACTCGCCGACCACGCCGACGGTCTCGCCACGATGGATCGTGATGTCGACGCCGTCGACCGCTTGCACGATGCCGTCATCGGTCGCGAAGTGGGTCTTCAGCCCGCGAATGTCGAGCAGCGGCGCCGTCGAACTTTTTTCTTGCATTACATCACCTTGCGCGGATCGAGCGCGTCGCGCAGGCCGTCGCCGATGAAGTTGATCGACAATACGGTGAGGAAGATGGCGCCGCCCGGGAAGAGCGCCCAGTACGGCGCGATGTCGAGATAGTCCTTCGCGTCGAACAGAATGCGGCCCCAGGTCGGAATGTCGGGCGGAAACCCGAGCCCGAGGAACGACAGCGTCGATTCCGCGATGATCGCGGCCGCGACGTCGATCGTGGCGGCGACGATCACCGGCCCGAGCGCGTTCGGCAGGATGTGGCGCACCACCTGACGCAGCCGCGAGGCGCCGAGCGCACGCGCCGCCTCGACGAACTCCTTTTCGCGCAGCGACAGGAATTGCGCCCGTACCAGCCGCGCGACCGGCATCCAGCGCAGACCGCCGATCACCACCACGATCATGACGAACACGCCGCCTTCCGGACCGAACGCGGCTTTCAGCGAGTCGCGGAACAGGTAGATCACGAGCAGCAGCAGCGGCAGGGCCGGAAGCGACAGGAACAGGTCGGTCAGCCACATCAGCGCCGGCCCGACCCAGCGCCGCGACATGCCGGCGATCGCCCCGATCGTGGTACCGACCAGCATCGCGACCGCCATGGCGGAGAGCCCGACGGCGAGCGAGATGCGCCCGCCATAGAGCATGCGCGCGAGGATGTCCTGCCCGAGATCGTCGGTGCCGAACGGGTGGTTCCAGGTCGGCCCCTTGAGGTGCTCGGCGAAATCGATGTCGTTGATGGCGACGCGCCAGACGAATGGCGCAAGCAGCACCGCGGCGATCATGGTCAGCAGGATGATCGCGCTGATAAGCGCCAGCCGATGGCGGCGGAAGCGCCGCCAGGCATCGAGCCACGGCGAGAACTGCCGCGGCTTGCGTCGCGGCTCGGCGAGCTCAGCCGAGGGTGATGCGAGGATCGAGCCATCCATAGAGGACGTCCGCGATGAGGTTGAACAGGACCACGAGGCAGGCGAATACGAAGGTGACCGCCATGATGACGGGCGTATCGTTGGCCAGGATCGCGCTGATCAGCAGCGAGCCGATGCCGGGAATGCGGAAGATCTGCTCGGTCACGATCGCGCCGCCGAAGATCGCCGGCATCTGCAGCGCGACCAGCGTGACCACCGGGATCAGCGCGTTGCGCACCACGTGCTTGACGATCACGATGCGCTCGCCGAGCCCCTTGGCGCGCGCCGTGGTGACATAGTCGAGCCGGATCACATCGAGCACGGCCGAGCGCACATAGCGCGTCATCGAGGCGGCCTGGAACAGGCCGAGTACGCAGATCGGCATGATGGCCTGGCGCAGATGCTCCCAGTACCAGCGCCAGCCGGTCGCATCGATGTCGCGATAGACGAACGGCAGCCAGTCGAGCTGCACGCTGAAGATCAGGATGAACAGCAGCCCGGTGAAGAAGGTCGGCAGCGAGAAGCCGACAAACGACAGCGTGCTGGCGATCTGGTCGAAGAACGAGTAAGGGCGCATCGCCGCATAGGTGCCGACCGGCAACGCGATCAGGAGCGCGAGCACTTGCGCCGAGCCGATCACGAACAGGGTCGCGGGCAGGCGCTGCAGGATCAGCGTGTCGACATTGATGCGGCTCGCGAACGAGAAGCCCCAGTCGCCCTGCAGCATGGCGACGATCCAGCGGATGTAGCGCACCGCGACCGGGTCATCGAGGCCGAACTTGACGCGCAGCGCCGCGCGCACTTCCGGCGGCACCGCCGGATTGGTGGCGAGCTCGCCGAACGGATCGCCCGGCGCGAGCGCCAGCACGGTGAACAGCACGACGCTGATGCCGAGCAGGCTCGGAATCGCGATCAGCAGGCGCTTGGCAAGGTAGCGTCCCATCGATCGTTATCCCGATCCCGCCGCGGTCATTGCATGGCGCGGCACTGGTAGTTACGCGTCCTTGTACCAGTCCTGCAGGTTCCAGAAGTCGCTATCCCAGCCGCCCGGGCGCACCGTGAGTTTGTTGCTCACGGCCTGGACACGCGGACGATAGACGACCGGAATGACCGCGTGATCGTTACAGGCGAGGTCGTTGATCTTGATCAGGTGCGCGGCGCGCTTGACCGGGTCGAGCTCGCCTTGCGCCGCCTTGTAGGCGTCGTCCGCCTCCTTGCTGGTCCAGCGCGTGATGTTGCGGCCCTGCCACTTGTTTTCCTTGGTGGCCACCTCCCACGACACGAATTGCAGCAGGAACACCTCCGGGTCCGGCTGTGTCATCGTCGTCGTGTACATCTGCAGATCGCAATAGAAGTGCGGATAGGTGTCCGGATTGGCGACGTCCGAGGAGAAGAACACCGAAGCCGTGACCGACTTCAGCTCGACGTCGATGCCGGCCTTCTGGCAGGCCTGCTTGACGATCGCCTGGTTCTTCTGCCGCGGCGTGTTGATCGAGGTCTGGTAGACGAATTTGAGCTTCTTGCCGTCCTTCTCGCGGATGCCGTCCGCGCCCTTCTTCCAACCGCCTTCGTCGAGGATCTTGTTCGCCTTCTCGATATTGAACTCCCACTTGGTGTTCTTCGAGACGAACTTCTGCGGATTGTTGACGAAGTTGCCGGTCGCAACCCCGGTGCGGCCGTAGATGTGATCCTGCACCGATTTCCGGTCGACCAGCAGCGCCAGCGCCTCCCGCACCGCCTTGTCGGAGAGGAGCGGATGCTTGGTCTTCATGCTCGAACGCTCGCCGTCGACCTCGGTCCACGGGTCGGTCGAGTTGAGCTGGATGTGCTCGATATTGCCGGTCTCGGACATCGTGGCCTTGCCCTTGCCGCCCTTCTCGAGCCGCAGCAGGATTTCGTCCTCGACCTGCATGTTCCAGGCGTAATCGAACTCGCCGGTCTGCATCACGGCGCGCGCCGCCGAGATCGCGTCGCCGCCGCCCTTCATCTCGATGGTGTCGAAGTAAGGCCGGTTCGGCTCGTGGTAGTCCGTGTTGATCTCGCCGCGCACGACGTCGCCCGGCTTGAAGTCGACGAACTTGTACGGCCCGGTGCCGACCGGCTTGAGATTGGCTGGCGCGTCGCGCGACTTCGCACCGCTGTAATCGGCGAACAGGTGCTTGGGAATGATCATGCCGCGCACGCCGACGAAAGCATCCGCCCAGAACGGCGTCGGCTTGTCGAACAGCACGCGTACCGTCAGGTCATCGACCTTCTCGACCTTGACATCCTTGTAGCTGCCGGTGGTGGTCGCCGCGGTCGCGGGATCCTTCGCATACTCCCAGTTGAAGACGACGTCGTCGGCGGTGAACGGCTTCCCGTCGTGCCATTTCACCCCGGGTTTCAGCTTCCAGGTGACCGACTTGCCGTCCTTGGTGAGGCCGCCATTCTCGAGATCGGGAATCTCGGCGGCGAGCACCGGATAGAGGAAGCCCTCGGGATCCCAGGAGGCGAGCGGTTCATAGAAGATGCGCGAGCCGTCCTGGTCCTTGGTGCCGACCGCGAAATGCGGATTGAGCAGCGTCGCACCCTGCCACCACAAGGTTTTCAGCGGTCCACCGCCGCCGCGCTTGGTCGGCTTGTAGGGAGAACGCTTCGCCTGGGCATGCGCCACACCCGAATAGGTGAGCATCTGCGCCGCGAACGGCGCGGTCAGCCCAACAGCGATCATTTGGTTGATGAAGGACCGTCGCGACAGCGAACCGTCCTTAACTTTCGCGATCAAACCGCGCAGTGCCTGCTCGTCCATATGAAGACCCCTCGATCCGCCCGGTGCTTGGTTCGCAGGGCCCGCACCGCTTGGAGGAGCCCAAGCGGGAGCCCAACGTCGACCGGTTTTGCGCTAAGCAGAACAGTTTCTCCGTTGACGGTCAACGTGTTGCATTTCCGCCCGTGGCGGGAAAGTTGTCACACCCGGCTGATTTGTCGGGCAGACTGCCGCGTTGCGGCGCTTCGCGCGCGCAAAGGCAGTTTCGCGCTGAGGAACCAACGTGCTTCTCAATATCGTTAACCCCAACACCACGGCGGCAATGACCGCGACGATCGCCAAGGCCGCCGCCGCTGCGGCGCGGCCGGATACGCGCATCCACGCGGTCGAGTCCGCCTTCGGTCCGCCCTCGATCGAGGGCGCCTATGACGACGCCTTCGCGGTGCCGGGGCTGCTCGCGCGCATCCGCGAAGGAGAGGCGGAGGGCGCCGCCGCGCATGTCATCGCGTGCTTCGACGACACGGGACTCGATGCCGCGCGGGCGCTCGCCGATGCACCGGTGGTCGGGATCGGCGAGGCGGGCTTTCACCTCGCTACTTTCGTGGCGCATCGTTTCGCGGTCGTGACCACGCTGTCGCGTTCGGTTCCGGTGATCGAGAACAATCTGTTGCGTTACGGTTTGGATCGGCGCTGCGCGCGAGTGCGCGCGACCGATGTGCCGGTGCTCGCGCTCGACGATCCGGCCTCCGGCGCGCGCGCGAAAATCGCCGCCGAGATTTCGCGTGCGCTCGAGCACGATGGGGCCGAGGCGATCGTGCTCGGCTGCGCCGGCATGGCGGATCTTGCCGCCTCGCTCGCGGCCGAGTTCGGCGTGCCGGTGATCGACGGTGTCGCGGCCGCGGTGGTGCTCGCCGAAGGCATGGCGGCGCTGGGGCTGAAGACATCGAAGCGCAGCGGCTTCGCGCGTCCGCTCGCGAAGAGCTATGCGGGAGCCTTCGCGCCGTTCTCGCCGAAGGCGTAGGGCACGATGAGTTGAGGTCGAGCCAATGGCGCCACCGCCGTTTGCTAGTCAACGGAGGCGACGGATCTAGAGGGGAGTCGACGCCGGCAATGGAGCACATCGGCCGCCGCGAACTCGGCGTATTCCCCTCCCCCTTGCGGGGAGGGGTTAGGGGTGTGGTCGTTGTTAGGACGCCGTGAATGTCCTCAAGCACCCCATCGATATTGGCGAGGGCATCGTTGTTCCAGCAACGCGCGAGCGATCTTGCGTCGCTCAGGCCGGCTCCTTGTCCGGAGGTCTTGGATTGCGGTTGCGTGCCGTTGCACGACCCCCACCCCCAACCCCTCCCCGCAAGGGGGAGGGGAGCGCGCCGAGTTTGCGGGGTCGATGACGAACTTTAACTCATCATGCCCTAACCGCTACATCTTCCCATAAGTCGCATCGAGCCGCTGGCGCAAATAGTCGGCCGCGAGCACGGGCGGATACTTCGCCGGCCGGTCCGGCCCGCGGCAGCCGGGCAGGCAATCGATCAGGGCATCCGGATTGGGATCGAGGAAGAACGCGACGGAGTAGCGATGCCGTCCCGGCGGGTTCATCACGCGATGCGGTGTCGAGACGTAAATATCGTTCGACCAGCGCATCAGGCAGTCGCCGATGTTGCACACGAACGCGCCCGGCATCGGCGGCGCCTGCACCCAGGTGCCGTCGCGCCGGCGCACTTCGAGGCCGCCCGCGTCATCGGTCAACAGCAGCGTGATGCTGCCATAGTCGGTGTGGGCGCCGGCGCCGAGCGCATCGCCACGCGCCGCCTCGCGCGGCGGGTAATGTAAGAGCCGCAAGGTCGCCATCGGGCGGTCGAGCTTGTCGGTGAAGTAGTCGGGTGCAAGCCCGAGGTCGGCCGCGATCGCGGCATGCAGGTCGCAGCCAAGTTTCCAGACGGCGTCGAAATAGGCGAGGGCGGTCTCGCGGAAGCCGGGCAGGTCGGGCCACAGATTGACGCCGCGAAACGGCTTGCCGGCGATCACCTCCGGATCGGACGGCGCAAGATCGAGGCCGATGTTGAACGCCTCCTTGTGATCGGTGTGGGTTGGATCAAGGCGCTCGGTCGCAAGTCCAACATAGCCGCGATTATGCGGCGACCGGCGGATCGAGATTGCGTCCTTGGCGGCAGCGGGTGCGGCGAAGAAGGCACGTGCACGCGTGAAGATGCCGGCAAGCAGGGCTTCCGGAATGCCGTGGCCGGTCACGTAGAAGAAGCCGGTATCGCGGCAGGCGCGGCCGAGCGCGGCGGCGATGCGCGCCACCGACGGTGCGTCACGGCTGGCCAATCCGCTCACATCAATAATGTCGAGCACGGAGCCTCCTTGCTCAGGACGACGCAAGCAACCCGCGGACCAGCGCGACGCTGGCATGACGCTTGCTCTGCATACAATGGCGCAAAAACAGTCAGGCCTGCGAGGACACCATGATCCTTTCTCGACGCACACTGCTTCAAGGCACTGCCGCTACCGTCCTGGCCACCGGCGCATCGAGCCGGATCGCCCGCGCGGGGGACGTCACGATCGGCATCGTCTATGTCGGCCCGCGCGATGATTTCGGGTGGAATCAAGCGCATGCTGTGGCGGTGAAGGCGCTCAAATCCGTCCCCAGCGTGAAGACCGTCGAGGAGGAGAACGTCCCCGAGACCGACGCCTGCGCCAAGACCATGGAGTCGATGGTCAACCTCGACGGCGCGAACATCGTGCTCGGCACCTCGTTCGGCTACTTTGATCCTTTCATGGTCGACCTGGCGAAAAAATATGCAAAGGTCGAATTTCGCCATGCGGCGCCGCTCTGGAATGCCAGCAAACACCCGAAGAACCTCGGCAGCTATTTCGGCTATCTGAACCAGGCTCATTATGTCGACGGCGTCGCCGCCGGCCTCTCGACCAAGTCGAACAAGCTCGGCTTCGTCGCCGCCAAACCGATCGGCATCGTGTTGAGCAACATCAACTCCTTCATGCTCGGCGCGCGCTCGACCAATCCGAACGCAACCGTGCAGGTGATCTTCACAGGCGATTGGTCCTTGCCGGTACGTGAGGCGGAGGCCGCGAACGCGCTGGTCGATGCCGGTTGCGACGTTATCACCTGCCATGTCGACGGCCCGAAGGTCGTGATCGAGACCGCCGAGAAACGCGGCGTGAAGACCTGCGGCCACAATGCTTCACAAGCGCCGCTCGCCCCGAAGGGCTTCATCACCGGCGCCGAATACAAGTGGGAGACGATCTACAAGGGCTATGCGACCGCGCTCGTGGAAGGCAAGCCGCTGCCGAACATGACCAGCGGCGGTTACGAGGCCGACATGGTGCAGAACACGCCGTTCGGCGCGGGCGCGAGCCCTGAGGCGCGCAAGGCGGCCGAGGCCGCGATCGCGGGCCTGAAGGCGAAGAAGCCGATCTATGTCGGGCCGCTGAAAGACAACAAGGGCAAGCTCGTGATCGACAAGACCTACGAGAACCTCGATCCCTTCCTCGACAAGATGGACTATCTGCTCGAAGGCGTGGTCGGCTCGATCACCTAAATCAACTCATGGCGGACATTGCCGAGCCGCTCCGCGCCGTCTCGCTCTCGGGAGGCAGCGACCTCTCGATCAGGGTAAGGCGCGGCGCCGAATATGTGGCGATTCCTCTATTTGCGCTCGCCGTATCGGCGGCGCTGTTCTCGTTGTTCCTGTTGGCGCTCGGAAAATCGCCGGCGCAATTCTATGAGCTCGTCTATCGCGGCGGGTTCGGCACTGCGTTTTCGATCCAGAACACGCTGCAGCGCTCGGCGCCGCTTATTCTGACGGCGCTCGCCGTCGCGGTGCCGGCGCGCATCGGCCTGATCATGATCGGCGGCGAGGGCGCGCTGGTGATCGGCGGCTTCGCGGCCGCGGCGCTCGCGATCCCGCTGGTCACCGGCAAGGCGCCCGTGATGTTGACGCTTGTGCTCATGGCGATCACCGGCGCGGCGATCGGCGCCGTCTGGGTCGGTATCGTCGGCTATCTGCGCCACGCGCGCGGCGTCAACGAGACGATCTCGTCGCTGCTGCTCACTTATATCGGCGTCGCCGTGATGAACTTCTTCGTCGAAGGCTCGTTGCGCGACCTCACCAATCCGAACAAGCCGTCGACCATGCCGCTCGGCGACGCCTACATGGTCGGCAAGATCCCCGGCACCGATGTGCATTGGGGTCTCGCGGCCGGCATCATTCTGGCGATCCTGCTCTACGTGCTGCTCGCGCGCACGACCTTCGGCTTCGCGGTGCGCGTCGCCGGCGGTAATGCGCGTGCCGCGCTGGCGCAAGGCCTGCCCGTTGGCAAGCTGATCGTGATCTGCTGCATGATCGCCGGCGCCTGCGCGGGGCTTGCGGGCTTCTTCGAGGTTGCGGCGATTCAAGGCCGCGCCAACGCCTCGCTGGTCGCGGGCTACGGCTTCACCGGCATCCTGATTTCCTTCCTGGCGCGCCATAACCCACTCGCGATCATCCCGGTGGCGATCCTGTTCGGCGGCATCGTGGCGTCAGGTGGCCTCATCCAACGCCGCATGGCGCTGCCCGACGCGACCGTGCTGGTGCTGCAGGGCCTCACCTTCGTGGTGCTGCTCGTCAGCGAAACGCTCTACGGCCGCTTCAAGATCTTCCAGGCCGGCGCCACGGTGGACCGCACATGAGCGACAGCGTTCTCATCGTGCTGTTTGCAATCGTCGGCGGCGCGCTGCGCGTCTCGACGCCGTTCATGTTCGTCGCACTCGGCGAGTGCCTGACGGAAAAATCCGGCCGCGTGAATCTCGGCCTTGAAGGCACGCTCGTGCTCGGCGCGATGTCGGCCTACGCGGTGTCATTCCACTCCGGCTCGCCCTGGCTCGGGGTGCTCGCGGCCGGCGGCGCCGGCGCCTGCCTCGGCGCGCTGCACGGCTATGTCTGCAAGCTGCCGCGCGTGAACGACATCGCGATCGGCATTGCCATGATGCTGTTCGGCACCGGCTTGGCGTTCTTCTTCGGCAAGGCCTACATCCAGCCTTCCGCGCCAAGACTCGGCTCGTTCTCGCTCGGCGAATGGACCGGCAGTGCCCAGATCGCGACCGCGCTGCAGATCAATCCGCTGCTGATCGTCGGCATCGCCGTCGCGCTATTGATGGCCTGGGCCTTCGCCAACACCAAATGGGGCCTGATCGTGCGCATGACCGGCGACTCAGCGCCGGCCGCGAAGGCGATGGGCGTGTCGGTCGATCTGGTGCGCTTCCTCTCGACCACGCTCGGCGGATTTCTCGCCGGCGTCGGCGGCGCGTTCCTCTCGCTCTACTACCCCGGCTCCTGGAACCAGGGCCTCTCGTCCGGGCAAGGCCTGATGGCGGTCGCGCTGGTGATCTTCGCGCGCTGGAGCCCGGTGCGCTGCGTCATCGCGGCGCTGTTGTTCGGCGCGGCGGGCGCCATCGGGCCGGCGCTGCAATCGATCGGCATCACGCAGGGTTATTACTTCTTCAATGCCGCGCCCTACATCCTCACGCTCTTCATCATGATCGCGTCGGCGGGATCGAAACAGGCGCTGCGCGACGTGCCCGGCGAGCTCAGCATCACAAAGTAACCAGGGAGGTCAGGTCATGAGTGCACTCGGCGGATTGAACAAGACGCCCAATGGCGTGGTGATCGGACTGGTGCAGTTGCAGCTTCCCGTCGTGGTCACGCCGGAGGATCTCGCGGCGCAGACGCAGCGCATCGTCGCGATGGTCGGCAAGGCGCGTCGCAACATGCCGACGATGGACCTCGTGGTGTTTCCCGAATACGCGCTGCACGGCCTGTCGATGGACACGAACCCTGCGATCATGTGCTCACTCGACGGGCCGGAGGTCGCGGCGTTCAAACAGGCCTGCGTCGACAACAAGATCTGGGGCTGCTTCTCGATCATGGAGCAGAACGACGGCGCGTACCCGTTCAACTCCGGCCTGATCATCGACGACACCGGCGCGATCAAGCTCTATTACCGCAAGATGCACCCTTGGGTGCCGGTCGAGCCGTGGGAGCCGGGCGACCTCGGCATTCCGGTGATCGAGGGGCCGAACGGCGCGAAGATCGCGCTGATCATCTGTCATGACGGCATGTTCCCCGAGATGGCGCGCGAATGCGCCTACAAGGGCGCCGAGATCATGATCCGCACCGCCGGCTATACGGCGCCGGTCCGCGACGCCTGGCGCTTCACCAACCAGTCGAACGCCTTCTGCAATCTGATGGTGACGGCGAATGTCTGCATGTGCGGCTCCGACGGCACCTTCGACTCGATGGGCGAGGGGATGATCGTCAATTTCGACGGCACCATTCTGGCGCATGGCACGTCGGGACGCGCCGACGAGATCATCACGGCCGAAGTGCGCCCCGACCTGGTGCGCGAGGCACGCCGTCACTGGTCGGTCGAGAACAACATCTACCAGTTCGGCCATCGCGGCTTCACGGCGGTCGCGGGCGGCGCGCAGGATTGCCCCTACACCTACATGCAGGACCTCGTCGCCGGAAAATATCGCCTGCCCTGGGAGGCTGAGGTCGTGCACACCGACGGCACCTCGTGCGGCTTCCCGGCGCCGTCGCGCCAATATGGCGAACGCCTGCCGCGCGCCGCGGAGTAGAGCATGACAACGATCGCCGCCGATCCGTATCCGTGGCCGTTCGACGGCGCGCTGTTGCCACAGAACACCGCGCTGATCATCATCGACATGCAGACCGACTTCTGCGGGGAGGGCGGCTATGTCGACAAGATGGGCTACGACCTCTCGCTGACGCGCGCGCCGATCGGTCCGATCCAGCACGTGCTCGCCGCGATGCGGCAGAAGGGCTACGGCATCATCCACACCCGCGAAGGCCATCGGCCCGACCTGGCCGATCTTCCCGCCAACAAGCGCTGGCGCTCGCAGCGCATCGGCGCCGGCATCGGCGATCCCGGGCCATGCGGCAGGATCCTGGTGCGCGGCGAGCCGGGCTGGGAGATCATCCCTGAGCTCGCGCCCGCCGCAGGCGAGCCGATCATCGACAAGCCGGGCAAGGGCTCCTTCTGCGCGACCGACCTGGAGCTGCTGTTACGCACCAAAGGCTGGCGCAACATCGTGCTCACCGGGATCACCACCGACGTCTGCGTGCACACCACGATGCGCGAGGCGAACGATCGCGGCTTCGAGTGCCTGCTGCTCGAAGACTGCTGCGGCGCGACCGACCACGGCAATCATCTCGCCGCGATCAAGATGATCAAGATGCAAGGTGGCGTGTTCGGCGCGGTGTCGAGCGCGCGCGATTTCGTGGAGCAGCTGCCGTGACGGCGGCAAAGCCGGTGATGGCTGCAAAGCCGCAAGGTTTGCGTGCACCCGCGCTCGAAACCGTGGGCATGAGCAAGATCTTCGGCCCGCTGGTCGCGCTCGATGAGGTCTCGATCAAGGTCGAGGCCGGCACGTTCCATGCGCTGCTGGGCGAGAACGGCGCCGGCAAGTCGACGCTGGTCAAATGCATCATGGGCTTTTACTCGCCCGACAAGGGCGCGGTGCTGCTCGACCATCAGGAAGTGCCGATCCGCAACCCGCGCGACGCGCGCGCGCTCGGCATCGGCATGGTCTACCAGCACTTCACGCTGGTGCCCTCGCTCACCGGCGCCGAAAATCTCGTGATCAGCCGTGCCGACGCACCGGCTGTGATCGACTGGAAGAAGGAGATGGCGGGACTCGAGGCGTTTCTCGACCGCATGCCGTTTCGCGTGCCGCTCGACGTGCCGGTCTCGGCGCTCGCGGCCGGCGAGAAGCAGAAGCTCGAGATCCTGAAGCTGCTCTATCTCGACCAGCGCCTGTTGATCCTGGATGAGCCGACCTCGGTGCTCACCCCGGACGAGGCCGACGAGATGCTCGGGCTGTTGCGCGGCATGGCGCAGCGCCAGGAGATCACCGTGATCATGATCACGCACAAATTCCGCGAGGTGACGCGCTTCTGCGACAGTGTCAGCGTGCTGCGCCGCGGCCGCATGATCGGCGGCGGCAAGGTCGGCGAGCTCACGACCGAGGCGATGGCGCGCATGATGATCGGCGACACGCAGATCCGCGAGCGCGCCGTGCGCAGCACGCAGCCTGCGGGCGACACCGTGCTCGAGCTCGCCGCGCTCTACGCCGACGACGATGAAGGCATGCGCGCGCTCGAGCAGGTCAACCTCAAGGTCCATTCCGGCGAGATCGTCGGCATCGCGGGCGTATCCGGCAACGGCCAGTCCGAGCTGGTCGAGGTACTGGCCGGCCAGCGCGCGCTCAGCGACGGGCGCATCATCATCAAGCAGAAGCCGTTCGAGCCGACGCGCGATGCGTTCTACCGGCTGAAGATCTTCGGCCTCCCCGAGGAGCCCTTGAAGAACGCCGCTGTGCCGCGCATGACGGTCGCGGAGAATATGGCGTTTCGCACCTTCGACCGGCCGCCGACTGCCAAGCTCGGCTGGTGGCTCTCGCCTGGACCGATGCGCAGCAAGGCGCGCGAGCTGATCGCGCGCTACCGGGTGAAGACGCCGTCGCCCGAGGCGCCGATCGCGGACCTCTCCGGCGGCAATGTGCAGCGCGCCGTGCTGGCGCGCGAATTGTCGGGCGACGTCGACGTGCTGATCGTCGCCAACCCGTGCTTCGGGCTCGACTTTGCGTCAGTCGCAGAAATCCGCGCCCAGATCATGGAGCAGCGCAACCGCGGCGCCGCGGTGCTCTTGGTGTCGGAAGACCTCGACGAGATTTTGGAGCTCGCCGACCGCGTCGCCGTGATGTCCGGCGGCACGATCAACTACGTCGCGCCGGTCGGCTCAACCGACCGCGCCACGATCGGCAAGCACATGGCGGGGCACTAGGCCAAGCGAAGCTCGCAGGTCTCACCGTCGTCATCGCCCGCGAAAGCGGGCGACCCAGTAGCCGCCGGCGTGTCCTCGATGCTCCGCTTGCGTTTACTGGGTGCCCCGCTTTCCTTAAGGGCGTTTACGCCCGTCTTCGACGGGCTATCGGGCATGACGAGCAACATTCGCTATCCCGGCACGGCCCTGATGATTTCGCATTGACGTAGCGCCAGAGCGGCCGACCGAGTGGCGATCGCGCCGAAATTCAATGTTTTCAGCGTGATGAGCTCCGTTTTTCAGATCCGATTGCAAGCGTTTTCGCGATCCAAGTTGCCGTGGAACTCACGCAACGCGGCAGCGCTCAACAGAACGTGACGCGGTATGTCCGTAGTTGTTCGGACGCCACACCGCGCGGCTCGTGATAGGGGTGGCAATCAAAATTGGTGGAGTCGCCTATGTCGCAAGACCGCCGTCGACCTCAACAACTCGAGACGATCATCGACCCGACCGATGAACGCCGGCTTCGTCTCGTGACCCACGCCGAAGTAAAGCCGGCCAAGAAAGACTCCGCGCGCCTCGCCGCGGAAGTGATGGCGCTGCTGCGCAACCATGGTCTTGATTGCAGCGATGCGGTCGAGGCGCTCGAAGACGAGCCGCCGCCCACACTGCACTGATCGCGACGCATCGCACAGCGCGCTTCTTTCGTCCGCATTGACTTGGTTACGCGGCCTCGGCCCTGACTGCGCCGAGGCCGTGCCACGTCCGCCATTGGTCTGGTGTGGATGGCATCGAGCGATGTGACAGTCCGGTCGCGTGCGCGCGACCGCGCCGCGCTAGAGCACGATGAATTGAGGCCGAGTCAATGGCGCCAACGGATCTAGAGGGCAGCCGACGCCGGCAATGGAGCACGTCGTCCGCCGCGAACTCAGCGTATTCCCCTCCCCCTTGCGGGCAGGGGAATCGCATTTGGGCGTGAGGCGGCTATTGCATTGGTTCGGAAGGAGGATTCTGAAGGCGACTCCCAAATCGTGGAGGGAGTCGGATGCGCCGCTTCAACAAGACGTTTCGATCCTT
>Ga0081539_10002577_pt1 | contig 25025 bp, 17 predicted proteins | sample TabmetS4T2R2_FD_71023 | JGI IMG/M metagenome (GOLD analysis project Ga0081539, IMG submission 71023) | Tabebuia heterophylla rhizosphere microbial communities from the University of Puerto Rico - S4T2R2 | ecosystem: Host-associated > Plants > Roots > Rhizosphere ...
CGTCATCAACTGCACCTGGTTGTACTTGTCTTCGACATTGAGCCGCTGAAAGCGCCGCCCCAGAAAGAGCAAGTCCATCAGCCCCTTCGGACTGAGCGCCGTCGGGTCGGGCGGCGTCATGCCGAGGATCGGCTTGACGAACCGCCCCATCTCAACCATCGCCTTGCCGTACTCGTCGTAAGCCTCGGCGTCGAGCCGCGAGTGGCGCGCTATCTCCCGCCGCGTCTTCGCATGATCGTTGACGCGCCACAGGTAATCGCCGTCCGGCATCGGGGTAAACGTCCCGTCGAGCGGCAGGATTTCCAGCCCGTGCCGCGGCAGATCAAGCTCACGGATGATTTCGGGCCGCAGCAGCGACACCACGTAAGAGCAGACCGAGAACTTGAACCCCGGAAACACTTCCTCCGTCACCGCCGCCCCGCCCAGCACGTGCCGCCGCTCAAGCACAAGGACGCGCCGGCCCGCGCGCGCCAGATAAGCCGCGTTCACCAACCCGTTGTGCCCGCCGCCGATGACAATACAGTCGTACTTTTGAGACATGTGTTATAAGTGCTTATTGCTTGATGAAGACTCGCTAGGATACTTATAATCGCGCGCCGTGACAATCACACACTAAGGCTTCTCATCACGCGTAAGCATCGAACTTGTCTCTGGCTGGCTGAATGATGCGGGGCGAGGGTATTATCTAGACGATGTTGAACGCGGGCGTACTCACATTCAAAGAGTTTGTCATGCGCGAACCGCTGCCGCTGGCGACCATACATGAAGCCGTGCTTGAGTTTTTGCGTGGGCGCGATGACGTAGTCGTCTTCGGGGCCACCGCCGTCAACGCCTATGTGTCTGAGCCGCGCATGACGCAGGACATAGATTTGATGTCCACCCGCGCGGCCGAACTGGCGGAAGAGTTGCGCGGGCATCTCAGCGCATGCTTCAACATTGCGGTACGCGCGCGGGTGATTGCCAAGGGTAAGGGCTATCGTCTGTTTCAGGTGCAAAAGACCGGGAATCGTCATCTGGTGGACGTGCGCCACGTCGCGTCCCTGCCGCAGGCTGAGCCAATCGAAGACATACTCGTTATCTCTCCGGCTGAACTAATAGCGCGCAAAGTGATCTCCTATCACGCCCGCCGCGGCCAGCCGAAGGCGGGCACGGACTGGCGCGACCTGGCGATGCTGTTGCTGGCCTTTCCGGCGTTGAAGAGCGAAGCGGGCGCGGTTGGTGAAACGCTGCGCGCGCTCGGCGTCGGCGTGGAAGTGCTGAACGCATGGCGTGAACTGGTGGCCCAGGAATTAAGCCTGCCTGATGATGAAGACGAGTTCGAGTAAGTCCCGGCGGATAGCTTTATAGTTTGGCGGCTCTGCCAAACAAATGTTCAGAGTTTGCGCTTTAGCTTTCCGCCCGCAGGGAAACTCTGCGCCACATACACCTGAACTGAATCCATGCCCATCGGAACCGCGTTTCACGACAGAACGTTTGCGCTCTGCGAGAGCTTGAGCTACCGCGAGTGGTCGGGCTATTACGCCGTCAGTTCTTACGAAGCCCACCACGAGCACGAGTACAACGCGATTAGGAATGCCGCTGCGTTGATAGACATCTCGCCGCTGTTCAAATACCGGCTGACGGGGCGCGACGCGACGCGGTTAGTTGATCGCGTCGTCACGCGCGACATGCGCAAGGTCACGGTCGGGCAGGTCATCTATACGCCGTGGTGCGATGAGCGGGGCAAGGTGATTGACGACGGGACGGTGTCGCGGCTGGCGGAGAACGCGTATCGCTGGACGGCGGCCGATCCCAGCTTGCGCTGGTTCACGCAGAACGCGGCGGGGTTGGACGTTGAGATCGAGGACATCTCGGAGCAGGTGTCGGCGCTCGCGCTGCAAGGGCCTACGTCGGGGCGTCTGCTGCGGAGCGTCGTGCGCGGCGCGGACATCGGGAGCTTGAAATATTTCCGCGTCACGGCGGGCGAGATCGCGGGCGTGCCGGTGGACATCTCGCGCACGGGCTACACGGGCGACCTCGGTTACGAGCTTTGGATTCCGTCGGAAGCGGCCGTCAAGGTCTGGGATGCGTTGATGGAAGCGGGGCAAGCGTTCGACATTCACCCGGCGGGGATGCTTGCGCTCGACGTGGCGCGCATAGAGGCGGGTCTGCTCCTGATCGACGTGGACTTTCATGGCAGCAAGAAGGCGCTCATCGAGGCGCAGAAGTATTCGCCGTTCGAGTTGGGGCTGGGGCGGCTGGTCAACCTCGACAAGGGGCGCTTCGTCGGGCAGGCGGCGTTGCGGGCGGAACAGCAGCGCGGGCACGCGCGCGAGATCGTCGGGCTGGAGGTTGACTGGCCCGGCGTGGAGCGGCTGTACGAAGCGGCGGGCTTGCCGCCGACGATTTCGCCCATCGCGTCGCGCGTCGCCGTGCCTGTCTATATGAGCGGCGCGCAGACGGGGCGGGCGACTTCGACCACTTGGTCGCCGACGCTGAAGAAGCTGATCGCGCTGGCGACCGTCTGGCGCGAGCACGCTAAGCCGGGGACGCGGCTCGAAATTGAGATCACGGTTGAGGCCGTCCACCACCTCGTCGGGGCGACGGTGGTCAAGACGCCTTTCTTCAACCCGAAGCGTAAGACCGCGACGCCGGTCGCATGAATTGCGATTGTTAAAGGCGCAACGGTGAGGGCTGAGCGGCCCTCTCTTTGCATTCCTTCGCGGCGCTGCTTCGCGGCCTTTGCGGTAAAAAATCCTTAACCGCAGAGAACGCGAAGCAGCGCCGCAAAGGCCGCAAAGAAGTTGTCGCGCGCCTAGGCAGTTACCGGCGGGTTCAAGGCACAGCGTGCGCAATCCTTAACAGCCGTGAAGCTTTCTCTTAAGGAGATCGTTGAGAGCTACGACGCGGACGCGCCGCTCGCGGAGGCGTGGACGATACCCGCGCCGTGGTACACGGACGCGCGCGTCTATGAGTTGGAGCGGCGGACGGTGTTCGCGCGCTCGTGGCAGTTGGTCGGGCGCGCGGAGCAGGTGCACGCGCCCGGTCAGTACGTCACGGCGGAAGTGGCCGGCGAGCCTGTGCTCGTAGTGCGCGGGAACGATGGCATTTTGCGCGGCTTCTTCAACGTCTGCCGCCACCACGCCGCCGCCGTCATGGACGCGCCCGCGGGCACGGCGCAAGTCTTGCGCTGCCCGTATCACGGCTGGACGTACACGCTCGCGGGCGAGCTGAAAGGCACGCCGGACTTCGCGGGCGTCTGCAACTTCGAGCGCGGCAAGAGCGGCCTCGTGCCCGTCGAGTGCGACGTGTGGGAGAACTGGGTCTTCGTGAAGACGGAGCGCGGCGGGCCGACGCTCGCGGAATTTCTCGGCGCGGAGTTGATCGCGCAGGTGCGCCCGCTGAAGCTACAGAATCTGCACTGGCTTGAGCGGCGGCACTACACGTTCGACTGCAACTGGAAGGTCTTCGTTGACAATTACCTCGACGGTGGCTATCACGTCCCGCACCTGCACCGTGGGTTAGACAGCGTGCTCGACTACAGCAATTACACGATTGAGAACGGGACGCGCTTCTGTCTCCAATCAAGCCCGCTGGTGAACGCGGGGGCGGAGGCCGCGACTGGCGCGGTGCGCACGGGCGAGCGCGCGCTCTACTACTGGGTCTATCCGAACTTCATGATCAACTGGTACGAGGGCGTGATGGACACGAACCTTGTCCTGCCGCGGGGCGTCGAGCAGACGGAAGTCGTGTTTGATTTCTACTTCCCCGACGTGTCGGAAGCAGCGCGCGCGCGCAACGAGGCGAGCATCAGTGTGGGACAGCGGATTCAGGACGAAGACGTGGCGATCTGCAAGTCCGTGCAGCGCGGTCTCTCCTCACGCGCCTACGTGGCGGGGCGGCTCTCCGTCCGGCGCGAGGCGGGCGAGCACCTGTTCCACCGGCTGCTGCACGCCGATCTGCAAGCGGGTCTCGAACGGGATGCGTCGTAGCGACCGGCCCGCCGCGTAGGAAAAGCTAACCACGAAAACACACGAACCAACACGAAGCAGAGCACACGAGCATTCGTGTTGCTTAGTTCGTGTTGCTTCGTGTCGTTTCGTGGTTGAAAGCTTTTCCTGCCCCGCCTCTGTTGGCGTTCTTGCTATCGCTCCAGATCGTCCTCGCCGTTCGCTCGCCCCGATGCGCCCGTGATCGAGCCGGCGACGCCGGCTCCGACGCCGAGACCGATCAGGATCAGTCCGACGAGAGCGCGCGTGTGGTCGTCGCTCGCCGCGTCGAACGCTTCGCGGAAGAGTTGCACGGGCCCCGCGTCGTGCGGAATGGTGAACAGCCCCGTCGCAGTTAGCAGGAAGCCGAGCGAGGCGAGCTTGAGCGGCCCCGGCGTGCGCGCGGGGCGGCCGATCTTCTGCCCGACGGCGCTACGCGTGTAGCCGTAGGCGGTGTAGATCGACATGCCGAGCACCAGCCAGCCGATGAAGCGCCACCAGGAGGCGGGCGGCAGGTAGTACATCAGGAAGAAGCAGGAGACCGCGCCGAGCAGGGGGAAGAAGTACGCCCCCAACGGCACGCGGAACGGACGCCGCCGCGCCGGGTCTTTGTGCCGCAGGACGGGGATGCCGACGCAGACGAGCACGAAGGCGAACAGCGTCCCGATGTTCGTCAGGTCAACCATCTCGTCTATGCTCATGAAGGCGGCGAAGACGCCGACGAGCACGCCCGTCAGAATCGTCGTCACGTGCGGCGTCTTGAATTTCGGGTGGACGCTGGCGAAGACCGGCGGGAGCAGCCCGTCGCGCGCCATCGAGAAGAAGATGCGCGGCTGGCCCAACTGGAAGACGAGCAGCACGGCCGTGTGCGCGACGACAGAGCCGAAGGCGACGATGGTGCTCGGCCAAGTCACGCCGGCCGGCGCGACGTGCGAGAGCGCCATCGTCAGCGGCTCGGCCTGTTCGTTGGCGAGCTTCTGCACGAGTTCGCCGTAAGGCAGGATGCCGGTGAAGACGGCCGCGATGCCGATGTAGAAGATCGTGCAGATGACGAGCGAGGCGATGATGCCGATGGGCAGGTCGCGCCCCGGATTCTTGCACTCCTCGGCGACGGTCGAGACGGCGTCGAAGCCTATGTAGGCGAAGAAGACCACGGCCGCGGCGGCGAGCGTGCCGTGCCAGCCGGTCGGCTGGAACGGATGCCAGTTGGTCGCCATCTTCGCGGGCGAGACGTAGTAGAGCGCCATGCCGACGAAGAACAGCAGCACCATGATCTTGATCATCACCATGATCGCGTTGAAGCCCGCCGACTCGCGTATGCCCCAGACGAGCACGACGGTGATGAGCGCGACGATGAGGAACGCGAGCAGGTTGAAGATGATCGCATGCCCGAAGATGTGTGGCGCGCCGCCAAACGCCTCGGCGTAGCCGGCTGGGTTCGTCGCGGCAAACTTCGCGGCCGTGCGGTAGTCGGTCGCCAGCCACGCCGGGATGTGTACGCCGACGCCGTCCATCAGCGTGCGGAAGTAGTTGGCCCAACTAATCGCGACCGCGACATTGCCGACCGCGTACTCGATGATCAAGTCCCAGCCGATAATCCACGCGACCAACTCGCCGAGCGTCGCGTAGGAATAGGTGTAGGCAGACCCGCTGATCGGCACCATCGAGGCGAACTCCGCGTAGCAGAGTGCGGTGAACGCGCAGACTATGGCCGTGATGACGAACGAGAGCATGAGCGACGGGCCAGCGCCGGGGCGCGAGGCGTCGCCCGCGGCGGCCGTGCCGACGGTGGCGAAGATGCCCGCGCCGATGATCGCGCCGATGCCTAAGAGCGTGACGTTCAGCGGCCCCAGTGTGCGGCGCAAAGAAAACTGCGGCCCGCCCGCCGCCGCCAGGATGTCGTCCAGATTCTTGGTGCGAAAGATGCCTCGAAGCACTAGCGTCCCGCCTCCCGGAAGTGGATTGAGCTTAACCGTGTGCTTGCGATCAGAACTTGCTTGCCGTGTGGCGCGCAGTTTGGCACAGCCCCGTGCGGCGCGCAACAAAAATAGCGGTCAGCGATAAGCGCGGAGCTTGTGTCTTGCGAGAAACGGCGATGCCTGCTATCGTCACGGCCAAGGGCCGGAGAGACGAACCAGGGCGGGCAGTTCACCCGCCGAATCAAATGGCTGTCCGGGTGCGGCGCGCCTGCCGCGGGCCGCGCAACGCGCACACCGCAAAAGCTCATAACGCCATTCACTAAACTTCCGATGCCACCCACTTGGAGGTTGCCGTGCCGCAGGTAAGCAAGCAGATCGAGCCGGCCAACTGGAACCCACTGCTCCGGGCCATCCACGAGGGCACTTGCGTCCCGTTCCTCGGCGCGGCAGCCAACATCGGCGGCGGCGGGTTTAAGATTCCGACGGGCGTCGAACTGGCCAGAGACCTCGTCCGCTTCATCACCAACCTACAGGCGGACAGCAACCCGGAAGACCTGGTGCGGCTAGACCCGCCGCTCGACGCGTACAAAGAGATGCTGCGCTCAGGCGTGACCGACCTGGCCCGCGTCTCCCTGCACCTGCGCGATCAACTCGGCCCCAGGGATTTCCTCGACGAGATACGCGCCCGGCTCATCGCCGACAACTGCCAGCCGTCGCCGCTCCTCAAGGTGGTGGCGAGCCTGCCCTTCGAGTTGATCGTGACCACCAACTACGATTGCATGATGGAGCAGGCGCTCGAAGACGAGGGGCGTGCCTTCTACCCGGTGGCGCAGCCGCTCCGCGGCTTCGACGAGACGGAGGGCGTGCGGATCAATACGGAGCTTGAGAACTTCGACGGCGTGCGGCTCTACAAGATTCACGGCGAGTTCACGCGGCAGCAGGAGGCGGCGGAAGCCGTTGCGCAGAACGCGGGCGAGGACTCGCCCATCATCATCACGGAGGAAGACTACATCCAGTTCCTCACCGTCCTGCGTGAGCCGGTCAAGGGCGTGCCCAAGTGGATCGATGGGAAGATCAGGCGCAGCCGCTTCCTCTTCCTCGGCTACGGGCTGGAAGACTGGGACTTCCGCACGATGTACGAGGGGCTGATCGCGTCCATCCCCAAGTACATGAAACCCACCTCCTACGCCATCCAGTTTCAGCCGTCGCCCTTCTGGGTCAACTACTGGGCCAACCGCGGCGTCAGGATTTACGACATGGACATCAAGGACTTCGCGCAGCAGCTCAAGGACAAGTACGCCGCCTTCGTCCAGCAACTCGGGGCGCGGCAGGCCGCGCCCGGCGAGCCGCCGCAAGCGCCGCAAGGGGAGCAGTGAATGTCAACCGACAAGCTCGACAAGCCGCGCAAGCCGTACAGATACCTGACCCACTACAACCTGGGCGACCACAGCATCTTCTTCGGTCGCGAGCGCGAGATTCGCGCGCTCGTCACGGACGTAAACGTCAGCCGCCTCGTCGTCCTGTTCGCCGCGACCGGCACGGGCAAAACCTCGCTCATCAATGCGGGCGTCCGCCCGCGGCTCGAAGGCTGGCAGGACGGCGTGCGCCCGCCGCTCGCGGAACGGCAGTTCGCCACCTTCTACGTCCGCGTGACCGAAGACCCGGCGCGCTCGATCCGCGCGGCGTTGAGCGAGCTTGAGCCGATCAAGGCGCTGGCGACGGACGCGCCGCTCGCGCCCGCGCTGACGGAGGTAGTGCGTCTCCTCGACCGCCCCATCGTCCTCTTCCTCGATCAATTCGAGGAGTTCTTCCTCTACCGCGACCCGGCCCGCTCCGACCACAAGCGGCGGTTCATAGACGATGTGGCCCGGCTCTACGCCAACGCGGAGTCGGGCGTCCACCTCGTCCTCTCCATGCGCGAAGAGTTCCTCGGCAAGATGGACGTTTTCCGCGCGGAGATTCCCACCATCTTCCACCGCGACTCACAGCTCCGCCTGGGCTGGTTCCGGCACGACCAGGCCAGAGACGCCATCGCGCTCCCGCCGCAGCAGTTCGGCGTCAAGCTGGACGACGCGCTGGTCGAGGCCATCCTGCACGACCTGCTCACGGAGGACGGCGTCGAGCCGGCGCAACTACAGATCGTCTGCCACACGCTCTGGCTCGGCCGCGGCGAAGGCGAGGACACGCTCACGGTCGCACACTACCGGCGGCTGGCAGAGGGGCGGGACGAGATCAAGATCAAGGTGCTCGACGAGTTGGAAGACTCCCTGGCCAAGCGCGTGCTGGGCCGGCGCTTCGAGACCGACCTGGAAGGGCTGCGGAGCAAGCCCGCCCTCGACACCCTGACCGCCCTGTTACCCCAACTCTGCACACCGGAGGGCACTAAGCGCATCCGCGAAGTCTCCGGGCTGGCGAGCACGCCGGGGATTGACGCCAGCATGCTGCCCAAGGTGATCCAGTACCTGACGAGCACGCACCTGGCGAAGACGCGCGAGCGCGACGGCGTCACCTACATCGAGTTGTCGCACGACTACCTGGTTAGCCGGATGCGCGCGCTCCAGGCCCGCGTCTGCACGCTGCGCGCCCGCCGCATCCTCACCGCCGCCCTGCCCGCCTTCCGCGCCAGCAAGGCGCTGTTGCTGCCGGAAGACCTGGAAGAGATTTTCACGCACGCGGACGATCTCACATTCAACGAAGAACAGGCCCGCCTGTTGTTCCTCACCTCGCTGGAGTGGGACAGCCACACGCTCTACTGGTTTCGGGTCGGCGAGCAGAGCGGCGTCGCCGTGTGGGCGCTCGTCGAAGAACTGCTCACGGCGCACGAGCCGGCTCGCGCCCACCTCGCCCAGAGCGCGCTCTACATGCTCTCCCATGACAACTCCGAGCGGGCGCGCGCGCTGCTGGAAAAGGCGCTCACCCGCGCCGACCTCGCGCCGACCGCCATAGACGCGTTCGTCAACATCAAGACGGAGCACACGGTCAAGCTAATGGCCGACCTCCTGCGGCACGGGCGGCACGCCGCCGAAGCCCTCAACGCCCTCAAGATACTCGCCCGCGCGCGTAACGAGGCGACCGCGCAGGCCGCGCAGTCCGAGTTGGCAGACTACGAAGCTGCGGTGGCGCACGGGCAGGGCGGCGACGACGTGATAATAAGCGACGGCAACGTGATAATAAAAAGGACGGTGCGCAGCGAGACGCACGAACAGTTCACCGTGCGGATGACGGACAGCTACACGCAAAATCCGCTGCCGTTCGGCTATATCCGCAAGCTGTTCGAGGAGGGCACAATCGTACCCTTCTTAGGCTCAGGCGTGAACCTGGGTGCGCGCCCGCGACACGCCGAGTGGCATGAGGGCGCGAACTTTCTCCCTTCGGCCAGTGAACTGGCCCGCTACCTCGCCGACGTGTCCGCCTTCCCGTCCGACTACCCGCAAGACAAGTTCGACTTCCTGCGGGTGGCGTCCTACTGCGAGGAAAGCATCGGCGCGGGCGAACTCCAGCGGGTCTTGCGCCGCGTCTTCGACGTGCCGCCGAGTCCCGGCGCGGGCCACCGCTACCTGGCGAGCCTGCCCGCGCCGCTCCTGATCCTGACCACCAACTTCGACGACTCGATGGAGCGTGCCTTTGAAGAGGCGCGGAAGCCTTACGATCTCATCACCTACGACTTCGACCGCAGAATTTATCCGGACGGCACTGTGCTTTACTTCCGACACGGCGCACAGACACCGGCGGCCGTTCTCCCGAACGACCTCGACATTGATTTGAAGCGCACCAGCGTGATCTACAAGCTGGCGGGTTCGTTCAACCGCGCTGACGCGAAGCTGGACAGCTACGCCGTCACCGAAGACGACTACATAGAGATGACGGCGCGCTGGGTGAGCGAGGAGTCCGTGCCTGCGGTCTTCCTCCAGCACATACGCTCGCGCCCGCTCCTCTTCATGGGCATCTCCCTGGACAACTGGTACATCCGCGCGCTCATGCGTGCGCTGCGCGGCGACCACGCCAACTCGCGGTCGTGGGCGATCCTCTCCCGCCCCTCCGCTTACACGGCCCGGCTGTGGGGGCGGCAGGGCGTCCAGGTGTACGACATGACCGTGGAGGATTTCGTCGCCGGTCTCCAGGACGAACGCTGACAGGTTGGCCCGCCCCGCGTTTGACTCCGCCCGCGCAAAGAGCTAAGAGTTAAAATCGTCATGTCGGAACGTCGGCCCGAACAGCCCCGCGCGGTGTACGAGAAGCTGGACACCTCGTTCGTGAGTCTGCCCGCGCTGCTGCGCTACCTGCAACAGCGCGACTTCACGGGGCGCGTGCACGTCGAGCTGGACGAGTACGACGGCGACATCTACCTCGCCGCGCGCCAGCCCCTGGAAGCGCGCGAGCGCGACCACGCGACGGGGCGCGCCGAGGAGGGCGCGGCGGCGTTGCAGCGGCTGCTGGTGCGCGCGCGCGAAGAGGGCGGCGTGGTGAGCGTCTACGAGCACCCGGCCGCCGAGTCGTTCGACGAACTACGCCCCGGCGCGCAGGCGCGCGCGGCGACGCGCGACGACCTCGACCGGCGCACCGTCCTTCAGTTGAGCGGCGACATGATCGCGGCGGTCGAGCGCGCCGTCTCGGTCTCGTCCGCCGAGAGCTTCGCCGCGCACTTCCGCGCCGCGCGCGACGAGTTGGCGGACGACTACCCGTTCCTCGAATCGCTCGCCGCGTGCGTCGAATACGTCGGCGGCGAAGCGCGGCTGAGCCGGCAGACGAACATCGGCGAGTTCGTCGAGGGCGTCTGTCTCGCGCTGGGGCGCGTGGTGGCGCGCGTCGCGGCACTGGATGTGGAGGGGCGCGGCGTGCGGCGCGAGGTGGCGCGCGAGTTGGCTGCACTGCAAGAGCGCCGCCCGAAGGCGCTCGCCCGCTTCCACTTCGCCACGCAACTCGAACGGATCGCCGGTCTGCGCTGGACGTGAGAAAGACAGTGACGAGTGACGAGTGACGAGTGACGAGTTAAAAACTCTGTCTTGCTCGTCACTCGTCACTCGTCACTGGTCACTTCTTTAACCGATGCCTCTTTCCAGATTGTTCGATGCGCGCGGGTGGCGCGGCCGGCTGGCGCGCGGCGGGCGGGGCTTCTCGAACTTCGACGAGGAGCGGATTCTGAAAGACTACATCGCCGCGCTGCTGCCGCCGGAGGGTGTGCACACGGCGGTCGATCTGGGCGCGGGCGACGGCGTCCGCCACTCGAACACGCACGCGCTCTACACGTCGGGCTGGGCCGGGCTGGCGGTTGACGCCGACGGGCGGCGCGTCCACCGGCTGGCGCGCACCTATCGCAACTACCCGCGCGTGTACGTGGCGCGCTGCCGCGTGACGCCGGCCAGCGTCGTGCCCCTGCTGACGGCTTACGAGATCGAGCCGGAGTTTGCCGTGCTCAGCCTCGACATAGACAGCTACGACTACCGCGTGCTCGACGCCCTGCTCGCGCGCTTCCGCCCGCGCCTCGTCGTGACCGAGATCAACGAGAAGATTCCGCCGCCGATCAGGTTCGTCGTCAACTACGATCCGGACTTCTGGCTGCAACACCACTTCTACGGCTACAGCATCGAGAGCCTGGGCGAACTGTGCGCGCGCCACGCCTACGCGCTCGTGCAGTTGGAATACAACAACGCCTTCCTCGCGCCCGCCGAGATCGCGCCCGCCGCGCTGACGCCGCTCTCCGCCTACCGCAGCGGCTACCTGGAGCGCCCCGACCGGCGGACGAAATTCCACCTCAACGAGGACATGGAAATCCTGCACAGCCTCGCGCCCGCGGCCGCCGTCGAATTCCTCAACCGCTTTTTCGCCCGGCATCAAGGCAAATACGAGATCGGCCTGGCCGCGCCCGCCGAGGCCGACCGGCAGGTCTGCGAGTTGAGCGAAGTCCAGGCGCTAAAGAATTAACCACAAAGACACGAAGGCACAAAGAGAGACAACAGTTCTTCTTTGTGCCTTCGTGTCTTTGTGGTTAATTCTGTACGCCCGCGGTTACTGCTCTTTATCAACGGGCAGGCCGGCGTTCTGCCAGGCGGTGAACCCGCCGAGGAGGGCCGCGACGTTAGTGACGTTCTTGCTCTTGAGTGTCTGCGCCGCACCGGCGCTTGAGTGTTCGTTCGGTCAAGTACAGTAGGTGACGATCAGCTTGTCCTTCGGCAATTCGCTGGCGTGATCGCCGATCTCGGCAAACGGGATCATGCGCGCGCCGTGGATGTGCGCGGCCTTGTAGGCGGCGTCGCCGCGCACGTCAACGACGACGGCTTTATTTGCGTCGAGCGCCTGCTTCAGCTCGGCCACGGTGATGCGGCGCACGTCGTCGGCCGGTTGCGCCGGCTGGGCGGGCGCAGGAGGGGCGACGGCGGGTGGCGCGGCGGCGATGCCGGGCGTGGCCGCGGCCGGGGGCGCGGCGTTGTTCGCGTTCGCGCGGCCGCTGTAGGCTTCGGGGTTACAGGCCGCCGCGATTAACAGCGCGGCGCACAGGCAAAGCGCGGCGGCCGTTGAGAGCAATAGACGCATCTGCTTATTTCATCTCCTAACGGAACTTGACTCGCGCGTGTCCGACGCGCGCGCGTAGCATCGCACAGAACGACGCCCGAATGGAAGCGCACCCGCGCCGCCTCAGCCGAGCAGCCGCAGCAGTCGTGCGCGTATGCGCGCGCAGGCGGTCTCGTCCTGCCGCCGGTCGTAGAAGGCCGTCAGATCGGCCGCGTGGACGACGTGCAGCGCGTGCTCGGCCCGCACGATTTCGTCCGCGCTCAGATCGACGGGGCCGTAAGCAGCGAAGAAGGCGGCGCGGAAGGCGGCGCGCTCGCCTGCGGGCACGACCGCCGCGCCGTGACCTTCCAGCCAGTAAGTCAGCCGCGCGTAGTCAGACAACCACGCGCTCCCGACCGCCTCGTCCCAGTCAACGAGGACAGGCTCGCCCGCCGCCGTCCAGATCACGTTGTCCGGCTTAGGATCATCATGGACGAGCACGGGGCGCAGGCGCGGCTCAAGCGGCGCGAGATTCCGTGCGACGAGTGTGGCGACGCGCCCCTGCACGTCCGCCGGCAGCGCGCCCGCGGGAAGCGTCGCCAGTCGCTCCCCGACCTCGTGCGTCAGCTTGAACTCGACGAGGCTTTCGTACATCCCAGCGCCGCCGTTGAGGTAGCCGTAGCGCGCGACCGTGATGCCGTGCAGCCGCCGCAGCAGTCGCCCCGTCTTCGTGGCGAACTCGACGGGCGAGAGTTGGCCGGCGCGCAACAGATCGAGCGCGTTAGTGCCCGCGACGTGCTCGGAGATGGATAGCCCGTGCGGGAAATACGTGTCGGCGCGCGAGTAGTAGAGCAGCGGGGCGTGCGGCACGCCGTGGGCGCGCAACTGCCGCTCGACCCACGGCGGCTTGTCCGCCTCCGGCCACGTGCGGTGGCGGAAGACCTTGACGACGACAACTCCGTCCGTCGTCTCGACCCGATAGACCTCGTTGACCAGCCCGTGCGGCAGCCGCGTCGCGCCCAACACGCGCGTGCCCAATATTTGCTCGACCGCGCTTGTGAGTGGGGAGGTCATCGGTTCGCGGCGCGGCTCACCAGTCGAGGTAGAGCCACGATCCCATGTTCTCGTCGTCCGTGCCGAAGACGACGCCGCCCGCCGCGCCGGGCACGAGTTCGAGCGCCTCGATCTTGTGGTAGGGAAACTGCCACAGGCGCGTAAGGACGGGTACGGGCGCGAACGCGATCTCGTCGCCCGCCGGCCGGAACGCGCCCGCGACGTAGACCGCGGACGAGAACGGGCCGTTGTCGCCCGCGTCCGCCGCCGAGGCGGCGTAGGCGACGCCGGCCGCGTCCACCTTGAGATCGGCGACGTGCCGCACGTGCTCGCCGGCCCACGGCACGACGACGCGCGCCGAGTGCGTGTGCGTGATCGCGCCGGTCTTGAGATCGAGCGTGCCCCAGTAGAGCACGCCCGCGTCCGCGCCCTCGCCCCTGTGCGCCCACGCGATGAGCGTCTGCGCGCCGAGTTGCTGTAGCGCCAGGCTCTCGAAGTTGCTGTCCTTCGGCACGTTCGGCAGATCGAAAACCTTCAGCACCTCGACCGCCTGCTCCGCCTCGCGCAGACGAATCTGATAGACGCGCCCCGCGCTCGCCAGCGCCATGTAGGTCGCGGGCTGACCGGGCACGGCCGCCAGCCCTTCCAAATCTTTCGGCAGCTTGTCCTGCGGCCACTGAAGCGGCACGTATTCGGGCTGCTGCGCGCCCGCGACGCGGACGAGCGCGGCCCGGCCTTGGCCCGCGTCCTTGTTGTCGTGGACGACGAGGAACGTCGCGCGCCCCTGCGCCTGCTCGACGAGCGCCATGCCGCTGATGCCGTACAATATGCCGCCGCGCACGGGCCGCCACTGCGGACTCTGCGCGCGGGCGGCGACTGTGAACAGCAGCAGAAAGACGAGCGCGTGAATTCGATGACGAAGCAAAGTTGTCCCCTTTCGCGCCGGGCGGGCTGTTGCAGGCGCACCTTTTTGCCCTGCCAGAAGTTCATCTCGCGCCTCACGCCCGCAGAGTTTAACGGGCGCGGGCGGGTGCTGTCACTCGCGCGCGAACCGTCGTTGACACCCGCCAAGCACGCGCCTATGCTGGAAGCCACTGGCGCGCTCTTGCTTTTACCGTGACCCGACCGCAGGTTTTGCGAGCAGAGGTGAGCGGTCATGTCGCAGCCAACTTACCTGACTTCGGGCAGCCGCGTCTGCGTCGTCGGCGCTGGGCCGGCCGGCTCGTTCTTCGCCATCGAACTGCTGCGCCGCGCCCGCGCGCTGGGCCTCACGCTCGCGGTTGACATCTACGACGGTAAGAGCTTCGCCAAGAAGGGCGCACCCGGCTGCAACATGTGCGCGGGCGCTATCGGGCACAGCCTGATCGAAGAGATCGAGCACGCCACCACCACCATCCCGCCGCAGGTCATCCACTACGAACTCGAAGGCTACGCCGTGCACTACCAGGACGCCACGGCGCGGCTTGAGAACGAGCGCGGGCGGCGCATCTACGGCGTCTATCGCGGCGCGGGGCCCGTCAGCACCGAGAGTCCCGACGCCGCGCGCAGCTTCGATCAGTTCCTGCTCGATCAGGCCATCAAACTCGGCGCGCGCCACGTGCCCGTCAACGTGCAGGACATAGACGTGCCCGCCACGCTCGAACGCCGCCCTGCCGTCAAGACGGGCGACGGCGAGGCGCGCGAGTACGACCTGGTGGTCGGCGCGTTCGGCGTCAACTCGCAGCTCAGCCAGCGGCTCATCTACGGCTACCAGCCGCCGCCGACGTGGAAGACGTGCGTCATCGAGGCGCGCGTGCCCAGGGAGTTTCAGCGCGAGAAGCTCGGCAACCTGATCCACTTCTTCGTCCTGAAGCAACCCGACGTGCGCTACGTCGCGCTCATCCCGAAGGGCGAGCACGTGACCGTGACCGCCATCGGCGAGAGCGTGGACGTGATCTCGACCGAGCGCCTGCTGCGCGAGTCTTACATGCGCGATTATTTGCCGGCGGACTGGCAGCTTGATTGTCACTGCCACCCGCGCGTCGCAGTCGGCGCGGCCCGCCTGCCTTACGGCGACCGCTTCGTCATCGTCGGCGACGCGTCCGATTCAAGGTACTTAAAGAACGGCGTCGAGTCGGCGCTGGTGACGGCGCGGCTCGCCGCCGACTGCGTGATCAATCACGGCGTGACGGCCGAGGATTTCGCGGAGCACTTCTGGCGCGCTTGCGCGCGCGTCTTCGGGCGCGACAACATCTACGGGCGCGCGCTCTTTAAAATCTACGACCGCATCTTCCCACACCCGCTCGTCGCGCCGGTCTATTTCGCCGTGCTGCACGCCGAGCGCCGCCTGGGCAAACAGCACGCGCTGCTGTCGGACGCACTCCTGTCCGCCTTCACCGGCGATCAGTCCTACAAGCGCATCCTGCTGCGCGCCATGCACCCGCGCCTCGCTGCGCGCATGGCCAGTCACGCCGGCTGGCTCGTCTTCGATCAGGTGCGCACGAAAGTGACCAACGCCGAGCGCACGACGGTGCGCGGCTTGCGGCTGCGCGACGACGCGCGCGTCGCCATCATCGGCGGCGGCCCCGGCGGCGCGAGTTGCGCCCTGCGGCTGCTACAAGAGTCGCGGCGGCGCGGCATGCGCCTGCGCGTCGTCGTCTACGAGCCGAAACAATTTCCCCGCCAGCATAACCCGTGCATGGGCGTGCTCGCGCCGCCAACCGCCGAAATCCTGCGCGAGTACCTGCACGTAGAGTTGCCGACCGCGCTCGTCAAACGCACGATCAAGGGCTACCGCCTGCACAGCGACGCGAGCGAGATCGAACTGCGCGCGCCGACGACCGAAGAGCCGGCGCTGATGGTCTCGCGCTCGGAGTTCGACGAGCTGCTGCTCGCGCGTGCCCGCGCGGCCGGCGCGCAGGTGATCGGCGACCGCGTGACGGGCCTGGAGTTCCACCCCGAAAACCTGGAACACCCGGTGCGCGTCTATTCCGAAGGCGAGTCGCGGTCGGCCGACATGGTCGTCGCTGCGTGCGGGCTGGACGACGGGTTGTTGTCCGTGCTCGAACAGGTCAGCCCGCCCGCCGCGCGCTACCAGCGGCCGCGCGAGACGATGCACTCGATCATCGTGCGCCTGCCCTGCGACGAGCGTTACATCGAGAAACGTCTGGGCGGGCAGATTCACGCCTTCCTGCTGACCGACCTGCCGCGCATCGAGTTCGGCGCGATCACGCCGAAGCAGGAGCACGTGCTCGTCAACGTCATGGGCCGGCGCGTGACCTCGATTGACATGGAGGACTTCCTGCTCCACCGCAAGGTGCGCCCGCTCCTGCCGCGCTTCGACCTGCAACGGCTCGACTTCTACGAGGGGCACGCGCCCGTGCGCCACGCGCGCCACGTCTCGTGGGATCGCTTCGTCGCGGTCGGCGACGCGACCGGCTGGCTCAGGCCCTTCAAAGGCATGGGCATCACCACCGCCATGCAGACCGGCATCGCCGCCGCCGACGTGATGCTGGAGCGCGGCATAGACTCGGTCGCCCTCGAAGCCTACGCGCGCCGCACGTTGGAACTGACCGAAGACCACCGGCACGGCCGCCTCCTGCGCCAACTCCTGCGCGCCGGCATGGACTTCCGCATGATCGACGGCCTCATCGAACTCGCCAAGACGAACCGCGACCTCTACGCCATCCTCTACGCCGTCATCTCCGGCCGCGGCTCCTACCGCCGCATCACGCACGACCTGCTGCGCGCCGCGCTGCTCTGGCAGGTCGGCACGCTGGCGCTTCGCCGCGTCTTGCGGCCGGTCGGATGAAAAATTGAAGACTGTGCGTATAAGATTCAGCCAAGCGATCCAGCCGCCGCGTAGTGGCGGCATGACTTTAGCCCGGCGTTTCAACGCCGGGACAAGGGCACAGGCAGGCAGGATGCCGCGTCGCTGACGCGACGCCTGAATTATGTTCTGATGCAAGCGTCGCTGACGCGACGCCTATCAACTTCAATCCTGCTTCCCGGCGTTGAAACGCCGGGCTAAAGTCAACCCGCCGCTACGCGGCAGAATCCCCGAAGTGTGGTTAGTCGATCTGCAACAGGAATTGATCGAGGTATACGCGCGACCTGCGGGCGGCGCGTACCAGATACAACGACAAGCGCGGCGCGGCGCGCGACTGACCGCCGAAACTATCCCGCAGCTTTCGCTTGACGTTGACGCCGTGCTCGGCTGAAGACGCGCCGCCCAATCGTCGGCGGGTCACTTGTCAACGTAGGCTCACTTCATCGCAACCGATCAAATTTCGTGCAACGTGACCATCACGCCGTTGCGCGGGCGCAGCGTGATGGAGGGGTCTGCCTCAACCTTGTGGCCGGGCACGAGGCGGAGGCGGTAGCGTTGGGCGACGGCGGCGACGATGAGTTGCATTTCGAGCAGCGCGAAGTTGTTGCCGATGCACTGGCGTGGGCCGCCGCCGAAGGGAAAGTAGGCGAAGCGCGGGTGGGCGGCGGTCTGTGCGGGCGCGAAGCGTTCGGGGTCGAACTTGTCCGGCTCGGGCCAGAAGTCCGGGTGGCGGTGCGTGACGTAGATGGGGATGAGAATCTCCGAATTGGGCGCGATTTGGTAGCCGCCGAGTTCGTCCCGCCCCGTCGCGGTGCGGCTCATCGCCCAGGCGGGCGGGTAGAGGCGCATCGCCTCCTCGATGCACATGAGCGTGTAAGGGAGTTGCGGCAAATCCTGAAGCGTCGGCGCGCGCCCGCCGAGCACCTGTCTGAGTTCGGCGTGCAGCCGCTCCTCGGCGGCCGGATTCTGCGCGAGCAGATACCAGAGCCAGGCGAGCGCGGCGGCCGTGCTCTCGTGCCCGGCGGCGAGGAAGGTGACGGCCTCGGCGCGCAGTTGCTCGTCGGTCATCCCTGTACCCGTCTCCTCGTCGGTCGCGTGGACGAGGCGCGAGAGCAGGTCGTCGGACTTGACCGCGCCCGTGCGCCGCGCGTTGACCATGTCGAGAATGACGCGCTCGGACGCGCCGAAGGCGCGGCGGAACTCGCGGTTGCGGCGCGTCGGCAGACCGAGCGGCGTCGGCACGACCTGCCAGAGGCGGCGGATCGAGAAGGCGCGCGCCACGTCCTGCGCGCGGGCGATGGCGTCCGCCGCGGCCGTCAAGTCCGTGCCGAAGACGGTCAGCCCGATGATGTGCAAGGTGAGGCGCATCATCTCCTGCGTCACCTCGAAGGGCGTGCCGGCGGCGGCGAGCGTCTGCCAGCGCGCGAGCATCTGCTCGGTCGCGCCGGTCATGGCGGGCGCGTAAGTGCCGAGGCGCTGGCGCTGGAAGGCGGGCTGCGCGAGGCGGCGCTGCCTGCGCCAGAAGTCGCCGTCGCTCACGAGCAGCCCGTTGCCGGTGATCGGGACGAGCCGCTTGAAGGAGCGTCCCTTGCGATAGTTCTGCGCGTTGGTCTGCAAGACGCGCTCGATGTCGCTTGGGTGTGTGATCTGGTACGTCACCCACGCGCCGCGGAAGCGCACGACGTGGCCGTGGCGGCGCGTGAGCGCGGCCATGAAGTTGAGCGGGTCGTCGCGGAACTGGGCGAAGGACTTGTAGAACTCGAAGAGGCCGAGACCGGGCGCGTGGGGGTTGTTCGTGCTCATACGGCTTCAATTGGCGGCGGCTGCGTTTGCCCGCTTGTGCTCGCGGCGATTGTAACACCGGCGACGGAGATAAGTGATGCGGCCGGGATTTAACCGCGCAGGGCGCAGAGCGGGCCGCCGCAGGGCCGCAGAGATTTCCTTTGCGGCCCTCCGGCGGCCTTCCTCCGCGCCCTTCGCGGTTAAATCTCCGGGGCATTGTCTAATCAGCCGCACCTGACTAAAATCCACGCGCGTCACGAAGGAGGCCCGCCATGTACTTCAAACAGTTCTACCTCGGCTGTCTCGCCCACGCCTCGTACCTCGTCGGTTCAGACGGCGAGGCCGCGGTCGTCGATCCGCAGCGCGACGTGGGGCAGTACGTCGCGGAGGCCGAGGCGCAGGGCTTGAAGATCAAGTACGTCGTCGAGACGCATCTGCACGCCGACTTCGTGAGCGGGCACAGGGAACTCGCGGCGCGCACCGGCGCGGAGATCGTGTTCGGGGCACAGGCGGGCGCGGAGTTTCCGCACCGCGCGGTGAAAGACGGCGACGAGTTGCGCGTCGGGCGCGTCCGCCTGCGCGTCTTAGAGACGCCGGGGCACACGCCCGAAAGCATCTCGCTCCTCGTGATCGATCCGGCCATCTCCGACCGGCCGCAGAAGGTGTTGACCGGCGACACGCTTTTCGTCGGCGACGTGGGCCGGCCCGATCTGGCGGGCGGGCGCGGCTACACTTCCGAGGCGATGGCGGGGATGCTCTACGACAGTCTGCACGATAAGCTGCTGAAGTTGGACGACGCGGTCGAGGTCTATCCGGCGCACGGCGCAGGTTCGATGTGCGGGCGCAACCTGTCGAAGGAGACCTCTTCGACCATCGGGCAGCAGCGGCAGTTCAACTACGCGCTCAAGCCAATGGCGCGCGCCGAGTTCGTCCGCATGATGACCAGCGACCTGCCCGAACAACCCGCCTACTTCGCCCGCGACGCCGAGATCAACCGCACCGGCGCACGCGCGTTAGACGAGTTGCCGCGCCCCGCCGCGCTGACGCCCGCAGAGGTCGAGCGCGCGGCGCGCGCGGGCGTGATACTGCTCGACGTGCGCGCGGCCGCCGAGTTCGGCGCGGGGCACGTGCCCGGCGCGCTCAACGTGGGCCTCGGCGGGCAGTTCGCGACCTGGGCGGGGAGTCTCATCCCGTTCGGCACGCCCGTCGTCATCATCGCCGCGCACGACGAGCAGGCGGGCGAAGCCGTCACGCGGCTGGCGCGCGTCGGCATCGAGCACGTGCGCGGCTACCTGCGCGGCGGCGTCGAGGCTTGGCGCGCGAGCGGGCGCGCTATGGCGACCGTGCCGCAAATCTCCGTCGCCGAGTTGAAACGGATGCTCGACGCGCAGCCAGGCCTGCAAGTCCTCGACGTGCGCCGCCCGCCCGAATACGACGGGGGGCACGTGCCGGCGGCCGAGAGCGCCCCGCTCGCGCAACTCGAAAAACAACTCGACAAGCTGAGCTTTGATCCCCACCGCCCCGTCGCCGTCATCTGTGCCGGCGGCTACCGTTCCAGCGCCGCCACCAGCATCCTCGCCCGGCACGGCTACACAGACCTGCTCAACGTCACCGGCGGCACGAGCGCGTGGATCAGTGCGGGCTACGAAACAACAGTGGCGAGTGACAAGTAACGAGTGCCGAGTTAAAGACTTTTTCCTGCTCGTCACCTGTCACTCGCCACTCGTCACCGCTTTTCCGCCTTCCCGAAAAGCCCTCGGTTGTGTTATAGACGCTCAAACACCCGCTCAGTCGAAGAGTCGTGCAAGGTTCGTGGCCGCGGGCTTCGGTCGGGAGACGTTTAGACCATGAGGCGGAGACGCACATTTGTCGGGCGTTACGGCGCGGGCGGCGCGGCGCTCGCGCTGGCGGGCCTGCTGGTGCTCGGCAGTTGCATGCCGAAGCAGCAGTCGGGCGGGGGCGGCGTGCAGTTGACCGTGTACGGCTTCTCGATCATGAAGGAGTCGCTGGAGAAGGCGATCTTCCCGGGCTTCGCGGCCAAATGGAAACAGGAGCACGGGCAGGAGGTGAAGTTCGTCACCTCGTTTGCCGGCTCGGAGACGGTGACGAATCAAATCCTGCAAGGCGCGCCCGCGCACATCGCCATCCTCTCCATCGAGCGCGACGCGGCGCGGCTCAGACAGAGCGGCGCGGTCACGTCCGACTGGCACGCGTTCCCGCAAGCGGGCATCGTCAACAAGACGCCCTTCGTCATCCTCGTGCGCAAGGGCAACCCGAAAGGCATTCACGACTTCGCCGACCTGGCCAAGCCCGGCGTCAAACTCATCCACCCCGACCCGGTCGGCTCCGGCGGCGCGCAGTGGTCGATCCTCGCCATCTACGGCTCGGAGCTGATCAAGGCGCGGCGGCCGCGGCAGGAAGACATCGCGCCAGAGGCCGAAGCGGCGCGGCGGCAGGCCGTCGAAGCCCGCGCGCTGGAACTGCTCAAGAGCGTCTGGCACAACGTCATCTCGACGCCCGGCTCGGCGCGCGAGGCGCGCACGCAGTTCGAGACCGGCTACGGCGACGCGCTCATCACCTACGAACTCGAAGGCTTGCTGATGCAGCAGGCGAACGCGCCCGTCGAAATCGTCGTGCCCGCCGCGACCATCTACAGCGAGCACCCGGCGGTCGTCATTGATCGCCACGTGACGGCCAACGAGCGCGCGGTCGTGGACGCCTTCATGCAGTACCTCTGGAGCGACGAGGCGCAGCAGGCGTTCGTCAAATACCACTTCCGCGCCGTCACGAACGAGTCGTTCAACGACGCGAACCGCGAGTTCGCGCACATCAGCCACCCCTTCACCGTCGCCGACCTCGGCGGCTGGGACAGGGCTTACCCCGACATCATCGAAAAGGTCTTCCGCGAGCAGGTGCAGAAGAACAAGTGAATCGGGAATCGGGAATCGTGAATAGATAAAAAGCCTTTTCTTCTATTCACGATTCACGATTCCCGATTCACGGCTTTTGCCTATGAGTTCCGCCATCTCAACTTTTCGGCACGTGCGCGGCTTCGACGTGGCGCGGCCGCTGAGCATCGTCACGATGCTCCTGATCATGCTGCCGCTGGTGCTGCTGCCGCTGGCGTCGATCTTCATCTTCGGGACGAGCAAGGGGCTGGGCAGCTTCTGGGCCGCGCTGACCGCGCCCGAGGCGATCTTCGCGATGCAGTTGTCGCTGTTCACGAGCTTCTGGGCGACGGTCTTCAACGTGGTGTTCGGGCTGTTCGCGGCCTACGTGCTGTCGCGCTACGACTTCTTCGGGCGCACCGCCGTCATCGTCACCATCTCGCTCCCGACCGCCATCCCGACCGCCGTCGCGGGCTTCGCGCTGCTCTTGCTGTGGGGGCCTTACGGCGTGCTGGGCCGCCTGCTCGCGCCGCAGGGCATACAGCTCATGTTCACGGCGACGGCGATCATCCTCGCCAACATCTTCGTCACGTTCCCGCTCGCGTTCGGCGTCATCAAGCCGGTGTTCGACACGATGAGCCGGTCGCTCGAAGAGGCCTCGGCCACCATCGGCGCGACGCGCTGGCAGACCTTCTGGCACGTGACACTGCCATCCCTGCGCGGCGCGATTGTGACGGGGGCGCTGCTGACGTTCGCGCGCGCCGTGGGCGAGTTCGGCTCGACGATTCTGGTCAGCGGCAACCTGGCGATGCGGACGCAGACCGCGCCGCTCTACATCTTCGCCAAGTTCAACGAGGGGCAGGTCGAGGCGGCGAACGCCGTCGCCATCGTGCTCGCGCTCTTCTCGTTCGTCATCTTCAGCGTGCTCTTCTTCGCGCGCGACTGGCTCGACACGGAATAAGATAAGAGTCTATGCAGCCGGAAAAAGCGAAGGAGCCGGAGCGCCCGGACGACGCACCCGCGCCGCCCGCCGCGCACACGTCGCCCGACAGCCCGACGCCGCAACCCGCGGCGCAGGCTGAGCCGCAACCGGAAGTGGCGGCGCGCGTCGTCGGCGTGAGCAAGAGCTTCAAGGGCACGCGGGTGCTCGAAGATGTTACGTTCGATGTCGCGGAGGGCGAATCGCTCGTCCTGCTCGGCGCTTCGGGGAGCGGCAAGACGACGATCCTGCGCATCATCGCCGGGCTGGCCGAACCGGACACGGGGCGCGTCGTCCTGCACGGGCGCGACGTGACGGAACTGCCCGCGCGCGAGCGCGGCGTCGGCGTCATCTTCCAGGACTACGCGCTCTTCCCGCGCATGACGGTGGAGAAGAACATCGGCTACGGCTTGCGCATACGCAAGCGGCCGAAGCGAGAGATCAAGGAGACGACCGAGCGCCTGCTCGCGCTCGTCCGGCTCGAAGAGCACCGCCGAAAATATCCTTCGCAACTCTCCGGCGGGCAGCAGCAGCGCGTGGCGATTGCGCGCACGCTCGCCTACCAGCCGCAGGTCTTACTGTTCGACGAACCCTTCGGCGCGCTCGACGCGCATACCCGCGTGCGCCTGCGCCGCGAGATACGCGCGCTCCTGCGCGAGATCAAAGTGCCCGCCCTCTTCATCACACACGATCAGGAGGAGGCGCTGGAACTCGGCGACCGCATCGCCGTCCTGCACGCCGGCCGCTTGGAACAAATAGGCACGCCGGACGAGGTCTATAACAGGCCGGAGACCGAGTACGTGGCCACGTTCCTCGGCGCGGCCAACCTGCTCGTCGGCGTCGTCTCCGGCGGCGCGGTCGAGATCGGCACGGCCACGATCCCCGCCGCGGCCGAGACCGCGCGCTTCCGCGAAGGGCAGTCGGTCAAGCTCGTCTTCCGCCCCGAAGACGTGGTCTTGAGCGAGACGGGGCAACTGCCCGCGGGCGCGCGCCGGCTGACCAACGGCGTCATCGAAGAGATAAACTTCGTCGGCGCTTACGAGCGGCTGACGCTCCGCCTCGACCTCATCGCGCGCCAGCCGCACGCGGGCGAGCCGCCGCTCTACAACGTCGCCATCACCACGCCCGAACGGCGCATCGGCGTGCCCATCATCGTCACGCGCCCCAAGCCCGCCGCCAACACGCCGCGCCTGCCCCTCGGCGCGCGCGTCGCCGTCGGCCTCACCGCCTTCCGCGTCCTGCCCAACTTCACGCTCGCCTCCGAGCGCGGCAGCAAGACCTTTGACGTGCAGGGCTGATGCATCACGCCTCGCTATCTCGCATTCAGGTTGACGCAACTTGCCGCGCACGTTTAGCATGCGAGTCATCCGCATTAACTTTCGCTGCGTGCGCGTCGGAGAGATTGTTTGCCGCTGACCGGGAGACAGATCGGGGAGCTGTCGTTCCTCATCATCTTCGCCACGCTGCACGGCTACGGCGCGGCTTGGCTGGCGGTCAGGATGCTGTTTAGGCCGCACAGGCCCGTCAAGCTGTGGGGGCTGACCATCTGGCCGCAGGGGATGATCCCGCGCCACCGCGAGCGGCTCGCGCAGTCCATCGGCAACGCCGTCGGCAACGAGTTGCTGGCGCAGGACACGGTCGTGGACGCGCTGTTCGAGACCGACTTCTTCCGCCGCAAGGTGGCGGACTTGATCGGCGGCTACACGGACGACCTGCTGAACACCTCCTACCCGTCGCTCGTCGAGGCGATCCCGGCGGGCGTGCGCGCGCCCGTACTCGACGCCATCAGCGCCCTGCAACTGCGCGTCGCCGACTACATCGCCGCCGTCCTCCGCAGCGAGGAGACCGCAACGGCCGTCAACGACTTCGTTGACGCGCGCGTGGACGATCTGCTCGCGCGCCGGCTGAGCGAGGCGATTGACGACGAGACCTACGAGCAGATCGTCGGCTTCGTCGAGGAGCGCTTCCGCGGCGTCGTGGGCGCGCGCGACTTCGAGACGAAGGTGCGCGACTTCGTCGGCGCGCGCATAGACGATCTGGCCGGCAGCCGGGCGACGCTCGCCGAGGTGTTCACGCCCGACACGGTCGCGCTCGCCAAGGCGCGCATTGACGCGCAGTTGAACCCGATTGTCGAGCACC
>Ga0081539_10002578_pt1 | contig 25015 bp, 23 predicted proteins | sample TabmetS4T2R2_FD_71023 | JGI IMG/M metagenome (GOLD analysis project Ga0081539, IMG submission 71023) | Tabebuia heterophylla rhizosphere microbial communities from the University of Puerto Rico - S4T2R2 | ecosystem: Host-associated > Plants > Roots > Rhizosphere ...
GGCGATCCGGAAGCGCCGCCTCCCCCCGGGCGGCACCCGCAAGGGCCGGAACCGTTACGGGTTCCGGCCCTTGTGTATTGAAACCGCCCGTACCTGCGCGCAACGGTCCCGGGGGCTCGTGTATTGCGTCTAGCCGTACGAGTAGGATCAGTAAGGTCGGGCGCAACGACGCGGGAGACACTGGCATGGACCAGACCGACGAGCAGGTTCGACTGCTCGGCGAGGACGGCACGCTCCTCCAGCACGACACCTACACGATCGACCTGGGCGACGCCGAGCTGCGCGACCTGTACCGCCAGCTGGTGGTGGTCCGGCGCATCGACGTCGAGGGCAACAACCTCCAGCGCCAGGGCCAGCTCGGCATCTGGGCGCCCTGCCTCGGCCAGGAGGCGGCCCAGGTCGGCAGCGCCCGGGCCCTGGGACCGGACGACTTCGTGTTCCCCTCCTACCGCGAGCATGGCGTCATCTACGTCCGCGCCGGCATGGAGGTGCTGTCGGTCCTCGGGCTGTTCCGGGGGGCGACCCTGTCCGGCTGGGACCCCCAGCGCCACAAGCTGGCCCAGTACTCGATCCCCATCGGCACCCAGGCCCTGCACGCCGTCGGCTACGCCGTCGGGGCCAAGTGGGACGGGGCCGAGGTCTGCGCCGTGGCCTACTTCGGCGACGGGGCGACCAGCGAGGGCGACGTCAGCGAGGCGTTCAACTTCGCGGCCGTGCACAGCGCCCCGGTGGTCTTCTTCTGCCAGAACAACCAGTGGGCGATCTCGGTGCCGCTGGTCAAGCAGATGGCCGGACCGGTCTACAAGCGGGCCTTCGGGTTCGGCTTCCCCGGGGTCCAGGTGGACGGCAACGACGTCCTGGCCGTCTACGCGGTGACCAAGGTGGCCGCCGACCGGGCCCGCGACGGCGCCGGGCCGACCCTGATCGAGGCCATCACCTACCGGCTCGGGGCCCATACCACCACCGACGACCCGACCCGCTACCGCACCTCGGACGAGCTTGACATGTGGAAGGCGCGGGAGCCCATCGGGCGCTACCGGGCGTTCCTGGAACGGGCCGGGCTCTGGTCCGAGGCGCTGGAGGCCGACGTCCAGGCCGAAGCCGACCGGGTCGCGGCCGAGGTCCGCTCCACGGTCGAGAGCATGCCCGACCCGCCCCTGTCCGACCTGGTCGACCACGTCTACGCCGACCCGCCGGCCACCCTCCAGGCTCAGTGGCGCCAGCTGGAGGAGTTCGAGGCCCAGTTCCAGGCCGAGGCCTGAGGGAGGCAGCGATGGCCCAGATCACGATGGCCAAGGCCCTCAACACCGCCCTCCGCGACGCCATGGAGGCCGACGACCGGGTGGTCCTGCTCGGCGAGGACGTCGGCACCCTCGGCGGGGTCTTCCGGATCACCGACGGCCTGCTCAAGGACTTCGGCGAGCAGCGGGTGATGGACACCCCGCTGGCCGAGTCGGCCATCATGGGGGTCAGCATCGGGCTGGCCCTGCGCGGCTACCGGCCCGTGCCCGAGATGCAGTTCGACGGCTTCAGCTACCCGGCCCTCGACCAGATCATCAGCCACCTGGCCAAGTACCGGAACCGCTCGGCCGGCCACCAGCCCATGCCGGTCGTGTGCCGCATCCCCTACGGCGGGGCCATCGGCGCCGTCGAGCACCACTCCGAGAGCCCCGAGACCATCTACTGCCACACCGCGGGGCTCAAGGTCGTCACCCCCTCGTCGGCCGCCGACGCCTACTCGCTGCTGCGCCAGGCGATCGAGAGCGACGACCCGGTGATCTTCCTCGAGCCCAAGCGCCGCTACTGGGCCAAGCAGGAGGTCGACCTGCCGGTCACCACCGAGCCCATCGGCACGGCGAGGGTGCTGCGGCAGGGAGCCGACCTGACCCTGGTCGCCTACGGCCCCATGGTCAAGGTGGCCATGGACGCGGCCGAGGCCGCCCAGGAGGAGGGCATCGGCTCGCTCGAGGTCATCGACCTGCGCAGCCTCGTGCCCCTGGATTCCGAGACGCTGGTCGCCTCCGCGGCCCGGACCGGCCGGATGGTGGTCGTGCACGAGGCCCCGCAGTTCCTCGGCATGGGGGCCGAGATCGCCGCCCGGGTCACCGAGGCCGCCTTCCTCCACCTGGAGGCGCCGGTGCTGCGCTGCACCGGTCTCGACATCCCGTACCCGCCGGCCCGGCTGGAAGAGGCCCACCTGCCAGGCGTCGACCGGATCCTCTGGACCGTCCAGCGTTCCCTCGACTTCTAGATCAGGAGGAGGCCAGCCCAGGTGCCCGAGCGCGAGTTCAAGCTCCCCGACCTCGGCGAAGGGCTCACCGACGGTGAGGTCGTGCGCTGGCTGGTCGCCGAGGGCGACGCCATCACCCTCAACCAGCCGATCGTCGAGGTGGAGACGGCCAAGGCGGTGGTCGAGATCCCCTCGCCGTACGCCGGCACGGTGGTCAAGCTGCACGCCGCCGAGGGCGACACCATCGACGTCGGCGCCCCCCTGATCAGCGTCGACACCGGCGGGGGAGCGGCCCCGGCGGCCCTGGATCCGGCCGTGGCCGCCACGGCGGCCGACGCCTCCGGCGACGGGGTCGCCCAGGAGCTCCAGGCGACCCTGGTCGGGCCGGGGGAGCGCCAGCAGACCCGGCGGCGCCGCATCGCCAGCCACGCCCGCGCCACGGGCCCCGCCCCGGCTGTGGACAACCGGGAACATGCCAACGCCGACTCGGCTACCCTCCCGAATCGGGGGCCCCGGCAACCGGAGGTCGGGCTGCAGGCCGCCGCGGCCCCGGCCGTCACGCCGACGCCGGCCGCCGCGGCCCAGCGGCCCAAGGCGACGCCGCCGGTGCGCCGCTACGCCAGGGACCGCGGGGTCGACCTGGCCGCCCTGGTCGGGACCGGCCGCGACGGCCGCATCACCCGTGAGGACGTCGACGGCGCGCTCGACGCCGGCGAACCGGCCGCCGCCGCGGCCGCCCGGGCGGCGGGCCTGTCGGCCGTGGCCCGGGGGCCGCGTGACCGCGCCGAGGAGCGGATCCCGGTTCGCGGCACCCGCCGCCAGATCGCCGCCGCCATGACCGCCTCGGCGTTCTCGATCCCACACGTCACCGAGTTCCTGACCGTGGACGCGACCCGGCTGATGGAGCTGCGGGACCGCCTGCGGGCGATGCCGGCGGGCGACGGGGTGAAGGTCACCCCGCTGGCCGTGGTGGCCAAGGCCCTGTGCGTGGCCGTCCGCTCCTACCCGCTGATGAACTCCTCCTGGGACGAGGACGCGGGCGAGATCGTCGTCAAGGGCTGGGTCAACCTCGGCATCGCCGTCGACACCCCGACCGGGCTGCTGGTCCCCAACATCAAGGACGCCGACACCCTGGGCGTGCTCGACCTGGCCCGCGAGCTCACCCGCCTGACCGCCATGGCCCGGGAGCGCAAGGCCGCTCCGGCCGACCTCACCGGCGGCACCATCACCATCACCAACGTCGGCGGGTTCGGGGTCGAGACCGGCACCCCGATCATCAACAGGCCTGAATGCGCCATCCTGGCCACCGGCCTGATCGCCCCCCGCCCCTGGGTGGTCGACGACCAGCTCGCCGTCCGCCAGGTCATGACCACCGCCGTCTCCTTCGACCACCGGATCGTCGACGGCGCCTACGCCGCCCAGTTCCTCGCCCACCTCCGCGACCTGCTCGAGGACCCCGCCCTGCTGAGCGCGTTCTAGGGGGCGGGTCGCTCGGCGCGGCGGGTCGGGCCCCATGCAGTCACCCGGCACGGTGGTTTGGACGGCAAGCGGCGGATGTCCAGGCTGCCGGCCGGTCCAGCATCCCGCTTGACCTGATGCGCCCGCGATGCCCCGAGAGCGCCGATGCCCCAAGAGCGTCGATGCTCCACGAGATCCGTCGGTGCCAGGCGGCCGAGTTCAGGCCGCGGTGAATTGTCGATGCCGGTGCCGCCGACGGGTCCGCCGCGATGGGGTAGCGGTGAACTGTCCGTCGGGGCCGCGGATCAGCTGCCAGCCGCCCTCATGGACCGCCCGATGATGAGCCCGGCACAACAGGGCCAGGTTGGCCAGGTCGGTCGGGCCACCCTCCACCCTCCACCCAGTGGTGGAGATGATGGGCATCACACCAGCCCAGCGGCCGATCACAGCCCGGGAACACACAGCCCCCGTCCCGCACGGCCAGGGCGGCCCGCTGGGCCGGCTGCACCACCCGGGTGGCCCGGCCCACCTCCAACGGCTGCCTAGCAGCGCCGCCCAGGGTCGGGGGCAACCGGGTCACGGCCGCTCGCAGCCGCTGGTGGAGGCCGACCGGCTCGCCGGGATCCCACGCCGCCGCTGGGGCATCAAGGCTGGGGTCAGGGTCGACGCTGGGGGCGTCCGGCTGGCGGCCGTCCGGGTCGGGGTCGACGCCCTGGCCAGGAGCGGGATCTGGCTGGGGGCCGGGCTGGCGGGCGACCACCACGCGGGTGACGGTGCCGTCACAGGCCAGGCGCCGACAGGTCTCCGGGGCCAGGGGCACGGCCCCGCCGACCTCCCCACCGACCGCCCCGGGCCGGCCCAGGAGGCTGTCAAGGTCGACGGTCACCAGCAGCTGCGGGCGGACCCCACCCGCCTTGGGCAACCACCCACCCTCCAAGCTCCGCCGGGCCAACTCGGTCAGGGCATCGGCACGGCGCTGGCCACCGCTGCGGGCATCCTCGGCAGTTGCCGGGCGGGCCAGCGGCTCCAGGGCGGCCAGCACGGTGCTGCCGGCCTCGGGGTCCAGCAGCCCATCGACGGCCACCATGCCCTGCCAGGTCGCCGACAGCCACAGCCCCCGCCGCCCATGGCGGCGCTCGGCCTGCCGGTCGGCCCCCTCGGGATCGACCACCTGGCCCAGATGCCGCACGGCCTGGCGGACCCCCGGCGGGTCCAGCCGGCCGGCCACCTCCACCAGCACCAGCTCGGCCTCAGCGGCGAGGTGGGACGGGAGCTGGTGGGTGCCGTCAACGACTACTCGGGCGTGGGCGGGCGAGATCGCTCCGGCAACGAGGGCAGCGGCGGTCTCGGTGAGCGGCCCCCGGAACAAGGCCCGGGCAGTGCGGACGTTGCCGTGGGCTGCGCCGGCGCTCAGCCGCAGCCGCCGCCGCAGCCAGCCCGCGGTCGAGGCCGTTTGCTCGCCCTGGTCGGCGCCGGCGGCGCCGCGACCATCCACCCCGGCCAGTTCCTTGAGCCACTGGCCTTCCAGGCGATCAACCAGCCGCCGTAGCACCAGCACCCGCTCGGCCCGGACCGTATCCGTCAGGCCGTCCAGGTCCTGGGCAGCCAGCGCCGCCACCTCCGCCGCCAGGCCGGCCAGGCCGTCGTCCGGCCCGCGGCTGTCTGGCGTCGGGGTCGAATGTGTGTTCGAGTCCATGGGCGGCAACCTATCAACCCCATCGCAGAACACCACCACCAACCCGAAAATGTGGACAACCATTGGGTCGGTGGTTGCTGGTCGGCGGATTCCCCTGGCCACGACGCCAAACGTGGCGGCTGCAACCCGAGGCATAGCGTTCTCCACCCTCACACCGGCCCAAGCCGGACCTCATTGCAGCCCCGCGGAAGTTCTGCGTACATGCCCGGGATGCGGCAGGTTGGCCGTGGGATCAGCGGAGCGGGCCGGCGGGCGCATGCTGGAGACGACCAGCTCCCCCGGTCGAGCCGGGCGCCCTGTGCTGGAGCATCCTGACCGTCCGAGGTTGGTCGCAAGCTGAGGTGATTCTGGTTGGCAGGGAACCAGCCAGGCAGCTGCGGCATGTCTGTTGCACGCCCGCTCTGAGCCGGGAGGCAGGGCATGGCCGACGAGGAGTTCAGCGCCTTCTACGCCGCCACCTACCCGCGGCTGCTCGGGCAGCTGGTGCTGCTTTGTGGGGATCGCGCCGAGGCCGAGGACGCCCTGCAGGAAGCCTTCGCCCGAGCCGCGGTGCGCTGGCGTCAGCTGCGCAGCTACCAGGCCCCCGAGGCGTGGGTGCGGCGGGTGGCGCTCAACCTGACCCGGATGGCCGCCCGGCGGCTCCGCCGCCGCACGGCCGCGCTGCTGCGGCTCGGATCGGCCCCGGCCCCAGCCGAGTTGTCGGCCGAGACCATCGACCTGCTGGTGGCGCTGCGCGCGCTGCCGGTCGCCCAGCGGCAGGTGCTGGTCCTGCACCACCTGGTCGGGCTGCCGGTGGCCGAGGTCGCCCACGAGCTGGGCCTGCCGGTCGGCACGGTCAAGACGCGCCTGGCCCGTGGCCGCCGGGCGCTGGCCCGCCGCTTGGCGCTAGATCCCGAGGAGGTCTCCAGCAATGGATGAGCTCACCACCCGCATGGAGCGGGCCGCGGCCGAGGTCGCCGAGCGCGCCGTCGGCCCCGCCCCCGACGACCTCCTGCGGCGAGGGCGCCGCCAGCGCCGCCGCCACGCCGCGGCTGCGGTCCTGCTGGCCTTGGCCCTTGCCGGCGGGGTGGTGGCGGCCGTGCCGCTGCTCCGCCCCTGGCAGCCGGCAGCACCGGCCGGGATGCCGCCGGCCACCCCCAGCACCGCGACGCTGGCGCCAGGGCAGCGGTGCCCGGCCCGCGCCACCACCGCACGGCTCACCGCCAACCACATCGCCTTCCACCCCGTCTGCCTGGCCGCGGTGGCGGGCAAGGCGTTCACGCTCACCTTCGACAACAACGAACCCGTGGTCCACAACATCGCCATCTTCCGGGGCAGCAACGCCGAGGGCGCCGTCGTGTTCCGCGGGCAGATCTTCCGCGGTCCGAAGGTCGTCCAGGAGCAGGTCCCGGCGCTGCGGGCCGGCGACTACTTCTTCCACTGCGACGTCCATCCACACTTGATGCAGGGCAAGTTCGTCGTCAGCTGATCCTGGGCCATGCCCGGTGCCGCCACACCAGCTCCGCGGCCTGCTCAGGCGGCCTGCAGGGGCCGGCCGTCGTAGGTCCAGCGAAACGGCGTGGCGGTCCGGTTGTAGTCGGCGATGAACGCCATCACCTTGGCCACCAAATCGTCGACGGAGGTGAACTCGCCGCGCTTGAGCAGCCGGCGGGCCAGGATCGAGAAGAACAACTCGACCTGATTCAGCCAGGAGGCGTGGGTGGGCGTGTAGTGCGGATGGAACCGCCGGTGCTCATGGAACCACCAGCGGGTCGCGTTGGCGATCTGCGAAGCCCCGTTGTCGAGCACCAGGTGCACGGCAAGGCCGGTGGGGACACGCGCGTCGAGCTCCTCGAGGAAGGCGATGAAGTTCGCGGCGGTGTTGCGGTCCCGCGATTCCACGGGTCCTGCGATCCGAGGTCCCGAGGTCCCGTGCCAGGTCAGCGATTGGGTCCTACCGCCCCGACCGCCCACTGGACCGCCTCCACCGCCCGTGCCGGCCACCGGCTGAGCCAAACGGTCTCCCCTGGGGTCCGTGCCAGGTGACGTGGATGGGGCCCAACGCCCCGTGCCGGCCACCGGCACGATGCCCAATCGTCTCCCCCGACTCCCGAGCCAGGTGAGTAGATGGGGCCCGAACCAGCCCGACCACCGTGCCCGGCGAGCGCATGGCGCCGAACGGCCCGGGAGCCATGCCCGGGGCGAGGACCCCAGCCACCGGGGGCGGGCCGTTCCGTCCTCCACACGTATCGCTTCGGAGAAAAACTCGCCGGTTCACTGGTGCGGCGCGATTCCCGATAGTTACGCTGACACGTAACCAGAAGGGAGATCGCGCATGACCGCGCGAGGGCGAGGGCTGGCGGTCCTGGCCGGGCTGGCGGTGTTCGTGGCCGGGTGGGTCGTGTTCGTCTCCACCTGGAGCGGGCCGGCCGGGGCCGGGCCGGAGGGCCGGGGGGCTGTGGCCGGGACCCGGGCCGCCGACCTGGACGCCTTCCGCAACGAGCTGCTGGTGTGGGCGCCCGGCGGCTTCTCCGATGGCGAGGTCGGGCGGGTCCGCGACTCGACCAGGGTGGCGGCCATCAGCGCCGTCCGCACCGGCACCCTGGCCGCGGCCAGCGGCCGCCGGACCTACCGGGTCATCCCCCTGGAGACGATGGCCGTCGACGCCAACGCCTACACCAGCGCCACCGGGAAGCCCGGCCGCAAGCTGGCCACCCTGCTGCCCAAGGGCGCGGTCCTGTCCAGGACCGGGGCCAAGCTCCGCAAGGTCAAGGCCGGCGGCAAGCTGCGGCTGGACGGCAACCACAGCCTGCGGGTCAGCGGCGTGGTCGACGACGCCCTGCTCGGCGGCTACGAGGTCGCCCTGGAGCGGACCGTTGCTCGCAACTACGGCATCCGCCGCACCGCCTACCTGCTGGTCCGGCCGCGGGGGCCGGTGGACGACCTCCGAGCCGAGATCCGCCGGCTCCTCAAGGGCCGGGCGGTCCGCTTCGTGACCCCCGGCGACCGGCCGTATGTCCGGGGCGGCGACAGCCTCCTGCCCCTCAGCCAGGTCAAGACCCGCTTCGGCGAGTTCGCCCTGCCCAGCCTGCACTGGGGCCGGCCCGACCCCGCCTGGACCCGGGCCAACCTGGTCAGCAGGCGGATCCCGATCCTCGGGCAGGTGCGCTGCCACCGGCTGGTCGTCGGCGACCTGGCCAAGGCCATGGCCGACCTGGAGCGCCAGGGGCTCGGCGGCCAGATCGACGTGGCCGCGTTCCGCCGCCAGGGCGGCTGCTGGAGCCCGCGGCTGCTGCGCGCCCCTGGCGGCGGCAAGCTGTCCCGCCACGCCTGGGGCATCGCCGTCGAGCTCGAGGTCACCGGGGACGAGCGGCTGATCCAGACCATGGCCCGCCACGGCTTCGTCTGGGGTGGCGGCTTCGCCCGCCGCGACGTCACCTACTTCGAGTGGGGCGGCCGGGGGGCATAGGGGGCGACACGTTGTAGTCTGCGCCTATGCTCACCTTCGGCGCCGCGATCTCCACCGCCCCCGACCACGCCCAGGCCCTGGACGAGGTCATCCCGGCCGCCCTGGAGCAGGTCGGCGGCCCCCCGGACCTGGTGGTCTGCTTCTTCTCGATGGAGCACGCGGAGGCCGCCGGCGGCATCGCCCTCAGCCTGTCCGAGCGCACCGGCACGGCCAACATCCTCGGCTGCACCGCCCAGGGAGTGATCGGCGACGGCCGAGAGCTCGAAGGCGTGCCCGGCCTGGCGGTGTGGCTGGCCCGGCTGCCCGGGGTCGAGGTGCGGCCGTTCGGGCTGCGGGTGCTGCCCCTGGAGGATGGGGTCGGGATCGGCGGCTGGCCCGACCTGCCCGAGGACGACCAGGCCAGCGTCCTGCTGCTGGCCGACCCGTTCACCTTCCCGGCCGACAGCTTCCTGGAGCGCCTCAACGCCGAGCAGCCCGGCGTGCCGGTGATCGGCGGGATGGTCTCGGGGGCCGTGGAGCCGGGCCGGCACCGGCTGCTCCACGGCACCGAGGTGCTGGACGGCGGCGCGGCCGGGGTCGCCCTCGTCGGTCCGGTCGACCTGCGGGCCGTGGTCAGCCAGGGCTGCCGGCCCGTCGGCTCGCCGTTCGCCGTGACCCGCGGCGAGGGCAACATCGTCCACGAGCTGGGCGGCCAGTCCGCCGTGGCCCGGCTGCGCCAGATGCTGGCCGGCCTGGACGACCACGAGCAGGAGCTGCTGCGTGGCGGCGGCCTCCAGGTCGGCCAGGTCATCGACGAGCACAAGGCCAGCTTCGACCGGGGCGACTTCCTGGTCAGGGGCCTGCTCGGGGCCGACCCGGAGACCGGCTCGATCGCCGTGGCCGACAGCGTCGAGATCGGCCAGACCCTCCAGTTCCACGTCCGGGACGCCGCCTCCGCCGACGAGGACCTCGAGCTGCTGCTGGTCCCGGTGTCCCGCTGGCGGCCCCGCGGCGTCCTGCTGTTCTCCTGCAACGGCCGGGGCCAGGGGTTCTTCGGCGAGCCCGACCACGACGCCGCCCGGGTGGCTGCGGCCACCGCCGAGGCACCCATGGCCGGCTTCTTCGCCCAGGGCGAGCTAGGCCCGATCGGCGGCCGCAACTTCCTGCACACCTTCACGGCCAGCATGGCCGTGTTCTGTGAGCCCCGCGACCCGGTCCCAGCCCAGACCCTCGAGGCCCCGGAGCCTGTCTAGGAGCGGCGCAGCACCGCCACGACGACGTCGTCCTCGACCGTCCCCCCGTCGTCCTCTGCCGCCGCCTCCAGCAGCCGGTCGACGATGTCCATGCTGCTCGGCTGCCGCGTGCCTCCCTGGACGGCGTCGGAGAGCGTGTCGACCAGCTCGTCGTGCACGACGTCGTGATGCGACGCGTACTTGGTCAGGCCGTCGGTATGGAGGACCACGCACGCCTCGGGCTCCAGCAGGAACTCGTTGGTCGGATAGGCCACGTCCTTGAACCATCCCACCGGGAGGGAGCCCTCGTAGTCGAGGATGCGTGACGCCGCCGGCCCGATGACGGCCGGCGGTGGGTGCGCCGCGCTCGACCAGCTTGCGACGCCGGTCGCCGGGTCGAACAGCAGGACCAGCGCCGAGGCGTACTGCTCCGGATCGAACTCTTCGAACAGCAGGTTGTTGAGCCTGGACAGGGCCGTTCCGGGTGTCGGGTCCTGCTCGGCCACCAGGTGCAGCCCGTAGCGGACGCGGGTGGCCCGGATGGCATTGGAGATGCCCTTGCCGCTCATGTCCCCCATGGTCACCACGACGCGCCCGTCCTCGAGCTGGAAGACGTCGTAGAAGTCGGCCCCAACCCGCGACGCCTCGGGCGGGGAGCGGTAGCCGGCGCCGATGTCCAGGCCAGGTATGGCGGGAAGGTTCGCCGGGATCGGCAGCGCCACCGCCTGCAGCTCGTCGACGGTGGCCCTGAGCGTCTGCGTCAGGCCGAGCTGCTGGGCGGCGGCGTTGACCGAGCTCAGCAGCGTCTGGATGAAGACGGCCTCCTTCTCGGTGAAGCCACTCGGCTCGTCGTCGCGGTGCGCGCTCAGCAGCCCGAGCGGACGCTGGGGCGTGCCGATGAGGGCGAGCGCCCGCCACCGCGCACTGGGTGGCCCGACCGGCGCCGGCTCGAGCGGCTCGTGACCGAAGGTGATCATGCCGCCCTCGGTCAGGACTTGTCTGGCGCTCGGCCAGTCGTCCAGCTCGATCCGCAGGCCGGCGGCCTCCTTTGCACCGGGCCCATGGCTGGCGGCCACCATCAGGGACCGCTTGTCCGGCTCCACCCGGAGCAGGTGGAGCGCGTCGGCGTCGATGAGCCGGCTGGCCTGCAGGCCGACCAGCGTGAGCAGGTCGTCCAAGGACTCCTGCGTGACCATGGCCGTGGAGAGGTCGACCAGGCTCCGCAGCCGCCGGCCCGTGTCCTCAGCCTGCTCGAGCTGCGACAGGGTCAGCTGGTACTGGATCCGCTCGTTGAGCTCCTGCTCCTGCTGCTCGAGGCTGGCGGTCACGAACTCCAGCTCCTCGGCACCGACATCGTCGGACCGTTCCTTCACCCACGCCTCGGCCTCGGCCAGCAGCCGCCCGCGCAGGAGCGCGCCCTTGTCACGCTCGGCCCTCTTCCACCGCTCGATCGCCGCTCGCATCTGCTCCTGCCAGGTCCTGAACTGGCGATCCTCGTCGATCCACCCTCGGAGCCGCGCCCAGGTCCTGATCAGCGCCTCATGGACCAGCTCGGCGGTCTGCTGGCCGATGGCGGCGTTCCGGTCGGTGATCACCAGTCGGTCGCCGGCCAGCCGCTGGATGATCTCCCAGCTCTCCGGGGAGAAGTCCGACTGGGCCGCGAGCCGGCGGCTGTCCTCGGTGCCGTCTCCCGGGCGGACGAGTTGGAGGAAGACATGCTTGGCATGGTCCTGATCGGATGCAGGGAGCTGGGCGTAGATGTCGTCCGCATAGCGTGCCAGGGCGCCCTCGACACGCCCCAGCGCCTGGTAGGCGGAGAAGGTGAGCTCCAGGCCTTCTCGCGTCTCCCACAGCCGTGTGAGGGTGAACTCGAGGAGCGGGAGCTTGCCCGGCTCGGCCCCGACGGCCGCGACGAGGTCCTCCACGATGCGAGGGTCGACCCGGACGCCCTTGGCGTCGGCCGGGTCCTCGATCGCCCGCCGCAGCTCGTCCGGAGTCATGGCGCCGAACGCGAGCGGGGGGTTGGCGAGCAGCGCCTCGGACAGTCCAAGGTGAGCAAGCGCCGACGCGTAGAAGTCGGCGCGAAGCGCGATCAGGGTCGTGAGCGGCGGCTCCCGTTGGCGACCGGACGCCATGGTGGCCTCGACGAGCCGATCGAGGAACGTGTTGCGCAGCCCGGCGTCGCCGAGTGCGAACAGCTCCTCGAACTGGTCGGCCACGATCAGGATCCGTCGCTCGGGCGATTCCTGGACGATCCGCTCGACGAGCTCCAGCAGTCGGTCAGGCTCCTGCAGGAGGCTGCCCAGCGTGCCGACCTGCTGCAACCGGTCGATCTCGTTGAGCTCCGGGGTCAGGATTGGCACGAGGGCCGCCGCCAGCGACCTGAAGGGATTCCGTCCCGGCCGGAACCGCACCAGCATCCACTCGCCCTCGCGGTGGAGCCGCGGGAACAGCCCGGCCGAGATGACGGACGTCTTCCCCGAGCCCGAGGCCGCCACGATCGGGACCAGCGTCTGGCGGCCGATCGTCTCGACGAGATGGTTGACGAACCGCTCGCGGCCGAAGAAGTTCTTGGCGTCCCGCTCCCGGAACGATCGCAGACCGTAGTAGGGGGACACCAGCTTGGCCATGTTCCCGAGGACCGTCGGCCACGCCTCGACCAGCATGCGGACTGGGATGGCGAAGGCGACCTTGTCGCCGGGACGCTCGTCGGCCGCCACCACCATCCCGGCGACGGCATGCAGGTCTTCGTCCCAGATGGGCCCGCCGCTGTACCCACGGCGCACACGCCGCCCCGTCTGCTTCACGTCCTCCAGCTGCACCAGACCCGATCCTTGGGTCTCCAGGAACCGTCCCGAGGCCCATTCCCCGTCGTCGGCGTTCTCCGGGAAGCCGAGAACGCGGATCGAGTGGTTCCAGAGGTCGTCGGCGACGACGAGCGGCGCGGGCGCGGCGCCGGCGGGGGGATCCTCGGTAAGTGACAGCCCGGCGATGTCGCTCTCGGGCGTGGCCCGCAGCTCCTCGTCCACCACCGCGAACACCGGCCGGCGCGGTCCCTCCAGGAGGGGGAAGTCGAGGCGGACCCGCATGCCGGCGAGCTCTGTCACCGAGTCGGCGGGCCGGCCGAGCGCCTGGATGACAACGTGGGCACAGGTCAGCACCTTGCGGTCGGCGACCAGGAACCCGGTTCCGCTCACCGATTGGCCGGGGCCGAGGATCCTGACGACTGCGGCCCTGAGCGGCGCGGTCATCGTCCGCCTAGTCCCGCGCCCAGCGGACGGTGACCTTCACGTTGGCCTGGGCGGTCGTGCTGGCGATCACGACACCGGCGGCCGTGGCCAGCTGCACGCCGAACTCGATGGCGATCTCCTTCGGCGACTGCTCCAGCGAGCGCAGCTTGTCAACGAACGCCCCGGCGGCGGCCTTGATGCCGTCGGCGGCCATCTCGACGGACTGGACCGCGGCGGCGGTCACGTCCCGGGCCCGGCCAGCCTGCACGATGCTACCCTCCGGCAGCTCACCGGCGTCGACAACGATGGACTGCTGGCCGTCGACCGGCACTTCCACGAAATACGGCATGTCCCCCCGCTCCAACTGCTCCTCTGCACCGGGAATGCAGCGCTTACGCCTATCGTCCAGATGGTCACTGTATCGTGACGGTCTCGGATGCGGTGTTCAAGGTGTCGACACGGCGGGGTCATCGCCACCGGAGGAGCCCGTCGGCGATGAACACATAGAGGCCGACGGCGATGAAGACGAACGGCGGCTCCAAGCGGCCGATCCGCTGCAGCGCCCGGTCGAGCGCCGGATGGCGCCCCAGGCGATAGGCGAGCAGGCAGTACAGGGCGAGCATGCCCGCGAAGGACGCCAGGATGAGGAGGATCGAGGGGCGGTCGATGCGCTGGAACAGCGGTATGTACACGACCAGGTTGTCCGAGCCCTGACTGATGGTGAGCCAAAACATCCGAGTGGCGGAGACCTCCCCCTCCGGGCGGTAGCCGGCCTCCACCGTGTCACCCGAGCTTCGATTCCTCCTTCGACGGGTGAGCATCCACAGGCCGATCGCGACCGGCACCAGCCCCAGCAGGCCGGCCAGGTAGTCCGGCAGGAGCCTGAGCCCGGCGGCGCCGAGGAGGCTGAGCACGACCAGCGTGCCGAAGCCGAGGCAGTAGCCGGCCATCACCGCGCTGGGGCGGACTCGCGAACGTGGCTGCGCCATCAGCAGGAGCAGGACCAGCAGGTCCTCAACGTTCGTGGTCACGAAGGTCACCACGCCGGCGACCAGGGGCGCGAGCGGGACCATGGGCTGGCTGCTCGCCGTCGCTCGCCGCTACCGCTCGCCGGTTGGCTGGTGGTCGGGCTCGGACGGCTCCATGAGCTCGAACGGCGTGCGGAACCCGTCGCGGAGGCGGTCCCGGAAGTCGCCCAGCCGGTGCAGGATCAGCCACAGCCCGACCACCATGTACACGGCCGAGACGATGACCAGCTCGGCGCCATGCCACTTGGCCGGGATCAGCGCGCCGAGGACGAACTGCGCGAAGAAGAGGCTGAAGAGCGCGGCGGCCTCGCCGATCGACAGCGACAGGTTGATCAGGATCGCCACCGCGAACACGGTCTGTGCCGCCGTCAGCAGCACCTCCTCCCGCTGGCCGGCCTGGATCGGCAGCCCGTGGAGGCTGCCGGAGGAGATCGCGAAGACGACGGGCAGGCTCCCGACCAGGAGCGTCCACTTGTTGACCTTGGAGGAGACGAGCGTGGTCAGTGCCTCGTCGGTCTTCAGCCGCCATGCATACAACCCCACCACCAGCAGCTCGGGAGCCTCGGCCGCGATCGGGGCGAGCCATTGCACGAGCAGGAACTCGCTCACGCCGAACTCGCGCCCGGTGTCGACCAGCGCCTGGGCGAAATGCTCGGCGACGAGCAGGATCATCGCTCCCGCGACGATGAACAGGCCAAGCACGGTGGTCCGCCGAGCCCGCTTGGGAAGGTCCCCGACCCAGGCCGCCGGGCCGATCAGCTCGGGGTCGACCTGAGGCGCCTTGGAGATCCGCAGGGTGTAGGCGACGAAGATGCCGATAAGGATGATCGAGTCGAGCAGGGTGATGGTGCTCTTGAGCGGCAACGTGAGCGAGTAGGCGCAGGCCAGCACCAGATATGCCAGCTCGACCGACCTGCTCCGCGCCATGGTCATGCCCCTGTCGGGCTGGCCACGGCGGCGCCACTGGAACCATGCGACGAACACCACCAGGGCCCAGCCGACGCCGATCAGCAACCGGTTCGCCCCCGTCATGGTGGCCAGCGCCAGCGAGCAGCTCGATTCGCCTTCCGCCCCGGGCGCCTGGCAGGCGCTCCCGAACTGCTGGAAGTCGCTGCCGCCCCGCCAGGCGAACACGAAGTCAACGGCATACTCGGGCAGGACGGTCATCAGGGCGAGGATGCCCAGGGCGACGCTGCTCGAGATGTCGACCTGGGCGGCCTCTGCTGCCCAGGCGAGCATGAACGCCGCACCGATCACGGCGATCCCGTAGACGAGCGCCGCCAGGGCCGGGTCCAGGTCCGGACTCGCCAGCTCGAACAGCCCAGCGGCACCGAGCACACTGCCGGGCAGCCCGATGAGCAGGGCCAGGACCACCGGGAGCGGCAGACCACGTCCTCGAACGCGGCCATTCGTGGAGGCGGGCAAGGGGCGGAACTCCTTCGAACGATCGGGTCCCAGCGCAGGCACCCAAGGGCGGCTCGAAGGTCTCGTCCGCCCGCGACGCGGGTGAGTCGCCGGGTGGGCGCTGGCACCCACCGTCCTGACGGCGTGCTCGCCGGGGCATCGGCCCCGCTGGACTACTCCCCTTCGCCGGTCAGCATACCCGAGGACCGGCCGACTACTCAGGAGGTCTGACCGAGATGCCGGCGCAGGAACTCGAGCGTCCGCTGCCACGACAGCTCGGCCGCCTCGGGGTCGTGGACCTCGGGCCGGGTGTTGTTGAAGAAGGCGTGGGTGGTGCCCGGGTAGTGGTGGAAGGTGACGTCCACCCCGGCGGCCCGCAGCTCGCGCTCGATCCGCTCGGTGACCTCCGGGGGCGCGAAGTCGTCGTGCTCGGCGGCGTGACCGAGTACCGCCCCCTTCACCGCCGACAGGTCCCAGTTCATGCCGTCGCGGGGGAAGCCGTAGTAGGCGACCACCGCCCTGACCTCGGGCTTGCGGGAGGCCAGGAACAGGGCCAGGCCGCCGCCGACACAGAAGCCGACCACCCCGGCCCCCTCGCCGGTGGTCTCGGGCATGGCCAGCAGGGCGTCGACCGCGGCCGCCATGTCCTTGGCCGCCTGCTCGAGCTGCAGCTCCATGACGAGCTTGCCGGCCTCGTCGGGCTCGGTGGTCTCCTTGCCCCGGTACAGGTCGGGGGCGAGGGCCACGAACCCCTGGGCGGCCATGCGGTCGGTGACGTCGCGGATGTGGGGGACCAGCCCCCACCACTCCTGGATGACGACGACACCGGGCCCGCTGCCCGACGGGGGCAGGGAGACATACGCGGGGACCGCGTCGCCGTCGACGGGGATCTCGGTCATCGAGCCGGCCATGGCGTGGCCCTCCTGGATCGTCCTGGCTCCCGGGTACGGCCCAGATCCTTGCACGCCGGCGGCGGTTGGACCATCCGGGCGGCTCAAGCCAGGCCCGGCAGGGGCCGACCCGATCAAGGGGTGCCTGTAGAGGGCGCACGCCCGGGGGAGGGGGAGAGCCTGTTGACGAGCATGACGGCCTGGTTGGAGGCGCTGATGGCCGCCAAGGGGTCGGATCTGCACCTCAAGGTGGGGTCGCCGCCGCGCATGCGGGTCGACGGGCAGCTCATCGTCCTCGAGGGCCCGAGCCTCACCCCCGAGGCGGCCGAGGGGCTGCTGCGCGAGGTGATCCGTCCCGATCTGTACGACCAGTTCCAGAAGACCAACGAGGCCGACTTCGCCTACTCCCGGGCCGGGGTGGGGCGGTTCCGGGTCAACGCCTTCCGGCAGCGCGGGTCGGTCGGGATGGTGTTGCGGCGCGTCCAGGAGGGGGCGATGTCCATCGCCGAGCTCGGCCTGCCCCCGGTGATCGCCCATCTGGCCGAGAACCCCCGCGGGCTGGTGCTGGTCACCGGCCCGACCGGCTCGGGCAAGACGACCACCCTCGCAGCCATGATCGACCACGTCAACGCCAACCGGGCCGTCCATATCGTGACGATCGAGGACCCCATCGAGGTCCTCCACGCCGACAAGCTCGGCATGGTCAACCAGCGCGAGGTCCGGGTCGACACCGACGACTTCACCATCGCCATGCGGGCCGCCATGCGCCAGGACCCCGACGTCATCCTGGTCGGCGAGATCCGCGACTCCGAGACCCTCAAGAACGCCCTGGCCGCGGCCGAGACCGGCCACCTTGTCCTCTCCACCCTGCACACCACCGACGCCGCCGAGACCGTCAACCGCTGCATCGACCTGTTCCCGCCCTTCCAGCAGCGCCAGGTGCGGCTGTCGCTGGCCGCCGCGCTGCGCGGGATCGTCGGCCAGCGCCTGGTCCGCCGCTCCGGCGACGGCGGCCGGGTGGCCGTCCTCGAGGTCATGGTCAACACGGGCAGGACGGCCGAAGCGATCGCAGACCCGGACCGGACCGGCGATCTCACCTCGATCATGGCCGAGAGCGGCTTCTACGGCATGCAGACCTTCGACCAGCACCTGATCGCCCTCTACCGTGACGGCGTGATCGCGCTCGAGGACGCCCTCAGCGTGGCCACCAACCCCCACGACCTCCAGGTGGCGCTTCGCAACCAAGGGCTGGTTGCCTAGCAGGCCGCTCGCGCTACCGCGGTCCCCGATCCATGTGGGAGAGCTCCGGCTCCCACCACCGCCACTCAAGAGCGCCTGTGCCATGGCAGAGGCTCAGGACGAGGTTTGCCGTGGGTCGAGGGTGGCAACATGGGTCGGGTCCGGAACAACCGAATCTGCGGAATCTGACGTGCCATGACCCTGACCGTCCTGATCAACGCCGGCCCCTGGCTGCCGGTGCCGCCGCCGGACTACGGGGGCATCGAGAACGTCCTCGCCACCCTGATCCCGGAGCTGCGCTCGCGAGGGGTCGAGGTGGTGCTGTGCACGGTGGAGGAGAGCACGGTCGAGGTCGACGACCGCCGCTGCGCCTTCCCCGACGGCCAGTTCGGCCGCCTGGCCGGGCCGTACGCCCAGGTCATGGGCATCACCCACGCCCACATGGCGACCGTGCTGGAGACCCTGCGCGAGCGGCCCGATATCGACCTGGTCCACGACCACCTGGAGGTGGTCGGGCCGAGCGTGCTCGGCGCGCTCGAAGGCGAGGGCCCGCCGGTGCTCCAGACCCTCCACTGGGACCTGCGCAAGCATCCCGAGTTCTACGGCACCTTCGACGGCGGCGGGCGGGTGTTCTTCAACGGCGTCTCCGCCGCCCAGCTCCGCACCGCCCCCGGCAACCTGCGCGCCCAGAGCATCGGCGTCGTCCACCTGGGCGTCGACCTGGCCGCCCACCCGTTCCGGCGGCGCAAGGGCGAGGAGCTCCTGATGCTGGGCCGGATCACCGCCTACAAGGGCCAGGCCATGGCCGCCCGCCTCTGCAAGGAGCTGGGGGTGCCGCTGGTCATGGCCGGCCCGGTGGCCGGCGTCCCCACCCCCGGCGAGCTGGCCGCCGCCCTCGACGACCCGGCCAGCCCCCTGCACGGCTACGACGACGTCCGCTACTACCTGGACGGCGTGCAGCCGTTCGAGGACGGGGACGCGATCCGCTGGGTGGGGACGGTCGGCGGGCGGGACAAGACCGACCTGATCGGCCGGGCCAGGGCGGTGCTGATGCCCATCAGCTGGGAGGAGCCGGGGGCGACGGCGGCCATCGAGGCCCTGGCCTGCGGCACCCCGGTGGTCGCGACCCGGCGGGGGGCCCTGCCCGAGATCATCGAGCACGGCGTCAACGGCTTCCTGGCCAACGACGAGGCCGAGCTCGCCCGCTACATCGAGCGGGCCGGCGAGATCGACCCGGTGGCCTGCCGCAGGTCGGTCACCGAGCGGTTCTCGGCCGGGGCGATGGCCGAGGGCTACCTGCGCCTCTACAGGGAGGTCCTGGCCCGCACCGGGGCCTGAAGCTGGCCAAAGGCGGCGATCGCGGCCCCGCGGGCCCCGGCCATGTCCAGATCGGGGACCAGGGCGAAGGTGGCCACCCGGGTCTGCTCCTCGCGCAGGTCGGTGTGCTCGCGCACCTTGCCGAGGAACCACTGGCGGAACCGTGGGGTGGTCTCGACCACCCCGCCGCCGAGGAAGTAGGTGTCGGGGTCGATGAAGTTGGCGGCGATGGTGAACAGCCGGCCGATGGCGATCGCCTGCTGCTCGAAGATGGCCACGGCCAGCGGGTCGCCGCGCTCGCCGAGGCCGCGGACCTTCTTGGCCGCCGCCCCGATGTCCCCGACCCGGCTCAGCTCGTGGTTCTCGAACCGCGTCAGCCAGTAGGGGAGCAGGTTCCGCATGATCCCGGTCAGCGAGGCGACGCTCTCGGCGTCGCCGACGAACCCGCAGTTGCAGACCGGCACCGGCTGGCCCTCGGCCAGCAGGCCGTGCATGGGGATCTGGACGTGGCCCAGCTCGCCGGCCATGCCGGCCGCGCCCTTGATCACCCGGCCGCTCTCGACCACCCCGCCGCCCAGCCCGGTGCCGACGATGGCCGAGATGGAGGAGTGGGCGCCCGCCTTGTCCCCGTAGCGGATGTGGTGGGCATAGAGGGCGGCCGCGTTGGCGTCGTTGTTGTAGACCACCGGCAGGCCGAGGCGGGCCTCCAGCGCCCCGCGGACGTCGAAGCCGCGCCATTCGGGCTCGGAGAAGTTGGTGGCGCCCTTGGAGGAGATGACCCCGTCGGCCGACGCCGGGCCGGGGGTGTCCAGCCCCACCCCGCGGACCGCCTCGGGGGCGACTCCGGTGAGGTCGAGCACGTTCTCCAGGGCCCCGGCCATGGCGTCGATGGCCACCTCGGGGCCCTCGGTGACCCGGCTGGGCATCTCGACCAGCCGGTCGACCAGGAACCGGCCCGAGGCGTCGAGGATGGTGGCGTTGTTGCTGGTGCCGCCGTTGTCGATGCCGACAACGACCCAGCCCCTGGCGCTGTCCATCGTCCTTCCCTCCCGATCGTGTCTAGGCCGTCGCCGCCGGGCAGGCGAACACCGCCTGGAGGACGTGGCGGCGGCGGCTGGCCAGGTCGGCCAGCAGGGCCGGGGCATCGTCCAGCGGCACCAGGTCGGTGACCAGATGCTCGCGCATCGCCGGGCCGGATGCACGCAGCAGGTCGACCGTCTCGGCGGCCAGCCGGCGCCGGTCCCACAGGTGGGCCATGCCCCGCGGCACGCGGCTGATCTGGGCGCAGCGGATGGTCAGCCCGTTGTGGTGGAACTCCTCCCCGAGGGCCAGCTCGGCCGCCCCGCCCTGGTAGAAGGCGAGGTCGATCACGGTCCCCTGCGGCCGGAGGCCGCGCAGGGCCCCGGCCAGGGCGGCGGTCCGGCCGCGGCACTGGAAGACGACGTCGGCGCCACAGTCGGACGGGTCGCGGCGCCAGCGCTCCTTGACCGTCCGCCAGGCCGTGCCCTCGGCGTCGTCGACCGCCCCGAGGCCGAGGGCCCGGGCCGCGGCCAGCCGGGCCGGCGTGGCGTCGGCGACCAGCACCTCGGCGGCCCCCTGGTGGCGGGCCAGGAGGCCGACCAGCAGCCCGACCACCCCGGCCCCGGTGACCAGCACGTTGCGGCCCCTGACCCCGTCCCCGAGCCGCAGCGCCCCCGGCCCGGCGAGCTCGGCGGCGGCATGGAGCAGCCCGTTGGCGCAGATCGGCCCCATGTGGGCGACGTAGACGCCGAGCACGGGATCCAGGTCGGGGGGCAGGACCGTGAACCGCTCGGTGGCCGGGTCGGCGGTGTGCCCGGTCTTGTGCCCGTAGGCCATGGCGACCAGGTCGCCCACGGCCACGGCGTCGCCGCTGGTCTCGGTGACCCGCCCGACCTCCATGTAGCCGGGGGCCCGTACCGGGAACCCGGTCGCCGGCCGGTCGCGGCGGAACACCCCCAGCCGTTCGTCCCAGGCGGCGTGCAGGTAGGGGTTGGTCCCCTTGAAGTAGGTCAGCTCGGTCCCGGCCGACAGCCCGGTGTAGAGGGTCTCCAGCCGGAACTGCCCCCCAGCCGGGGCCGGCTCCTCCTCGTCGACCAGCCGGGCCACCCCCGGCCGGTCGACCACCAGCAGCCGCACCGGCCGGCGGTCAGCCATGGCCGTTCTCCACGCGCAGCGGCCGCCCCTCGTCCGCCGACCGGGTGATGGCGCAGGCCAGCAGGTGGGTGCGGTAGGCCTCGGGCCACGGCACCCGGACCCGGTCCTCGCCGCCGCGGACCGCCGCGATGAAGTCCCGGTCCGGCCGGGGCCGGGCGCTGCCCTCGGCCGTCCACGCCTCGCGGCGCCCGTCGCCCTCGACGACCAGCTCGGTCTCGGACAGCTCCAGGGAGAGCCCGTCCGCGACCACCTGCACCCCGGCCCGGTGCAGCCGGGGGAGGAGGCAGCTGGTGGCCACGGTGCCCACGGCCCCGGAGGCGAAGCGAAGGCTGGCCACCGACACGTCGTGGATCTCGGCGGCGGCCTGCCGGGTCCCGAAGGCGTGGACCTCGGTGACCTCGCCGGCGAGGCCGCGGGCGGTGTCCAGGACGTGGGTGGTCTGCTCGATGACCTGGCCGCCGGAGCCGTCGCGGCGCGGCCACCAGGGGGGCGGGGGGACCTTGTCGAGCCAGGCGCACTGGACCAGGCGGGCCGGGCGCTCGGCCAGCAGGCCGGCCGCCCGGTCGAAGTTGTCCAGCCAGCGCCAGTGGTAGCCGGTGCAGGTGACCAGGGGCCGGGCGGCCAGGGCGGCGGCGATCCCGGCCGCCGTGTCCTGGTCGATGGCGACCGGCTTCTCGACGAAGAAGGGCAGGCCAGCCTGGATGGCGGCCAGCTCGGGGGCGCCATGGGCGAACGGCGGGACGCAGATGTACACGGCGTCCAGGCGCTCGGCGGCCAGCAGCTCCAGGTGACCGGGGTAGGCGGCGGCGCCGGCCGGCTCGGCCAGCTCGCGGGCCCGGTCCAGGGCCGGGTCGGCCACCCCGGCCACCTCGACCCCGTCCATGGCCAGCAGCGTCCGCACGTGGCGGGCCGCGACCGCACCCGCCCCGACCATGCCGATCCGTACCGTCGTGGGCATCACCGCAGGATACGGCCAACCGGATGGACCGGCACCGAACCGACCAACGACAGAGGCCTCTGGTAGCCTCCTGTCGCGGTTTGGTCCACTTCAGCGTGCTTCCCAGGAGATCCGAGTGGCCGACATCGATGCCTTCGTGCGGGCCGAGGCGGACGCCCTCGTGGCCGAGCTGTCCGAGTGGTGCGCCATCCCGTCGGTGTCCAGCGACCCCGAGCGCGCCGGCGACGTGCGCCGCTCGGCAGAGCACCTGGCCGGGCTGATGGAGGCGGCCGGGCTCGACACCGAGGTCCTGGCCGTCGACGGCGGCCAGCCGGCCGTGTACGGCGAGTGGCTGGGCGCCGGGGCCGACGCGCCCACCATCACCGTCTACGGCCACCACGACGTCCAGCCCGCCGACCCGCTGGAGGAGTGGACGACCCCGCCGTTCGAGCCGACCGTGCGCGACGGCTGCCTCCACGCCCGCGGCGCCTCGGACGACAAGGGCCAGATCCACTTCCAGGTCTCGGCCATCCGGCACCTGCTCGCCGCCGACGGCCGCCTGCCGGTGAACGTCAAGTTCTTCGTCGAGGGTGAGGAGGAGTCGGGCTCGCCCACCATCGACGTGTTCCTGGACGAGCACGCCGACCGGCTGGCCTGCGACCTGATCCTGGTCTCGGACACCGGGATGTTCGCCGAGGACGTGCCGTCGCTGGTCACAGCCATGCGCGGGCTCGTCTACCTCCAGGTCGACCTGCGCACCGCCCCGGCCGACCTGCACTCGGGGTCGTTCGGGGGCGCGGTCCCCAACGCCGCCGCCGAGCTGGTCGCCCTGCTGTCCGGGCTCAAGGACGCCGCCGGCCGCATCGCCATTCCCGGGTGGTACGAGGACGTGGTCGAGCTGACCGAGGAGGAGCGGGCCAACTTCGCCGACCTGCCCTTCGACCCCGGGCGGCTCAAGGCCATCGCCGGGGTCGGCGCCCTGCCCGGCGAGGCGGGGTACTCGCCGCTGGAGCGGATGTCGGCCCGGCCGACGGCCGACGTCAACGGCATCTGGGGCGGGTTCACCGGGGTCGGGTCCAAGACCATCATCCCGGCCGAGGCCCACGCCAAGGTGTCGTTCCGCCTGGTCGCCGACCAGGACCCGGCCAAGCTGGTGCCGCTGTTCGAGCGCTGGGTGCGGGACCGGGCCCCGGACCACGTGGAGGTCGCCGTCCGCTCCTTCGGCGGGGTCAAGCCCGCCCTGACCCCCCTCGACCACCCGGGCAACCGCGCCGCGGCCAAGGCCGTGGCCCGCGCCTTCGGCAGGGAGCCGCTGTTCTACCGCGAGGGTGGGTCGGGCCCGGAGCGGGCCCTGAGCGACGCCCTGGGGGCGGCGTGCGTGTACGTCGGGGTGATGCTCCCCTCCGACCGCATCCACGCCCCCAACGAGCGGCTGCTGCTGGCCAACTACTACCGCGGGGTGCGGGCGGCCGCCTACGCCTTCGAGGAGTTCGCCCGCCCCGAGGTCGCCGCGGCCCTGCGCAACCCGGCCGGCTGACACCTCAGCGGCCGTCGCCCTCCAGGAGGCGGAGGTTGCGCTGCTCGGCCCGGCGGGCCAGGCGGAGCTGGCGGCGGCCGAGCAGGACGATGACGCTGAACAGCAGCACTCCGACGCCCACCCCGGCGGCGAGGGCGGCCGGGTGGACGCCGGTGCTGAGGGTCACGGGGAGGCGACCAGGACCAGCCACACCGCCATCACCCCGGCGCTGATGCGCAGGGCGCTGGGGAGGACCCGGTCCTGGAGGCGGCGCTGGGCCAGGCGGGCCAGCTCGACCGCGGCCGGCGCGTCGGCCGGGTCGCGCACCGCCTCCCCGGACCGCACGGCCAGCGACACCCGCCGCCGGGCCGCTTCGTCCACCAGAGCCCCCGGACCTACCGCTTCGAGGGGCCGGCCGCCACGAACGTGGTGAAGTTGAACTTGAGGTCCTGGATGCGCCGCTCCAGCACCCGGAGGCCGAACAGCTCGGCGCAGCGCTCGGCGGCGATCACGGCCGTGGAGACCGGGAGCTCGCCGGTGGCGAGCATGCGGGCGGCTTCGGCGGTGTCGGGCTCCTCGGTGACCAGGGTGGTGGGGAAGTGGTGGCGCAGCCACATGCGGCACTGGCGGATCGCCTGCTGGTGGGAGGCGATCCGCTCGATGCTCTCGCGGCCGGGGAGGGTGGGGTGGACCAGCAGGGTGTGGTTGACGTCGATCTCGAACAGGTCCACGACCCGGAACCGGTGGGCAGCCATGGCGTAGACGCTCTCGTAGACGACCCCGCCGTTGGAGTTCTCCAGGGCGAAGATGCCGATGTCGATCTCGCCCGCCTCCACCGCCCGCAGCACCTTCTCGGTGGTGAGCAGCTCGACGATCTCGACGTCGCCGAGGTTGTTGTCGCGGGCGTACTCGAGCGCCGCCTCCTCTGAAAATGAGCCGCGGATGCCCATGACGCCGAGCGTGACCAGGTCACCCACGGCCGGGCACCTCCTCGTCGTCCAGGGTGGCGGCGAAGCGGGCCAGCTCCGCGGCCAGCTCGGCCGGCCGCTGCAGGGGGATGTCGTGCATGGTGTCCTCGAACCAGGTGACGGAGGCGGATGGGAGCAGCTCAAGGGCGCGGGCGACGGCGTCCTGCTTGGCCCCGGCGACGGCGCCGGGCTCGCCCGGGTCGCCGGCCGGGCACAGCAGCACCGGGCAGTCGACCACCGGGTACAGGTCGGGCGGCCACTGGGCGTA
>Ga0081539_10002579_pt1 | contig 25009 bp, 21 predicted proteins | sample TabmetS4T2R2_FD_71023 | JGI IMG/M metagenome (GOLD analysis project Ga0081539, IMG submission 71023) | Tabebuia heterophylla rhizosphere microbial communities from the University of Puerto Rico - S4T2R2 | ecosystem: Host-associated > Plants > Roots > Rhizosphere ...
GGCCGCCGGGACAGGTGTCCCGACGGCCCGTATATACGGCCAATCACCCCATGTGCGGGTAGCGCCAATCAACGGGCGGCTCGAACGTCTCCTTGATCGTCCGTGGGGAGACCCAGCGGTACAGGTTCAAGATCGAGCCCGCCTTGTCGTTGGTGCCGCTGCCCCGGGCGCCGCCGAACGGCTGCTGGCCGACGACCGCGCCGGTCGGCTTGTCGTTGATGTAGAAGTTGCCCGCGGTGAACCGCAGCGCCCGCTGCGCGCGCTCGACGACCGTCCGGTCGGTCGCGAAGATCGAACCGGTGAGTGCGTAGTCCGCGACACCGTCCGCCTGCTCCACCGCCGCGTCGAAGTCCCCGTCGGCGTACGGGTGGACCGCCAGGATCGGCCCGAAGTACTCCGTGCGGAACACCTCGTGCGTTGGGTCCGTGCACTCGACAAGGGTCGGCGCGACGAACCAGCCGTCGCTGTCGTCGGCCGTCCCGCCGGCCAGCACGGTGCAGGCCGCGCTGTTCTTGATCCGGTCCAGCGCGCCGGCCAGCTTGGCGAACGAGCGCCCGTCGATCACGGCGCCGCCGAACACGGACAGGTCGGTCACGTCCCCGTACTGGATGGAGGCGACCGCTGCCGCGAGGCGGTCGCGCAGGCCGGCGCCCTCCCAGATGCCGCGTGGGACGTAGGCCCGCGAGGCCGCGCTGCACTTCTGGCCCTGGTACTCGTAGGCCCCCCGGATCAGCGCCGCGAAGAGCGCGTCCGCGTCGGCGCTGGCGTGCGCGAAGACGAAGTCCTTACCGCCGGTCTCCCCCACCAGCCGCGGGTACGACCGGTAGCGGTCGATGTTCGCCCCCACCTCGCGCCACAGGTGGCGGAAGGTGGCGGTAGATCCGGTGAAATGGATGCCGGCCAGGTCCCGATCGGACAGCACCACGTCCGAGACGGCCAGGCCGTCGCCGGTCACCATGTTGATCACGCCGGGTGGCAGGCCGGCCGCCTCGAAGAGCCGCATGGTGAAATGAGCGGCGAACTGCTGGGTCGGCGACGGCTTCCACACCACGGTGTTACCCATCAGCGCCGGCGCCGAGGGCAGGTTTCCGGCGATCGCGGTGAAGTTGAACGGGGTGATCGCGTAGACGAAACCCTCGAGCGGACGGTGGTCGAACCGGTTCCACACCCCCGGTGCGGACTGCGGCTGCTCGCCGAGCAACTGCTCGCCGAAGGCCACGTTGAACCGCAGGAAGTCGATCAGCTCGCACGCCGCGTCGATCTCCGCCTGATAGCAGGACTTGGACTGACCCAGCACGGTCGCCGCGTTGAGCGTGTCGCGCCAGCCCCCGGCGAGCATCTCGGCGGCACGCAGGAAGATCGCCGCACGCTCGCTGTACGGCAGCGCGCGCCAGCCCGGCGCCGCCCGTTTGGCCGCGGCCACCGCGGCGGCCGCGTCCGCCTTCGACGCGTTCACGGTCACGCCGAGCACCTCGTGCCGCCGGTGCGGCTGGACCACTTCGATCGCCGGCCCGTCGCCCACCGTCTGCCGGCCGTCGATCGTCATGGTGAGCTCGAGCCGCTCCGAGCGGAGCGCCGCGATCCGCTCCTCGAGCGAGCGGCGTTCGGCAGTGCCGGGCGCGTAGCCACGCACCGGTTCGTTCCGTGGCGGGGGCACGGAGAGCTGGGCATCCATCGGTACTCCTCGACGTCGTGGTCTGCTGAGTCTCTTCCGGCGGGGTCACCGGCCGGGATCACTCCATCCTCGCACCAGGGCGAGCGACCGGTCCCTGCGTGGGCAACCCCGCCGCGTACCCTGAGCCCCATGACTGACCAGGAGGTCACCCCGACCACGCGGCACCACGCCCTGGCCGGTCTGCCGCTCGCCGCGGTGGCCTTGATCTGGATGGCGGCCATGCTCTGGTCCGCCCGGTCCACCATCACCGGTGGGGCGGACGCCGAGATGGAGGTGACCTCGACGGCGTACGCGCTGCCCGGCGCGGTCTCGGCCAGCCTGGTCGCCGGCGCGGCGGCCGGCCTCGCGGTGCTCGCCCTCCTGTCGGGCCGGCGCCGGTTCTCCGCCACGGACGAGGCTCAACTGTCGCGGCGCGGGACGGGCGCGAGCATCCGCTTCGCGATCGCCACCGGCACCGGGCTCGCCATCGGCCTGCTGGGGGCGGCCACGATGGTCACGATCAACACCGACGGCTGGCTGTACGCGGTGGTCGGCGGCACGGTGGCGGCCGCGGGCACGATCGGCGGTGCCCTGGCCGGCCTGCGCGAGCCCCGGGTGGTGGCGGCCGTCTGCTGGGCCGCGATCGGCGTCTTCGTGGTCGGCTTCGTCCTCAGCTTGTTCCAGGATCCGGTGCTGCACCTGCTCGGCTCGGGCCGGACGGACGCGTCGCGGGCCCACGCGGCGCGGTGGTTCACCTTCTGCCAGTCGGTGCTCAGCGGCCTCGCGGCCGGCTTGATCTCGTACGCGGTGCTGCGTCGTGCCCGCCGCCGCGCGGGCGCGGATCTGTCCTGGCCGCGCTATGCGCTGGCCGGAGCCGGCCCGGGCCTGCTCCTGGTGCTCGGCGAGGGCCTGACCCGTACGGCGGGTGCCCGCGTTCTCGACCTGGCCGGCAAGGTCAGCGAGCTCGAGCTGACAGTGCAGCGCATGCTCAGCGGCGCCCGATTCAACAGCGCCCTCATCGTGCTCTTCGTCGGGGCGATCAGCGCGGTGATCGCGGTCGGGCGCACCATGGGACCGGCCCGCCCGGCCGGCGAAGCAGGGGACGAGGACCCCGCCGGCGACGGCCCCGGGGCCGCTCAGACGAGCTCGTCGAGCTCCGAGACGGCGTACCACTCCAGCTCGTGATCCTCGGCGCCGTCGACGGTGAACTGGGCGTCCGGATCGCCGGCCAGTGCCTCCTCGACCACGCCGGCGGCGGCGGCCACCGCCTCGGCGGCGTCGGCACCGTCGACGTGAATCGACGCCACCTCCTTGAGGAACACCGGCTGCGGCAGCCGGACCGTGCTCGAGCCGAGCTCGACGTCCTCCCGGATCAGGGCGGTCGACGACACGTCGGCGGAGACCACGACCCGGCGGCGCGGCGCGTCCGGATCGTGGCGCAGCAGCTGCAACGCTCCTTGCGCGGCCCGGGTGAAGGCGACGTACTCGAGCTCCTCCTCGTCTCCCTCGGCGTACCACTCCCGCAGGGCCGGCGTCACCGCGTGCGCGGTCATCGGGGCGTCGCCGAGCTGCCCCGAGGCCCGCAGGGCCGCAAGCATCGGGACGGTCGCCGGCACGTACACACGGACCAGCTCGGTGATCGGCACGTCTCCTCCTGCGGTTGAACCGTCCCCGTAGTACACCGCCCCGGCCGCGCCGGGAAGGTTCATTCCACCAGTCGTGTCCGGATCGTGGTGCACTCGAGCCCCTCCGGGACCGGGCGCCCATCCACTGGAGGAGGCAAACGCAAGCAACCGGTGGCAAACTGACGAACGACTTCGGAGGAGGCGACGCCGGCATGGAGGCCAGGTTCCTGCTGTTGTCCGACGTGGCGGCCGAGCTGAACGTCTCGGACTCGCAGGTCTATCACATGGTCCGCAGCGGCGAGCTGCCCGCCATCAAGATCGGTGGACGCGGCCAGTGGCGGGTGGAGCGGGCCAAGCTCGAGGAGTACATCGAGCAGAAATACGCTGAGACCGCGCGGTGGGTCCAGCAGAACCCGCTGGTGGAACGCGAGCCAGAGTAGCGGTGCAGGGCCCGTTTTATCCCTCTTCTCGCATCGGTAGAGCCGTCGAACCCGCGCATTGACCGCCCGACATCGCCTTCGAGACAATCGTTGTCGAAGGCAAACGAAGGCAAACGAAGGCTCGGTGGAAACCATGCGACACACAGTGGAGATCGCCCCGCGCGGACCGAGACCGGCGATCAGCCTGCGTCCGGTGCCCCCGTGCGAGCCGCCCTTCGACGACGAACTCGAGCCGGCCGTCTGGGCCCCGCCGCATCAGCTGGCCTTCGACTGGTCGTCCGAGGCTCTCCACCGCTGCACCGGCATCGAAGAACCCGCGAAGCCGCCGGTCCGTCGCTCGGTCGTCGCGGGGGCCTCCGCCGACGCCAAGCTCGCGGTGCGGCGCTTCGTGCAGCTGTGCCTCGAAGTGCTGAACGGCTACCGGCCACCCTCGCACCTGCGCCGCCTCGCGATTCCCGGCGAGGCGGCCGGCGTGGTGGCCCAGGGCGTCGTCGGCGCACAACGGGTCGCCGCACTACGCAAGGCCGCGCAGGCTCCGGGCCGCCGGCCACCACGCCGGCTGCCACCGGTCGCGGTGCTGCGATTGCGGTTGTGCGAGCCGCGCCCGGGCGCCGTGGAGGCCGCCGTGGCACTGATGATGGAGGACCGGACGTGGGCGATGGCGTTCCGGATGGAACTCCATCACCAGTCCTGGTCGGCGACCACGCTGCGGCTCATCTGAGAACCCCCGGGGCGCCTGCCGGGCAGCTGGGCCGGCGGGCGTCCTGGGCCGCGACGACGGCCGGTGTCACTCTCACACGGCGCCCGGCGCACCGTGGCAGCGCTTGTACTTCTTGCCCGAGCCGCAGTAGCAGGGCGCGTTGCGGGACGGCCCGCTGGACTGGGCCTGGCCGGCCGGCCGGTTTCGGCGGGCGGAGGTCTGCGCCGGCCCGGCCGGCACCGGCGATCCACCGGCACCGATGCCCAGCGCCGGCGCCGCCTGCTGCTGGATCACCGCGCTGCCGCCGCCGGCCTCGCCGTCGATCGCGGGGGCGGTGTACTGCAGGGTCTGCGGGCGCCGACCGCCGCCGAGGCCCTTGGCGCGAACGCCCACCCGATCGGACTCCGTCTCGTTGTCCTCCGCCAGGACGCCTCCGGCCGGCAGCGGCACCGCCTTGCTCGGGTCCACCGTGACCGTGGGCTGCTCCTCGACCTGGACTTCGAGGTTGAAGACGAAGCCGACGGCCTCCTCCTTGATGCCCTCCATCATCTGGTTGAACATGTCGAAGCCCTCGCGCTGATACTCGATCACCGGGTCGCGCTGCGCGTACGCCCGCAGGTTGATGCCCTCCTGCAGGTAGTCCATCTCGTAGAGGTGCTCGCGCCACTTCCGGTCGATGACCGCCAGCAGGACCTGCCGCTCCACCTCGCGCAGCGCCTCCGGGCTCAGCTCCTCCTCGCGCGCCAGGTACGCCGCGTGCGCGTCGTCTTTCAGCTGCTGGACCAGGAAGTCCTGATCGATGGCGTTGCGCTCGCCGCCGGACTCCTCGACGATGTCGTCGATGGTCACGGTGACCGGGTACAGCCGCCGCAGGTTCGTCCAGAGCTGCTCGAGATCCCAGTCCTCGGCGTACCCCTCCGCGGTCGCCGCCGTGACGTAGTCGGTGACCACGTCGTCGATCATGTGCTGGACCTGGTCGTGCATGTCCTCGCCGTCGAGCACCCGCTTGCGCTCGGCGTAGATCACCTGGCGCTGCTTGTTCATGACCTCGTCGTACTTGAGGACGTTCTTACGGATCTCGGCGTTCTGCGCCTCGATCTGGGTCTGCGCGCTGCGGATCTGGCGCGTCACCATCTTGGACTCGATCGGCACGTCCTCGGGGATGTTGAACCGCTCCATGACCGCCTCGACGGCACCCGCGCGGAACCGCTTCATCAGGTCGTCCTGCAACGACAGGTAGAACCGGGACTCGCCCGGGTCACCCTGCCGGCCGGAGCGGCCGCGCAGCTGGTTGTCGATGCGGCGGGCGTCGTGCCGCTCGGTGCCCAGCACGTACAGGCCACCGGCGCCGGTCACCTCGGCGGCCTCGGCCTCGCACGCCTCCTTCCAGGCGGGCAGCACCTCCTCGAGGGCCTTCGTGTACTCCTCGGGGCTCTCCGCCGGGTCGAGGCCGCGCTGGGCCAGCTCGGTCGCGGCGAGGAACTCGGGGTTGCCGCCCAGCAGGATGTCGGTGCCGCGGCCGGCCATGTTGGTCGCGACGGTGACCGCACCCTTGCGACCGGCCTGCGCGATGATCGTGGCCTCCTGGGCGTGGAACTTCGCGTTCAGCACGCTGTGCGGGATGCCGCGCCGGCGCAGCAGCTGGGAGAGGATCTCCGAGTTCTCCACGCTCACCGTGCCGACCAGCACCGGCTGGCCGGTGGCGTGCCGCTCGGCGATGTCCTCGATGACGGCGTGGAACTTGGCCTTCTCGGTCTTGTAGATGACGTCCGGGTGGTCGATCCGGATCATCGGGCGGTGGGTCGGGATGGTCACCACGCCGACCTTGTAGACCTTGTTGAACTCGCCGGCCTCGGTCTGCGCCGTACCGGTCATGCCGGCGAGCTTCTCGTAGAGGCGGAAGTAGTTCTGCAGGGTGATGGTCGCCAGGGTCTGGTTCTCCTGCTTGACCTCCACCCCCTCCTTGGCCTCGATGGCCTGGTGCATGCCCTCGTTGTACCGCCGGCCGTGCAGGATGCGGCCGGTGAACTCGTCGACGATGAGCACCTCGCCGCTCTCGTTGACGATGTAGTCCTTGTCCCGCTTGTACAGCTCCTTCGCCTTGATGGCGTTGTTCAGGTAGCCGACCAGCGGGGTGTTCACCGACTCGTACAGGTTGTCGATGCCGAGCCGGTCCTCGACCCGGGCGACGCCGCGCTCGGTGATCGCCACCGTGCGCTTGGCCTCGTCGACCTCGTAGTCGCCGGCGCCCTCCGTGCCCCGCTCGAGGCGTTTGACGATGCTCGCGAACTCGCCGTACCACCGGGCGGAGTGCTCGGCCGGGCCGGAGATGATCAGCGGTGTGCGCGCCTCGTCGATGAGGATGGAGTCGACCTCGTCGACGATCGCGAAGTGGTGGCCGCGCTGCACCAGCTCGTCCTTCGACCACGCCATGTTGTCGCGCAGGTAGTCGAAGCCGAACTCGTTGTTGGTGCCGTAGGTGATGTCGCACTCGTACGCGGCGCGGTGCTCGGCGGCGGGCCGGTTCGGCAGGATGACGCCGACGGTGAGGCCGAGGAAGACGTGCACCCGGCCGACCCACTCGGCGTCGCGCTGAGCGAGGTAGTCGTTGACCGTGACGATGTGCACGCCCTTACCGGTCAGCGCATTGAGATACGCCGGGAAGACGCCGGTCAGCGTCTTGCCCTCGCCGGTCTTCATCTCCGGGATGTTGCCGAAGTGCAGCGCCGCGCCGCCCATCAGCTGGACGTCGTACGCCCGCTGGCCGAGCACTCGCTTGGCGCCCTCACGGGCCACCGCGAACGCCTCGGGAAGCAGCGAGTCGAGCGACTCGCCGTCGGCGTAGCGCTCCTGGAGCTGCTGGGTGCACTCGCGCAACTCGTCATCGGTCAGGTCGACGTAGTCGTCCTCGATCGAATTGACCGCGTCCGCGATCGCCTTCAGCCGGCGCACCATGCGGCCTTCGCCGGCGCGTAGGACCTTTTCCAATATCGACACGGGTCAGCGCTCCCCTAGACAGTCTGCCGAACCATCGTAGGCACCCTCGCGCCGGTGCTGTGACCCGAGCCTCCGGTTAACCGAATAAACGGGATAAAACGGGGCAGTCAGTTCGCTGACAGCGGAGGGCGTCCGGCACGATTACCACGGCAAACCGGGGTGCGGTGCGGGACGGTCACCCCGGGAATCCCGAGAAATCGGGCGGCGAAGGGATGGGCGTGTCCGGCGGGGAGATCAACGGCAACGGGGTACGGCTGCGGGCGTACCGGCCGGACGACGCGCAGGCGCTCGCCGAAGGATACGACGACGCCCTGTGCCAGCAGTTCATCCCCCAACTCCCCAGCCCGTTCACCGTGGCGCACGCCGAGCGGTTCCTCGCCGAGCGGGTCACGGCGATCTTCGCCGACGGCGGGACGGTGTACGCGATCGCCGACCCGGAGTCCGATCATCTGCTCGGCGGCATCGGTTTCGACAACGTGATCCTCAGCAGGGCGCAGGCGGAGATCGGGTACTGGGTGGGTCCGTGGGCGCGCGGCCGGGGCGTGGCGACCGCCGCGCTGCGCGTGCTCAGCGAGCACGCCCTGGGCGCCGGGCTGGACCGGCTGGAGCTGCTCACGCACTGGCACAACACGGCGAGCCAGCGGGTCGCGCTGGCCGCGGGCTACCGGCGCGAGGGCGTACGACGGGAGGCGCAGCCCACCCGCGACGGGGCACGGGACGACCTGGTCGCGTTCGCGCGGCTGGCCGGCGACTCCGGCGACCCGGCTCCGCGACTGCTGCCCGACCTGCCCGCCGGCGAGCTGAGCGACGGTGTCGTGGCACTGCGGCCGCTCGGCCCCGCGGACGTCGAGTTCCTGACCGAGCTGCGCGGTCTGCCCGAGATCGTGGCCACCAGCGTGCCGCCGGTGCCGCCCAGCGCGGAGGAGATCCACCACCGATGCTTCCGGGCACAGGCGCACTGGCTGGCGGGTACCCGGGCCGACCTGGTGATCAGGGACGCGGCGAGCGGCGCACGGGCCGGCGAGATCGGGCTGTTCTACCAGGAACCCGTCACCGGCCAGGCGATGATCGGGTACAGCATGCTGCCGGCGTTCCGCGGGCTCGGCTTCGCGACCCGCGCGGCCCAGCTCGTCGCACTCTGGGCGTTCGCCGAGACGGACATCGCCCGCCTCATCGCGGGCACGTCGCCCACGAACACCGGCTCCCAGCGGGTGCTGGAGAAGGCGGGCTTCCGGCGCGAGGCGTATCTGCGGTCACGCCTGCCCGGCCCGCACGGCGTGCGGGAGGACGACGTCCAGTTCGTCCTTCTCGCCGAGGACCTCCTCGCCGGAGGCCCTCGGCTCGACGGCTAGCCTGGCTCCGCAACGGGGTTGTTCGGTTTTCCGCCGCGGGTCAGCTCAGGCGGTGGCCTCCAGCGAGAGGATGCCGTAGTCGTAGCCACGCCGCCGGTAGACGACGCTGGGACGGCCGCTCTCCTTGTCGAGGAAGAGGTAGAAGTCGTGGCCGACGAGCTCCATCTGGAAGAGGGCGTCGTCGACGGTCATCGGATCGGCGGGGTGTTCCTTCTCTCGCACGATGCGCCACGGCTGGTCCTCGTCGTGTTCGGCGAGCGCGGTGGGCGCGGATGACGACTCAGCGGCCGACTGGGCGAGACTGAGGTCGGTGGGCAGGCCCGCGGTAGCGGCCGCCACCGAGACGGGCGCGTGGCGCCCGCGGTGGACCCGGCGACGGTCGGCCGCGCGGCGCAGACGTCCGTCGAGTTTCGTGATGGCGCAGTCCAGGGCTGCGTAGAAGTCCTTGGCGCAGGCCTCGGCACGGATGACCGGGCCTCTCGTCATGACGGTGATCTCGACTCGCTGACACTTGTCGGACTGGCGTGGATTGCGTTCGTGGAAGAGCTCCACGTCCGCCCGGATCAACTTCTGGTCGTAGCGTTCGACCTTGCTCAGCTTGTCGGAGACGTGCTCCCGATAGTGGTCGGGAACCTCTACGTTGCGGCCCTTGACGACAATGTCCACTCGTGACCTCCCCCAACGTTTGTCCTGCGGCGCCCTGCCGACGGCCATCCGACCGCCCCGCCCACCGCCCGAAGCGGACTGAAGACGAGAACCGGGCGCCAAAACTGCGACGCGCAATGCTGGTGACGGTGACACCGGTTCTGTGATCACCCGGCGTGACCGATCGCGAATGAGACGACTCCTTTCCGGTGCGGCGGTCGGCGGTCGTTCCGCGCTCCCGGTGGGCGGATGAGCCAACGGCTTACCCTCGTCACCAAGACGCTAACGTGCCGATGCTCTCGCGTCACCCCTCGTTCGGGATACCAGATCCCCGACGTTCAGCCTTTTCGGTGCCCCTGGGCAGTAATCCGACGAATCGCACCTCGGGACCGGCGCAGCTCGGTGGCGGCGAGTACCGCGGCCCCGGTCACCTGCAGGTTCGCCTCCTCCAGCCGGTTCGCCGCGGCCGCCAGTGTGGCTCCCGTGGTGACGATGTCGTCCACCATCACCAGGGTGCCCGGCCGCGGCGCCGCGCGTCGGGAAAACCCGATTCGAGGGCTCCGTATTCGCAGCGAATTCACAGCAGCGGCCGAGCGAGCCGCCACGCTGAGTGACGCAGAGTCGGGACGTGGCAACGCTCGGAGCAGATTGCCGACGGCGGCATCCCACCCCGCGGCACGCAGCCGGCGCGCGGTGTGCGCGGCCAGCCGAATCATGTGATCGCCCGAGCGGGCACGGGCCGCCGCGGCGGTCGACGGGATCGGGACCAGGGTCACCGGAACACCGCGCGGCGCCAGGACCGCGACCGAGGTCGCCAGCAGGGCGCCCAGCGGCGCCGCGAGCCGGTGACGGCCCTTCTCCTTGTACGCGAGCAGAGCGCCGCGCAGCACGCCCTCGTACGGGCCGACGGCGACACACGGCGGTAGCCCGGGCGGAGGCGGGTCGGGCGCCGTCACGAACGGCCGCAGCGCCTCCAGCGATGCGATACAGGCGGCACACGTGCCGTGCCGCAGTCGCACCCGGTCGGCGCCGCAGCCGGCGCACACGGCCGGCAGCACCAGGTCGGCGAGGTCGCCGAAGAGGGCCGGGCGCACCTCAGGGAACGGAGTAGGCATCGGTCGTCCCGCGGGCGAGGCTCAGTCGAGGAAGAACGGCGCGGTGGGAACGGCGCCGGCCGGCGGGTTGGCGGTCGAGCCGGCGAGGTGCGCCACCGTGACCCGCACGGGCTCGCTCAGCACGTCCCAGGCGTTGCCGCCGGCGACGTACGTCTCCGAGTCCGAGTTCTCCCCCCGGGTGACCGGGTTCGACGGGTACGCGGCCAGATAGGTCACGGTCTCGGTACCGAGGTCCGCGAGCCGGGGCTCGCTCAGCGCCCCGTCGACGGTCAGGTCGAGCACGGCGCTCCGGCGGTTGTCGTCGGAGCGCACACCGGCCACCGCCAGGAAGGTCTCGCTGCTCCACGCGACGGCGGCAACCGTCGTCAGGGTGGGCGGCAGCAACAGCTCGGGATCGCTCACGGCGACGCCGTTGCCGCTGTCGCCGAGCACCGTCCGGTACAGCCGGCCGCCGGAGACCATGGCCACCCGGTGCCCGTCCGGGGCGACCGAGACCGCGGTGACGGGACCCGGTTCGCGCTGCCACTCGACCGGCCTCGCCTTGGCACCGTCCGCGCCGAAGCTGAAGAGCCGGCCGTTCACCGTGATCAGCCCGACCGCCCCGGCGGCGTCGCCGCCGCGGGTGATCGCCCAGACCGGGTGGCCCAGCGTCCCGGACAGACCGCGCACCGTCTTCAGGTCGCCCTGCTCCCCGGCCGGCGCGACCGCGACGCGCAGCGTCCCGCCGCTGCCCGAGCCGGTGACGATCGCCGCGAACGTGTGCGTCCCGGAGGTGCTCAGTGCGGCCGCCACGATGTCCCGATTGGCGGCCGGCTTGAGCACCGGCACCGGGTCGGCCGCGTGCGGGGAGTCCTTGATCCGTCGGATCACGCCGTTGTAGATCACGAAGCGCTCGGGCACCTCGGCGAGGCGGTAGGCTGCGTTGCTGTCCCGGAAGTCCTGATCGGTGTAGCGGACCGGATCCTGATGGCCGATCTTCAGCTCCAGGGTGCGCGGCACCAGGGGGCCCAGCGACCACTGCAGCTGCCGGCGCAACCGATCCAGCGCCTTCGCGTCGCCCGGCGGCACGGCCTCCGGACTCAGGTTGATTTGCAGCGTGCCGTTGCTGACGGCGGGCACGTTGTCGGGCGCGGCAGTGCCCTGCCGCAGCCGCTGCACCGCGTTGGCCAGCCAGGGTGCCGGGCCGTCCGCCAGCCAGCCGAGGATCGTGGTGGGCTGCTGCACCGAAGGCACGCTGCGGGGCATGTATCGCAGGTCGGGTACCAGCCCGGTCTTGTCGTTGTTCCAGAAGTAGATGGTGCGCCGCTGGTAGAAGTCGTTCAACGCGGTTTCGCTGAGCAGCATCATCTGCGGCGCGGCCGTGACGAACAGACCGTCGTGTCCGGCCACCCCGTCGACCGAGATCACCAGCTGCGTCCGGTCCGCGTCGGCCGACGGCTCGAGCAAGCCGTTGCTCTTCAGCGTGCCGACCTCCTGGACGGTCAAGGTGATCTTGGGGCTGCTAGGCGTGTAGAGAGGCTCCTCCACCAGGTGGACCACGTGCACGTCGGTCCCGGCCTCGAACCGGTCGGCCAGCCCAGGGGCGAGGAACGACTTGACCCGGTCGAGCGCGGACTCCGGGTCGCCGGCCGCAGCCTGCAGGTAGTAATCGACGAACTGGGCGGGGTCGTTGGTGGACGTACGGGCGTACTGCACCGGGGCGGCGCCGTCGTCGCCCACCGCCGGGCCGATGGTCGGTCCCGGCCCGACCACGGTGACGCCGCTGCGGTCCGGGATGCCGCACCCACCGGGCAGCAGCGCGCCCAGCACCGCGACCACCGCCACCAACCGTCGCATCAGCCCACCTCCGCCGTCAGGTCGGCCGCTTGCCCGGCAGGGGCCTCCACGACCACCGCAGCGCGGTCCCGCGGGATCAGCGGGAGCGGGGCCGCGACCAGCCGGTCGCCGGCCCGGACCGGTAGCGTCAGCCGGAACTGGGCTCCCTCGCCGGGCGCTCCCCAGGCCTCCAGCCACCCGCCGTGCAGGCGCGCGTCCTCGGCACTGATCGACAGGCCGAGCCCGGTGCCGCCGGTCTGCCGGGCGCGCGACGGGTCCGCCCGCCAGAAGCGGTTGAAGACCAGCCGCTCCTCGCCCGGCTTCAAGCCGATGCCGAAGTCGCGCACGGTGACCGCGACCGCCGCCTCGTCGCAGGCGAGCGTGACGTGCACGGGCTTGCCCTCGCCGTGCTCGACCGCGTTGCCCACGAGGTTGCGCAGCACGCGCTCGACCCGGCGCGGATCGACCTCGGCGATCACCGGAGTGTCCGGCAGGCGCAACTCGATCGTCACGCGGGCCCGCTCGGCCAGGCCGGTCAGCCGCTCGGCGACCCGCTGCACGATCGGTACCAGGTCGGTGTGCTCCGCGTCCAGCGCGGCGAAGCCGGCGTCGAACCGGCTGATCTCGAGGAGGTCGGTGAGCAGGTTCTCGAACCGGTCCAGTTCGGCCTGGAGCAGCTCGGCGCTGCGGGCCACGGCGGGATCGAAGTCGTCGCGCTCCGCGAAGATCAGATCGGCGGCCATCCGCACCGTGGTGAGGGGGGTGCGCAGCTCATGGGACACGTCGGAGGTGAATCGGCGCTGCAACCGCGACATCTCCTCCAGCCGCACGATCTGCCGCTGCAGGTTGGCCGCCATCTGGTTGAAGGCCGCCGCCAACAGCGCCAGGTCGTCCTCGCCGTCGACCTTCATCCGCTGGTCGAGCAGGCCGGCCGAGAGCCGCTGGGCAGTCCGGGCGGCGTCCCGCACCGGATTGACCACCAACCGGGTGACCAGACGGGCCACCACGCCGAGCAGGATGACCAGGGCGAGGCCGGTGACCAGCACCGTGGTGCGGATCTGGTTGGCCGCGCTGTCCTCGGTGGTCAGCGGGACCATGTAGTAGAGCTCGAGGTGCCCGAAGGAGGTGGGCACGGGCGACCCGTACACCAGGAACTTCCTCGTCTGGCCGCCGATCCGGGCGGTTCGCACCTGCTGCGCCACCTTGCCCTCCTCGGCGACGGCGCGGATCAGCTCGGGTGTGATCAGCTGACCGGTGTCCACGTTGGGCGCGGTCGCCGGCCGGGCCAGTAGGCCCGGATAGAGCTCGGCGCGCATGGAGATCACCGAACCGCCCGCTTCCGCCGGGTCGCCGTCGGTGAGCAGATTGACGGTCCGGTCGATGGTCTGCGGCAGCTTCGGGTCGCCTGCCTGCCAGTACACCGTGAGCTGCTGGGTCGCGTAGTAGACCTTGTTGTCCATGGAGACCGCGACCTCTTCCTGCGCGCGGCTCAGCAGGATCGCGGCGCTGCGCTGGGCGACGAACCACCCGAAGATGCCGACCAGCACACTGGAGGCGATCAGGGTGAGGGCGACGACACGCAGCTGCAGTGAGCGGCGCCAGGCCCGGCGCGCCGGAGCGACGATCCGCTGGAAGCGGCGTGCGCCCACGCGGTAATGCCGCCGCACCACCCGGAGGGCGCGGCGCGCGGACGTCGGGAGCCAGGCCGGAGCACGCATCTCGCGGCAAGGTTAACCGGAAGGTGCGACGTTTCGCGGACGTCGTCCCGTACCGGTGAGGAGCGCGGCAGATCAGCCGGTGCCGGCCTTGTAGCCCACGCCCCGCACGGTCAGGATGATCTCCGGCCGTTCCGGGTCCGGCTCGATCTTCGCCCGCAGCCGCTGGACGTGCACGTTGACCAGCCGGGTGTCGGCCGCGTGCCGGTAACCCCAGACCTGCTCCAGCAGCACCTCGCGGGTGAACACCTGGCGCGGCTTGCGGGCCAGCGCGACCAGCAGGTCGAACTCCAGCGGCGTCAGCTTGACCTCGTCGCCCTCGCGGGACACGGTGTGCGCCGGGACGTCGATGGTGATCTGGTTGCTCGGCGGGCCGATGGTCAGCAACTCCGGTGCGGCGTCCTCGCCGCGGCGCAGCCGGGCGCGCATCCGGGCGACCAGTTCCTTGGGCTTGAACGGCTTGACCACGTAGTCGTCGGCGCCGGATTCGAGGCCGAGCACGACGTCCACCGTGTCGCTCTTGGCGGTCAGCATCACGATCGGGATGCCGGACTCGGCGCGGATCGCCCGGGCCACGTCGATGCCACTCATCCCGGGCAGCATCAGGTCCAGCAGCACGATGTCCGGCCGGTTCTCCCGGAAGGCGGCCAGCGCCCGCTCACCGTCGGCGACGAAGGAGGGTAGGAAACCCTCGCTGCGCAGGACGATGCCGAGCATCTCGGCCAACGCTGGGTCGTCATCGACGACGAGTACCCGGGCTCTCATGCGGTCCAATATTGCACTGTCCTCCCGAGCCCCGCGCACCCCGGGGGCGATCTTGCATAGGCGATCTTGTCAGGGCAGCCTACGCGAACAGCGCCCGCCCCCAGAAGTCGTCTGGTCCGGAGACCCCTGGCGGGCAGGCGAACAGCCCGCTCGACACGTGCCTGATGTACTCGTTGAGGGAGTCGTGGCGGGCGAGGTTGAGCTGCACGGGTACGAAGGCGGTCCGCGGGTCGCGCTGGTACGCGATGAAGAACAGGCCCGCGTTCAGCCGGCCCAGCCCGTCCGAACCGTCCACGAAGTTGTAACCACGGCGCAGCAGCCGGGCGCCGTTGTTGACGTCCGGGTGTGCGAGCCGCACGTGCGCGTCCGCCTTGATCAGCGGGTCGCCGTCGCCGTTCGTCGAGACCAGATCGATCTCGTCGAACTCCTTGGCCTGCCCGATCGGCGCACCCTCGCCCTTGGTACGCCCGACGATGTCCTCCTGCTCGCCGAGCGAGGTACGGTCCCAGGTCTCGATGAGCATGCGGATCTTCCGGGTCACCAGATACGAGCCCCCGGTCATCCACTCCGGGCCGTCACCCGGCTGCACCCACAGGTGGCGGGGCAGCAGGTCGGTCTCCTCAGCCTTCAGGTTCTTCGTGCCGTCCTTGAAGCCGAACAGGTTGCGCGGCGTCGACTGGCTGGTCGAGGTCGACGACGTACGCCCGAAGCCGAGCTGCGACCAGCGCACGCTGACCACGCCCATGCCGATCCGGGCCAGATTCCGGATCGCGTGTACGGCCACCTGCGGGTCGTTCGCGCACGCCTGGACGCAGATGTCGCCGCCGGAGAGCGCCGGATCGATGGTGTCCCCCGGGAAGTGCGGAAGGTCGGCCAGGGCGGCCGGCTTGCGGCTCGCCAGCCCGAACCGGTCCCGCCCGTCCGCGGCGCGGAACAGCGCCGGTCCGAAGCCGATCGTGAGCGTCAGCCCGGACGGCGGCAGGCCGATCGCCTCGCCGGTGTCGTCCGGCGGGGCCTCCAGGATGCCGGCGGTCGCCCCGATCTCGCCCGCGTCCCGGCCCGCCGTCATCCGGGCGGCCGCCGCGGTCCAGTCCTTCAGCAGCCGGACGAGCTGCTTCCGGTCCTTGGTGAGGACGTCGAACGAGACGAAGTGCAGCCGGTCCTGTGCGGGCGTGACGATGCCCGCCTGCGCGGGGCCGTGGAAGGGCACGGCACCGGCTGCGAGGCCCTCATCACCGGTCCCGGACGCGTCCACGCCGCCGCGGACGAGGGCGCCACCCACCGCGGCGGCACCGGCGATGCCGGCCACGCCGGCGCCGGCGAGCGCGATCGCTCGCCGGCGGGAGACGGTCTGGTCACTCATGCGTTCCCTACCTCTGGGCGATGACGCCCGCGATCTTGCTGATCGGCTCGGCGAGCGCGTTGATCGCGTCCGAGAGGCCCTTCAGCTGCGCCTCGCTGAGCTCGGTGTGCAGCTTCCACCCGTCGCCGACGCGGTGCTTGCCGAGCTCGGCCTCGACCGTGGCGAAGCCGGCGTCGATCTGCTCGACCAGGCCGGGGGCGCGCTGCTGGAGCGCCGGCCGCAGCGCCGCCACCGCCGCCTGGGAACCGTCCACGTTGGCGGCGAAGTCCCACAGGTCGGTGTGCGAGTAGCGGTCCTCCTCCCCGGTGATCTTGCCGTTGGCGACCTCGTCGAGCAGTTCCTTGGCGCCGTTCGCGAGTTGCAGCGGGGAGAGCTTCTCCTGCCTGGCCCGGGTCACGACCTCCTTGACGTCGGCCAGCAGCTGGTCGGCGACGGCGCCGTCCTTGCTGACGTCGCCGTTCACCCAGAGGTCCTTCTCCAGCCGGTGGAAACCGGTGAACGGCAGCTCATCGGTGGCGCCGTCCTCGCGACCGTCGATCTTCGGGTCCAGGTCGCCGAAGATCTCGGCGACCGGCTCGATCCGCTCGAAGTAGGTCCGGGCAACCGGGTACAGCGCCTTCGCCTTCGCCACGTCGCCGGCCTTCACCGCGCTGACGAATTCGGCGGTCTTCTCCACCAGCGCCTCGGTCTGCGAGGTGACGTACCGGCTGTAGCTCGCGGTCGCCTGCCGCAGCGCGGCGTCCTCGGTCAGCGCGGCCGCGGAACCCGAGACGGTGAGCTGATTGCGGATGCCGGTGCCGGTCATGCCGGGCTTGCAGGCGGTCTGGTAGGTGCCGGCGGGCAGCTCGACGCGCAGCTCGCGGGAGAGGCCGGGGGTGATGTTCTCGACCTCGCCCATCACCCGGTCGCCCGCCGCGTACACGTAGAACTCGGTCACCTTGGCGCCGGTGTTCGAGATCGAGAAGACGTGGGTGCCGGCCTCGAGGGTGCTCTTGGCAACCTCGCAGGCCGTGTCGGACGCCTTGACGGTGATCGGGCCGGCGGCGCCGGACGCCTCCTCGCCGGACGTGCCGCCACCGCACGCGGCGAGGGCGCCGCCGAGCGTGCCGGCCGCGGCGAGCGCGAAGATGCGGAAAGCGGTGCTGCGCACGAGGGAATCTCCTAAGGCTGCGGCGCGGGCGCCGGGGCGGGTTCTGCGACAGCGGCCGGCTTGGCCGCGGGCGGGCGGGCCGGCCAGAGGAAGAGCAGGAGCACGGGTACGCCGTAGGCGATCCAGGCGATCACCTCGAGCACGGTCGGCTCGGCGGTGATGTTGAACATCCCGGCGAGCAGGGCGGCGTACCAGGTGGAGGGGTCGAGCACGGTCGGGATGCTGTACGCGAGGCTGCCGATGCCCGGCAGGATCTGCGCTTCCTGCAGGTCGTGCACGCCGTACTTGAAGATGCCGGCGGCGACCAGGATGAGCAGCACGCCGGTCCACTTGAAGAACACCGTCAAGTTGATCCGCACGGCGGTGGCGTACATCAGGTAGCCGATCGCGATCGCCGTCGCGATGCCGCCGATCAGCGCGTAGAGCGGGCCGCCGTCGAGGTCGGCGCCGCGCACCGCGGAGTAGAAGATCAGCGACGTCTCCAGGCCCTCCCGGACCACCGCGAGGAACGCCATGACGCCCACCGCGAACGAGCCGACGGCGAGCGCGTCCCGCAGCTTGTTCCGCAGTTCGCCGGCGATGCCGCGCGCCGCGCGGCGCATCCAGAAGATCATCCAGGTGACGAAGACGACCGCGGCGATCGACGTGACCGCCTCGAAGAGCTCCTGCTGCCGAAACCCCTTGAGCAGGGTCGTTTCGGTGTAGCTGAGCAGCCATCCGAAGACGACGGAGAGCGCGACCGCGGCGCCGACGCCCGCCCACACCAGCTTGAGCTTGTCCGTACGTTCGGACTTGACGAGGAACGCGATGAGGATGCTGACCACGAGGGTGGCCTCCAACCCCTCGCGCAGGCCGATGAGGTAGGTGGCGAGCATGGCACTCCGTCGGTAGCTAAGGCGGCCCTAAGTAAGGTTCGCCATACCTTAGCCAGCCGGGTGCGCCCGGCGTCAAGCCGGCGGCCCATATCGCCGATCACAACGGCCACCAACGCCAGAACGGGCGGTCCCAGTGGGACCGCCCGTTTCCGCAGGTCGTCAGACTTACGGGCGGTCGAACTCGCCCGCTCGCACGCCGGCGATGAAGCCGGCCCAGTCCGACTCACCGAAGGCGAGTATCGGACCGGTGACGTCCTTGGAGTCGCGCACCAACACGGCCGACGGGCCGTTGGCGACCTCGACGCAGTGCCCGGCGGCACCGCTGCGAGTGCTCTTACGCCAGGTGAGAGTGGCGTTCTGCATCGTTGTCCCCTTCCAGGATGGCAAGCCTCTCCATTTCAGCTCAGGATGCCGGGGAACAGCGGAGGCTTTCCTCCCTCTCAGCGATAGCCGTTCGGCTATCTTCTGGCGACAATGCACGTTGCCGCAGGTCATCGAGGGCGTCCTGGTAGATCTCCACCTCGCTGGCCTTCACCCGGAAGAGACCGCCGGTCAGGCCCTCGCTGTGCACGATCGGGGCGCGTGTGCCCTCCCCGAACTCGAGGATCATGAACGACTCGGCCTGCGCCGCGTGCGCCCCCGCGGAGAAGGGCAGGATCCGCAGTTCGACGCCGGGCCGGCGGCCGGCCTCGGCCAGGCGGGACAGCTGGCGGCGCAGCACGTCCGGGCCGCCCACCTCGCGGTGCAGCACCGCCTCGTCGAGCACGATCTGCAACAGCGGCGGCGGTTCCCGGGTCAGCACCGCCTGGCGGGCCATCCGCAGCGCGAGCCGGCCCTGACTCGTCCCCGGCTCGCCGGACGGGACGCCGGCCTCGATCACCGCCCGCGCGTACTCGTCGGTCTGCAGCAGGCCCGGCACCACCTGGGCCTCCCACTCGCTGAGCAGCACCGCCTCGGCCTCGAGCGCCACGTATTCGTCGTACGGGTCGGGCACCGACGAGCGGTACGGCGTCCACCAGGCCCGCGCCCGCCCGCGCCGGGCCAGGTCACGCAGGCGATCGCGATCCTCGACGCGGACCCCGTACGCGGTGAGCAGGCGATCGAGATCGCCCTCGCTGATACCGGTGTGCGCGGTCTCGATCCGGCTCAGCTTCGACTCGGACCACCCGAGCGCAGTCGCCACGCCGGCCGCCCGGCGGTCGCCGCGGAGGCGGCGCAGCTCGTTCCCGAGCTCCCGCCGCGCCGTCGATGTCGGCCTCGCCACGCCGCAACCATAGCGGCATCCTCGTCGCATTCTGCAACTTGCACCGCACGCTATGCACTTGCACGCAGGTCAGAAGGCATGGAGTAATGGAGAGGGACGACGGGCCGCGGCGGTGGCGGCAAACGCCGCCGGACCCGGAGAACGAGCCCCCCGCCCGGGGTGGACGGGGGGCTCGGCCGTCAGTAGCGGTAGTGGTCGGGCTTGAACGGGCCCTCGACCGCCACGCCCAGGTACGCCGCCTGCTCCTTGGTCAGCACGGTCAGCTTCACGCCGAGCGCGTCCAGGTGCAGCCGGGCGACCTTCTCGTCCAGGTGTTTCGGCAGCACGTAGACGCCCACCGGGTAGTCGTCCGTCTTGGTGAACAACTCGATCTGTGCGATCGTCTGGTTCGAGAAGCTGTTGCTCATCACGAACGACGGGTGGCCGGTCGCGTTGCCCAGGTTCAGCAGGCGGCCCTCGGAGAGCACGATGATCGAGTGGCCGTCGGCGAACTTCCACACGTCGACCTGCGGCTTGATGTTCACCTTGGTGACGTCGCCGCGGCGGGCCAGCCCGGCCATGTCGATCTCGTTGTCGAAGTGGCCGATGTTGCCGACGATCGCCTGGTGCTTCATCCGGGACATGTGGTCCGCGGTGATCACGTTGAAGCAGCCGGTGGCGGTCACGAAGATGTCCGCGTACTCGACCACGTCGTCGATCGTGCTGACCTGGTAGCCGTCCATCGCGGCCTGCAGGGCGCAGATCGGATCCACCTCGGTGATGATCACGCGAGCGCCCTGGCCGCGCAGCGACTCGGCGCAGCCCTTGCCCACGTCGCCGTAGCCGAACACGACCGCGACCTTGCCGCCGATCAGCACGTCGGTGGCCCGGTTGATGCCGTCGATCAGCGAGTGGCGGCAGCCGTACTTGTTGTCGAACTTGCTCTTCGTGACGGAGTCGTTCACGTTGATCGCCGGGAAGAGCAACGTGCCGGCCTGCTGCATCTCGTAGAGGCGGTGCACGCCGGTGGTGGTCTCCTCGGTGACGCCCTTGACGCCCGCGGCCACCCGGGTCCAGCGGCGGTCGTCCTCGCCGAGGCCGCGGGCGAGCAGCTTGAGGATCACGGCGTACTCCTCGGAGTCGGCCGTGTCGGCCGGCGGCACCGCGCCCAGCTTCTCGAACTCGGCGCCCTTGTGCACGAGCAGCGTGGCGTCGCCGCCGTCGTCGAGGATCATGTTCGGCCCCTCGCCGTCCGGCCACAGCAGCACCTGCTCGGTGCACCACCAGTACTCGTCGAGGGTCTCGCCCTTCCACGCGTAGACCGGGACGCCCCGCGGTTTCTCCGGCGTGCCCTCGGGACCGACGACGATGGCCGCGGCGGCGTGGTCCTGCGTCGAGAAGATGTTGCAGGAGGCCCACCGCACCTGCGCGCCGAGCGCGGTCAGCGTCTCGATCAGAACGGCGGTCTGGATGGTCATGTGCAGCGATCCGGTGATCCGGGCGCCGCGCAGCGGCTGGCTCGGGCCGTACTCCTCGCGCAGCGACATCAGGCCGGGCATCTCGTGCTCGGCCAACTCGATCTCCTTGCGACCGAACGCGGCGAGCGACAGATCCGCGACCTTGTAGTCGCCCTCGGCGACCGTCTGCGGACGGCTTACCGGCAGGGTGCTGGTCATCAATGCTCCTGGGGTACGGGGAATTAGCAGCGGTTCACTTTACGCTGCGCCCGACGACCCGCCGGCGGGCACGCGGGGCTGCCGGACGCGGCCGCGCGGTCCGCACATAGCGAACGAGGCGGCGGGCCAGAGACCCGCCGCCCCGTTCATCCCCCCGGTTTGGTACCGCGCGCGTCCGTGGGACCCCCCGATCACCAATGACGCTGCGTGGTTATAGATTCACACTCCGCACTCGCCACTGTCAAGCAAATCCAGAAATTTCCTATTTTGCGCGCCTGAGGCTCACGCCGGCACGGCTGCCACGAAGACCTGTCCGGTCCCCGCCACGGTGATCGGACCCGCGTCGGCCGGGGCGTACGCGGCGCTGCCCGGGCGCAGTTCCACCGGCGTCCCGTCCTGGCTCTGACCCACGAACGCGTCGCCCGCGACGCCGAGGACGATGCGCGGTCCGGCCGCGGGCACCTCGATCGGCGGCCGGCTGCCGTCCAGGTCGATCCGGTAGAGCACGAAGTCGGGGACCGGCACGGACCAGGTGACCACGCCGGGCGCCGCTGCCGTCGACGGCAGGATGGGATCGTCCAGGACCTCGAAACGCAACACGTTGAGCAGCTCCGCCACGTCCACCCGCTTGGGCGTGAGGCCGCCGCGGAGCACGTTGTCGCTGGCGGCCATGAGTTCGACCGCCGCGCCGCGCAGGTACGCGTGCATGTTGCCGGCCGGCATCCAGATGGCCTGGCCCGGTTCCAGCCGCACGTGATTGAGCAGCAGGGCGACCAGGACGCCCGGGTCACCGGGATAGTGCGTGGCCAGATGCGTCGCCAGGGCGGACGAACCGCTCGCCCGGATGCCGTCGGTCAGCCCGGCCCGGCCGTCGTCCGGCCAGGTCAGCAGGGTCCGCACGGCGGTGCGTAGGTCACCGCCGCGCAGTGCGCTCACGACCGGAGCCAGCGCCGGGACGGCGAACGCCTCGATCGCGTCGGCGGAGGCCCGGGGATCGCGGAACCCGCACAGCGCCTCGAACGGGGTCAGCGCCACCAGCATCTCGGGCTTGTGGTGGGCGTCCGTGTAGTTCCTCGGCAGGCTCGGATCGGCTTCCTGCCGCGCGTACGCCTCCCGGGCGTACGCCGGGTCCGGGTGTGCCTGCAGGGAGAGCGGCGCGTCCGCGGCCAACACCTTCAAGAGGTACGGCAGCCGCGCGCCGAACGCGGCCACCACGGGCTCGCCGAGCTGACCCTTGGGATCCTCGGCGATCAGCGCGGCAAGGCTGACCGGGCCGTCCGGCGCCGTGACGGTCGACGGATCGCCCGGGTGGGCGCCGAGCCACAGCTCCGCCTCCGGGCCTTCGCTCGGGGTGGGACGCCCCTGCAACGCGGCGAGCGCGGTGCGGGAACCCCACGGGTACGCCCGGATGGCGCCGGTCAGCGGATATACGCTCATATCAGGCAAACTAACAGGTGTTAGGCGACCACCGGGGGCGCCACAGTCGAGGACGCGTCGGCCGCGGTACGGGGATGGTAGATGTCCGGCTCGATGTAGATGACCCGGGCGATCGGCACCGCCTCGCGGATCCGGCCCTCGGTCTCGTCGATGTGCCGGGCCACCTCGTCGGCGCGTTCGCTACGCGGCACCGCGATCTTCACGGCTACCAGCAGTTCCTCGGGGCCGAGGTGCAGCGTCTTCATGTGGATGATCCGCTCGATGCCGTCGCCGGCCAGGATCGCCTTCTCGATCTTACGAAGGGCCTCCGGGTTGGCCGCCTCACCGACCAGCAGGCTCTTGGTCTCCAACGCCAGGATCACCGCGATCGCGACCAACAGCAGGCCGATGGCGGCGGTGCCGACACCGTCCCAGATGCCGTTTCCGGTGATCAGCGTGAGGACGACCCCGAACAGGGCGAAGACCAGGCCGATCAGGGCACCGGTGTCCTCGAGCAGCACCACCGGCAGCTCCGGCGCCTTCGCCCGGCGGACGAAGTCGACCCAGGACGTGGAGCCGCGAGTGTGGTTCGACTCCCGGATCGCGGTGATGAACGAGTAGGTCTCCAGCCCGATCGCGACCACCAGGACGACGATCGGGACCCACTGCCACTCGGTGATCGGCTCGGGCTGCTCGATCTTGTGGTACGCCTCGTAGAGCGCGAACAGGCCGCCGACGCTGAACAGCACGATCGACACGATGAACGCGTAGATGTACCGCTCCCGCCCGTACCCGAACGGGTGCTCCGGCGTCGCGGCCTTGCGCGAGCGCTTGCCGCCGATGAGCAGGAGCAACTGGTTGCCCGAATCGGCCACCGAGTGGATCGATTCGGCGAGCATCGACGACGAGCCGGTCAGGATCCACGCGACGAACTTGGTGACCGCGATGCCGAGATTCGCCGTGAGCGCCGCGATGATCGCCTTCGTTCCGCCGCCTGCGCTCACTGGAGTCCCTCCGGCATCGGGTTGGACAGCTCCTTCATCTCGCTGATGGCGGGCACGGCCATCGGGTCGAGGCCGTGCGCCAGAGCGAGGTAGAGCGACGCGAAGTCGGGTACGGCGGTGAGCGACGCCAGCCGTTCCAACGTCGAGCCGCCCTCGGCGGTCAGCACGTCGCAGCGCACACCGCGCCGCTCGGCCAGGGTCTGCACCGCGTCCGCCCGGCGCTCCTCGACGGCGACCGGCTCGTCCGCGTCCTCCTCGGGGTTGAGGCCACCGTCCCGGAACAGCACCAGGCGCAGCCGGGTCGTCGACGGGTCGTTCTCGCCGGGGTCGGCGAAGATGTCCCGGGACGACTCGGCGAGGCCACCGAAGACCCCGTCCAGCAAGCCCACCCGGCCGCGGCCGGCCTCGCCGAGCGCGCCCGCCATCGCCGGGTAGCGCGCGTTCGCGGCCAGCGTGTCGGCGAACCGCCGGGCCGCCACCGTCGCGAGCGGGGACGAACCCCAGACGATCGGGATCGAGCCGGCCAGGCCGAGGGCGAGCTCCTTCGCCGGATTGACGAAGGAGTCGGCGCCGGGGCGGCAACGCTCGGCGTCCGCGTCCAGCCGGGTCGCCGTCTCGGCGAGGTCGGCCTCGGTGACCCGGACGAAGCCGAGCGTGCGGGCGGCGAGGAGGACCGGAACGGTCAGGCCCCAGAGGCTGGCTCGCGCGGGTGCGCGGCGGGGTACCGGGATGAACGGCGAGCGGGCCCGCTCGGCCATGGCCTGCAGCGGGGAGTCCGGGTTGCCGATCGCGACCAGCCGGGCGCCGCGCCGCGCCGCCGCGTCCGCGGCCGCGAGCGCCTCCGGGCTGCGGCCCGAGGCGGATACGGCGATGACGACGTCGGCGGCGCCCACCCAGCCGGGTACGCCGGCACTGCGGTGGCCGATGATCGGTACCGGACAGCGCGGACCCGCCACGGTGGCGAGAATGCCGCCGGTCAGCCCGGCCGTGCCGATGCCGGCCACCACGACCGCGCGCGGGCGACCCTCGTCGGCCAGCAGGCTCAGGTCGGCCTCCGCGGCGAGCGCGGCGGACTCCCGTACCTGGGCGCCGGCGGACGCGGTGGCCCGCAGCATGCCGCCGGGGTCGTTGTCCAGCATGGACTTCTCGTCGTTCAGTAGCGACTCGTCGGCGATCCGGTGACCGTGCACACCGACGCCGCCGTCCAGAGGTCCGGCCATCACGGCGCCTCTGTGCTGCTACCGGCGCCTGGTCCTCCGGACGGCGCGGAGAACCCGGGCGAGGAGCTGCTACCGGCGCCTGGTCCTCCGGACGGCGCGGAGAACCCGGGCGAGGAGCTGCTACCGGCGCCTGGTCCTCCGGACGGCGCGGAGAACCCGGGCGAGGAGCTGCTACCGGCGCCTGGTCCTCCGGACGGCGCGGAGAACCCGGGCGAGGAGCTGCTACCGGCGCCTGGTCC
>Ga0081539_10002580_pt1 | contig 24997 bp, 23 predicted proteins | sample TabmetS4T2R2_FD_71023 | JGI IMG/M metagenome (GOLD analysis project Ga0081539, IMG submission 71023) | Tabebuia heterophylla rhizosphere microbial communities from the University of Puerto Rico - S4T2R2 | ecosystem: Host-associated > Plants > Roots > Rhizosphere ...
CCGGGCCGCCCCCCCGCCGCTGCCCCAACATGCCGGCGCCGCGAAAGCCGATCCTGCCGCGCTACACCAAGCTCGCCGGCCGCGCCGAGAAGGACGCCCTGAAGGAGATGGCCGAGACCGGCCTGATGGCCCTCAAGGACGGCGGCCGCCTGTCGTCCGACATCGAGTTCAAGAAGTATCAGGATCGGCTCGGCTACGAGCTCGACATGATCGAGAAGATGGGCTTCTCGGGCTACTTCCTGATCGTCGCCGACTTCATCCAATGGGCCAAGGACCACGACATCCCGGTCGGTCCGGGCCGCGGCTCGGGTGCGGGCTCGCTGGTCGCCTGGTCGCTCAAGATCACCGATCTTGATCCGCTGCGCTGGGGCCTGATCTTCGAGCGCTTCCTCAATCCCGAGCGCGTGTCGATGCCGGACTTCGATATCGATTTCTGCCAGGACAAGCGCGACCAGGTCATCCGCTACGTGCGCGACGAGTACGGCCACGATCGCGTCGCCGCCATCATCACCTTCGGCAAGCTGCAGGCGAGGGCGGTGCTGCGCGACGTCGGCCGCGTTCTCGGCATGCCCTACGGCCAGGTCGACCGCATCTGCAAGCTGGTGCCCAACAACCCGGCCAAGCCGGTGACCTTGGCCCAGGCGCTGGAGAGCGAGCAGCTCCTGAAGGAGCAATACGCGGCCGACGAGGAGATCAAGCGCCTGATCGACCTGGCGCTGCAGCTGGAAGGCCTCTACCGCAACGCCTCCACGCACGCCGCCGGCGTTGTGATCGGCGATCGGCCGCTCGACGAGCTGGTGCCGCTCTATCGCGATACCGACAACAAGGAATCGCTGCCCGCCACCCAGTTCAACATGAAGTGGGTCGAGACGGCGGGCCTGGTGAAGTTCGACTTCCTCGGTCTCAAGACGCTGACCGTGATCGAGAAGGCCTGCGAGTTGGTCGGTCGAGACAAGATCGACATTGCCAAGATACCGCTCGACGACGAGCCGACCTTCAGGATGCTGGCCAAGGGCGATGCCTACGGGGTCTTCCAGATGGAAGGCAGCGGCATGCGCGACATCCTGGCCAAGCTCAAGCCCAACCGCTTCGAGGATCTGATCGCGCTGGTGGCGCTCTATCGCCCCGGGCCGATGGACGACATCCCGACCTACATCAGCGTCAAGAACGGCCAGGAGAAGCCGGACTACCTGCATCCTTCGCTGAAGCCGATCCTGGAAGAGACCTACGGCATCATGGTCTACCAGGAGCAGGTGATGCAGATCGCCCAGGTCCTGTCGGGTTATTCGCTGGGCGGCGCCGACCTGCTGCGCCGCGCCATGGGCAAGAAGATCCAGTCCGAGATGGACGCCCAGCGGGCGAGCTTCGTCGAGGGCGCGGCCAAGAACAACGTCGAGGACGCGCGCGCGTCGATGATCTTCGACAAGGTGGCGAAGTTCGCAGGTTACGGCTTCAACAAGTGCCATTCCGCCCCCTATGCGCTGGTCGCCTATCAGACGGCCTATCTCAAGGCCAACCATCCGGTCGAATTCTTCGCCGCGTCGATGACGCTCGACATGGGCAATGCCGACAAGCTCGGCAATTTCCGCCGCGAGCTGGAGCGCCTGCAGATCCCGTTGCTGCCGCCTGACATCAACAAGTCGATGGCCGAGTTCGCCGTCGAAAAGACGGAGGATGGCAGGCTTGGCGTGCGCTACGCGCTCGCGGCCATCAAGGGTGTCGGCCGCGACGCCATGAACCGGCTGGCCGAGGAGCGCGCCGCCAACGGCCCGTTCAAGGACCTGTTCGACGTCGCCGAGCGGCTCGATCAGCGCGTCATCAACAAGCGCCTGCTGGAAAGCCTGGTGAAGGCCGGCGCCTACGATTCGCTGAACAAGAATCGCGCCCAGACCTTCGGCGCCGTCGAAGCATTGACGCGCCATTCGCAGGCCACGCACGAGTCCCGCGGCAGCAATCAGAACAGCCTGTTCGGCGACGATACGGCCCAGCGCCGGCCGCCGCTGCCCAAGGTGCCGGATTGGGCGCCGATGGAGCGGCTGCAGAACGAGTTCTCCGCCATCGGCTTCTATCTCTCCTCGCATCCGCTGGCCGCCTACGAGCGCAGCCTGGAGCGCCTGCGCGTGACGCGCGCCGCCGACCTGCAGGCGCTGCTGACGCGCGGCGTGCCGGGGCGGATCAAGCTCGCCGGCACCGTCATCGACCGCCAGGAGCGCACGTCAGCCAAGGGCAACCGCTTCGCCTTCGTGCAGTGCTCGGACCAGTCCGGCGCCTTCGAGCTCACCGTCTTCAGCGAGCTTTTGGGCAGCAAGCGCAATCTCCTGGAAGCGGGCCAGGCGATCCTGGTGTCGGCCGACGGACGGCTGGACGGCGAGCAGGTGAAGCTGACCGCGCAGACGGTGGAGAAGCTCGAGGATGCGGTCGCCAACGCCGCCGCCGGGCTGCGCATCGAGCTCTCGGATCCGACCGCGCTGGAACCGCTGCGCAAGGCGCTGGAAGGCAAGCGCGGGCGCAGCCTTGTCACGCTGGTCGTGCCGATGCCCGATGATTCGGAGGCTGAGGTGACCTTGCCCGGCAGCTATTCGATCGCCGCCGGCCTGCGCGACACCATTGGCGGCCTGCCCGGCATCGCCCAGGTGGAGGAGATTTGAGCCGGCAGCCCGGCCTGTTCGAACAATCCGCACCACCGCCCCGGCGGCGCGCCTCGGCGGGAGAGGTCAGGCCGGCCTGGGATTCGCCCTTGCTTGGCGCGCCGATGCTGCCCGCCGACATCAGGCTCGGGACCTCGTCGTGGTTCTTTCCCGGCTGGCGCGGTCTCGTCTATGACGGCGTCCATCCGCAAGTCGCGCTCAGCAAGCAGGGTCTCGCGGCCTACGCCCAGATTCCGTTGCTGCGCACCGTCAGTCTCGACCGGACTTTCTATGCGCCGATCACCACGGTGCAGTACCAGCGCTACGCCCAACAGGTGCCGGACCACTTCAGCTTCGTCGTGAAGGCGCCGGCGCTCGTCTGCGATGCCGTGATGCGCGATGACGAGGGGCGAGGGAAGGTGCCCAACCCGCACTTCCTCGACGCCGCCATCGCTGCCCGCGAGTTCGTCGTTCCTTGCCTCGAAGGTCTCGGCGACAAGGCGGGACCCATGGTCTTCCAGGTGTCGCCGCTGCCGCGTGGCCTGGTCGAGGAGGCGGCCACGCTGATCGAGCGTCTCGCGGCCTTCTTCGCCGCCCTGCCGCAGGGTCTGGGCAAGTGGCGGCCGCTCTACGCCCTCGAACTGCGCAATGCCGAACTTCTGACGCCGCGCCTGATGAGGATGTTGGCGTCGGCAGGCGTCCGCTACTGCGTCGGCCTGCATGACCGGATGCCCGAGGTCGAACGCCAGGAGGTCGCGCTGAAGGCGCTGGACGGCGACATGCTGGGGCCGCTGGTGGTGCGCTGGAACCTGCACCGCGGCTTCCTCTACCAAGCCGCCAAGCAGCGCTACGAGCCGTTCGACCACCTGGTCGACGAGGATCCCGAAAGCCGGCTCATCCTGGCGAGGATGGCCGCCGATGCCTTCAAGGCCGGCAAGAAGGTCTGGATCACGGCCAACAACAAGGCCGAAGGCAGCGCCCCGCTGTCGCTCCTGAAGCTGGCCGAGGAAATCGCCAAGATTCTGGCCTGAACCCGGACATTGTCATCCCGAGCGCACCGGGGGACCTTTGAGGCATCAGGAAAGGTCCCTCGCTGCGCTCGGATGACCGGGGAATCGCGCTAAGTCTTTGATTTTCCTATCACTTGCATTCCTGCCCATAAGCCTTTAGAACCACGCCCACTTCGCACGCGGGTTTGCGGTCGACGGGGAGACATCCCGCCGCTCGCTCCGGTGCCCTCCGAAGCCTTTGGCCGAGGGGGCGACGCCCGCGGAGGCCCAACCGGAAAAGGAGAAACGGCATGGCTATGCCGACATTTACGATGCGTCAGTTGCTGGAAGCGGGTGTCCATTTCGGTCACCACACCCGGCGTTGGAACCCCAAGATGAAGCCGTACCTGTTCGGGGTGCGCAACGGGGTCCACATCATCGATCTCACCAAGACCGTCCCGCTGCTGGAGCAGGCGCTGCTGCAGGTCCGCCAGGTCGTGTCCAACGGCGGCCGCGTGCTGTTCGTCGGCACCAAGGCGGCGGCCGCGGAGCGTATCGCCGATGCGGCGAAGCGTTGCGGCCAGTATTACGTCAACCATCGCTGGCTCGGCGGCATGATCACCAACTGGCAGACCATCTCTGCCTCGATCAAGCGCCTGCGCGAGCTCGACGAGCGGCTGAAGGGCGACGTCGTCGGTCTCACCAAGAAAGAGCAGCTCGACCTCACGCGCGAGCGCGACAAGCTCGAGCGCTCGCTGGGCGGCATCAAGGAAATGGGCGGCACGCCCGACATGCTGTTCATCATCGACACCAACAAGGAAGCGATTGCGGTCCAGGAAGCGCGCAAGCGCGGCATCCCGATCGTGGCGGTGCTCGACAGCAACTCCGATCCCGACGGCATCGACTATCCGATCCCGGGCAACGACGACGCCATCCGCGCGGTCTCGCTCTACTGCGAGCTGCTGTCGGGTGCGGTGCTCGACGGCATCCGCGCCGAGATCGCGGCCTCCGGCGGCGACGTCGGCGAGCTGAGCGAGCTGCCGGGCGATGACGTTCCCGCTGCCGATACCGACGGCGCGGGCGCCGAGGCCTCGCCCGCGGAATAGCTTCATGCTCCTCTCCCCCAAGGGGGAGAGGAACATGAGAGTCTTGACGCGCCGCTAGTCTGGCGCGCCCCCAGCGATGGGCTTTGAACGCGCAGAGCGCGCGATACGGAGTGACACATGGCTGAGATCACGGCCTCCCTGGTCAAGGAACTGCGCGAGAAGACCGGCGCGGGCATGATGGATTGCAAGAAGGCGCTGGGCGAGGTCGCGGGCGATCTCGAAAAGGCGATCGACTGGCTGCGCACCAAGGGCCTGTCGGCGGCCGCCAAGAAGGCCGGCCGCGTCGCGGCCGAAGGCCTGGTCGGCGTGGCCGCGGGCGGCACGCGCGGCGCCGTCATCGAGGTCAATGCCGAGACCGATTTCGTCGGCCGCAACGACCTGTTCCAGAAGTTCGTCGGCGATGCCGCGAAGCTCGCGCTCGACAATGGCGGCGACCTTGCCAAGGTCGCGGCGGCGCCATATCCCGGTACCGGCCGCGACGTCCAGGGCGAGCTCACGCACCTGATCGCCACCATCGGCGAGAACATGTCGCTGCGCCGCGCCGGCATGCTGTCGGTCTCCGACGGAGTCGTCGCGAGCTACATGCACAACAAGGTGGCGACCGACCTCGGCAAGATCGGCGTGCTGGTGGCGCTCGAATCGACCGGCGACAAGGCCAAGCTCGAGGCGCTCGCCAAGCAGCTCGCCATGCACGTGGCGTCGGCCAACCCCAAGTCGCTCACCATCGACGCCCTCGACAAGGCCGAGGTCGAGCGCGAGCGCGGCGTGCTGACCGAGAAGGCGGCACAGAGCGGCAAGGCGGCCGACATCGTCGCCAAGATGGTCGAGGGCGGGATTCGCAAGGCCTACCAGGAGTGGGTCCTGCTCGAGCAGGCCTTCATCATGGACGGCAAGACCAAGGTCTCGAAGGTCGTCGATGACGCCGCCAAGCAGGTCGGCGCTCCGGTCCGTCTGGCTGGCTACCTGCGCTTCGGTCTGGGCGAGGGCATCGAGAGGAAGTCCGAGGATTTTGCGGCAGAGGTGGCTGCCCAGCTCAAGAAGTAGTATGACAACGAACACTGGCGCGCGGGCCCTCGGGCCCGCGTTGCCCAAGAAAACTGGAGTCTGAGGCACCCCGATGCCGTCGAGCCCCCGCTATCGCCGCGTATTGCTTAAGCTCTCTGGCGAGGGGCTCATGGGGAGTCGGGAATATGGGCTCGATCCCGCCATGGTTGGCATGGTGGCCCAGGAAATAAAGACCGTGCACGAGATGGGGGTGCAGGTCTGCCTGGTGATCGGCGGCGGCAACATCTTCCGTGGCGTGTCGGCCGCAGCATCGGGCATGGACCGGGCGAGCGGCGACTACATGGGCATGCTGGCGACTGTCATCAATTCACTGGCTATGCAGAGCGCACTCGAGCGGCAGGGCCTGCAGACGCGTGTGCAGTCCGCCATTCCCATGACGACCGTGTGCGAACCCTACATCCGCCGCCGTGCGGCGCGCCACATGGAGAAGGGCCGCGTGGTGATCTTTGCCGCCGGCACGGGCAATCCGTTCTTCACGACCGATACAGCGGCCGCGCTGCGCGCCGCCGAGATGGGCGTTGATGCGATGCTGAAGGGCACGCAGGTCGATGGCGTTTACTCGTCCGATCCCAAGAAGGACAAGAGCGCCAAGCGCTACGATTCGCTCTCCTACATGGACGTGCTGCAGCGCGACCTGCAGGTCATGGACGCTTCGGCGATCTCGCTGGCCCGCGAGAACCGCATCCCGATCATCGTGTTCGACATCCACAAGCCCGGCGCATTCGCCGCCACGATGCGCGGGGAGGGTACCTTCACCATCATCAGAGACGAGGGCTGAAGATGACGGCCGACATCAAGGAACTTGAAAAACGCATGCATGGCGCCATGGATGCGCTGAAGAAGGAGCTGGGCGGTCTCAGGACCGGCCGCGCCTCGGTGAACCTGCTCGACCCAGTGATGGTCGACGCCTATGGCCAGCGCATGCCGCTGAACCAGGTCGGCACGGTGAGCGCGCCCGAGCCGCGCCTGCTCGCCGTCAATGTCTGGGACAAGGGGCTGGTCGTCTCGGTCGCCAAGGCGATCCGTGAAGCGGGTCTTGGTCTCAATCCGTCACCGGACGGGCAGCTCGTCCGCGTGCCGATTCCCGAGCTCACCGCCGAGCGGCGTGCCGAGCTCGCCAAGCTCGCGCACAAATACGCCGAGCAGGGCCGCGTGGCGGTGCGCAACGTGCGCCGCGACGGCATGGAATCGCTCAAGAAGCTCGAGAAGGACCACAAGATCTCGCAGGACGAGCATCGTCAGAAGTCCGACGAGGTGCAGAAGCTCACCGACCGGTACGTGAAGCAGGTCGACGAAGTGCTGGCCCACAAGGAAAAAGAGATCAAGACGGTCTGATGTCGACTGCGTCGCTGCCCGCCACCGCGGACCCCTCGCCGGGTCCCCACCACGTCGCCATCATCATGGATGGCAATGGGCGGTGGGCGAAGGCGCGCGGGCTGCCGCGGGTCGCCGGACATCGGCGCGGCGCCGATGCTGTGCGCCGCGTGGTGCGTGGGGCAGGCGAGCTCGGCATTCCCGTGCTGACGCTGTTTGCCTTCTCGACCGAGAACTGGACGCGCCCGGCCGACGAGGTCAACGACCTGATGGGCCTGCTGCGCCACTACCTGCGCAACGAGCTCGAGGAGCTGCACAAGAACGGTGCGCGCCTGCGCGTCATCGGCAACCGCGCCGGTCTTGCACCCGACATCGTGCGCGACATCGCCGACGCGGAGAAGATGACGTGCGCCAACGGCCGCATCGACGTCAACATCTGCATCAACTACGGCGCGCGCGACGAGATCCTGCAGGCGACGCGGAGCCTGGCGCGCCGCGTCGCCGCCGGCGAGCTTTCGGCCGACGGCATCGACGAGGCGCGCTTCGAGCAGGAGCTGCTGACGGCAGGCGTGCCCGATCCGGATCTGCTGATCCGCACCAGCGGCGAGCAGCGCATCAGCAATTTCCTGCTCTGGCAATGTGCCTATGCCGAGCTGGTGTTCGTCGATACGCTGTGGCCCGATTTCGGCAAGGAGCACCTGGAACAGGCGATCGCCGAGTTCCGTCGGCGTGAACGGCGGTATGGCGGCGTCGGCGGCTGACGCCCCGGTCGGGCGTTTCAGGCGGCATCGAAGTCTGGTGCTGAGGATCCTGTCGGCGGCGGTGCTGGGCCCGATCATGCTGGCCGCGATCTGGTTCGGCTTTCCCTGGATCGACCTGGTGGCCGCCGTGGCGGCGCCGCTCCTGATCTCGGAATGGATCGGGCTGACGCGCGGACGGTGGCCGCTGCGCCTTCTCACCATCGCCTACACCCTGGCCGCGATCGTCGCCCTGCTGTGGTTGCGCCACCAGCCGGGCGACGGCCGCGAGACCATCCTCTGGATCGTGGCCTGCGTCTGGGCGACCGACATCGGCGCCTACGCCGTCGGCCGCGCTGCGGGCGGCGCCAAGCTGGCGCCGCGGATCAGCCCCGGGAAGACCTGGTCGGGGCTGTTCGGCGGCATGGCCTGGGCTGCCGTGGCCAGCTCGGCCGTGGGCTATGCCTTCGGCCTGGGGCATACCTTCACCCTGGCGGCCATTGGCGCGGGCCTGGCGGTGGTCGGCCAGATGGGCGACCTCTTCGAATCGGCGGCCAAGCGCCGGGCCGGGGTCAAGGACAGCGGCACGCTGATCCCGGGCCATGGCGGCCTGCTGGACCGCGTCGATGGGCTCCTGGCCATCCTCGTCGTGGTGGCGTTGACTAGGCTGATCGTGGGCGGAGGATGGCCATGGACATGACGGGCTGGCATGCCCCTTCGGCTGCGAGGCCGCGCGGCGTGACGATCCTGGGATCGACCGGGTCGGTCGGTCAGAGCACCGTCGATCTCATCGCCCGGGATCCGGAGAGCTATCGCGTCGAGGCCCTGGTCGCCGGCAACTCCGTCGAGGCGTTGGCCGAGCAGGCGCGCCGGCTAAGGGCGCGCGTGGCCGTGGTGGCCAATGAGCAGCGCTACCGGGCCCTCAAGGATGCTCTCGTCGGAACCTCGATCGAGGCGGCCGCGGGACCGACCGCCGTCATCGAAGCGGCGGCTCGGCCTGCCGAGTGGGTGATGGCGGCCGTGGTGGGCTTTGCCGGCCTCGAATCGACCCTGGTGGCGGCGCGGCGCGGCGCCATGGTGGCGTTGGCCAACAAGGAGACGCTGGTCTGCGCCGGCCGGCTGCTGATCGAGGCCATCGAGGAATCCGGCGGGGCGCTGCTGCCCGTCGATTCCGAGCACAACGCCATCTTCCAGGTGCTCGAGCCGCGCCATCGTCATGCCATCGACCGGCTGATCCTGACGGCCTCCGGCGGGCCGTTCCGCAAATGGGCGCTGGCCGACATGGCCGAGGCCACGCCTGAGCAGGCGCTGGCGCATCCGAACTGGGACATGGGCGCCAAGATCTCCATCGATTCGGCGACCATGATGAACAAAGGCCTCGAGCTGATCGAAGCCCACCTGCTTTTCGGGCTGCCGGCCGAGCAGATCGAGATCGTCGTGCATCCGCAATCGGTGATCCATTCCATGGTGGCCTACCGCGACGGTTCGGTGCTGGCGCAGCTCGGCACGCCGGACATGCGCGTGCCGATCAGCCACGCCCTCGGCTGGCCCTCGCGCATCGACAGCCCCGCCGAGCGACTCGATTTCACGACCTTGGCGCCGCTCACCTTCGAGCGGCCCGATTCCGGCCGCTTTCCTTCGCTACGTCTGGCGCGAGAGGCTCTGGCCTTGGGTGGATTCGCACCGACGGTGCTGAACGCGGCCAATGAGGTGGCTGTGGCAGCGTTCCTGGCGCGCCGGATCGGCTTTCTCGACATCGCCCGGGTGGTCGAGGACGTGCTGGCGGCCAGCAACCTGTCGTCGGAGTGGGTGGAATCGGTCCAGCAGGTTCAGGCCGCCGATCGGCAGGCCCGCGGCCGGGCCGAGAAGGCGGTCCAGGGGCGCGCGCTAAGTAATTGAAGCAAAACGGAATTCGTGGTGTACTGAACCATGTCGTTGTTCACGACCTACCTGCCGTACTTCGTCCTGGTGCTGACCCTGCTCGTCTTCGTGCATGAGTACGGACACTACTGGGTGGGCCGCCGTTTCGGCATCCATGCCGAGGTGTTCTCCATCGGCTTCGGCCCCGAGCTGATCGGCTGGACCGACCGCAATGGGACGCGCTGGAAGATCTCGGCCGTGCCGCTTGGCGGTTACGTGAAATTCCTGGGCGACAGCGACGCCACCAGTGCCACGCCGTCGGGCGAGCCGTTGACGCCTGAGGAACGCAAACGGGCCTTCTTCAGCCAGCCGCTCTATGCCCGTGCCGCCGTCGTGCTCGGCGGACCGCTCGCCAACCTCATCTTCGCCTTCGTGGTGTTGACCGCCGTCTTCTTCGTGGCGGGCGAACCCTACACGCCGACCACGGTGGCCGTGCAGGTCGACGGGCCGGCGGCCAAGGCGGGCCTGCGCACCGGCGATGAGGTCGTGCGGTTGGGCGACAGCCGGGTCAATCGCTATGAGGACATCACCGAGGCGCAATTCCTTCATCTCAGCAAGCCGATGCCCGTTGAGTACCGGCGCGGCAATCAGCTCCTGAAGGGCGTGATCGTTCCCAAGTACTGCGAGCGGACCGATCGCTTCAGCAACACCATGCGGCTCGGCGACTACGGCATGGACCAGCTGGTCCGTCCCGTGGTCGGCGGCTTCACCACCGACAGCCCCGCCGAGGCGGCCGGGCTCAAGGTCGGCGACCTGCTGCTGCAGATCGACGGCAAGCCGGTCGACTACTTCTCGCGCATTCCGGAAATGATCGGCGATCGTGCGGGCAGCCCGGTCACCATCACCTACGATCGCGACGGCAAGCGCGGCGAGGCCACCGTCACGCCAATCGCCGACAAGGCGGTCGACTGCGCCGGCAAGGAATACACGATCGGCCGCCTGCGCATTCGTCCGGCGAGCGTCACCGAGGTCCGCAACCATGGCCTGTTCGGCGCCATGGGCGCCGGCGTGCGCGCGGTGTGGGGCATGACCTCGATGTTCTATACGTCGATGGGCCAGATCCTGACCGCGGCACGTCCTGTGGATGAATTGGGCGGGCCGATCCGCATCGCCAAGGCGGCGGGCGAGGCGTCCTATGCCGGCTGGACGGGCATCCTCAATCTCGTCATCGCGCTGTCGGTCGTGCTCGGCATCTTCAATCTCCTGCCGGTGCCGATGCTCGATGGCGGCCATCTCGCGATGTATCTGTACGAAGCGGTGCGCGGCAAGCCGCTCAGCCTGCGTGCACAGGAGCTCGGGCTGAAGGTCGGCTTCAGCCTGGTGATCGGCCTCGCCCTGCTGGCGACCTTCAACGACATAAAGCAGATCCTGCGCATGTTCACCTAAGGCCTTGCTGCGGTGACATGACGCGATCTCCGGGGTGCGGACAACCCGGGACAAAGGGGTAGCTAAGTCCGAATTGCCGGTTTATGAAATTGCGGTCCTGAAACTGGCCGGCAGGTCGTCTGGGAAGGTGCCGGGGGTGAGTTTGATCTTTCGTTGGGCTGTTCTGGCCGTTGCGGCAATCCTGACCTTCGGCACGGCGGCGCATGCCCAGCGTGGCCCCGGCGCTGCGGCCGTCGGCGGCACGATCACTGGCGTGCAGATCCAGGGCAACGTCCGTGCCGAGCCGGAGACCATCCGGTCCTACCTGCAGCTCAAGGAAGGACAGCCGTTCGATGCCGCCGCGGCCGACCGTTCGCTGAAGGCATTGTTCGGCACCGGACTCTTCTCTGACGTCGCGATCGACATGCAGGGGTCGACCCTGGTCGTGAAGGTCACGGAAAATCCCATCATCAACCGCGTCGCCTTCGAGGGTAACCGCAAGATCGAGGACGACAAGCTGCGCGACGAGGTGCAATCCAAGCCGCGCCAGGTCTTCACCCGCGCCCGCGTGCAGGCCGACGTCGAGCGCATCCTGACGATCTACCGCCGCAGCGGTCGCTACAATGCCTCGGTCGAGCCCAAGGTCATCAAGCTCGACCAGGGCCGCGTCGATCTCGTCTTCGAGATCAACGAAGGCGACGTGACGGGCGTGCAGCGCATCAGCTTCGTCGGCAACGAGGCGTTCAGCGACGGCACGCTGCGCGGCAAGATCAGGACCAGCGAGAGCGCCTGGTACCGCTTCCTGTCGTCCGACGACCGCTACGATCCCGACCGCCTCAATCTCGATCGCGAGCTGTTGCGCAAGTTCTACCTCTCGGAGGGCTACGCCGACTTCCGCGTCGTGTCGGCGGTGGCCGAGCTCGCGCCCAACCGCGAGGGCTTCTTCATCACCTTCACGATCAGCGAAGGCGAGCGCTACAAGTTCGGCAAGGTCGAAGTGTCGACCCGTTTCCAGGGCCTCGACGTCGACGTGCTGCAGAGCTACCTCACCATGTCGGAGGGCGAGTGGTACGACGCCGACGAGGTCGAGAAGACGGTGACGGCGCTCAGTGAGCTCGTGGGCTCGCTGGGTTACGCCTTCGTCGAGGTCCGTCCCAACATCCGGCGCAACAAGGACAACCTCACCGTCGACGTCACCTTCGACGTCCAGGAAGGTCCGCGCGTGTATGTCGAGCGCATCAACATCTCGGGCAACACGCGTACCCTCGACAAGGTGATCCGCCGCGAGTTCCGGCTGGCCGAGGGCGATGCCTTCTCGACCGCCAAGGTGCGGCGCAGCCAGCAGCGCCTCCGCAACCTCGGCTTCTTCGAGAAGGTCGACATCTCCGCGCAGCCCGGCTCGGCGCCCGACAAGACCAATCTCGAGGTCCAGGTGGTCGAGCAGAGCACCGGCGACATCTCGTTCGGCGCCGGCTACTCGACGACGTCGGGCGTGCTGGGCGACATCGCGATCAAGGAGCGCAACCTGCTCGGCAAGGGCCAGGAGCTGCGGCTCGGCATCTCGATCGGCACCTTGAGCACCTTGATCGACATGAGCTTCACCGAGCCCTATTTCCTGGACCGCCCGATGGCGGCGGGCTTCGACATCTTCCGCACCTCCAACGACCGCCAGTCAGTCGCTTCGTACAGCGACCGCAGCATCGGCTTCGCCTTGCGCGCCGGCTGGGCCTACACCGAGCACTTGCGCCAGAACGTCCGCTATACGCTGCGTCAGACCGACATCTACAACGTGCAGCCCTGGGCCTCGACCATCGTGCAGCTCAACGCCGGCACGTCGGTGGTGTCGGAAGTCTCCGAGACGCTGGCCTGGGACACGCGCGATACCCGTCTCAACACGACCAAGGGCTTCCTGCTGCGCAACTCGATGGCGGTGGCGGGCCTGATCGGCACCGAGCAGTACTACCGTACGACGGCCGACGCGGTTTACTACCAGAGCATCATCGAGGACGTCGTCGCTTCGGTCGGCGGCTCGGTCGGCGCGGTGTTCCCCTACAACGGATCCTCGCTCAGGCTGAACAACCTGTTCTTCATCGGCGGCGACACGCTGCGCGGCTTCGCGGTCGGCGGCATCGGGCCGCGCGATTCGATCACCGCCGACGCGCTGGGCGGCACCTACTTCTACAGCGCCACGACCGAGGTCTCCTTCCCGCTGGGGCTGCCCAAGGAGATCGGCATCTTCGGCAAGGCCTTCATGGATGTCGGCTCGCTGTGGGGCCTGGGCGGCCCGGCCGCCTACAGCAACACGGTTCTCACCAGCAACACCATGCGTGTCTCGACCGGCGTCGGCATCCAGTGGATATCGCCATTCGGGCCAATCCGTATAGACTACGCCGTCCCGCTGCAGAAAGACCCGTGGGACAAGACGGAGAACATCCGCTTCAGCTTCGGCACGCGCTTCTAATGGGGATGGGGATGGCGGCGAGATGAACATGCAGACCGACAAGACCAGCATGGCGGCGACCGCGACGGCGACCGTGGCCGACATCAAACGCATCCTGCAGCTGATCCCGCACCGCTATCCCATGCTGATGGTCGACCGCGTCACCGAGATGCGGCTCGACAGCAGCGCCGTCGGCATCAAGAACGTCAGCATCAACGAGCCGTTCTTCCAGGGCCATTTCCCATCCGAGCCGGTGATGCCGGGCGTGCTGATCATCGAGGCGATGGCGCAGACCGCCGCGGTGCTGGTGATGTCGAGCCTCGGCCAGGAGGCCGACGGCAAGCTCGTCTATTTCATGTCGATCGACGATGTGCGCTTTCGCCGTCCGGTCGTGCCGGGCGACCGCCTGGAGCTGCATGTCGAGAAGATCCAGAGCCGGGCCAACGTCTGGAAGTTCTCCGGCAAGGGAATTGTCGAAGGCAAGGTCGCGGCCGAGGCGACTTTCGCCGCCATGATCAGGTAGAGCCCAGACATAGGAGAGGGGACGATGCCCGACACCGCCATCAACGCACGCATGCTGCACACCATGATCCGCGTGCACGACCTCGACAAGTCGATCGCCTTCTACACCGGCCCGATGGGCATGAAGCTTTTGCGCAAGCGCGATGTGCCCGAGGGCAAGTACACGCTGGCCTTCGTCGGCTACGGCGACGAGAAGGAGCACTGCGTCGTCGAGCTCACCTACAATTACGGCCACGAGCCCTACGACATCGGCTCGGGCTTCGGCCATCTCGCGGTCGGCGTGCCCGACGTCGCCGGCATGTGCGCCGAGGTCACCAAGGCCGGCGGCAAGGTCACGCGCGCGCCCGGGCCGGTGAAGTTCGGCACCACCGTGATCGCCTTCGTCGAGGATCCCGACGGCTACAAGATCGAGCTGATCGAGCGCAAGTAAGATCGTCATTTTCCGGAAGACTCTGACCTCCGAATTCACCAACACCGGAAAAGTGAACCAGCTACATGATGAAGCTTGCGCGATTCGTTTGCCTTTCGAGCCTTGTCGTCGGTCTCCTTGCTGGCGCGGGCGAATCGGCAAGGGCGGCGGATTGCGAAGCCACCATCGGCAAATACATGATCGGCCAGGCGCTGCTGGCGGCCAACTACGTCGCCGCCGCCGAGAAGGCGGGCATGAAGCCCGCCGAGATCAACGCCGCGCTGAAGAACATCGCCGCAAACTCGCCCATCGAGGAGTTCTGGATCACCGATTCCAGCGGTCGCGCCTATCTCACCAACACCGGCATCGACTTCACCTTCGACCGCGACCCCGCCAAGCAGCCGCAGGCGTCGGCCTTCTGGCGCCTGATCGCCGGCACGGCGACTGTCGTGGTGCAGCCGGCGCAGAAGCGCGAGATCGACAATCGCGTCTTCAAGTACGTCGCGGTGGCCGGCGTCGACAAGCCGCGCATCGTCCAGGTCGGCGTCAGCGCCGACAACCTCGTCTGCAAGTAGACCGCCTCAGAGTTTGCCGGGGCGAAAGGCCTTCACCAGCGGCGCGTCGAGCGTGCTGACGTGGTCGGGGGTAATGCCACCGGGGCTTCCCCAGCCGGTGACGTTCGCCCCGAAGAACTCGACGTTGGCGGCAATGAAGGCCTCTTCTTCGGCCGGAACGTCGACATCCTCGTAGATCGCCTGCACCGGGCAGACCGAGACGCAGATGCCGCAATTGATGCATTCGTCGGGCTGGATGTACATCATGCGGCCGCCCTCGTAGATGCATTCCACGGGACAGACCTTCTGGCAGATGCCGTCCTTCACATCGATGCAGGTCGAGGTGACGACGTAGGTCATCAGCGGCCCTGCCACTGCGGCGGGCGCTTTTCGATGAACGCCTGAACGCCTTCGTCCTGATCCGTCGACTGGAGTGCCGCGACCAGAGCCGGCAGGCGCAGCTGCTGCGCTTCCTGCGGCGAAAGGCCGGCGCCGCCGCGCACCATCTGCTTGATCGCCTTGACCGAGAGCGGGGCACAGGCCAGGACATCGGCAACCCAGCGCTCGACCGCCGCGTCGAGACCGGCCTGGGGCACGACTTCGTTGACCAGGCCGAGGCGCAACGCCTCTGCTGCCGGCACCCGCCGCCCGGTGAGCAGCATGCCCATCGCCCAGACATGCGGAATGCGCCGCGGCAGGATGGCGATGCCGCCGTCCAGGGCCAGCCGGCCGACACGCGGCTCGGGCAGGCCGAAACTTGCATTCTCGGCAGCGACGACGATGTCGCAGCCCAGCACCATCTCCATGCCGCCGCCCAGCGCGTGACCGTTGACGCGGGCGATCACCGGCACGTCGAGGGTTTCGCGCAGCGCCAGGCCGCCGAAGCCGCCGGGCCGCGCCGCCGCCCAGTATTCCAGCCCGGTCTTGTTGCCGCTCTGCTTCATGTCGGCGCCGGTGCAGAAGGCGCGCTCGCCGGAGCCGGTGAGCACGACGCAGCGCACCTTCTGATCGCGCTCAATGGCCGACCAGATGCGCATCAGCTCGGCCTCCGACGCCTCGTCGATGGCGTTCATGCGGTCGGGCCGGTCGATCGTGATGCGTGCGACGTGGTTCTCCACCGCGAAGTGGATGGTCATGAAAACACCTTGCCGTTGCGCAGCTCGGCGATGCGGTCCGGCGCGTAGCCCAGCTCGCCCAGGATCTCGGCGCCATGCTCGCCGAGGCTTGGTGGCGCATGGCGCAGCCGGAACGCCGAGGCGTCCATGGTGATCGGTGAGGCCACGAGCTTCAGCGGCTCGTTGCGACCGCTGCCGTTGGCATCGACCGACACGATCATGTTGTTCGCGGCAGTCTGCTCCGACGCCAGGGCCTCGCCCAAGGACTGCACCGGTGCACACAGCAGGTCCTGCTCCTCGAGCCTGGCGATCCAGTGTGCCGTCGTGTCGGTCGAGAGCTTGCCGCGGAACAGGCGGTGCAGTTCCGCCTTGTTCTCCGCCTGCTTGGCAAAGGTTGCGTAGTTCGGATCGGCCGACAGGTCGGGGAGGCTAAGCGCGCGACAGATGTCCTGCAACGGATTGGCCTTGAAGGCGCCCACGATCACCAGCGCGCCGTCGGTCGTCTCGAACACGCCCGTCAGAGGGAAGGCGCCCCAGTTCAGCTCACGCTTGCGCTGCAGCCACATTGCCGCTTCCTGCATCTGCATGGCCAGCATGGAATCGTAGAGCGATACCGAGAGGGCCTGGCCGACGCCGGTCTTCTCGCGCTGCATCAAGGCAAGCAGGATGCCCTGCACGAGGTGCATGCCGGCCGAATAGTCGGCCAGCGCCGTGGCATAGACCGACGTCGGCAGGCTCTGATCGGGCTTGCGCGCCATCACACCGGTCAGAGCCTGGGCCAGGATGTCCTGGCCGCCCTTGTGCGACAGGGGACCGCTCTGGCCGAAGCCCGAGCCGAAGGCGCAGATGATGCGCGGGTTTATCCTGGAGAGCGCGTCATAGCCGAAGCCCATGCGATCCATGACGCCGGCGCGGAAATTGTTCACCACGACGTCGGCGGTCTTGACCAGGTCATAGACGATCGACTTGCCGGCCTCGCCGCGCAGGTCGAGGGCGATCGAGCGCTTGTTGCGGTTGAGGCTCCTGAACACCGGATTGTTGAGCCCGTCCGGATCGTCGGCCAGCGACGTCCTGGACAGGTCGCCGGCGCCCGGTCGCTCGATCTTGATGACGTCGGCGCCGTAGTCGGCCAGCATCTGCGTGGCACAGGGTCCCATCATGACCTGCGTGAAATCGAGCACCTTGATGCCGGTGAGGGGCTGAGCGCCGGTCATTCGGCGGCCCTCAGGACGGTGGCGTTTGGCGCCGGTCGATCTCCCGGATCGGCGCCGCGGTCGCGCAGGCGGGCCTGCAGCTTGCCGACGTCGACGCGATCGAGCGCGACGCCGCCTTCCAGCGCCAGCGCTGCCGCTTCGCCGGCGGCCTCGCCCATCGCCATGCAGGGCGGGATCTCGCGCGACATGCGCTGGGCCGACGAGGTCGCCGAATAGTGCCGGCCGGCGACGATCAGGCCCTTGACCTCGCGCGGCAGCAGCGAGCGGTAGGGCGTGTAGTAGTCGCGGCCGCGCGCGACGCTGTCGGCGAAGTGCCGGCGTTCCGTCACGTCCTCCTTGGTCACGACGTAGAGGCCTTCGAGCAGCCTGGTCTGGCGGATGCCGAGCTGGGGCGCCACGTCGACCACGAAGCAGTCGCGGAAGCCCGGCATCTTCTCGTGCAGGCAATCGACCAGCTTGGCGATCCGCTTGCGGCCCTCGAAATCGGCGCGCGTCAGGTCGTCGACCTTGAGCCCGTCGTAGTTGGCCATGTGCGGGCAGTTGCACCAGACGACGCCGGGCAGCGGCGTCTTCAGCCACCACTTGTCCCACGAGCCGCCGATCAGGCGCTTGGCCTCGCGATCGATCGCCTTGAACGCCTCGGGTTCCTCGTATTCGAAGCGTTCGGCTTCGTCGATATCGACGCCGCCCAGGCGGAACACGGTGGTGACGATGTAGGCGCCTTCGATGAACGGCGCGCCGGCCGAGGCGGCGACGTCGAGATCGCCGGTGGCGTCGACGACGACCTTGCCGAGAATGGCCTGGCGGCCCTCCTTGCTCTCGCAGACGACGCCCTTGATCGCGCCGTCCTCGACGATGGCGCGGCTGAACCAGCTGTGCAGGCGCAGGTTGACCTTGGCCTCGGCGATCATGTCGTTGGACACGCGCTTGAAGCCGTCGGGATCGAAGGCCGCGGCATAGACGATGGGCTGCGGCTTCAGGTGCGAGGTGAAGTCGAAGACGCCCCAGCGCGACCATTTGCGCCACATCGCGGCGTCGGAGCGGCGGTCGGCTTCGGGCGGGGTCACGGCCAGTCCAAGCCGCTCCAGCCGGGTGATGAGGTCGGCGCAGAGGCCGCGAACGGCGATCTCCTGGCCGTTGCACATGTCGTCGAGCACCAGGACCATGCCGCCGGAGGCCAGGCCGCCAAGGTAGGGGTAGCGCTCGAGCAGGGTCACGCTGAGGCCATTCCGCGCGCCGGCTAGCGCCGCGGCGATCCCGGCCGGGCCGCCGCCGACGACCACGAGGTCGGATGAGGCCGCGACCGGTACGCAGCCGGCCGGCTCGTCGATGAACTGAGGGGTCGAGATCATGAAGCCTCCTTGCGGAATAGGGATCAGACGTTGTGCGTCACGTTCCAGCGCAGCAGGCGTTTTTCGGCGAGCGAGATGACGCCGAAGAACAGGGCCGAGAAGGTCGAGCCGACAACGATGGTTGCGTAGAGCAGCGGTGAATCGAAATTGTACGTCGACTGGATGATCAGGGCGCCGATGCCCTTGGTCGATCCGATCCACTCGCCGACGATGGCACCGATCACGGCCGTGGAAGCCGCGATCTTCAGGGCCGAGAACAAGTAGGGGAGCGCGTTCGGAACACGAATGCGCAGGAAGACTTCGCGCGGCGTGGCCGACAGGATGCGCATCAGCTCGAGCTGCTCGGCGCGCACGTCGCGCAGGCCGCGCGTCATGTTCACGAGGGTCGGGAAGAAGCAGATGATGGCGGCGATGGCGATCTTGGGCTCCATGCCGTTGCCCAACAGCAGCACCAGGATCGGCGCCTTGGCGACGACCGGGATGGTGTTGACCATCACGGCGATGGGGAACAGCGCCTCTTCCATGGTCTTGCGGTAGACGAAGGCGGTGGCGAGGGTGATGGCGGCCAGGTTGCCCAGGATGAAGCCGGAGACGGCCTCGATCGCCGTCGGCAGCAGATTGGCCATCAGCATGTCGAAGCGGTCGTAGAGCACCTGTGCCACCGCCACCGGCGAGGGCGCGATGAAGGGCTTGATGTCGAAGATCTCTACCGCCTGCCACCACACCAGCAGGAAGAAGGCCACGGCGGCGATGGGCAGCAGGCGGCCGCGCCAGGCGAGATAGCGCTTGTGGGCGCGGAAACGCGCCTGCGCCTCGGCATCCTCGGCGAAGGCGGTGGCCATGGTGACCGGTTCGGCCTGGTTCGCCATCAGCAGGTCTCCAGCACGCGGCGCAAATGGCCGGCGAGGGCCACGAACTCCGGTGTCTCGCGCATGGCGAGCCGGCGCGGCGTCGGCAGGGTGACCGGCACCAGCTCGCGGACGCGGCCCGGACGGGCGGCCAGCAGGAGGACCTTCTGGCCGAGGAAGGCAGCCTCGTAGATCGAGTGGGTGACGAACACGATCGTGGTCCCGGTCGATTCCCAGACCTGGAGCAGTTCCTCGTTGAGGCGATCGCGGGTGATCTCGTCGAGGGCGCCGAACGGTTCGTCCATCAGCAGCAGGCGTGGACCGGAGACCAGGGCGCGGGCGATCGCCACGCGCTGGCGCATGCCGCCCGACAACTCATGCGGATAGGCCTGCTCCCAGCCGGTGAGGCCGACCAGGGTCAGCAGGTCCTGCGGCGAGCGCGCGCCGGGCAGGGCCTTGCCGCCGCCGACTTCGAGCGGCAGCGTGACGTTCTCGAGCACGGTTCGCCAGGGCAGAAGCGCCGCATCCTGGAAGACGAAGCCGATCTCGCGGTTGAGCCGCGCGGTCGCCGGCGCATCGTCCAGAACGGAGATCCGGCCGCCGGTGGGCTCGATCAGGTCGGCCATCACCCGCAGCAACGTCGACTTGCCGCAGCCCGAGGGGCCGAGCAGGGTGAGGAAGCTGCCGCGCGGGATCGTGAGGTCGATGTTCTCCAGCGCCGTGACCGTGCCGCGCTCCGTGGTGAAGCGCACGGTGATCCGCTCGCACTGGACGGCGACCGCCATCGGCTCAGCCGACCTTGGCGCGGGCGCCCTTGGTGGCGTCGAGGATCTTGGTGGTGATCACGTCCTCGAGCTTGGGGGCGCCGGCAGAGAACTGCTTCAGCTCGTCGTAGAGCGCGATCTGCTCCTGCCAGATCGCCGGATCGAAGGCGCCCCAGCCATTGGCCTGGGTGTTGGCGTTGAAGGCGAAGGTGAGCAGCACCTTGCTGCCCTCGACTTCGTCGGCAAGGTTGAGGTTGGGGTACTCCTTGACCAGCATGGCCGCGGCCTTGTCGGGATTCCTGAGCGCATATTCCCAGCCGCGCGACGCGGCGCGGACATAGCCCGCCAGCATCTCGGGCTTCTTCTCGATGGTGCTCTTGGTCGCGTAGTAAGGGAGCGCATAGAGCCGCACACCGGCGTCCCACAGGCGTAGATCGATGCGGTCGGGACCGAGCGGCTTCAAGGTCGTGGTGTTGGTGATCCAGCCGCTCACCACGTCGGTCTGGCCGGTCAGGATCGGCGTCATCTCCGAGCCGATGATCACGATCTCGACGTCCTTCTCGGCGATGCCGTGCTTCTTCATCAGAGCGTTCAGGAGGACCTTGGCGGTCGCCTGGATGCCGACCTTCTTGCCGACAAGGTCCTTGGGCGCCCGCACTGGCTTCTTGGGCAGCGAGAAGTATGCGTAGGGATGCTGCTGCAGGCCGGTGGCGAAGCACATCACGGGGATCTTCTGCGAGGCCGCCAGCATCAGCGAGGGGCTGGACGAGACCTGGCCGATGTCGTGGCGGCCCGAGGCCACGACGGCCACGCCGTCGATGCTGGGCCCGCCGGGATGGATGACGACGTTGAGCTTCTCTTCCTCGAAGTAGCCGAGATGCTTGGCGGCGACCTCACCGATCTGGTTGTTGCCGGCGAGCCAGCCGAGCTGCAGGTTGACGATCTGGGTCTTGGCCTGGGCGAAGCCACCCGAGGGCAGAAGGCCGGAGGCGGCTAAGCCGGTGGCGGCGGCTCCGGCTTTGAGCAGTGAGCGGCGGCGGATGCTGGAACCGAGCTGGCGCATGGCGACTTCCCTTCGTCGTTCCCCGGTGAAACGCTATTGACGGGCAGTGCTCTAGAAAAGAACATTAATTCGCGCGGTGTGCTGCCATTTCGGCATCGCCCGTCCGGAGACTGAAATCGCCATGCACGCTGCGGTCCTGCGCTACTTCGACCATGTCGCGCGTCACGGCTCGATCCGCAAGGCGGCCGATGCGCTGAGCGTTGCCTCGTCGGCGGTCAACCGGCAGATCCTGCGGCTCGAGGACGAGATGGGCGTGGCGCTGTTCGAGCGCGGCCGCAGCGGCGTGCGTCCGACGGCGGCGGGCGAATTGCTGCTGCGCCACGTGCGCGAGACGCAGAACGAATACCAGCGGACGCGGGCGGAGATCGCGAGCCTCGGCGGGACGGTCAGCGGCGACGTGCGGATCATCTCGCTGGAATCGATGCTGGTGCGCTTCCTGCCGCAGGTCGTCGACGAGATGTCGGCGCGCCATCCCAAGGTGACCTTCACCGTGCTCGCCGTGCACCCGAGCGAGATCGGCGAGGCGCTGCGTTCGGGCGACAACGATTTCGGCGTGCTGTTCGTCGATGCCCGGCACCGCGGCGTCGACGTGATCGCCGAGTTCCCGACCGCGGTCGGCGCGCTGATGCGGCCCGACCATCCGCTGGCCGGGCGGAAGACCCTGACCTTGACCGAGTGCGTCGGCCATCCCGTGGTCATGCTGCAGGACCGCTGGCTGCTCGACGCCATCATGGCGATGGAGTTTTCGGGCTCAGGCGCGCGCCTCTCGCCGCGCGTCGTCTCCAACTCCATCGAGTTCATGCGCCAGGTGATCCGCTCCGGGCTGGGCATCGGCTTCTTCACGCCGATCGGCTTCATCGAGGAGATCCGCCGCGGCGAGCTGGTGCACGTGCCGCTGGCCGAGCCGGGCCTGGCGCAGAGCCGCATCGGCATCCTTGTGCCGCGCTACCGCCGCCTGTCGCCGCCCGCCCGGCTGATGATCAACCACATCAGCGAGCGCCTGGGCGCGTTCGCCGATTTTCTCGCCGCGCCGCCGCGTCGGCCGAAGCGACGGGGCATGGCCTGACATGGCGATCGTTCTCACCGGCGGCGCCGTCCTCACGGTCAATGCCGCGAACCAATTCCTGCCCTCGGCCGACATCCGGATCGAAGGCGATGCCATCGCGGCTCTCGGCCCGGCCGGCAGTCTGGCGCGCCCCGGTGACACGCTGCTCGACTGCAGCGAGGCGCTGATCACACCCGGCCTGGTCAACGTCCATACCCATGCCGCGACCGCCTTCTATCGCGGCATGGCCGAGGACCAGCCGCGCGAATTCTGGTCGGCGGGCTATGCCATGCCCGGCCAGGAAAGCTTCACGATCGAGGACCACGTGCTCTCCGTGCGCGCGGCCTGTGCCGAGTTCCTGCTGAACGGCGTCACCTGCATCGCCGATCGGCTTGGCAACATGGATCGCATCGCGCCCGGCATCGAGGCCTCGGGCATCCGCGCCGTGGTCGGCCATTCCCTGATGGATGCCAGGGCGCCGGCGGACTGGAAGACGGCCGACGCGGTCCTCGAGCGCTATGGCACCGACCCGCGTCGTCGCGTGTTCGCCGGCATCGCTCCGCACGCGCTGGACACCTGCTCCGACGTGCTCCTGAAGGAGTGTGCGCGACGCGCCGGGAAAACCGGCGCCCGGGTCTTCATCCATGTCGCGCAGAACGAGCCTGAGGTCGCAGCCGTGCGGCGGCGCGGCCATGACGGCGCGCTCGCCTGCCTGGTCGCGACCGGTCTTGCGACGCCCGGTACCGTCGCCGCCCACGCGATCTATCTCAGCGACGCTGAGTTCGACGCCTGGCCGGCGCATGGCATCGCCATTGCCCATTGCCCGGCGAGCAACCTCAAGATCGAGGCGCGGACCCTGCCGCTGGCGCGCCTGGCGGGCCGCGTGCCGATCGGCCTCGGCACCGACTGGACCGCCTCGAACAACGCCATGGACATGCTGGCCGAGGCCAGGCTCGCCGCCCTGGTCGGCAAGATGCGGGCCGACGATCCGCAAGCGCTCCCGGTCCAGCAGATGATGCGCATGCTCACCATCGACGGCGCGCGCGCCCTCGGCCTCGACGGGCTTTTGGGCAGCATCGAAGCCGGCAAGCGCGCCGATCTCGTCGTGTTCGACGGCAACAGGCTGGAGGCCACGCCGGCGCACGATCCGGCGGCGAACCTGATCTATTCCCTCAATCCCCGTGCGGTGCGCGACGTGCTGGTCGACGGCGCGTTGCTGGTGCGAAACGGCAAGCTGACATGGGACGACGAGGCGGCCCTGGCGCGCCAGCAGCGCAGGCGCGGCGCGCTACGCTAGATCACCTGCCAGTGCAGCAGGGCAAAGAGGACGGTCGCGGCGGCGAACGTCCCGTACAGCGCGAGCGTCAGCGGCCGCAGCTGCCGGACGTTGTCGTTGGCCGGCCGGCCGAGCCGCACGATGCGCGGCAGCGGCCGGGAGTTCTGCTCGGCCGCCCAGGTCGTTGCCTGGCGCGGCCCTCGCGATTGACGTGCCATGTCTCGCTTCCTCCCAGGATAGCGATCTGGTTCCTTAGCCCCTCATGTGCAGCGGCTTGTAGGGCCGCTCGGTCTGGCCGTTGTAGAGCTGGCGCGGCCGGCCGATCTTCTGGTCGGGATCCTCGATCATCTCGTTCCACTGCGAGATCCAGCCGACGGTGCGCGCCACCGCAAAGAGAACGGTGAACATCGAGGTCGGGATGCCGATCGCCCGGAAAATAATGCCCGAGTAGAAGTCGACGTTGGGATAGAGCTTCTTGGAGATGAAGTAGTCGTCCTTGAGCGCGATCTGCTCCATCTCCATGGCGAGCTCGAGCAGCGGGTCGTGGGTGATGCCGAGCGAGGTCAGCACCTCGTGGCAGGTCTGGCGCATGACCTTGGCGCGCGGATCGTAGTTCTTGTAGACGCGGTGGCCGAAGCCCATCAGGCGGGTGTGGTCCTGCTTGTCCTTCACGCGGCTCAGGAAGCCCGGGATGTTCTGCTTGCCGCCGATCTCGTTCAGCATGTTGATCACGGCCTCGTTGGCGCCGCCGTGGCTCGGGCCCCACAGCGAGGCGATGCCGGCCGCGATGCAGGCGAACGGGTTGGCGCCCGAGGAGCCGGCGAGACGCACCGTCGAGGTCGAGGCGTTCTGCTCGTGGTCGGCGTGCAGCATCAGGATGCGGTCGACCGCCTTCTCGAGCACCGGGTTGATCTCGTAGTCCTCGGCCGGTACCGAGAACATCATGCGCAGGAAGTTGCCGGCGTAGGAGAGGTCGTTGCGCGGATAGACGAAGGGCTGGCCGACTGAATACTTGTAGGCCATGGCGGCGATGGTCGGCATCTTGGCGACCAGACGGTAGGACGCGACCATGCGCTGGTGCGGGTCATGGATGTCGAGCGAGTCGTGGTAGAAGGCCGCCATGGCGCCGACGACGCCGCAGCACACCGCCATCGGATGGGCGTCGCGCCGGAAGCCGCGATAGAAGGTGCTGAGCTGCTCGTGCACCATGGTGTGCAGGGTGATGTCGCGGACGAACTTGTCCTTCTGCGCCTTGGTCGGCAGCTCGCCCTT
>Ga0081539_10002581_pt1 | contig 24997 bp, 26 predicted proteins | sample TabmetS4T2R2_FD_71023 | JGI IMG/M metagenome (GOLD analysis project Ga0081539, IMG submission 71023) | Tabebuia heterophylla rhizosphere microbial communities from the University of Puerto Rico - S4T2R2 | ecosystem: Host-associated > Plants > Roots > Rhizosphere ...
GTGTGCCCGGAGCCGCCGCGGACCGTGATCTGCACGGTCATGATGCCCTTGTCGGCGACGTATCCCTCCACCACCGGACCGCGGGTAGTGCCGCGGACCGCGCCGCCCACCTCGGTCACCGCGTATTGCGTGCGTACCAAGTCGGCGTGCTGCTCGACCAGCGCCTTCATGCCGGCCAGCCCGCCGCTCTCCTCGTCGGGAGTAGCCGCGAAGACCAGGGTCCCTCGGGGCCGGAACCCCGCGTCGGCCAACCCGCGCACCGCGACCGCCATGGCCGCCGCTTGCCCCAGCATGTCGACGGCCCCGCGGCCCCAGACCTCGCCGTCGATGAGCTGGCCGCCGAACGGGTCATGGGTCCACTCGCTCGGCTCGGCCGGCACCACGTCGGTGTGGGCCGCCAGGCACAACGACGGCGCGGTGGGGTCGGATCCGTCGATCCGGGCGACCAGCGACGGGCGGCCGCCCTTCGGGGTGACGATGGCCGTGTCCACCCCCGGGCCCTCCACCACCTGGTGCAGCGCCTCGGCGTTGAGGACCTCGTCACCGGTCGAAGGGGAGCCCTCGCTCACGCACCTGTTGCGGATCAGCTGCTGCAGCAGCTCCGCCACGCTGGCGTCCGACGGCATGCATCCGACTCTATCGGCACCCCCGGCCCCGGACGGAAATGCGAATCGTGGAGATCAAGGACGCGGGCTATGGCTTACGCGCTACCGCTCCGTACTCGTCGACTTCGCGAAGATCCTCGGGGGCGGCATCCGGCGACGGACGCCACCGCGAGCACGGGACGAGGCCCGGCTCGACAACGTCCAGGCCGGTCAGGTACCGGGCCAGATCGTCGGGGTGACGCAGGTGATAGGACAGTGGAGCATTGGCGTTCCACACGGCGATCGCCGCCTCGAAGGCAGGCCCGTCGATGACGTTGGTGCCGTCTGCGGTGACCAGATAGCTGCCCGACGGCAGAGCGTCCATCAGGTGGTGAACGATGGCGACGGCCTCGTCAAGGTCGGCCACGTGGCCGAGGATGTTCATCAGGATCAGCCCGGTCGGCTTGGACAGGTCGAGCGTCGTCTTGCTCGCCGCGTCCAGGATCGCGGCCGGGTCCCGCAGGTCGGCATCGATGTACTCGGTTGCGCCCTCCGGTGTGCCGGTCAACAGGGCCCGGGCGTGCACCAGCACGAGCGGGTCGTTGTCGACGTAGACGATCCGGGCCTCCGGTGCGGCCGCCTGGGCCACCTGGTGGGTGTTCTCGGCGGTCGGCATGCCCGTCCCGACGTCGAGGAACTGCCGGATGCCCGCCTCCGCGGTCAGGAAGGTGACGGCCCGCTTCAGGAACGCCCGCGACGACCGCGCCACGATCGTGATGTCCGGGTACAGCTGCGCGAACTGGTCACCGACTTCGCGGTCAGGCTGGAAATTGTCCTTGCCGCCCAACCAGTAGTTCCAGACTCGAGCGGAGTGCGGGACGCTGGTGTCGAGCTTCGCGCTGACGGGGGACTCGTCGCTGTTGTTCATGGATCGGCTCCCGACGGTGCGGTCGTAGTCGGCTGGGGGTCTTGAGCGTACGCCGTCCGGCATAGACACCCGAGATCGGTTGCCGGACTCAGCGGCATCGGCATGGTAGCGCCCGAGGATCGGGCGTCTCCACTATGGACCCGGCAAGCGAATGGGTATAGGTACTCATGACCGCACCCAGCCGCGGCGTCGGGCGGGCGGTAAGCGTGGCCGGCTGGGCACCGCTGGCGGTGTGCTGGTGCTGATCCGGCGCCGGCTCACCGGAACCGGAAGTCCTCGCGGAGAGCGCCAGCACCTCGCGCGTCGTCGGCCCGACGTCTGCCTTGCGCCTAAGCGGCCGGCCGGCCGGCGTGGACCAGCAGGCGCGCCGGTGCGCGAACGGCCGACACGACGTAGACGTCGGCCACCACGCGGCGAGCCCAGCGCATCCGGGCGGCCGCCGAGTGTGGAGCGTCGCCGAACTCCTGAGCCATCCGGGCGGCGCAGCCGCGGCCGCCGAACCGGCGGACCGTCTCCATGATCTCCGTGCGGACGCGGTCGGCGGTCAGCTGCTCAGATGGCTGCACCGTGGAGGCGAACAGCGCCTCTGACCGTGCGTCGTAGAGGTTGAGGTAGGACATCTTCACCCCTGCCGAGTGCGCGATGAGTGTTAACGCTAACAACCTGAGGAGAGTGTGTCGTGGTGCCGCCCCGGCGTCAATGCGCCGAACGGCTACTTTTGCGTCTCCTGGCCAGGTGCCGAAAGCGTTCCGGTGAGCGGGGGCACCCATCGAGTCGGCCGGGGTGCTGCTCCCATTGGGTTATCGCTAACATCCATGGGCTGCGTAGAGGCGGGTGCTCGTCCGTGCCGGCGAAACGTGCAGAAATCGGCAGTCGCTTCGACGTGCCACCTTATGGGCAAGGCTGCTTCCCTCGAAGGAGAGGACTCTGGTGACCATGGCGGCGTCCACTGGCCTGGCCGACCTCGCGCAACGCACGGCCGAACTGCTCGCCGCGCAGGGCGTGGGCGCGGTGGTCGGCGCGATCCGACACGGTGAGGTCGCGTTCGGCGCGGCCGGGCGCAGCGGCGGCGACCATGACCGGCACCCCGATGCACACACGCTGTTCGAGATCGGGTCGGTGACCAAGGTGTTCACCGGGCTGACACTGGCCCGCAGGGTCGTCGCCGGCACTGTCGACCTTGACGAACCCGTACGCGCGCTGCTGGCCGCCCACGCCGCCGTTCCGTCCCGGGACGGCCGGGAGATCACGCCGCGCCATCTGGCCACGCACACCTCCGGCCTGCCGCGCCTGCCCCGCGGCGCCCTGCGGCGGGCGATGTGGCGCACCCCGCCCGACCCGTACGCGCCGTACACCGCGGACGTCGTCCTCGACGGCCTGTCCCGTACCAGGCTGCACGCACCGCCCGGGGATAGATTCCGGTACTCCAACCTCGGCGTCGGCCTGCTCGGCCTGGCCCTGGCCACCCGCGCCGGTACCGACTTCGAGACGCTCGTGGCCACGGACGTGTGCCGACCGCTAGGTCTGGTGGACACGGTCGTCACCGTTGACGAGCGCCGGCTGTCGCGGTTCGCTCAGGGGCATACCCGGCGTCGCCGCCCGACCCCGCCCTGGCATCTGGCCGGCCTCGCCGGCGCCGGTGGGTTGCGCTCGACCGCGACGGACATGGTGGCCTTCCTCGGTGCCCAACTCGGTCTCGAGGCCTGCCGCGATCCCGCGACCACCGAGGCGATAAACCTCAGCCGCGAGGTCACCCGTCCCATCAACCGCTGGACCTGGGTGCACCTCGGCTGGATGGGGCTCCGCCTGCACCCGCGCTTCGGCTCCGCGCGGCAGATCTGGCACAACGGCGGCACCGGCGGGTTCCGTTCCTGGGTCGGCCTGATCCCGGAGAAGCAGGCCGCCGTCGCGGTGCTGACCAACACCGCCCGCTCACCCGACAAGCACGCCTTCGACCTGCTACGCGTGCTGGCCTTCGGCGGCAAGCTGCGCACCGGTCGGCCGTGACCAGAATCCGCGGATGACGAACGGGCCGCCCCGGTCAAACCGGCCGAGGCGGCCCACGGTGATCGACGCGCCCGGCTACTTACGCAGGCTGAACGTGGCCGTCACCGGCGTCGCCAGTTCGGGGGCGACGATCGTCGCCCGGTACGTGCCGGCAGTGAGGTCGGTGCCGGAACACCACGTGCTCACCGCGCTGCAGAACTGGCTGCGCTTGGTGGACAGGTTGTAGATGTGCTGCGCCGACGTCGGGTCGTACCGCATCGTCGTGCCTTCGTTGGCCGCACCCGACGACATCACCTCGTTCACCGCGCCGTCCGGTGAGGTGTCGACCCGCTGGAGCGCCACCTGCGGTACGACCTTGTCCGGAGAGGTTCCGTAACAGTTGGACAGCGCGATCTTCAGGGGAACGGTGGATCCCAGCTTGAAAACGCTCGATCCGTCGCCGTTCACCGGTTGCAGCAGCCCGGAGGCGGTGCAGGACGGAACGACCGTCACCGTGAAGGTACCGGTGGACCGGTTGCCGGCCGCGTCGGTCGCGGTGCACGTCACGGTGCTGGTGCCGATGGGGAACACCGTGCCGGACGCCGGCGAGCAGGTCATGGTCGGATCGGGATCGGAATTGTCGGTCGCGGTCGCGATGTAGGTCACGGTCGCGCCGTCGGCGCTCGTGGCCCACCGCTTGATGGGCGCCGGCAGCCGCAAGGTAGGCGCGGTGGTGTCCACGATCGTGTAGGTGACCGTGGCACTGCCGGTCAGCCCGCCGCTGTCGGTGTAGGCGCAGGTGACCGTGACGGTGCCGAGTCCGTACTCCGCGAGCGGGCCGCTCGGGCCGGCGACGGCCGGGGTCGCCGACTCGCCCACGTCCTCGGCGTCCTCGACGGCGCAACCGGCTGCGGGCAGGTTGCCGATCTGGTAGCTGGTGTCCGCGACCCCGGTGACCGTCACGACCGGCGCGGTGTTCTGCGGCGTGACGACCTCGTACGTCCTGGTGGCGGTACCGGTGACTCCGCCCGAGTCGGTGTACGAACAGGTGACGGTCACCATGCCGGCGGCATCCGGGCCGGCGACGACCGGCCGGACATCGGCGATCACGCCGTCCTCGACATCCGAGACGTCGCAGCCCGGGACGGGCTCCGACCCACGGGTGTAGCTGGCCTGGGTGATGCCGGTGACCGCCACCACCGGAGTGCGGTTCCACTTGACGGTGAGGCTGGTCGGGCCCAGGGTCGACACCGGCGGGTTGCTCGCCGCCGAATGGCAGTTGATCCAGTTGACGTTGTCCACCACGCAGACCTCGGCGACCTGCCAGTCCCCGGACCGGTCGTAGCGGGGGAAGACGGTGTTCGCCGAAATTGTGCCCTGGCGTACCCGCTTGGTGTCGTCCTCCTGGACCGTGTAGGTGCCGTCGGTGTTCCAGCGGTACGTGTAGATCGATGGTGTGTATGCCCACCCGTACCGCTGGATGACCTCGGGGCTGGCGCCGGCCGTGCGAGGGCTGGCGAAGCGGATGTAGGCGTACTGGACACCGGCAAGGTCGTCGCTCACATCGAACTCGGTCTTGACGGTCTGGTCGCCGTCCGTCACGTCGATGCCGCCCGGTGACACGCGGAACGCCGAAACGGCCGGCCGGACGCCATCCGCCGGGTTGGAGACGACGCTCAGCGCGAGCGGGAACGCGTTCGCGATCGTGGGGGTGCTCCAGTTGGTGAAGCATTGTTGGTTGCCCGCCTTGTCGACGGCGCACAGGTAGCTCAGCTTCCAGTCTCCGGGCTCGGAGTACCGGGCGACCGTCGTCATGCCGCGCGCGACGCCCGGTTCAACGCTGACCGGCGTCGCGGTGAAGCCCGCTGCCTGCCTGCCGGAAGGGCTCATGAACTGCCCGTAGACGTACGACACACCGGACAGGTCGTCGGTCACGTGGACCTCTGCGGTGGCGGAGCCGATGCCGGCGGAGACGTCGAGCGGGTTCGGCGCGACGGACACCGACGTGATCACCGGCGGGACGGCGTCCTCATTGCTGAGCACGGTCAGCGACGCCGGCGCTACGCCATCGGCGGAATAGTAGGTCCGGTAGTTGCCGACCACGTCCTGGATCTGGACATGGCTCAGGGTGTAGGTGCCGTTCGCGGCGAGCGGAGTGATCGTGGTCGTGCTGCGGTACGTCCCGCTCTTGGCGTCGCCACTGGTCCGGTCCGCTCCGCTGAAGGAGAACCCGATGGTCTGGCTGCCCGACGGGCTCCGGTAGCTGGCATACGCGTACGCCACGCCGGAGAGGTCGTCGGTCGCTGCCAACGTACCGGTGAAGCTCTTGTTGCCGCCGTCCCGCACGTCGACCGAGAGCGGGCTGATGGAAAGGCTCGCCACCTGTGGTGGCGTCACATCCTCGGTGGATGTGACGGGAAGCTCAGCCGCTGTCGCAGGGCCTGCTCCCCCGATCAGAACGGCGGCGGCCGTCGCCGCCGCCAAACCACATCGGGCAATCATCGCGCCTCCACGCCCATGGCAGGGCGTATTCGTGATCTTTCTTTCGGTCACTGCACGGTAGGGCCGTTGTCGTGAGGCTGACAGTGACCAAACGGTCCCGGAATGCGGCTTACCGGAGGCCGGACAAGTGTTCACGTCATGACGGTCGGTGGATGCAGGCTCCCCCGGCCGGGACAACGCACCGAAGAACCGGCGTTCCGCCATCCTCCGAAGCGGTAGCCACCGGATCTGGTGCTGGTGTGCGCGTCGCCGACGATCCGAAGGTCGCGTCTAAGCGGACGTGCGGTTCACCAGGACGCGGGCGAGAACGACGGTGGTGGCGCCGGCCAGGACGACGGTGAGCAGCCCGACGCGCAGGCTGGTGAGGTCGGCGACGAATCCGACGAGGGGTGGGGAGAGCAGAAACCCTCCGCGCAGAAGCCAGCTGACGATGGTGAGGCCGGTGCCCGGAGGCAGTCCGGGTAATTCGTCGGCGGTATGCATGGCGGCCGGGACGAGGGTGGCGACGCCGAGTCCCGCGAGGGCGAAGCCGGCCAGCGCGGTGCCCACTGTGGGCAGGGCGAGCGCGGTGCCCATGCTGATGGCGGCGAGTGCTCCTCCGGCCCGTACGACCGTGCGCTGGCCGAAGCGGTCCACGAGGCGGTCGCCGGTGAGGCGGCCGACGGTCATGGCGACCTGCAGCGCGACGACGGCCAGTCCGGCGGTCGCGGCATCGGTGTGCAGGTCGTCGCTGAGGTAGATCGCCCCCCAGGACGCACCGGCGTCCTCGACGAGGGCGCCGCACGCGGCCAGCACGCCGAGCGCGGCGAGCATCCGCACGGCGGAGCCGCTGAACGAGCGCCAGCCGCCGTGGTGGGCCGGCGGGGCGGCCGGGTGTCCGTCGGCGGCGGCGAGGTCCTCGGCTTCGGCGGCGCGTTCGGCGTCGTCCGGGCCGGGCAGCAGGAACCGGTAGGCGACCAGGGCGACGAGGCTGAACAGCATTGCGGAGATGCTCAGGTGGACCGCGAGCGGGATGTGCAGGCCGGCGGCGGCGGAGCCCATCAGGCCGCCCAGGACCGCGCCGATGCTCCACACACCGTGCAGCGAATTGACGATCGATCGTCCGTAGAGGCGCTGCACCCGCAGGCCGTGGGCGTTCTGCGCGACGTCGACGATCGAATCGAAGGCGCCGACGACGAACAGAACGGCGCCGAAGACGATCCAGTTCGGGGCGGCCGGGATGGCCAGCGTGGCGGCGGCGGCCACAACGATCCCGAACGCTCCCACCCGGGCGGAGCGGAACCGGCGGATGGCGGCGCCGGCGAGGAGCCCGGCCAACAGGGCGCCGATCGGGTATCCGGCCAGTGCGGTGCCGAGAAGGGCGTTGCCCAGGCCGAGGTCCGCCTTGATTTGCGGGTATCGCGGGACGACGTTGAAGAACACGGCGCCATTGGTGAGGAACAGCGCAGCGACGGCGGCGCGGGCCAGGCGGAGCTGGCGGGTGGGTGCGGCGGGGGCCGTGGGGGGAACGGCGGGAGCGGACATCGGCTTTCCGATCACGAACGTGTGGGCGAGGGGGCGGGCGATCAGCGCAGGAAGCGGTGGATGGCGTGGCGGATCTGGTCGGGCGTCATCGGGTCGGTCGACAGAGCGCTGTGCAGGACGAGTCCCTCGATCAGGGCGTCGAGTTCGCGGGCGGTGGTGGGATCGAAGTGGCGTTGCAATGCCTGACGGCTGCGCGCCATCCAGGCCTGTGTGACGGCCCTGAGAGCGGGGTTGCGCGCCGCCGCGACGTACAGCTCCACGGTCAGCACGAGGTCGTGCTGCGAGCCGAGCAGGTCGTCCGACACCAGCGAGATGACCGCTTCGAGCGCGGCATCACGGTCCGGTGCGGCGCTCAGGCGTTGATCGAAGACGCGGGCCACCGAGTCGGCGTGCCGGGCGAACGCCTCGGCGAGCACCTCGTCCAGGGACGTGAAGTGGTAGGTCATCGATCCCAGCGGCACGTCCGCGGCGCGGGCGATCTCCCGGTGCGTTGTGCCGGCCAAGCCTCGCTCGGCGATAACTCTCAGGGTCGCGTCGATCAGCCGATCGCGGCGTCCGGGGTCATGCCGGCGAACCCGGCGCGGGCCGGATGGCGAAGTGTCGGCGGCGGCCTGACTCATGTCATTCCGCATCGGTGATGCGCAGTGCTCATGTGTACGAGCGTACGCTTCATATGTACGTGCGTACATAACCCGACCGGATCGTCACGGGTGGCGGGCGAGCAGACGGGTGAGCGCCGCGTGTGCCAGTCGCGCGATCTCGACCGGCGGCTTACCCGCGTGCTCGACGACTGGCGACTCCAGCGCCAGCGCCGCGTCGGGTGGCAATGCGTCGATCAGATCCCTCAGCGGTAGTCCACCGTCGCCCGGGAACAACCGGCCGGTGCGGGCCTCGGTCAGCGCCACCTCCTCGGGCGGCCGGACCGGCGCGAATGGGCCGTCGCACAACTGCGCGTACGGCAGGCGTTCGGGCGGGAGCGCCGCCACCTCGGCGGGCGTTCCGCCGGAGCGGCACAGGTGCAGCGAATCGATCAGGATCGCTCCGGCCGGGTGAGCCGCCCGGTCGAGAACGCGAAGCGCATCGGGCAGGGTCTTGATCGCGCTGAAGATCATGAATTCCAGGCAGGCCCGCATGCCGCGCTCCGCGGCAGCCTCGCAGACCGCGGCGAATCGCTCGACCAGGCGGTTCTCCTCCGGATCGTTGGCGATGACGAGGACGCCGAGGGCGTCGAGCCGGGCGCCGGCGTCGAGAATGCGCAGCGCGTCGCCGTGCCGGCTGTCCGGGCGAAGCCGGAGCACCTCCACATCCAGCACCCGGATCCCGGTGTCGGCGAGCCGGACGAGGGTCTCGCGCATCATCGGGGTGTCGCCGAGCACGGGGTACGCCGGTTCGTCCGCGGCCGGCCAGACCCGAATGCCGACCGCGTCGAATCCGGCACCGGCGGCAGCGCTGACCAGTTCGGGAGGAGTGGCGTCCAGGACGGTCAGATGTGAGATCGAGAGCACACGACGCTCAGCCCTCATGTGCGTCCTCGTATTCGGCACGCCGGCAGCCTGCCGGCCGGCGATGTGGCCGAAGGTCATCGCCGGCGCCGGAGCCCACCACCAGAAAGTCGCAATTCACCTCCACCCGAGGGGTGTCAGCCGCCATCACAGACTCCAAGGCGGTAGACGGACACGTGGGAGGGTGACTCGGCGGTGAATTCGGCTCCGGCCCAGTCCGCGTGCCGAGTTTCCAGCTCGAATCCGGCCAGCTCAGCCATGAGGTCGAGCTCGGACGGCCAGATGTAGCGGTGCGGGCTGCGGAACAACTGGGCCTGCCTGCTGTCATCGAACCTGAAGTGGTGCGATACGACCTGCTGGTGCACCACGTCGTACGTGTCCAAGCCGATGTAACCGGGCTCGCACCGTACGACTGTGGCCTGCCGACCCGGTGGGAGCTTACGCAACTCAGGCACCCACAACTCGATCACGAACCGGCCGCCGGCGACGAGGTGGCGGGCGGCATTACGGAAGCAGGCGACCTGCTCGGCCTGGGTAAGCAGGTTGGAGATCGTGTTGAAGACCAGGTACACGAGGGTGTACCGCCCCGCAGCGATGGCGGTCGCCATGTCGCCGACGACCACGGGGATCGTTCCCGCGTCCACCTTCGTGCGCAATTGATCGATCATGGGAGGTGACAGCTCGATGCCGGTGACGGGAACTCCTCGCTCGGCCAGCGGGACGGCCACGCGGCCGGTGCCGATGGCGAACTCCAGCGCCGGTCCGGCGCCGGCGAGTTCGGCGAGGCGGTCCACGGTCGGACCCAGGACCTCGGGTGCGAACATGCCGGTGCCCGGCGTGTCATAGCGCCGGGCTGCATCGATGTCCCAGATCTCCTCCTGTCGCATGCCGCCAACGATCGCCATGGGCGTACGCGTTGTCCAGGGGTTTGTTGTCGCGGCGCGGATGGCACGCCGCGTATCCGTGAGGTACCGACTTCCCCGCTTGACGCAACCGTTCGGTTGCAATAGGCTGAGTAGCAACTGAATGGTTGCTACTTATGGGAGGTAGTCGTGGCCTTTCCGGATCGCATCGAGCGGACCGTCGAGATCGCCCATCCGCCGGCCGAGGTCTGGGCCGCGCTCACCACTGCCGATGCCCTGGGCACCTGGTTCGCCGACAAGGGCGCGACGATCGACCTGCGTACCGGCGGATCGGCCCAGCTGACGTGGGCCAGCGGCGACAAGGCAGACATGCGCATCGAACGGGTCGAAGAGCCAAGGGTGTTCGGCTTCACGTGGCACATCTACGGCCTGCCCGAGGACGATCCGCGCCGCACCTACGTCGAGTTCACTCTCGAACCGGTCGGCGCGGGCACCCGGCTGACCGTTGTCGAATCCGGCTTCGCCCAGTTGCCGGACGACGCCTACGGTAAGGCGTACGACGGCAACACCGAGGGTTGGGCGAGCGAGCTCGGCGCGCTGGTCGAGTACCTCGATGCCGCCTGACGTCGAGGCGATCGCCGAACAGGTCTTCACCGCCCTGGCCGACCCGACCCGGCGCGGCATTCTGGCCGCCCTGGCTTCGGGGGGTCCGGCTACGGCCACCGACTTGGCCGACCGTCTGCCGATCACCCGGCAGGCGATCGCCAAACACCTGGCCCTGTTGGCCGAGGCCGGCCTGGTGACGGCCGAACCGGGGGAGCGGCGCCGGGTGCGGTACCGGCTCCGCTCCGCCCCGATGCAGGTGGCGCAGCAATTCCTGGCCGCGCTGGCCCGCGACTGGGACGGTCGGCTCGACGCGTTGCAGGACCACCTCAGCCGCTGAGCGTGACAAGCAGACCCGCCGACCCAACGCGCGGGTAACGGCCCGGACAATCGACAGGAGTACCGTTGCTGAGCTATGGCAGACACGGTTCGCCTCGAGACGCCCGAGGCCGTTCTCGTCTACGACGTTCGCGGTCCCCTTCCACCGTCGGCCCGGCGTCCGCCGCTGATGCTGGTCGCGCACCCTATGGACGCCACGGGCTTCGGCACACTCGCGTCGCATTTCACCGACCGGACAGTCGTGACCTACGATCCGCGCGGCTTGGGCCGCAGCACGCGGCATGACGGCCGCACCGAGCGCACACCCGAGCAGAACGCCGACGACATCCACCGGATCATCGAGGCGATCGGCGTCGGGCCGGTGGAGCTGTTCGCCAGCAGCGGCGGTGCGGTGAACGCCCTCGCGCTGGTAGCCGCGCATCCAAATGACGTGGTCACACTCATCGCGCACGAGCCCCCGCTGCTGGCGATGCTCCCGGACGCCGACCGCGCCTTCGCGGCCGAGCGAAACGTCCAGGACGTCTACCGGGACCGGGGGTGGGGACACGGCATGGCGGCCTTCATCGCCCTGACGTCCTGGAAAGGTGAGTTCACCGACGACTACCCCGCCCAGGCCGCACCGGACCCGCGGAACTTCGGCCTGCCGGTGGAGGATGACGGGTCCCGAGACGATCCGCTGCTGTCCGGCGTCTCCAACGCGATCACAGCCTATCGCCCGGACTTCCCGGCGCTGGCGTCGGCGCCGACCCGGTTGGTGATCGCGGTCGGCGCCGAGTCGCAGGAACTCGTCACCGGACGCACGTCCGTCGCGACGGCCCGGGCCCTGGGCCAGCAGGCAACCGTCTTCCCCAGCCACCACGGCGGGTTCCTCGGCGGCGAATTCGGCCAGTCCGGCGAGCCCGAGGCCTTTGCCGCGAGGTTGCGTCAGGTGCTGGACGGCAACTGAGCGGCGCGGAGCGAGACGCGCGGAGCACGCCTCGCGTCAGTGCCGAGCCGGCCGGTAGCGGCTCGGCTGTTTCACGTCATGGTGCCGTCGGGTCCGGGGTCGCCACCGGCCGCGCGTACGCGCAACCGCTCGAGATAGTGGTTCCACCCGTCGCGGTGCAGGCCGAGGGCGGGCAGCGGTAGTCCGGTGTGGACCAGTCGCAGCAGGGTGCCGTCCTCGCCGTCGGGCTCCATTGTCACATCCACGATGCTGGAGTCGGGTGGCACGGGTGAGCCGTCGCCTTCCCAGCCCCAGGTGAAGACGATCCGGTGGGGCGGGTCGACGGTGAGGAAGCGTCCGGCCGCCCAGCCGTCCCCTCGGACGTTCATGCGGAACACGCCGCCCGGCCTCGGGTCGATCTCCGCCTCCACGCCCTGCCAGGACAGCCACCGATCACGGTCGGTGAAGAACGAACACACGGTTTCGGGCTGCGCCTTGATGCGGCGCTCGACGATGACGACATCCGCGCTCATGCGGTCGGTCCTCCTGGTGGTCGCGTTCGGTCCGCCTCGCCGGTCTCGGCGGCCTCGGCCAACGAGCCGAGCCGGTCGACCTGCCCGGCCCACATCGTCTCGAGATAATCCCCGAGTGGGCCCAGCGCGGCCCGGTTGGCTCGGTAGTAGCGGCGGGTGCCCTGGCGTCGAACCGAAACGAGATCCGCATCTCTGAGCACCTTGAGGTGCTGTGACACCGCGCCGAACGTGACGTCGAACGCGCCGGCCAGCTCGCCGGCCGTGCGCTCCTGCTGCCAGCAGAGCCGGAGAATCTCCTGCCGGCGCGGCTCCGCGATGACCCTGACGACGTCCATGATGAGCCGAGTTTACGTCGGCACTAAATCTTGCGGGCTGATCGTCACGACACTATTTTAGTCCGTACTAAACGAATCGAGGAGGAGGCGAAGATGGCTGACATGCACCATCTCGTCCGCATTGAGGGTGTCGAGGCTCGGGCCGTGTACGCGGCGATCACAACGACCGACGGGATCACCGGCTGGTGGACCAGCCGCGCCACCGGGGCTGGTGCCGAGGTAGGGGACCGGCTGTCGCTGAGGTTCCCGGACGCGCCGGTCACGTGGGACATGACCGTGGCCGTCGCGGACCGGCCGGAGCGGGTCGAGTGGGACTGCACCGGCGGCCCGCCCGGCTGGCCGGGCACCCGTGTGCGGTGGGGCGTCGAACCCGACGGCGCCGACGTGGTCGTACGATTCGATCACACCGGATTCGCCACCGTGGACGACATGTTCCGGATCGTCACCGTCGGGTGGGCGCAGATGTTGCTCTCGCTCCGGGATTATCTGGCCTCGGGTGTCCGCAAACCGTTCTTCGACTTCTGACCAGCGGGGGAGAATCGGTCCATGGCCGTTGACGTCGTGACGGAAGCCATCATCGAACGACCGTGTGCGGAGGTCGCCGCGTACGCCGGCGACCCGTCGAATGCGCCCGAGTGGTACGTCAACATCGCGTCGGTGCGCTGGCAGACCCAGCCGCCGGTGGCTGTCGGGTCACGGATGGACTTCGTGGCCCGGTTCCTCGGCCGGAAGCTGGCCTACACCTATGAGGTCGTCGAGCTCGTCCCCGGGCAGCGGTTGGTGATGCGGACCGCGCAAGGCCCGTTCCCGATGGAGACCACCTATACCTGGCAGCCGGTGAACGGCACCCGCACCCGGATGACGCTGCGCAACCGTGGCGAGCCCGCCGGCTTCGGCAAGGTCGCCGCGCCGGTCATGGCCGCGGCCATGCGCCGGGCCAACGAGAAGGACCTCGCCAACCTCAAACGCATCCTCGAGACCTGACCGCCATCGGTCTCATCCGCGCGCGCGTCGCGGCGGGCGCGCTCGAGGTACAACGGGGTGGCGTCGAGACCGATGGGCCCTGATCTCGTCCTATGGCAGACCGGCGAAGAATTCGGCGATGTCGTCGGCCAGCAGGTCCGGTTCCTCGGCCGCGGCGAAATGGCCACCGCGCGGGAACACGGTCCAGCGTCGGATCTGATAGAGCCGCTCGTACCAGGAGCGTGGCGGTTCACCTTCGGGCACGAACTCGTTGGCGAAGACCGCCATGGCAGTCGGTACGCGCACGACATCGGCCGGGCCGATCGGCGTACCGTGCCAGCGGTTGTCGTAATAGTCCCGCATCGATGACGTGATCGACCCGGTGGCCCACCAGATGGTCAACATCGTCAGGAGGGCATCGCGACCGAACCGGGTGTCGAGGTCCCCACCGCTGTCCGACCATGAGCGCCATTTGTCCAGCACCCACGCCGCCAGACCGGCGGGTGAGTCGTTGAGTCCGTACCCCAAGGTTTGTGGACGGGTGGACTGGACGGCGCTGTAGCCGCGTTCCGTCGCGCTCCACCGGTTGACATGGTCGACGTACGCCTGCTCCTGCGCCGAGAGCGGCGGCGCACCCGGCCCGGTGTACGGCCACATCTCCGGCGTACTGAGGTGGATGCCGAACATCGGGTCGGGTTGTGCCAGCGCCATGTGGGTGGCGATTCCGGCGCCGAAGTCGCCGCCGTGCGCGCCGTAGCGCTGGTATCCGAGTCCCTGCATGAGCTGGTGCCACAGGCCGGCGACGAACGCCCGGTCAACGCCTTTGCGCCGTGGGCGCTGCGAGAACGCGTAACCCGGAAGGGACGGCACGACCAGGTCGAACCGATCGCCCAGGCGGTCGACCAGCCCGAGCAGCTCGACAAACGTGCTGGGCCAGCCGTGGGTGAGGACCAGCGGTACCCCACCGCCGGGTGCCCGGCTGTGGACGAAGTGAACGCGTACGCCATCCACCTCGGCGACGTGGTGCTCGTAGCGGTTGAGTTGCCGCTCCCGCGCCCGCCAGTCGAAGCCGTCGGCCCAGTAGGCCAGCAACCCGCGCAGGTAATCCAGGTCGGTGCCCTGGCTCCAGGGTTCGCCAGGCGCCGGGTCAGGCCAGCGCGTACGCCGGATCCGGTCTCGCAGATCGTCCAGCACCGCCTCCGGCAGCGCGACGGCGTACGGCTCGATGTGCACCTGCCGATGATAATGACGGCATCGTGCGTGACGAATGCGTCCCGATACGCTGCGGTGGTGATGGCGTACGTCGTCGGAGGGCTCTGCGCCGGCTTGTAGAAACTTCGTGGAAGGGAGCTAGGTTGCCGGCAGTGACCGTTTACGATCGGCCGGCACGCCGCGCGGCGGCGCCTTCGGCAGGAACCACACCGGGTTCGATGCGCCCACCAGGCGGTTGTCGGGCATGCGGACCTGCGTCCGCAGGTACGCGCCGGCGCGGGGGCGAACCTTGATCCGGTACCGGCCGGAGGCCAGGGAGGCGGCCGGAACCCGCTGCACCGTGACGGCTGGTGCCAGCTGCCGGGTGCCTGCCAGATCTGTTACACCGGTGACGAGTTCCAGCACCGATCCCGGCGGGAGTGCCGTCACCACCGCGTCCACCTTCACCGCAGTGTTCCTGGTGAGGTAGACGGCGCCCATTGCCGGACGGCCGCCGACGTGCAGGTCGAGCGATCCGCGGTAGTGGGCCGGATCGACGAACCAGGCGGCTCCCCGGCGCAGCGCCGGAACCACGTCGCTGCGCCGGCGCGTCGGGGCCCACGCATAGGTCAGGTACCGTTCGGGCGCGGCGAGCCAGCTCACGCCGTCGTGGTCGTCACTGGCCCCGACGGCGGTGAAGAACAGGGCGTTGCGGGCCGCGACGTCATACACCCACAGCAGGTCCTCCTGGGGCTCGCGGCCGATCTCGACCAGGTCGACGCCGAGCTTGTTGCGTTCGATCATCAACGTGGCGAGCCCCTCGCGAGTCTCCACGTCCATCGGGTGGTTCCAGCAGACGATGCCGCCGTGGGCGTGCAGGAAGTCGACCATCGCTGCGGCCGCCGCCGGGTCGTTGTCGCGCTCCGGCGGCGATGGGAAAGCGGGCAACGTCTGATCTCCGCCGTACCAGTTGAGGTGACGTACCAGTGACACTTCGAAGGCCCGGTAGTGCTTGACGTCGGCGTACTCCTCGGCGTAGTTGGCCAGGACCTCCGCCCGCAGATCCTCGCCGGACTGGCCCGCTCGCCGCTCGCGGTGGAAGACCAACCTGTCGACGACGACGTCGACTTGCCGGTTCGGCCCCGCGGCGACTCCCACGCGCAGGCCGCGCAGGCTGTTGTCGGACGCGACCAGGTCGGGCCAGAGGCGGCGGATGTCATCCACCGGCCGCAGCGAGATCCGGGTCCACGCCCCGGCCGGGGCGGGAAGGTCCACGACGCCGAGCAGGCCGGTCGCTGTGTACGTCTGCTGTTCGGTACCGCCGATCCGGTACCGCAGCACATATTCGCCGGCGGGCTGCCCACCACGGGCGGGATGGTACGACAGCTTCATCTGCACGAGCAGGGTGGCGTCCGGGCCGACGAGTTCCGGCAGCACGTCGAGGGTGAGCACGGTGTCGGCGACACAGGTGTGGTAGGTGGAGTTCCAGGCGGTGCCCACCTGCCACAAGATGCCGCCCACCGTGGCTCCACCCTCAGCCGACAGGCGCAAGGCCCGCCCGGGGTCGTCGGGACTGTGCGGGGCCTCCACGAATGTGGCCGCCGCAGTGGCCAGTATCCCCTCGACCTGTTGCGCCCACTTCCACGGTCGCATGGCCTCCAGTTCGGTGGCCCCGTCGAAATGAACGAAGCGCCGGTGGTCATGGGCGGCCACCCGCCAGTCGTGGTCGGTCCACCAGACGAGGTCCACACCGAGCTCGCGGGCCTGGTGCAGGTGGGCATCGAAACTGGCCCCGCCCTCGCTGAACGGGCCGTGGATGTGCATGGCCATGCTGATCGGCTTCACCGGTGCCTCAGCCGCGACCGCCGGGCCGCCGCCGATGGCTGCCACACCCATGCCGGTCGCCGCGGCGGCGAGCACCGTGCGACGAGAAAGCGGCCGTTCGCCGTCCATTACGCCTCCGCGACAGGTGTACGTCTTCTGTGACGCCGCCCCGACTGTGTCGAAGAAACCGGGCCGCTCGCATGGGATCCGGCAAATTCGCGCGCTTCCGGGGGTTGGCTGGTAGAACGAACGGCTCGACCGACCTCAGGCCGCCGTCTGCAATACCGCGACAAGTTCCGTCTGAGTGAGCTTCACGGGGTTGCCCTGCATGCTGCTGGAGCGGGTGGCGTTCTCGGCGATCTCGGCGTACTGCGCCGGCCCGATCCCGATCTCGCCCAACGGCCGTACCTGCAACGCGGCGACCGTCTCCCGCAACCAGGCAACTCCGTCCTCGATCGTCGCGTCGTCCCGCCCGGTCAGCAGCCGAGCGACGCGTGTGTACCGGACCAGCGCGGTTGACTCTGGATCACGCTGCCGCAGCACCCCGACATTGGTCTCGACAACCGGAGCGAGCAGCGCGGCACACACCGAACCGTGCGGCGCGTCGACCATCCCGCCGATGACGCCGGCAAGCCCGTGCACCGCTCCCAGCTTGGCGTTGGCCAACGCGATACCGCCGAAGAGGCTGCACAACGCCATCTCTTCGCGGGCCGGGCGGTCGTCTCCCTGGGCATACGCACGCCGGAGCGCCCCGGCACCGCGTCGCAGGCCGTCGGCGGCTACGGCATCGGTTGCCGGCGTGGCCCGTGGCGACACGTACGGCTCCAGGCACTGGGTCAGCGCGTCCAGCCCGCTGCTGGCGGTCACCGCGGCCGGGCAGGTCAGGGTGAGCAGCGGATCGACCAGCGCCACCGCGGCCAGCATGTGCGGGCTGCGGAGGCTCGCCTTCACGCCGTGCTCGGGTGAGCGCAGCGTGGCGTTCGCGGTCGCCTCGGCCCCGGTGCCGGCGGTGGTGGGCACCGCGACATACGGCACGGACGGCCGCTCGAGGGGCAGCCCGCGGCCCACCACCTCGAGGTGGTCCAGCGGGTCCGTGCCGTTGCCGAGCAGCACCGCCACCGCCTTGCCGAGATCCAGCACGCTGCCGCCGCCGATCGCGACGACCACATCGGCGCCCGCGGTCCGCGCCTGCTCGGTCGCGGCTCGGACGTCGTCGACGGTGGGTTCATGGCCGACGGACACGACGCCGACCGGGTCGAGGCCACCCAGGAGACGGCGGTGCCGGGACGGGTCGCGCCCGGTACACAACAGCGGCTTGACCCCCAGCGTGGGCACCACCGCGGCGAGCTCCTCCGCGCGGCCCGGACCGAACATGACCCGCCGGGGTAGAGCGAACTCGAACGCGCTCACCAGCCTTCCTCGCCGGGAAAGACGGCGGCGAACCGGGTCGACGTACGCGGCTCGGCCATCATCCCGGCCACCACATCCCGCCAGCGCGCGTAGTGAGCAGTCCGTTTGTGGGCGTCCGCCGCGGACTGGTCGACGTACACCTCATTCAACACCACGTGTGCGGAGTCGCCCTCGTCCTGGAGCACGTCGAATCGCCGTACGCCCGGCTCCTGCACCGAGGCCGCGGCGTTACGCCGAGTCTCCGCGAGAAACGCCTCGACGTCCGCGGGCTTGACCCGGACGTGCACGTGGACGACAAGCATTCCGACCTCCCAGCACTAGCCACGGCGAAGAATCCTAGGCAAGTGTCGAGGGAGGGTGTCATTGGCGTCGGGTCGTCATCGCGCCGGAGACCGAGTCCAGCAGTTCCTTCCACGACGTCTGGAACTTCTCCACGCCGTCGGCCTCCAAGGCGGCCACCACATCGTCGAAATCGACCCCTACCGCGCGCAGGTCCTCGAACACCTGGTGAGCTCGGGCGTACGTGCCGCGGATGGTGTCGCCCCGGATCACGCCGGTGTCCGCCACCGCCCGCAGGGTGGGTTCGGGCATCGTGTTCACGGTGTGCGGCGCGGCCAGCTCGACGACGTACCGCGTGGGGTCGTACGCCGGGTCCTTGACCCCGGTGGAGGCCCACAACGGCCGCTGTGGCCGCGCATCGGCAGCCTCCAGTGCCTGCCAACGCGGCGAAGCCAGGACCTGCTCGAAGTGCTCGTAGGCCAGCCGGGCGTTGGCGATGGCGGCCTCGCCGCGCAGCGCCGTCGCCTCCGGCGTCCCGATCTTCTCCAGCCGCCGGTCCACCTCGGTGTCCACCCGGGACACGAAGAATGACGCGACGGACGAGATGGCCGACACGTCGCGGCCCTGGGCGCGAGCCTGCTCCAAGCCATCGAGGTACGCGTCCACCACGTCGCGGTATCGGGCCAGCGAGAAGATCAGGGTGACGTTGACGCTGATCCCCTCGGCCAGGCACGCGGTGATCGCGGGAAGACCCTCGCGAGTTGCCGGAATCTTGATCATCAGATTGGGGCGGTCCACCATCCACCACAGCAGCCGGGCTTCGGCGATGGTCCGCTGCGTGTCGGCGGCCAGCAACGGGTCGACCTCGATCGACACCCGCCCGTCGACGCCGTCGGTGCGATCGTAAACCGGACGAAGCAGGTCGCAGACGGCGCGTACGTCGTGGGCGATCATGAAGTCGACGGCCTCGGGAACCGGCACCTCCAGGGACGAGAGGTCGCGCAGCTGCTCGCCGTAGACCTCGCTACCCGAGATCGCCTTCTGGAAGATCGTCGGGTTCGTCGTCACTCCGACCACGAAGCAGTCCCGGATCAGCGTCTTCAGGCTGCCCGAGATCAGCCGTTCGCGGCCCATGTCGTCCAACCAGACCGCGACTCCCTCGTCGGACAGCTGGCGCAGCGAGTTTGCCATCGTCGCCCCCTCCTAGCATTGATCGTTGCGACGGACGCGCATATCGGTGTCACGCCCGTTCGGTCGGCCCTGCGAGTGATTTCGTGCGCCTTCTACGGCTGTTCGTGGAGCTTCGATAAGCGGCGGTGCTCCGCGAGGCGCCCACCCAGGACACGATGACCGCCGCGGCGGCCAGGAGCTGCAGCAGGCCGGTGTACCGCTCCGGATAGACGATTCCGGTCAGGTACGTGTCGATGAAGCCCGAATCCAGCCCGCTTCCCCCGGCGCGTCGACGCGCCCAGTCCTCCAGCCACGTCAGCGGGCAGTCAAGGCGGAACATGACAGTGGACAGCCCCCACCCGGCGGCCAGCAGATGCGGCCAGATCGCCTGCGGCCATCGCCAGGCCACGAACCCGCCGGCCACCAGGTAGGCGAGAAACGCGAAATGCAGCACCATGGTGGCGTTGGCGAGCGCCTGATAAGCCATGTCCATCAGTATCGGCCGGTTTTCCGGAGGCCGACAGACTCTGGCACCGCTTGGCGGTGTTGATCGAGGGTGCACAGCAGGTCCTGGCTGTCGACCTGGACGGCAACGCCGAGGTGATGGCCACGGTACCGACCACCATGCCGTTCTCCATCGACTGGCTTCCGAACGGGCAGCTCCTGATCGTCGCCGGTCCGGAGGGCAGGTTGCTCCGCCAGGAGCCAGACGGCTCGCTGGTCGATCACACCGACCTCGACTCGCTGGGCGGGAACCTGAACGAGATCGTCGTGGACGGCCGGGGCAACATCTACGTCAACGGTGGTACGAACTTCCACCCCGGCGCGGGAAAGGCTCCCGGCTTCGTCGCGCTGATCAGCAGCGATGGTTGCGTACGGCGAGTAGCGGACGGACTTGCCTTCCCCAACGGGATGGCCGTGACGCCCGACGACTCGACCCTGATCGTCGCGGAGTCTTTCGCGAAGACGCTCACCGCATTCGACATCGGCCCGGACGGAAGTCTGTCGAACCGGCGGGTGTGGGCGCCGGTGCCCGGCGACGGCATCGTTCTCGACGCCGAGCAAGCGGTCTGGACACCCGGCTGGACCAAGACCGGACCCGCCTGCCTGCGTATCGCGGAGGGCCCCGTGCCCATTCCGGCCATCCCGAGAGAACTTGTCGAGCTGACTGCCGGTCAATGCGCGACGGTCACCGGCTCCGGCTCGGTGGGAGCGTCGACGACCGTCTCGCGGTGAATCCGGCCGGGCCACCAGAAGCGGTCGCCGAGCATGAACGCCAGAGCGGGTACCAGGACGGTGCGTACCAGCAGCGTGTCGAGCAGCACGCCGATGCAGACGATGATGCCGATCTGAGTAAGCGTGATCAGCGGCAGGACGCCGAGAACGGCGAAGACCGCCGCGAGCAGCACGCCCGCGCTGGTAATGACCCCGCCGGTGACTCTCAGTGCCGAGAGCATGCCGTTCCGGGTGCCCGTGGTGCGCGCGTCCTCCCGGGCGCGGGTGACGAGAAAGATGTTGTAGTCCACGCCGAGCGCCACGAGGAACACGAAGGAGAGCAACAGGACGCCGCTGTCCAGCGCCGGAAATCCGAGCACCCGGTCGAAGACGGTCCACGCCGCGCCGATACTGGCGAGGAACGAGGCGAGGACGGTCAGCACGAGCAGAAGGGGCGCGATCAGCCCGCGCACGAGCAGCACCAGGACGCCGCCGACGAGCAACAGGATGATCGGAAGGATGAGCCTCAAGTCGTTGTCGTTGGCTTGTGCGGTGTCGTATCGCTGGGCGACCGCCCCACCGACGACGGCCGCGCGGAACGCGTCGGCGCCATCGAGCGTGGGCGGGGCGGAGCCGGGAATGGCGGCCACCGCGTCCCGTAGTGCCTCGATCGCCCGGTCGGAGGCGGCGGAGCCCGGCTCGGCCTCCAGCACGACGTCGACCTGGGCGACCGTCGCGCCCACCGCGCCGGGCCGCGCGGAGGCGACGCCGGGGACTGCCATGGCCGCATCGGTGACGGCTTGCACCGCCGACGGTACGGTCAACACGGCGACCGGCTGTGTCGTGCCGGCGGGAAAGGCGTGAGCGAGGGTCTTCGCGCCGGCGACCGCCTCGGGGATGGCCCGGAACTGCTCGGTCTCGGACAGGCCGGTGCGGATGCCCAGACCGCCCATCGCCAGGCCGGCGAGGAGAAGAGTCGCGAGCCCGGCGACCAGCACCGGCCGGCGTACGACGGCGGCGCCGAGCCGGCCCCACACCCTGCCCTCCCGTGCCGCGCCGCCGACCCGGGGCACGAACGGCCAGAACAGGCCCCGGCCGAAGAGGACGAGTACCGCGGGCAGGACGAACAGCGCGGAGAGCATGGCGAGCACGACGCCGGTGGCGCAGGCCACAGCCAGTGCCCGGTTCGACTCCTGTTCGGACAGCAGCAGGGCGAGAACGCCGAGGACGACTGTGAAACCGCTGGCGAGAACGGGTTCGGCGGTACGGCGCAGCGCGGAGCGCATGGCGGCGAAACGGTCCGCCACGCGGCGCAGTTCCTCCCGGTAACGGGCGATCAGGAGCAGGGCGTAATCGGTGGCGGCGCCGAAGACGAGCACGCTCGTGATGCCGGTGACGGCCCCTTCCTGGAGGTTGATGCCGACCGCCGGGACGATCGTGTCGACGGCGCGCAGCGTCAGTTGTTCGGTCGCCGCCACGACGAGCAGCGGAGCGATCCACAGGAACGGGCTGCGGTAGGTGATCAGGAGTAGGAGGGCGACGACCGCGGCGGTGGTCGCCAGCAGCGTGACGTCCGCGCCGTCGAAAACCTTCGTGAGGTCTGCTATGAACGCCGGCCCGCCGGTCACCTCGACGGTAAGCGCTTCCGGCACGTCGTCGAGCGAAGCCCGGAGCCGGTCGACGGTTTCGACCACCTGATCCTGGTCACCGCCGGTGGAGAGCGGTACGGCGAGCAGGCCGACGGTTCCATCGGGGGATACCTGTAGCGGTGCAACCCGGCCACCGACGGCGAAGCGGCCGAGGTCGGCCGACCGGTCGGTGATCGTGGCGCGGTCGGCCTCGGTGAGCGCTGCGCCGTCGGTGCGGCTGATGACGATGATCGCCGGCTGGACGTCGGCCGCGGGCAGCTGCTCCTGGAGGCGTTCCACCTGGGTCGACTGCCAGTCCACGGACAGGCCTGTGGAGGAGGTGGGTACGGGGTTGTCGGGCTTCGGCAGTCCGAAGACGGCCGCTCCGAGGACGATCGCGGCGGCTACGGTGAGCCATGCGGCCAGTCGGCCGCTGGCGACACGAGTGAACATGGACATCGATGCCTCACGGTCTCTCGGCGGGTCGGTCTTGTCGGCGGGTAGGTCTTCTCGACGAGTCGGTGTTCTCGACGAGTCGGTCTTGTCGGCGGGTCGGTCTTGTCGGCGGGGTGGGCCTTCTCGACGGGGAGGCGGGCTCGTTTGAGCCGCTGCCGCACGAAAGGCCGACTGTCGAGTATCTTGATGACCGAGATTATCGCCTGTTGAGTTATGCTGCAACCGGACGACCGAGAACGGAGAACCGACCGGACGTGTCAGCCCAGGAGATGTACCGGCGGCGCGAGACGCGGCGCGAGCAACTGGCCGCGGAGATCACCAATCACCTGCGGCGGTACGCCGTGGACGCTCAGGACATCGGTCACGCCTTCGCCAGCCTGCACGGTCTCAATGCCACCGACCTACAGGCCTTGATCGCGGTCATGGACGCCGAACTGCTGGGCGATCCGATTACCCCGGGTCGCCTCGGTGAGCAGCTCAACCTCTCCTCCGGATCGGTCACTGCCTTGATCGACCGGCTGGAACGAGCCGGGCACGTCCGCCGGGACCGTGACACCGCCGACCGGCGCAAGGTCTTACTGCACTACGCCGACCGCGGCGCCGCCCTTGCCATGCAGTTCTTCCGCCCGCTCGGCTCCCGGACCGACAACGTGATGGCGGAATTCAGCGAAGACGAGCTGGAGGTCGTGCACCGGTTCATGACCGCGATGAGCGCCTCGGTGCGGCAGCACCGTGATGACATGCGCGCCGGCCGACCCGAACCGACACCATCCGACTGACGGTTGGTCCAACATAGAGCTTCAATGCGAGGGTTCCTCGTGTCCCGCGACGGCGCCATACTGCTCGTCGGAGACCTTCTCCAGCCATTCGACGCTCTGGCCGTCGCGGACGCCGGTGAGCGCGAGATGCGTCATCGCGAAAGCCGGCGAGGCGCCGTGCCAGTGTTTGACGCCCGGTGGACACCAGACCACGTCGCCCGCCCGGATCTCCTCGACCGGCCCGCCCCACTGCTGGGTGCGGCCGGAGCCTTCGGTCACGACCAGGCGTTGCCCGGCTGGGTGGGTATGCCAGGCGGATCGGGCACCCGGCTGGAACGTGACATACCCGCCGCCGTACGCCGCGGCGTCCTCCGCGGCGAACAAAGGCTGCACAAGCACCTCGCCCGTGAAGTACTCCGCGGGCCCCCGGTAGGGTGCCTGTGCGCCGCTGCGAGTGATCATTGTGGCTTCTCCATCTAGGCGGTGTTTCAGAAGGGCGGTCGCGACCCGGGCAGTAGCGGTCTGGGAGGATGGTCGTCGATGAGGACCCAGGTGACGTTTGATTGTGCTGACCCGCATGCTCAGGCCATGTTTTGGGCGCAGGTGTTCGGCACTGCCGTAGAAGACCATTCGGCGTTTGTCGATCAGCTGGTTGCCGATGGTCGGATGCCCGCAGCTGACAGGATTGTGGTTGACGGCCGCTCCTCGTTTCGGGACGTGGCGGCGTGCAGCGACCCGACGGGGGCCGAGCCCCGACTGTTCTTCCAACGGGTGCCTGAGGGCAAGATCGCTAAGAATCGGGTACACCTTGACGTTCATGTCGATGCCGACCAGAAGGCAGCCGAGGTTGAACGGCTGGTCACGCTTGGCGCAGAACTGATCGAGACGCACAGCGACCACGGGCCCGTGACGTTCGTCATGCGTGATCCGGAAGGCAACGAGTTCTGCCTGCACTGACGAGTCTCCTGACCGCACCGATCGTCGTGCTGCTGCTTGGCTCTTGGGGTAGCGGCGTGTCGGTGATCGACAAATGGCGAGGTCTCCGGTAGATGGTTCTTCGACCAAAAGACCAATACCCCGCAGACCTCGTGGACCGCGAACCGTACACATGGTATGCGGTAGCCGACGCTGGCAGCGGTCTTGTTGCGCCAGGGCGGATGGGTTGATGGCAGTACGGCAGCGGGGTGACTGATCCGCCGTCGCGGCGGACCTTTCCGGTCGAAGTTTCTTTTATTGTTTCCTCGCCGGCCGGCTTGCGAACTGGTAGGGTTGGCCCTTTGATTTTGATGGGTCGGGCCGGATATGCGTGGAATTCTTTCATAGGCCGCGCGGCGTCTTGGCGGCCTCACGGCGGCTCCCGCAGCGAGGCATTGATCCGCCCTTTCCGAGGTTGGGCATCGGTGTTTCGTCGGCGCAGAAATGGTGGCCAGCGGATTCCGTGCGCCGGCGCGTATTTGCGGCTGGCCGGGACGCGGCGGG
>Ga0081539_10002582_pt1 | contig 24995 bp, 21 predicted proteins | sample TabmetS4T2R2_FD_71023 | JGI IMG/M metagenome (GOLD analysis project Ga0081539, IMG submission 71023) | Tabebuia heterophylla rhizosphere microbial communities from the University of Puerto Rico - S4T2R2 | ecosystem: Host-associated > Plants > Roots > Rhizosphere ...
TCGATCCGGGGGAAACGCTGTTCATCGTCTCCTCCAAGACCTTCACCACGCTCGAGACCATGACCAACGCCCACACCGCGCGGGACTGGCTGCTGGCCGGGCTCGGCGGCGAGCAGGCCGCGACGGCCAAGCATTTCGTCGCCGTCTCCACCAATGCCCAGGAGGTGGCGAAGTTCGGCATCGACACCGCCAACATGTTCGGCTTCTGGGACTGGGTCGGCGGGCGCTATTCGATGGATTCCGCCATCGGGCTCTCGACCATGCTCGCCATCGGGCCGGACAATTTCCGCGCCATGCTGGGCGGCTTCCACGAGATCGACGAGCATTTCCGGACCGCTCCGTTTGAGCGCAACCTGCCGGTGCTGATGGGCCTGCTGGGCATCTGGTACAACGACTTCTTCGGCGCCCAGACCGTCGCCGTCCTGCCCTACGAGCAGTACCTGAAGCGCTTTCCCGCCTATCTCCAGCAGCTCACCATGGAGAGCAACGGCAAGCACGTCACGCGCGATGGCAAGCCGGTGGATTGCGACACCGGCCCGATCTACTGGGGCGAGCCGGGCACCAACGGGCAGCACTCCTTCTATCAGCTGATCCATCAGGGGACGCGCCTCATCCCCTGCGATTTCATCGCCTTCGCGCACACCCTCAATCCGCTGGGCCAGCATCACGACATGCTGATGGCCAACGTCTTCGCCCAGACCGAGGCGCTTGCCTTCGGCAAGACGGTCAAGCAGGTCAAGGCCGAGGGCACGCCCGACTGGCTGGTGCCGCACCGGCTGTTCGAGGGCAATCGTCCGTCGAACACCATCCTGCTCGACAGACTGACGCCGGCCGCGCTCGGCAAGCTGGTGGCGCTCTACGAGCACAGCGTGTTCACCCAAGGCACGATCTGGGAGATCGATTCCTTCGACCAGTGGGGCGTCGAGCTCGGCAAGGCGCTGGCGCAGCGCATCATCCCCGAGCTCGAGGACGCCGCCGAACCCAAGCTGGAGCATGACAGCTCGACCAACGCACTGATCCGCCGCTATCGCAAGATGAAGGGGAGCGCCTGATGCCGCGGGGATACGATCGCCCGCTCTACTTCCAGCCGTTCGATCACCGCGGCTCCTTCCAGAGCGGCCTGTTCGGCTGGCAGCCGCCGCTCAGCGAGGCCCAGACCGCCGAAATCGCCGGCTCCAAGCAGATCATCTACGACGGCTTCCTCTCGGCGCTGACCGGTGGCGCGCCCGCCGAGAAGGCCGGCATCCTGGTCGACGAGCAGTTCGGCGCTGCGATCCTGCGCGATGCGACCGCCAAGGGCATCACCACCGCCTGTCCGGCGGAGAAGAGCGGACAGGAAGAGTTCGACTTCGAGTACGGCGAGGATTTCGCGCGCCACATCGAGGCCTTCGACCCGACCTTCTGCAAGGTGTTGGTGCGCTACAACGCCGAGGGCGACGGCGCGCTGAATCAGCGCCAGGCGGCCCGCCTGAAGGGGCTGTCCGACTACCTCGTGGCGCGCGGCCGCAGCCGTTTCCTGTTCGAGCTGCTGGTGCCGGCGGAAAAGGCCCAGCTCGACGCACTCAAGGGCGACAAGCGGGCCTACGACCTGCAGGTCCGGCCGCGCCTCATGGTCGAGGCCATCCGCCAATTGCAGCAGGCCGGCGTCGAGCCCGATATCTGGAAGATCGAAGGCCTTGATCGGGCTGAGGACTGCGAGGCGATCGTGGCGGCGGCGCGGGCCGGCGGGCGTGACCATGTCGGCTGTATCGTGCTGGGCCGCGGCGAGAACGATCAGAAGGTGCGGGAGTGGCTCGGCACCGCCCGCACGGTGCCGGGCTTCATCGGCTTTGCCGTCGGCCGCACCGCCTTCTGGCAGCCGCTTGTCGACTGGAAGGGCGGGAAGGCGACGCGCGAGCAGGCGGTCGCGCGGATTGCCAGCCGCTATCGCGAGTTCGTCGACCTCTTCGAAGGGAAGTGACCATGCAGTTGGGAATGATCGGCCTTGGCCGGATGGGAGCGAACATGGTGCGCCGCCTCTTGAAGGGCGGCCACGAATGCGTGGTGTTCGACATGTCGCCCCAGGCGGTGGCCGAGCTGGTGAAGGAGAAGGCGGTCGGCACCGGCTCGCTGGCGGAATTCGTCAAGGCGCTCGGCAAGCCGCGCGCGGTCTGGCTGATGGTGCCGGCGGGCGTCGTCGACAAGACCATCGCCGACCTGGCGCCGCACCTCGAGGCCGGCGACATCCTGATCGATGGCGGCAACTCCTATTACATTGACGACATCCGCCGCGCGAAGGAGCTGGCGCCGAAGTCCATCCACTATGTCGATGTCGGCACCAGCGGCGGTGTCTGGGGCCTCGAGCGCGGCTACTGCATGATGGTGGGCGGCGAGACCGACACGGTGAAGCGGCTCGAACCGATCTTCGCCACCCTGGCGCCCGGCCGCGGCGACATCGCGCGCACGCCCGGACGCGAGAAGGCGGGCGGCACCGCCGAGCAGGGCTGGCTGCATTGCGGACCCAATGGCGCCGGCCATTTCGTCAAGATGGTGCACAACGGCATCGAGTACGGCGTCATGGCAGCCTATGCCGAGGGCATGGCGGTCCTCAAGGCGGCCAATATCGGCAAGCGCACCGGCAAGGTCGACGCCGAAACGACGCCGCTGCGCGATCCCGAGCACTACCAGTACGATCTCAACCTGCCCGACATTGCCGAAGTGTGGCGGCGAGGGAGCGTCATCGCCTCCTGGCTGCTCGACCTGCAGGCCGCGGCGCTGATCGAGGACCCGAATCTCGCGAAGTTCGCCGGCCGGGTCTCCGATTCCGGCGAAGGCCGCTGGACGATCAAGGCGGCGATCGACGAGGGCGTGCCGGCGCATGTGCTCTCATCGGCGCTCTACGAGCGGTTCAGCTCGCGCGGCGAGGCGGATTTCGCCGACAAGCTCCTGTCGGCCATGCGCTATGAGTTCGGCGGGCATATCGAGAAGCCGGCGGGATCGTGATGCGCGGAGCCTGAACTGCTCCTCTCCCCCTAGCGGGGGAGAGGAATCCGGGGCGTGTTGGTGGAAGACGTTAGTGATGGAGACCGAGAGCATGACCCAGGACGACCTCGACCAACTCGCCATCAACACCATCCGCACGCTATCCATCGATGCGGTCCAGCAGGCGAAGTCGGGTCATCCCGGCACGCCGATGGCGCTGGCGCCGCTGGTCTACACGCTGTGGAACCGGGTCCTGAACTTCGACCCGAAGGATCCGATCTGGCCCGGCCGCGACCGCTTCGTGCTGTCCAATGGCCACGCCTCGATGCTGCTGTGGTCGATGCTCTTCCTGACGCGCACCCAGGCGGTGAACGGCGAGTACGAGAACCTCGGCAAGCCCTCGGTCACGCTCGATGACATCCGCCATTTCCGCCAGCTCGACAGCAAGGCGCCGGGCCATCCGGAATATCACTGGGTGTCGGGCGTCGAGACCACGACGGGGCCGCTGGGGCAGGGCATCGCCACCAGCGTCGGCATGGCGATCGCGCGCAAGTGGCTCGCCAGCCGCTACAACAAGCCGGGCTTCGACCTGTTCGACTACAATGTCTACGCGATCTGCGGCGACGGCTGCCTGATGGAGGGGGTGGGCTCGGAGGCCGCCTCGCTCGCCGGACACCTTCAGCTCGACGAGCTGTGCTGGATCTACGACAACAACCATATCACCATCGAAGGCAAGACCAGCATCACCTTCACCGAGGACATTGCCGCGCGCTTCCAGGCCTATCGCTGGAACGTGCTGCGCGTCGGCGACGCCAACGACCTCGGCCGCATCGAGGATGCGCTGGAGGTGTTCGCCAAGACCACGGACCGGCCGACGTTGATCATCCTCGACAGCCACATCGGCTACGGCGCGCCGCACAAGGTCGACACCGCGGCGGCGCACGGCGAGCCGCTGGGCGACGACGAGGTCAAGCTCGCCAAGCGCGCCTATGGCTGGCCGGAAGACGCCAAGTTCCTGGTGCCCGACGGTGTGATGGACGCGTTCGACAAGGGAATCGGCGCACGGGGCGCCGACGCGCGCAGGCGCTGGGAGGCGCTGTTCGCCGACTACGGCAAGAAATACCCCGAGCTCGCTGCCGAGATCGACCAGATGCAGCGGCGCGAGCTGCCGAAGGGATGGGACAAGAACCTGCCGAGCTTCAAGGCCGATCCCAAGGGCATCGCCGGCCGCGACGCCTCGGGCGAGGTGCTGAACGTGCTTGCCCAGAACATCCCGTGGTTCCTCGGCGGCTCGGCCGATCTCGGCTCGTCGAACAAGACGACGCTGAAGTTCGCCGGCGCCGGCGACTTCGAGCCAGGCAGTCCCGGTGGCCGCAATTTCCATTTCGGCATCCGCGAGCACGCCATGGCAGCGGCCGTGAACGGCATGTCGCTCTCCAAGCTCAGGGCCTTCGGCGCGACCTTCTTCATCTTCAGCGACTATGCCCGGCCGGCGATCCGGCTGAGCGCCCTCATGGAGCTGCCGACCCTCTTCGTGTTCACCCACGACGCCATGGGGGACGGTGAGGATGGCCCGACGCACCAGCCGGTCGAACAGCTCGTCTCGTTGCGCGCCATCCCCGGCCTGGTGGTGCTGCGGCCGGCCGACGCCAACGAGGTGGTCGAGGCCTATCGCTACATCCTGCAGCTCCGCCACCAGCCGGCAGTGCTCGCCCTGTCGCGGCAGCCTCTGCCGACCTTCGACCGCGGCAAGTACGCATCGGCGGCCGGTGTCGCGCGCGGCGCCTACGTCATGGCCGATGCACCCGGCGGTCCGCCCGAGATCATCCTCATCGCGTCCGGCAGCGAGGTCGCCCTGATCGTCGAGGCGCACGAGGCCCTGCTGGCCAAGGGCATCCGCTCGCGCGTCGTCTCCATGCCGTCATGGGACATCTTCGAGCACCAGCCCCAGGCCTATCGCGAGGAAGTGCTGCTGCCCGGCGTCAAGGCGCGGCTTGCCGTAGAGCAGGCTTCGGCGCTGGGCTGGGAGCGCTATGTCGGCGACCAGGGCCGGGTCATCGGCATGAAGGCCTTCGGCGCCTCCGCACCGCTCAAGGAATTGCAGCGCAAGTTCGGCTTCGAGCCCGAGAAGGTCGTCGCGGCAGCCCTGGACATGCTCGGGCGCAAGTGATCGGCAGGGAGAAAGCGGAAGCCATGGCGAACACCATTGCCAAGCCTGTGGCGAAGGCCGAAACGGTTGCCGTCGCGCCGCCCTGCGCCATGGTGATCTTTGGCGCCGGAGGCGATCTCACCAAGCGGCTGGTCGCCCCGGCGCTCTACAATCTGGTGACCGCCAAACGGCTGCCCGACGGCTTCCGGCTGGTCGGCGTCGACCACGGAAACCGGACCGCGGACGACTTGCGCAAGAGCCTCACCGACATGATGAACGAATTCGTCGCCAAGGGTGGCGGCGAGTTCCAGGCCGACCGTATCGACGAGACGGCCTGGCGATGGCTGACCGACCGCATGAGCTATCTGCAAGGCGACTTCGAGGACCAGCAGACCTACAGCCGTCTCAAGGAGCATCTCGCGGGCCTCGACAAGTCGGCCGGCACGGCGGGCAACCACCTCTTCTATCTCGCCGTCGCGCCGCGCTTCTTCAGCATCGTCGTCGCCGCCCTCGGGGCGGCCGACATGGTTACGGAGCAGGACGGACAATGGCGGCGCGTCGTCATCGAGAAGCCGTTCGGGCATGACCTGCCCTCGGCCAAGGCGCTCAACACCGCGATCCTGAAGACGCTGCAGGAGCATCAGATCTATCGCATGGATCATTTCCTCGGCAAGGAGACGGTCCAGAACATCATGGCGCTGCGCTTCGCCAACGGCCTGTTCGAACCGCTGTGGAACCGCCAGCACATCGACCACGTCCAGATCACCGCCGCCGAGACGGTCGGCGTCGAACGGCGCGGCAAGTTCTACGAGGCTACCGGCGCGCTGCGCGACATGGTGCCCAACCACATGTTCCAGTTGCTGTCATTGACGGCAATGGAGCCGCCGATCTCGTTCGATGCCGAGGCCGTCCGCGACAAGAAGGCGGAAGTCATCCAGGCCATACGTCCGGTGAAATGGCCGATGAGGGACTCCGTGCGCGGCCAGTACGACGCCGGCACCGTCCTCGGCAAGCCGGCCAATGCCTATCGCCGTGAACCCGACGTAGCGCCGGATTCGAGCGTCGAGACCTACATCGCCTGGAAGCTGCAGATCGACAACTGGCGCTGGGCCGGGGTGCCCTTCTACCTGCGCACGGGAAAGTACCTGCGGCGGCGCTGGACCGAAGTCGCCATCCGCTTCCACCAGGCGCCCTACACGCTTTTCCGCGGCACCCATGTCGAGCAGATGAATCCCAATTGGATGATCATGCGCATCCAGCCCGACGAAGGCATCTCCCTCCAGTTCGCCGCCAAGCGTCCCGGCCCCACGGTGACGCTGGGCAACGTCAGCATGGATTTTGCCTACAAGACCTATTTCGCCATGGCGCCCAATACCGGCTACGAAACGCTGATCTATGACTGCATGATCGGCGATGCGACGCTGTTCCAGCGCGCCGACAATATCGAGGCTGGCTGGCGGGCGGTGCAGCCGATCCTGGATTTCTGGGCGAACAACCCGGCCCGGGATCTTGCCACCTATGCTGCGGGCAGCGACGGTCCGGCGGCGGCCGAGGAATTGCTGGCGCGCGCCGGCCGTGCCTGGCGTCCCCTTGAATAAGCGAGCACCACAGAGGTTCCCATGGCAGAGAAGCGAAAAATCTCCCTGGTGCTGGCGGACGTGGACGGCACGCTTGTCACCGAGCAGAAGGTGTTGACCAAACGCGCCCAGGCCGCCGTGCACAGCCTGCGGGGCGCGGGCATCCGCTTTGCCGTCACCAGCGGCCGCCCGCCCAAGGGCATGGCCATGCTGGTGGATCCGCTTCAGATCGATACGCCGATCGCCGGCTTCAACGGCGGGCTGGTCATCAAGCCGGACTTCACCATCATCGACCAGAAAACGGTGCCGGCCGATGTCGCGGCAAGTGCGGTCGAGCTGCTGCGGGCGCACGGCCTCGACGTGTGGGTCTATCGCGGCAACGACTGGCTGGTCGGCAAGGCCGATGGGCCTCACGTCGAGCACGAGGCCTGGACCGTGAAATTCTCGCCGAAGGTGGTGGGCGATGTCGCCGCGGAGCTCGACCAGGTCTCCAAGGTCGTCGGCGTCAGCGACGACTTCGACAAGGTTCAGCGCTGCGAGGCCGACGCCAAGGCGGCTCTCGGGCAGCGCGCCACGGCCAACCGCTCGCAGCCCTATTACCTCGACGTCACCAACAAGGACGCCAACAAGGGCGCGGTCGTGGAATACCTGTCCCGCCACCTCGGCGTGCCGGCGGCGGAGATCGCCACCATCGGCGACCAGCCGACCGACGTGCCGATGTTCCAGCGCGCGGGGTTCAGCATCGCCATGGGCAATGCCTCCGATCAGGTCAAAGGGCAGGCCAGCGCCGTCACCGATTCCTACAACGACGAAGGCTTCGCCAAGGCGATGGAACGGTACATCCTATGAACGGGCGCATCGAAGTCCTTCCCGATCCGCCGGCCCTCGCGCGCCACGTCGCCGAGTGGATGACGGCGGCGGCCATTGCGGCGAAGGGCACCTTCCGCGTGTCGCTCTCCGGTGGCTCCACTCCCAAGGCGCTCTTCGCGCTGCTCGCCTCCGCTGACTTCGTCGGACGTTTCCCCTGGGCGAAAACCTCCTGGTACTGGGGCGACGAGCGTTTTGTTCCCTACGATCATCCGGAGAGCAATTACCGGATGACGCGCGAGGCGATGCTGAGCAAAGCGCCGGTGCCGCCGGGCAACGTCCATCCCGTGCCGGCCGATGGCACGCCGGAGGAGGCCGCGTCGCGTTACGAACAGACGCTGAAGGCCGCCTATGGCGCCGACGTGCTGGATCCCGAGCGGCCGATGTTCGACGTCACCTTGCTGGGGCTTGGCCCCGACGGACACACGGCTTCGTTGCTGCCGGGCGAACCGGTGCTGCAGGAGCGCAAGCGCTGGGTCGCTGCCGTCTCGCACGGTCGGCCGGAGGTCCGCATCACCATGACCTATCCGGTGATCGAGAGCAGCCGCCAGGTCGCCTTCCTGGTGGCGGGCAAGGAGAAGGCCGCGATCTTCAAGACGCTTCGCGCCGGCGGCAGCGACGTGCCGGCGGCGCGTGTCAGGCCGGTCGGCGATCTCGTCTGGTTCGTCGATCGCGCCGCGGCGGGGGAGGGCTGAATGAGCCTGCCCATCGCTGGGGGCGCGCCACTCCAGTGGCGCGTCATGTCTTGTCGGAAGACGCGCCGCTGGAGTGGCGCGCCCCCAGCGAAGATCTAGCCCATGGCCGGCAACATCCTCATTGCGCCCTCGGTCCTGTCGGCCGATTTCGCGCGTCTGGGTGAGGAGGTACGCGCCGTCGACGCTGCCGGCGCCGATTGGATCCATGTCGACGTGATGGACGGCCGTTTCGTGCCCAACATCACCATAGGTCCGGTCGTGCTGAAAGCCATTCGCCGCTCGACGGCAAAGCCGCTCAACGTTCATCTGATGATCGTCGAGCCCGAGCGCTATGTCGCGGCCTTTGCCGAAGCCGGCGCCGATCACCTGCTGGTCCAGGCCGAGCCCGGCTCTACCATCCACCTGCATCGCTTGCTGGGCCAGATCCGCGCGCTCGGCAAGAAGGCGGGCGTCGTGATCGACCCGGCGAGCCCGCCGGAGCTCATCGAGTACGTCCTGCATCTCTGCGACATCATCCTGGTGATGACGGTCAATCCCGGATTCGGCGGACAGTCCTTCCTGCCCGAGATGCTGCCCAAGATCCGGCGCATCCGCGAAATGTGCGCCGAGCGCGGCCTCGATCCGGTGATCGAGGTCGATGGCGGCGAGAACGAGAAGACAGCCGCACTGGCCGCCGCAGCCGGCGCCACGGCGATCGTCGCCGGCTCGGCGATCTTCGACACCAAGGACTACAAGGCGGCCATCGCCGCAATCCGCGCCAGCGCCACTGCAGGCGCCGCCAAGCCATGAGCACAACCGCGACCCCAGCCAATGCGGATCGCGACGCGCTGAAGCGCGCGGCAGCGGAGGCGGCCGTCGAGTTGGTGGAAGAAGGCATGGTCGTGGGCCTCGGCACCGGCTCGACGGCAGCTTTCGCGGTCGAGGCGCTGGCCCGGCGCCATCGGGAAGGCCTGCGCTTCGTCGGCATTCCAACGTCCGAGCGGACCGCAGCGCAGGCGCAGGCGGCTGGCATTCCGCTGTCCTCCTTTGCGGAGCATCGCCAGATCGACCTCACGATCGATGGCGCCGACGAGGTCGAACGCGGCACCCTGAACCTGATCAAGGGACTGGGCGGCGCCCTGCTGCGCGAAAAGATCGTCGCCAACGCCAGCCGCCGCCTCGCCATCGTCGTCGATGGCGCCAAGCTGGTCGATCGGCTGGGCACGCAGGCCCCGGTGCCGGTCGAGGTCGTCAGCTTCGGGTTGGAAGTCACCCGGGCCGCCCTCGAAGTGTTCGCCGCAGACGTCAAGCCCCGCCTGACGCCGGCCGGCGACCTCTTCGTCACCGACGGCGGCAACCGCATTCTCGATTGTCACTTCGCCGGCGCCATCGCCGACCCGGCGCGGCTCGAAGATCGCATCCGCCGCGTTGTCGGCGTGGTCGAAAACGGCCTGTTCATCGGCCGCGCCGATCCGGTGTTCGTCGCCGACGCCGAGGGCGTCCATCGCCTCGACAGCGCGCGTGCGCATCGCGGCCGTCCGCCGATCCTGGTGGTCATGGGCGTGTCGGGCGCCGGCAAGTCGACCGTTGCAGAAGAGCTTGCGGCGCGCCTCGGCTGGCCGTTCGAGGAGGGCGACGCGCTGCATCCCGAGGCAAACGTCGCCAAGATGCATGCCGGAATCGCGCTGACCGACGCGGACCGCCAGCCTTGGCTCGAGCGCGTGGCCGCCTGGATCGACGCCCAGCGCGCCCGGAAGCAGCCCGGCATCATCACGTGCTCCGCGCTGAAACGGTCGTATCGCCGGACCATCATCGGCGACCGGCCGGAAGTGCGGCTGGTCTATCTTCGCGGCAGTCGCGATGTCATGGCCGAGCATCTGGCCAAGCGCACGGGTCACTTCATGCCGGCGAGCCTGCTGCAAAGCCAGATCGATACGCTGGAGGAGCCCGGACAGGACGAAGAGCCGTTGACCGTCGATGTCGGGCCGCCCGCCGACCAGGTTGCCCAGGAGATCATTCGCCTGCTCGGGGCGTCGGCGACCGTCCACGGCTAGAAAGGGGAGAGCTGATCGATGCCCCAACCGATCACCCCCGAAGAGCAACGCCTCGCCGCAGCGAACGAACGCCGCGAGGCCTGGCGGAAATGGGGCCCCTATGTGAGCGAGCGCCAGTGGGGCACGGTGCGCGAGGACTACAGCGCCGATGGCGACGCCTGGAATTACTTCCCGCACGATCACGCGCGCAGCCGGGCCTATCGCTGGGGCGAGGACGGGATCGGCGGGTTTTGCGACGCCAAGCAGCAGCTCTGCCTGTCTGTTGCGCTGTGGAACGGCAAGGACGCGATCCTGAAGGAGCGCATGTTCGGCCTCAGCAACCGAGAGGGCAATCACGGCGAGGACGTCAAGGAGCTCTACTACTATCTCGACGCGGTGCCGACCTACAGCTACGCCCGCATGCTCTACAAATATCCGCAGGCGGCGTTTCCCTACGATCTGCTGGTGCAGGAGAACGCGCGGCGCGACCGGCGCCAGCCCGAGTTCGAGATCATCGAGACCGGCATCTTCGACGCCGACCGCTATTTCGATGTCGACATCGAATATGCCAAGGCGGGCGCCGAGGACATCCTGCTGCGCGTGACCGTGACCAATCGCGGTGCTGACGAAGCCGAGATTCATGTGCTGCCCCAGATCTGGTTCCGCAACACCTGGAGCTGGTTCACCGACAGGCCGAAACCTTCGCTCGAGCGCGCGGGTGACGATGTCCTGGTCAAGCAAGCGGCGCTCGGCGCCTACACGGTTCATTTCGAGCGGCCGGACGAGATCAAGTTCTGCGAGAACGAGACCAACCTTCCCAAACTATACCGGAGCGAAGAGACCGGACGGCCGTACAAGGACGGTCTCAACGAGTATCTGGTCAACGGCGCCAAGGACGCCGTCGGCTCGCACAACGGCACCAAGGCGGCCGGCTTTTATCGGCGCACTGTTGCGGCCGGCGCCAGCGTCACCGTCCGGGTCAGGTTGCGCGCGGGGGCACCCGAGCCTGCACCCTTCGACGATTTCGAGGGGATTTTCGGGCTGCGTAGATCCGAGGCGGATGCCTTCTACGCCGAGCGGCAGAGCAAGGTGGTGGACGAGGACCTTCGCCGCATCCAGCGCCAGGCCTTCGCCGGCATCCTGTGGTCGAAGCAGTATTTCTACTACGACGTCACGGAGTGGCTCGACGGCGACCCGGCGCAACCCAGGCCCGCCGACGCGCGCTTCAGGGGACGCAACAGCGAGTGGGTCCATGCCACCATGGAAGACGTCGTCTCCATGCCGGACAAATGGGAGTTTCCCTGGTTCGCGGCCTGGGACTGGGCCTTTCATCTGGTCACACTCGCCTGTCTCGATCTCGAGGACGCCAAGCATCAGCTGATCCTGCTCGGCCAGTCCTGGTACATGCATCCCAACGGCCAGCTGCCGGCCTACGAATGGAATTTCAGCGACGTCAATCCGCCCGTGCAGGCCTGGGCGGCGCTGCGTCTGTACGAGGCGGAGCGGAAGCGCAACGGCAAGGGTGATCGCAAGTTCCTCGAGCGGATCTTCACCAAGCTGCTGCTCAATTTCACTTGGTGGGTGAACCGCAAGGATCCGCGCGGCCTCAACGTCTTCGAAGGCGGCTTTCTGGGCATGGACAATATCGGCGTCTTCGACCGCTCGGCGCCGCTGCCGGTCGACGGCATGCAGGTGCAGTCCGACGGCACGTCATGGATGGCGATGTACAGCCTCAACATGCTGCGCATCGCCATCGAGCTGGCGCAGGAAGACGACGCCTATCAGGACATCGCGACCAAGTTCTTCGAGCATTTCCTGATGATCGGCGGGGCGATGACCAACCTCGGCGGCAAGGGCCTGAGCTTGTGGGACGATACCGACAATTTCTTCTACGACTGGCTGGTCATGAGCAACGGCGAGGCGACACCGCTGCGCCTGCGTTCCCTGGTCGGCCTGATCCCGGCGTTCGCCGTCGAGACCATAGAGGCGGACTTGCTGACGAACCTGCCGTCATTCATCCGGCAGCGCGATTGGTATCTGCGCTACCGTCCCAAGCTTGCCGTGCTGGTTTCCCGTGTGAACACGCCGGGCGCCGACGACACGCGCATGCTCGCCATCGCCCGCGCGTTCCGCGCCAGCAAGGTGCTGGGACGTGTCCTCGACAGGAACGAATTCCTGTCGGATTACGGGATTCGTTCGCTGTCGCGCTACTACCTCGACCACCCCTACGTCTTCGAAACGGGCAGCTTTCGCTCATCGGCGGTCAGATACGTACCGGCCGAATCGGACAGCGATCTTTTCGGCGGGAATTCGAACTGGCGCGGGCCGATCTGGATGCCGTTCAACTACCTGTTCATCGAAAGCGTGAACAAGTTCGCCAAGTTCTATGGCGATGATTTCCGCGTCGAGCACCCGGTCGGGTCGGGCGCGATGCTGTCGCTGAAGGAGATCGCCGATGACCTGCGCAACCGCCTGATCAACATCTTCCGGCGCGACGACAGGGGACGGCGGGCCGTCTTCGGCAGCTACGAGAAGATGCAGACCGATCCGCACTTCAAGGACTACCTGCTGTTCCACGAATACTATGATGGCGATACCGGCCGCGGCCTCGGCGCCTCGCACCAGACGGGCTGGAGCGCCCTGGTCGCCAACATGATTGCCGAGCTGCATGACTAGTGACGGCGGTCACCCCGAGCGCAGCGAGGGGCCTTTGAGGCCACAGGAAAGGTCCCTCGCTGCGCTCGGGATGACAGCGGTGCGCTATCCCTCTCTGTTCGAGATCAACGCGAAGGCGTGGCTCTGGCGGCTGTCGCAGGAGGCCGGAAAGCCGGTCACCCTTGCCACCGTCGACGATGCGGTCCTGGACGATCTCGCGCGTCGCGGTTTCGACTGGATCTGGCTGTTGAGCGTTTGGCAGATGGGTGCGGCGAGCCGTGCCGTGTCGCGCAGCAATCCCGCCTGGCAGGACGAGTTCCGGGCGGCGCTGCCGGACATGACGCAAGACGATATCTGCGGATCGGGCTTCGCCATCAGCGCCTACGAGGTCGACGAGGCGCTGGGCGGCAAGGCGGCGCTGGCCGCGTTCCGCGCCCGGCTCGCCACGCGCGGCCTGCGGCTGATGCTCGATTTCGTGCCCAATCACACCGCGCTCGATCATCCGTGGACGAGGACGCATCCCGATTTCTATGTCCAGGGCAGCGACTATCGCGTCGAGACCGACCAGGGTCCGCGCATGCTGGCTTATGGGCGCGATCCCAATTTCCCCGGCTGGCCCGACACGCTGCAGCTGAACTACGCCGAGCCGGCGCTGCAGGCGGCGCAACTGGCGGAACTGCAGACGATCGCCGGGCAATGCGACGGCGTGCGCTGTGACATGGCGATGCTCGTGCTGCCTGACGTCTTCCGGCGGACCTGGGGCCTCGCATCGTCGCCGTTCTGGCCGAAGGCGATCGCGGCCGTGCGTGATGCCCATCGCGGCTTCACGTTCATGGCCGAGGCCTACTGGGATCTCGAATGGGAATTGCAGCAGCAGGGTTTCAGCTACTGCTACGACAAGCGCCTCTATGATCGTCTCCGCCACGCGGATGCCGGCGGCATCCGCGCCCATCTGGGGGCGGGGCTCGACTATCAGGATCGGCTGGCGCGCTTCCTCGAAAACCACGACGAACCGCGCGCCGCCGCGGTCTTGCCCTGGCCGCGGCATCAGGCGGCGGCCGTTGCCACCTACTTCGCGCCAGGGCTGCGGTTCTTCCACCAGGGCCAGTTGGACGGTGCGCAAATCCGGGTGCCCGTCCATCTGCGCCGCGCGCCGATCGAAGCCCGCAACGCCGACATTGCGGCCTTCTACGACAGGCTTTTGCCAGCGCTGATCAGTGGCGCCTGGTCGCTGATCTCGCCGCGATCGGCCTGGGACGGCAATCCGACGTGGCAGGACTTCATCTGCTACGCCTGGCACACGGAGGCGGATGGCCGCTACGTCGTCGTCATCAACTATTCCGATCACCAGGGGCAGTGCCGTCTGCGGCTGCCGTTCGACGGTCTGGCCGGCCGCCAATTCCGTCTGGTCGACGTGATGGGAAGCGAGGTCTATTGGCGCGACGGCGGCGAGCTGGTCGACCCGGGCCTCTACATCGATCTCGGCGCGTGGCGCTTCAATGTCTTCAGGCTGGATGCCGCATGACATTCGCGATCAAGGCCCATGTTCGCGATCCGCGAGCGAAGACGTTCGACTTCGTCGCGCAAAAGACGATGTATGGCGGCAAGCACATCGCCGCAGGCGACACGATCTTCGTGTTCGCGAGCGAGAACGAGGGCGGGCAGGGCCTCATTGCGCGCGGCGTCGTGACCTCGGCCAAGCCAGTGGCAAGGAAGCCCGGCATCGCCCGCCAAACCCCGCGAGTAAGCCTCTCCATCAGGCGCACCGCCCTCGCGCGGCGGCCGCTCGGCCGGCGCGAGCTCAGGCATCTCACCGACTGGAAGGACGGCGCGCCCGGCACCGAGCTCAACTTCAAGTTCTACCGGCAGGCGACGAACAAGATCGTCGGCCTCTCGGATGGAGCGGCGTCGTTCCTGGCCTCGTTCTTCCGGACGCCTTGACTTGCCCGGCGCGCAGACGCTCTAACGGTCGGCGGATGATCTCTCGCAGGAACGCTCTTTCGGGTCTCGCGGCTTCAGCGGTGGCGGGCTGCAGCAGCCGCCAGGCAGCGTACCGACCGCCTGCCCAGTATCTGATCGCGCCGCCGCCGCCGGATCGCACATCGCTGGGCCTGGATGCCGTGATCGACATCAGCCGCGGCGTCACGGTCTCCGACTTCCGGCGGGTGCGCCAGAGCAACATTCTAGGCGTCATCCACAAGGCGAGCGAAGGCGGCGACTATGCCGACACGGCGTACGCGACGCGCCGTCCCCAGGCCGAGGCGGCGGGCTTGCTGTGGGGCGCCTATCACTTCGGCACCGGTCAGTACTCGGGCGAGCAGCAGGCGGCGTTCTTCCTGGCCCAGGCGCGGCCGGGCCCTCGCACTCTGCTGGCCCTCGACCTCGAGGCCAACGAGAACAATCCCTCGAACTCCATGAGCCCTCGCGCAAGGCGAAGCCTTCGTGGCCGTGGTGGCCCGCGCGACGGGCCGGCTGCCGATCGTGTACGTGCACCCGACCTGGGCCAATGGCGAGCCGCTGCCGAATTCGGGGCTCAGCCTGGGGGCAACGATCACGCCGGACTCGATCCTGGCGCGTTGCGGCCTGTGGGTCGCCGACTACCACGATTCGCCCGAGGTGCCGTTGGCCTGGGCGGCGACCGGCTGGCGGCTCTGGCAGTATACCGGCGACGAGAGCGCCGGCCGTCCGGCCTACGGCCAGACCACCATCGTGCAGGGCGTCAGCCATTGCGACCGCAACCTGTTCAACGGCGATGCCGACTCGCTTTATCGGTTCTGGGGTGCGGCCGGCGCCTCTTGAATCAGGGCCCGGATTGGGCTTGATGGGATCAACGAAATACGGAGAGGGACGCCGATGCGACCGAACAAGATCAAGCAGATGTGGAAGGCCAACCAGTGCGTGACGCTGGGCTGGCTCTCGGTGGCGCACGGCTTCAGCGCCGAGGTCATGGCGCGGCAGGGCTTCGATGCCCTGTGCGTCGATCTGCAGCACGGCACGGCCGAGATGAAGGACGTGGCGCCGATGCTGCAGGCGATCTCGCAGACCGACACCGTGCCAGTCGTGCGCGTCGCCTGGAACGAGCCGGCGGCCATCATGAAGGCGCTCGACCTCGGCGCCTACGGCATCATCGTGCCGCTGGTGAACAATGCCACGGAGGCCGCCCAGGCGGTGGCGGCCTGCCGCTATCCGCCGGTCGGCATGCGCTCCAACGGACCGGTGCGTGCCGTCCACTACGGCGGCGGCGATTATGTGGCCAATGCCAACAACGAGATCGTCGTCATGGCGATGATCGAGACCAAGGAGGGCATCGCCAACCTCGACGCCATCTGCGCCACGCCCGGCCTCGACGCCGTTTATATCGGTCCGGCCGACCTGTCGTTTGCCCTGGGATTGCCGCCGCGCGGCGACAATCCGGATCCGCTGCACATGGCGACCTGCGACAAGATCCTGGCGGCGGCGCACAAGGCTGGCATCAAGTGCGTCATGCACTGCGCCAGCGCCGCCTTCGCGGCGGGCGCGGTGAAGCGCGGCTTCGACATGGTCATGCTGACGTCGGACCTGTCGTGCATGATCGCCGGCGCCAAGGTCCAGCTCGACGAGCTCAAGGCGAAGACGAAGGCGGCCTGAGGCCGCGCTTCGGCTACTCGACGAACGCCTTCTCGACGACGAACTCGCCGGGAACGGTGGTGCTGCCTTCGCGGAGGCCGGCGCCCTCGAGCAGGGGACGCAGGTCTGCCAGCATCTGGACGCTGCCGCACAGCATGAAGCGGTCCTCCTGCTTGCCGATCGGCGGCAGGCCGACGTCGCTCGCCAGGGTGCCGTTCGCGATCAGGTCGGTGATGCGGCCGCGGTTCTTGAACGGCTCGCGGGTGATCGTCGGATAGTAGACGAGCTTGTCGCGCACCATGTCGCCCAGGATCTCGTCGGCCGGCAGTTCGTCGGCGAGCTTCGAGCGATAGGCGAGGTCGCGCACCTGGCGGCAGCCATGGACCAGGATCACCTTCTCGAAGCGCTCGTAGAGGTCGGGATCGCGCACCAGCGACAGGAAGGGGGCGAGGCCGGTACCCGTGCCCAGCAGGTAGAGGTTGCGGCCCGGCGTCAGGCTGTCGAGCAGGAGCGTGCCGGTGGCCTTGGCGCCGACCAGGATCTCGTCCCCCGGCGCCAGGTCCTTCAGCCGCGACGTCAGCTTGCCGTCCGGCACCTTGATGGAGAAGAACTCGAGCTCGTCGTCGTAGTGGGCGCTCGCGATCGAATAGGCACGCAGCAGCGGCTTGCCGTCGATCCTGAGCCCGATCATCGTGAACTGCCCGCTGGCGAAGCGAAAACCCTTGTCGCGGGACGTCCTGAAACTGAACAATTCTTCGGTCCAGTGATGGACCGACCGTACGATCTCGTTCCTCAACGCACTCAAAACACGCCTCCGCGGGCCGCGGCCCGGCTGACATCGATCGATTGTGGGGAATGGCGGTGGCTCAGTCGGATATAGTGGCGATCGGCAAAATCGCAAGCGGGCAAACGGTCGCGTCGACCTTGGGAGCGCAGCCGGCTGCTGGAAATTGTCGCTTCAGCGCGCTATGTTGAACAAGTAGCAATTTTGTCCAACAGCGGTGCTGCCATGGCCAAGACATCATCGAGGAAGTCAGCGACGCCGAAGCCGGCGCGAGATGCCCGAGCGGGCCGTTTGATCGTGGGCAGGGCGCGGGTCGAGGCCATCATGCAGGCCGCAGAGCAAGCCGGCCTGCTGCATGGCAAAGGAGGCCGCATTGGCGGCAGGGTGAGTCCGATCCTGGTCCGGCAGGCCAAGCAGCAGACGGGGATCGAAACCGACACCGACCTGATAGAGTTCGCGCTGGCGACGGTGGCTCTCGAGGACAACTTTGCAAAAGCCTTCAAAGAGTCACGAGGCAAGGTCGATCCGGAGCTGAAGCTCGGCTTCTAAGGTGGCCGAATTCGACTTCGAGGCCGCTCGGCGATGGGCGCGGTTCGATCGGCGAACGACTTTGGCGCGGCGGCGCGACGGCGAGTTGCCATTCGTCGACACAGCGCCAATTGGCGGCCAAGGGTTGCTGCTCGATACCTGTGTCTATATCGATCAAATGCAGGATCGTTCGCCTCGGATCCTGGATGACCTGATCGCACTGCGCCAGGTCAATCATTCGACTGTGGCCATCCAGGAACTGATGCACGTTGTCGGTGCGCTTGATCCGTTGGACGCGCGGACCGCCGGCGTCATTGCCGAGATCGGCCAGCAGATCAAGGCAATGCCGCCCCACCGGATCTTTGCGCCGGACGTCGAGGTCCTCGGCAGGGGCGCGCTGCTCTCAGGGATCCTCAGTCGTCTCCAGGGTTATGAAAGGGACGCCAGGCTACGCGCCCTGCAGGACTGCGTATTGTTCCTGCAAGCGCAGAAGCTCGGCTTGGTCGTGCTGACCGCGAATGTCGGCGACTACGACATTCTCCTTCAGCTCATCCCCGCCGGACGGGCACTCTTCTATCGCCCGGGCCGGCCGTAGACGGAACGGGCCGCGTCCTCGCCGACCTTGCCGTTGCGCACATCCTCGCGCACCTGCTCGGCGGATCGCCCATGCGGGTCACCGTATCCGCCGCCGCCGGCGGTCTCGATGATCAGACGGTCGCCCTTGTGCAAGGTCGTGACCACCTTCGACGGGATGACCTCTTCGTTGCCGTCGGCGCGCCGGATGAACGAATGGGCCTTGGCGCCCTCCGATCCGCCGTCGAGACCGGGCGCGCTGAAGTAGTGGCGCTCGCCGCGATGCGACAGCGACACCTCGCCGTCGAGGATCTCGTATTCGCGCACCACGCCGAGGCCGCCGCGGAACGTTCCGGCGCCGCCGGAATCCTTCCTGAGCTCGACGCGGTGGATCCGGATCGGCGCTTCCATCTCCATGGCTTCGGCCGGCAGGTTCATGCAGTTCGTGGCGTCCGTTTCAATGACATCGACGCCGTCGAGACCGGCGCTGGCGCCGCTGCCGCCGGCGATCAGCTCGCCGACGACGTAGCGGCCGCCATCCGGATGGCTTCCGCCGAAGGCGATGACCAGAAGCTCGCCGGCGGACGCTGCCGGCACGCGGTCGGGCAGGATCTGGGCGAGGGCGCCGATCATGCAGCCGGTGATGCGCTTGATGGTCGACGTCCGGGCGTTGACCGGGGCGGGTTCCTGCGGGTTGACGATCGTGCCCTTCGGCAGGCGCAGCTTGATCGGCCGGAAGCAGCCGCCGTTGGTCGGGATGGTAGGATCGGTGAGCGCCCGCACGGCGTAGCAGGCCGCCGCCAGAGAGCCGGACGGCACGCAATTGAGCGGTCCCTTGGCCTGCGGGCTGGTGCCTTCGAAATCGAACTCGATGTCGCCGCCTTTCACCGTCACGGCGACCTCGATGCGGATCGGCTTGTCGAGCTCGACGCCGTCATTGTCGAGGTAGTCGACGAAGCGATAGGTGCCTTCGGGGATGGCGCGCAGCGCCTTGCGGGTCATCGTCTCCGAGCGTTGCAGCAGCTCGTCGAAGATCGAAGCCAGCTGATTGTGGCCGTAGCCGTCGGCAAGCTCGGCCAGCCGGCGCGCGGCCACCGTGCAGGCGGCGACCTGGGCGTTGAGATCGCCCATCACCGTGTCGGGGATGCGCACGTTCTGGCGGATCATGCTTATGAGCGTGTCGTTGAAGACGCCGCCGTCGCGCAGCTTCAGAGGCGGGATCCTGAGGCCCTCCTGGTAGATCTCCGTCGCATTGGTCGGCACCGATCCCGCCGACATGCCGCCGACATCCTGGTGATGGGTCATGGCGCCGCTGAGAGCGATCGCCTTGCCGCGATGGAACACGGGCATGATGACGGCGATGTCGGGCAGATGCGTGCCGCCGGTGTAGGGGTCGTTGAGGATGTAGATGTCGCCCTCGCGCATCCCGTCGAGCGGATAGGTTTCCAGCACCTTGGCGACCGCCGGTATCAGGGTCGCGAGATGGATCGGGATCGAGCAGGACTGCGAGAGCGTCGTGCCGTCGGCGGTGAACAGGCTGGCCGACGCGTCGAGGCCTTCCTTGACGATAGGCGAGAAGGAGCTTCTGAGCAGCGTCGACTGCATCTCGTTGGCGATGCCGTCGAGCTTGTAGCGGACGACTTCGACGGTGATGGGGTCGAGGGCTTCGGTGGTCATCGCTCGTTCCCTCAGTCGGCGGTGATGATCAGGGTGCCGTCGGCGACCACGGTCGCGCGCCAACCGGGCTCGATCAGCGTCGTCGTATCGGGCTGTTCGACGATCGCCGGACCGCGAATTTCCAGGCCGATCGCCATCGTCGAACGATCGTAGACCTTGGCCAGGATGAACCGGCCGCTTTCGGCCGTGAGAATGTCGCGCTGGCTCTTGTGCGCCCCATCGCCTCCCGCGCGCGCAAGCGCCGCCGCCTCCGGTCGGCCGGCCGTGCTGCGGTGGATGCTGCGGATATTGACGATGCGGGCCGCGCCCTCGGTGCTGTGGCCGTAGACGCGGTCATGCGCCGCGAGGAAGTCCCGATAGAGGGTCTCGAGCGGGTCGGCGGCGTCGGTCTGCAGCGGAATCTCGAGGTGGTAGGACTGCCCGACGTAGCAGACGTCGGCGAAATAGAGGATCTGCGTCTCAGCGGCGGGCACGCCCTCGCTGCGCATCAGCCTGGCGCAGGCCTGGTCGCGGTCGGCGAGGGCCCGTTCGACCTCCGGCCAGTCGAGGCCGGCGAGCGGCCGCGGAAAGGCCGCGGAGCTCTCATGCTCGATCGGAGCGAAGAGCAGGCCGGTCGCCGACAGCACCCCGGGATGCGGCGGCACGGCGATGCGGCGGATGCCGAGCTCGCGCGCCAGCGCGGTCGCATGCAGCGGACCGCCGCCGCCCAGTGGCAGGAGCGTGTAACCCCGCGGATCGATGCCGCGGCCGATCGAGACCAGCCGGATCGCCTCCGCCATCTGGGCATTGAGGACGCGATGGATGCCGAGCGCGGCATGCTCGAGGCTGAGGCCGAGCGGGCGCGCGATCGTCGTCTCGATCGTCCGGCGCGCGAGGTCCGGCGAAAGCTTCAGCGAGCCGGCCGCGAAATATTCCGGATTGATGTAGCCCAGGACGATCGAGGCGTCGGTCACCGTCGCCTGCTCGCCGCCGCGGCCGTAGCAGGCAGGACCGGGCTCCGAGCCGGCGGAGTGGGGTCCGACCCTGAGCGAGCCGGCAGCATCGATCCAGGCGATCGACCCGCCGCCCGCGCCGATCGCGTTCACATCGACCATCGGCACGCGCACCGAATAGCCGCTGATGTCGCCTTCGGCCCGGATCAGCGGCTGGCCGCGGCTGATCAAGGCGATGTCGCAGCTCGTCCCGCCGATATCGACGGTGATCAGATCCTCGATGTTCGCCGCGCGGCCGACCTCCAGGCCGCCGATGACGCCGGCCGCGGGACCCGACAGGAAGAGCCGCACCGGACGCTGCCGGGCGATGGTGGAGGAACTGATGCCGCCGCGCGACTGCATGATCTGCAGCGGCGTTCCAACGCCGTCTGCCGCCAGATCCTGCTCCATGCTCTCGAGATAACGTCCGACCACCGGCTTGATATAGGCGTCGAACGCCGTCACGCAGGTGCGCTCGTACTCGCGGAACGCAGGATCGACGTCGGAGGACAGCGAGACCATGATCTGCGGATGGCGCGCGGCGATGATCTCGCGGGTCCGCCGCTCGTGCGCCGGATTGAGGAACGAGAACAGGTAGCTGACCGCGATCGCCTCGACGCCCTCGGCAACCAGCTCATCGGCCGCGCGTGCGACCGAGCTCTCGTCCAGCACGACGAGAACGTCGCCGGTGGCCGTGACGCGCTCGTTCACCTCCTTGCGCAGCGCACCCGGCGCCAGGAACACCGGCGCCTCGGGCTTGAGGACGAGGTCGTAGACCTTGTGACGCATCTGGCGGCCGATCTCGAGCACGTCCTTGAAGCCCACGGTCGTCAGAAGGCCGATCTTGGCGCCCTTGGCCTCGATCACGGCGTTGGTGGCGACCGTGGTGCCGTGCACGAAGCGGCCGATCTCGTCCGGCGACACGCGCCATTCGCGCTGCATGTAGTCCATCGCGGCCTTCACGCCGGCGCTGGGGTTGCGCCGCGTCGTCGGGATCTTCACGAGACGCATCGCGCCCTTGCCGTCGCGACAGACGACGTCGGTGAAGGTGCCGCCGATATCGACGCCGATCTCGAACATCCGCTTACTCCGGGTAATGACAGGCGACCGAACCCGGCGCCAGCGTAGACAAAACCGGCTCCTCGCGCGCGCACAGATCGGTGGCCTTGGGGCAGCGGGTGCGAAACCGGCAGCCGGAGGGCAGGTTGCCCGGGTCGGGCGGTTCGCCCTGCAGCCAGAAGTTCCGGGTGACGCGCGCACCGCCGATCCTGGGAATGGCCGCGACCAGCGAGCGGGTATAGGGGTGCCGTGGCCGGTCGAAAATCGCCTCGGTCGGTCCGCTCTCGACGATGCGGCCGAGATACATCACCGCGACGCGGCTGCACATGGTGCGGATGACGGCGAGGTCGTGGCTGATCAGGACATAGGTGAGGTCGAAGGTCTCGCGCAGGCTGCGGAACAGCGACAGCACCGTCGCCTGCACCGACACGTCGAGGCCCGACGTCGGCTCGTCCAGGATGACGACCTTGGGGGCGAGGGTCAGGATGCGCGCCAGCCCCACGCGCCGCTGCTGGCCGCCGGAAATCTCGTGTGGATAGAGATCGAGATGCGTGTCGGGCAGGCCGACCGCCTCCAGGATGCTGCTAATGCGCTTTTCGCGCGCCGCCTGGTCGAGATCGGTGTGGATCAGCAGCGGCTCGTGCAGCGAGCTGCCGATCTTCCAGCGCGGATCGAGCGACGCCCCCGGGTCCTGGTAGGCATATTGCAGGCTTTTGCGCACAGCGCGCCGGGCGGCCGGCGCCAGGGCATCGATGCGCTGCCCTTCGAACCAGATCTCGCCCGCCGTCGGCTCGTGGATCCCCATGATGGCCTTGCCGAGCGTGGACTTGCCGCAACCGCTCTCGCCTACCAGCCCGAAGACTTCGCCCGGCATCAGGTCGAACGACACGCCGTCGACCGCCTTGATCGAGCCGATGCGCCGGTTGAACGGACCGCGGACGGCGAAGTGAACTTTTAGGTCGCGCACGCTGAGCGGCGTCATCGAATCCCGCCGTGCGGATGGTAGCAGCGCACCCAGTGTCCGCCACCGAGCTGATCGACGGGTGGACGCGCGTCGCGGCACGGACCGTCGGCCCGCTCGCACCTTGGGTGAAACCGGCAGCCGCCGGGCGGTGTGATCAGGCCGGGCACCTCGCCCGGGATGCCGCTCGCGGTGCCGCTCGCGTCGGGCAGGCTCGCCAGCAGCTTCGTCGTGTAGGGATGGGCAGGGGCCGCGAAGAAGCGGTCGACCGGCGCGGATTCGACATCCTGGCCGGCATACATGACATTGACGGCGTCGCAGATCTCATAGGCCGCGCCGAGGTCGTGCGTCGTCAGCAGCACGGCGACGTTGCGCTCGGTCGCGAGCCTGCGGATCAGGCCGAGGATCTGCGCCTGGATGGTGACGTCGAGCGCGGTGGTCGGCTCGTCGGCAATCACCAGGTCGGGTCCGGGCAGCAGCGCCATCGCGATCATCAGCCGCTGCCGCTGGCCGCCGGACAGTTCGTGCGGATACTTGCGCAGCATCTGTTTGGGGCGCGGCAACTGGACGGTGTCGAGCAGCTCCAGAACGGCATCCAGGTCGGCTCGTTTGCGGTCGGCGGGATAGCGCGAGACGACCGCCGGCAGCCAGCCATGCCCAGCCGGCTCGCTGGCGCGCGGCGACTTCCACTTCAGGATCTCCATGATCTGGTCGCCGACCGTGAAGACGGGGTTGAAGCTGGTGAACGGATCCTGCGGCACGAAGGTGATGGCGCGGCCGCGGATCGTCTGGTTGATCGACGCGGGGTCGGCCGTCAGCAGATCGGCGCCGCGGAACAGGACGCGGCCGCCGGTGATGCGGGCCGTCTCGCGCGGCAGGACGCCTAAAATGGCGCGGGCGAGCGTGGTCTTGCCGCAGCCGCTTTCGCCGACCAGGCCCAGGACCTGGCCGCGTTCGATCGACAGGCTGACCCGGTCGAGCACCGAGGCGAAGCCGGCCTCGGTGGCAAAGCCCAGCGAGAGGTCCTCGACCGCGAGCAACGTCACTTTGCGCCGGCTCCCCGCCGTATGCGTGGATCGAGGAAGTCGCGCAGCCCGTCGCCCAGGAGGTTGAAGCCCATGACCACCATGAAGATGGCGACGCCGGGCACGGTCGCGTACCACCACGCCTCGGGCAGGAACTCGCGCGATTCGGCGATCATGCGGCCCCATTCGGGAGTCGGCGGCGGCGCGCCCAGCCCCAAAAAGCCCAGCGCCGCCGCGGTCAGGATGGTGGCGCCCATGCCGATCGACGTGCGCACGATGATGGCCGAGGCGATGTTGGGCAGGACGTGCAGGGTCATCACGCGCAGCGGCGAGGCGCCGAGCGCGATCGCCGATTCGATGAAGACCTCGTTCTTCAGCGACCGCGTCTCGGCGAACACCAGGCGGGCCCAGAACGGCCAGTAGGTGATGCTGAGCGCCAGGATGACGTTCTCGATCGACGGGCCGAGCGTCTGGGCGATGGCGATCGCCAGCACGATCTGCGGCACCGCCAGGAAGATGTCGGAGACGCGCATCAGGAGGTTGCTGGGCCAGCCGCCATAGTAGCCTGCGACGAGGCCGATCGGCACGCCGACCACGACCGCCGAGCCGACAGCGACGACCGCGATCGTGATGGTGATGCGTGCGCCGAACAGGATGCGGCTCAAGAGATCGCTGCCCATCCGATCGGTGCCCAGCCAATTCACCGCATCGGGCGAACGGAGGCGATTGGCAGTGTGAAAGGTCGCGACGTCGCCCGGGAACGGCGACAGGATCGGCGCGAACACGGCCGCCACGACCAGCACCAGAAGCAAGGCCAGGCCCAGCGTCGCCGCACGGTCGCGCGTGAAGCGATCGAGCTCGCGCCGCCAACCGCCCATCATCGACGATCCCTCAT